>ERZ857922.136-NODE-136-length-108080-cov-4.532673_pt1 | contig 108080 bp, 97 predicted proteins | sample MGYA00519579_ERZ857922 | MGnify/ENA primary metagenome ERZ857922 (study PRJEB31778, sample SAMEA3449375) | human gut metagenome | biome: human gut; feature: human-associated habitat; material: faeces | place: United Kingdom | collected 2010/2012 ... | reverse complement strand
CCAAAAGCCTGTACGCCGGTAGCGGTCATCAGCAAAAGGGTTGCTGCGCCATACGGCCATTTTACAATAGGATTCTGTAATTCTTCCATCTGTCTGTTTATAAGCTGTTTTCGTACTCATCCAGCAGCTTCTGAAACTGCGTGGGGTTTGTTTTCTCCAATTCGTTCAGGTAGCCCGGATTGTTCTTTTGATACCAGTTCCAATCCTTACCGGATGCCTGTGTACCGGTACCTTTAGCTTTCAGATCATTCAAGGCTGCACTCAGACGGCCTGCACTCTGAGCAGTCGGTTTGATACCGGCTTCACCTTCCTGTCCTTTGCCTTCTTCCGGTTCTTCCTGCACGTCAGTAACCATTTCGGCAAACAGGTCAAAGTCTGCAGAGGCCAGCTTTTTCATGCGCTCCTTGTTTTTGTCGGTCACGGAGCCGTTTGTCACGCCCAAAGCGAGATAGTGATCGACCAGGCGGTTATGTTGTTCCTCCTGTTTCACACGATTGGCTTCGATGGCATCCAGTACCTGCTGTTCGGTAGCCGTAGCCGGTAGTCCCAGCTTGGCTGCAATTTTTGTCAAATCCATGTCTTTGTTATTTACGGGTTTATATTCGTTCGCGATACGGGCAAGTAACTCCGTAGTCGTGAGGTTTTTAAATTCTTCTTTACGCGGGGTGGTCACGATTTCGTCAATCAATCCTTCCGCCTTGGCTTCGTCGGCGGTAAACCAGGTTTCGGCAGACATCAGTGATCCGATCTTTTCCTTTTTACATCCGCGGCGGCTCAGGATCGTTTGCAGGGTGTCGGTCAGGCTACCCAAAGCCTTACGCATCTTATCGTTCATTTCTGCGCTGTCATCGGATGGATACGGATTATGTATCATCAGCTTGGCATAATCCTGCATACTGATTTTATCGCCTGCAATGGCGATCACGGCAGCCATACTGGCAGCAATACCGTCCACATGCACATGGATAAACGCCCGCATGCTCTGCATGGCCGACACGATGCTAAGACCTGATATCACGTCCCCGCCGGGACTGTTAATATGCAGGTGTACGGTGTCGGCCATGTTATCCAGTCCGGCAAGCTCCTGGGCGAACAGGTCGGCATCAACCTGCCCGCCTATTTCACCAAAGAGCCGCATTGTGGCTTCTCTCTTCGCTTCGTTTAGTATGTCAACATATTTGCTTATAGGCATATTCGTTTCGTGTTCGTTCGTAAAAATTGATTACGCCAGCAAAGGAAACCCGGAAAACAAGGGGTTCAAAACGAAGTTCCAAGGATGATAACTTTTATTATCAACCTTGGAACTTTGTTTTTTTCCCGGCTTGACTTCCGGCACCTTTGCCTCAAAAAAGTACGCGATATGAACGACAAAGAAGCTGCTTACATTCTATTTAAAGAGGGTGTCCCGCAACAGGAGATCGCCCGAATCCTGCAACGCTCCGAGCAAACGATCACGCGCTGGAAGAAAGATGGTGCCTGGGATCAGAAAGCTACCGAAGACCTGATGGCCATGCAAACGATCCACGAAGACACCCGCGACTTGGTACGTTATCAACTGGCAACACTCCGCAAACTGAAGGAACAGTATATCAAAGCGGAACGGGAAGGCGGAGAACCGCGCCTGATCGGGAAAGGAGATATCGACGGTGCCCGCGACCTGTTCAATATGATCAAGGTGAAGGAAGCCGACTGGACAACGCTTGTACGTATCGTACGCCTTATCAATAAGTTTATGAAAGACAACTATCCAACGCTGGCCCGCGAGGTGGCACCTGCATTGAATGATTTCCTTAACGAACAGAGGGGAGGTACACAATGAGCCTGGAACGTAACTTAACCCCCAAAGAACAGCGCGAATACAATGAATGGCTGGCAGAAATGCAGGAAACCATTCGTGAACAGCCTATTGAGAACGAGACCGAGAAACAGAGATCAAAACGTATTGACGGTTTGAAAAAGGACTTTTATAAGTTCTGTAAATACTACTTTCCTAAATATGCTAAGGCTGAATTTGGTTGGTTCCATAAAAAGGCTGTTAAATTATTGGTTGAGAAAGAAAAAATCAACCTGGTTTGTGAATGGCCGCGCGAACATGCAAAATCGGTAGTTATGGACCTCTTTGTTCCCATGTACCTGAAAGCGTTAGGTAAACTCTCCGGAGTTATTATTGCTTCAGCGAATGAAAACAAAGCCAATGGATTACTGTCTGACCTTCAGGAACAGTTAATGTTCAACGAACGTTATAAAGCCGATTACGGCCTTCAATATAAATCAGGTAAATGGGACACCGGACATTTCGTAACAAACGACGGGATCGGCTTCTGGGCGTTTGGACGCGGCCAGTCTCCCCGCGGTGCCCGTGAAGCGGCCAATCGTCCCAATCTGATTATTGTAGATGATATCGACGACGCCGAAATATGTAAAAACGAAAAACGTGTAACCGAGGCGGAAGACTGGGTAATGGGTGATTTATTCGGTTGTTCGCCTATTAAGGGCAGTCGTTTTGTAGTTGTAGGAAACAGGATACACAAAAAAAGTATTCTGGCTCATATCGTCGGAGACGTGGAAGAAGGTGATCCCAAGAAAGAAACAATCACCCAGGTTAAAGTTTATGCGCTTGAAAATCCGCGCACCCATGAAATGGACTTATCAGAGAAAGGTGTTCCTGCCTGGAAAGAAAACTACTCCCGTGAAGATATCCTGGAGAAAATGGATACAATGGGTCGGCGTATCGGTCTTCGCGAACTTTTCCACCAGCATATCGTTATCGGTCGCGTGTTCCGCGAAGAACACCTTCCCTGGGCAGACCTGCCCCCGATCCAGAACTGCGAAAAGCTTATTACCTATTGTGATCCATCCTATAAGGACACGAAGAAAAATGACTTTAAGGCCATTGTCCTGATCGGTAAGAACGGTAAGTATTTCGATATCTACAAAGCATTTTGCCGTCAGTGTACCACTCCCGAAATGGTTCGCGGACATTATGATCTGGCCGAAGAAGTGCCGGAAAACAAAACCTGTCCGCACTGGATGGAGGCCAATTTCATACAGGATATCCACCTGAAGAAGTATGATGAAGAAGCCGACCTGCGCGGATATAGCATCGCAATCCGTGGCGACAAACGTAAGAAACCGGAAAAGACGGAACGTGTAGAAGACCTTTCTGCCTATGCCGAACGCGGCTTGCTCCGTTTCAACCGAGCGGAAAAACATAGTCCGGACATGCAGGAAATAAGGAACCAGTTCTTAGGTTTCCCGGATGCAGAACACGACGATGGTCCTGATGCCGTAGAAGGCGGTGTCTATAAACTCAATAAGCCGTCACTTAAAAGCAAGAGTGGTGGTATACGTTCAACTAAATATAAACATAATACAGCCCGAAGAGGATAACTTATGGAACTAAAGTTTTTACAACAGGAAGATTACCTGACTTTTATCAGCGAGAATTCGTTGAGTAAACGTTTACGCGACAATGCGGCTAAATTAGTCGATTGTGAAAATGCTGCCTTTGGACATATTTATGACAAACTGAGCCAGCGGTACCGGATCAGCCAGGAGATAGAACGACAAGGCTGCAACCGCAATCCGTCTTTGGTCCGCTGGATGGTTATTCTGGCTGTTTACTACCTGTATCAGTCCGGCCCGGATGATGAAATACCGGAACATGTCCGGCAAAACTATGAAGATGTACTAAAGGAAATCGAGAAAGTAGGATCAGGACGTCAGAATACGACGCTTACACCCGTCTTGAATGATACTGGCAACCCTAAAACAGTGTTTGCCTGGGCAAGCCGTCCCCGGCGTAGTCATAACCCATTCGAGTAACACCGTTTAAACACTGTTTAAACTTCTCTCTAATCAATTATTATTATCATGGATATACAACGTATCAGAAATAGCATGGCGTCCTTCATAGGAGGCTTAAAAAAGAAAAAAAGATATTCATCCGGATTAGATCGTATTTCTCCAGAAAGAGTAAATATGCAAATCAACGTACTCAATAGGGCTGTCGAAGATGCCTTATATTTACCCAATCCGGACAGACTCAAACTATTAGAGATTTATATAAACACATGGAAAGACAGCCAGGTGATCTCTGAACACGAAAAAGCGGAAGCATTTCTGATCACCGAGCCATTTGAAGTAGGGAAACAAGGTACTGATACAGAAGATAAGAAACGAACGGATTTGTTCAAACGTCCTTGGTTCACACATTTTCTGACCATGGCTATGGATTTGGAATTTTGGGGATACCAATTAATCGAATTTCAGGAGCAGGACGAAAAGGGAGAATTTATTGATGTAAAAATCTTTCCCCGTGAACACGTACGTCCTTTTGAAAAATTGATCGTGATTAATCCTTATGACAGGGAAGGGATATCCTATGAAGGTGTTGAAACTGACTTTTTCCTCCTGCCTTTGGGAGAACCTGAAAACTTAGGTAAGCTGGAAAGCATTAGCCGGGAAGTAATCTGGAAAACTTTTGCCCGATCGGACTGGAGCGAATACAATGAACGTTTTGGAAAACCTTTTATCACTTATGAGACTGATACCGATAATGAGGCAGAGAGAAAAGCAGCGCTGGAAATGGCTGCAAATTTCGGAAGCGACCTGGTCGGTGTGATCAGTTCCAATGAAAAACTGACTGTTACTCCGGTTGCCAGCAAAGAAAGTTCTGATAATTATAAAGGTATGGCCGAATTTTGCGATGATCAGATAGCAAAAATGATGAATGGACAAACGGATACAGGTAAAAACGGAGCCTGGTCAGGAACTGCGGAAGTACATGAACGTGTTCTTACCGAGTTTACCAAGGCACGTATGAAACGTATTCAGGACCTGATAAATTACAAGCTGTTCCCATTTCTTATTCTGAAAGGATATCCGCTCAAAGGATATGAATTCCGCTTTTATGGTCTGAAGCATAAAAAGGAAAACACGATAGATAATAAGAGTTATGACGAACCAAGTCCTGCAAAAGAAAATAAAAAAGGGGAAAACGCATCTCTCGGTTTTTTCGGCCGTGCCCGGAGGCTATAGGTTTTTCCGGGCTGATTAACGGACTTTATACTGCTTCTTGCGGAATCTGTAATGGTAGCGGTAAAACAGGATTCAAGATCACTTTTCCGGGCGGGTTGCAGAAGAAAGTCTTGAGACGGATTTATGAGCAGTTTGATATTGAAGGTGACATTGATCCGGATTTGTTCTCTTTCACAAAAGAAGAGTTAGACAAAGCTGTAGAGGAAGGATTCGGCCGACCGAAATGGGGTGATCCCAATTATAAATTCTTGCAGGAACTAAAATATAACAATGCCGTATTTGCTGCATTCAAGACGCACCGGCAACAAAATGACCTGGCAGCCCTCCTTGTAGACGATGAAGGGAAACAACGGCAATTCAGTGATTTTCAAAAAGCATCCGAACCGATTATTGGTTCTTACAATTCAACCTGGTTGAAAACGGAACATGATACAGCCGTTAAATCTGCCCGTACGGCTGCCCGGTTTAAGGAATTTGAAAAGGATCAGGATTTATACCCTAATCTGAAATGGCTCAAAAGTCGAGCGGTTAACCCACGTGATTCACATAAACCTTATTATAATAATGTACGTTCATTACGTGATAGCTGGTGGAAAAATCATTATCCGGGTTGCGTGTATGGTTGCCAATGTGATGTTAAGAATACAGACGAACCTGTTACACATCGTGGCGATACTCCTGTAAACTTTCTCTCCAGGGAAACAACTCAGGCAAGTCCGGGACTTGATCTGAATCCAGCCATGACCGGCAGCATATTTACAGAACATCATCCTTACATACAGGAGTGTTATCCCGGGGCACATAAAGCTGTTGCCAATTTTCTTAAAAACTTAATGAAAAAAGATGGGAACAAATCCTGACATAGAGCAGATAATCAGGCATAAACTGGAAGAGGTTAGTGCATGGGCAAAAAACGATTTGCCACGGATAGTTGGAAAGGAAGCCGTAGATCACTTCCGCGATAACTTCAACAAAGAAGGCTTTGTCAATGGTGGTCTGCATAAATGGCCCGAAGTGAAACGTCGTGACGAATCAAGCCCCTGGTATGGTTTTGATTACAAAGGTGAAAAGCGGACATCTTACGCCTTTAAACGGGATAAAAAAACAGGGAAGTCTTTTAAAGACAGGAAACAGAAAAAATTGAATTTCAGCAAAACTGCGACACAACGAAAAATCTTAAACGGTCCTTCTCACGAGTTACAAAACAGCTTGCGGTATATTGCAAATACCGGTCAGGTAACCATTACCTCCGATAAACCCTATGCTGCCATCCAGAATGACGGAGGGACTGTTCGGGTTTTCGGTAAAGGTTCAGCCCAATTACCCGCTCGTCCCTTTGTTGGCGATAGTAAAGAACTATCGGATAAAATCGATCAAATAATAGATAATAAACTCAATCAAATATTTAAATAACTATGTATTACGAATTGTACAAATCTATCAAACAACAGATTGCTGATTCCCTGGGATTGATCATTGATCCGGAAAACGGACAAATAACCGGAAGTGTTTCCGGTGGTATACAGGACATACAATGGTTTAATGCTCAATACGAAGGGATTATCCATATTGCTCCATGCTTGTTTATCGAATTCTCTCCGCTGGTCATAAACAGACAAACCAAACAAACCAATACAACTGAGATCACTATTCGTTTACATGTAGTGTCAGAAGTAGTAAGCGAATCAGACGGATGTATACCGGATGCAGATATACTTCAACATGAAACACTTGGACATCAAGTCCTGGATGCAGTAGAAGATAAATCGTTAATATTTCTAGGGGAGGAAACCAGATCGCTCAGACTGGTAGGATGGACACATCATCATAAATATAATGGTTGGATGGTGACCTTGATCGATTTAAAAACTAAGGGATAATTGTCGTCTATCTTCTTCTTTCCTCCGGCCATACTTCAGTTCATGTTTGGCCGGATAGGAAAGGTACCGGTTGAATGTAGCGTAGGATATAAAGTATTTCGGATAGATTTCTGTTTCGTATACATGTAGTTGCGTTATGCCATGACGTTTGCGTTCCAGAACAAGGTTCTGAATCTCCACCATACGTAATAATGTGTTCCTGTTATTATATGCCATACCCAAACTGCCTACGAAACGAATAACCTGTTACAAAATTATCCGTGCAGGTAATAGAATACAAAAAAAAGCGACATAATTTTCATGATGTCGCCTTATTTCAATAATAATCAATGAAGTTTTACATCTTTCACGATATTAACTAATAGCCTCTGAGCTCATAGAGCAAGTCACTTAATTTTTGATTTTCTTGAATAAAATCTATCAAAAAATTTTCTGTAATCACAAATTGCCTATTTTCTTTATCTTTTGTGGCTAATCTCTGCTCACCATCAGTATCTGTAATTTGAAAACCATGAGAAATTCTATTTCTTTTTTTACATAATAAATCAAATAAATCTACAATTTTTTCACCAGAGGCTTTCTTTATTATTTCTTTTACAGAATCAAGCATCTGTCCTGATGTTTTATCTATCAGTTTATACCAATCAAGGTCAGCATTAGTACCTACTCTCAAATAAGTTTCAATAATAAAAGCATTATTTGAATTAAAAACGCAAATAGCAGTTCCTAATAACTCCCTATAGTTTTTAGAAGGCAAGGCCATTCTTGTATAATCTTTACACATATTTTAGTCTTTTTATAAACATTCTCAACTATATACAAAAGTACATAAATATTTTTACTCTTATTCTTTAGGCGAACCCTAAACCCCGACAAAAAATAAAAGCCCGGAGGCATCCACCTTCGGGCTTTTATTTTAAGATACGTCACAGTCCTTGTTAATAGGGAGAGGATCATGTGTACAGACAAAACATGTACCATTATTACTCTGCTTAACAAAATAAGCGAAATCCCCGAATCCATCCCCAGAACCACCATTTATAAAAGGAGGAATCCATGCTATTCTCATAATGCCATCGCCTTCCCAGCCTGCCTCAGCAAACAGTTCATCTACAATTGGTAATTCTTGGTTTACCTGTTCCTCTGTTGTCATAGGACAAAAGTACGGATCATCCAAACGGTCAAGAAACTCTTCTAAGGTCATCATCATTTTAGGACAATCGACTGGTGTTAAAACATATACATACATAATCTTAAAATTTTAAGTGTATTACAATTCCCAAATGTACCCTTTTACTAGCCATGAAAAACAATCGTTTACATGTTTGTAAACATATAAGCGATATTTTATTTCACATCTTCATGATTTGAACTATTAACTATCTAGTCATTAATCATTATTGGACATTTTGCTACACATCAGTATTAACGAAACACATAAAGTCAAATAAATAAATTCGGTTGTATACTGGTGTACTAATTCTAAAAGATTACCTAGTAAATCTAACAGACTCCATAATTGCTCCATGTCCAAACTTTCTACAAACATCATAGCTTTCATTGTTTTTTTGCTACAAAGAAAGATGATACTAATCAGAAGTTAAAGGACAAATAAGCACATAAAATAGTCTTTGATTATACACGAAACAATTGTTTGTCAACATATTTGATTAGTCGGCAAAATAGACTAATTAGTTTAAAAGTCAATCGTTCCAAAAGTTATGATAAAAATCAATTGTTATAATACCATGTAAATCAGATGTTTTTTTGTTAATATAATATAATCGACCATTTTAGACATAAACTGCGCAGAGTTTCGCCTAAAATGATCGATCTTTTGCGTAAAACAGTCAATTTTTTTGAGATTTGCAGCAATAGAATTTGTGCATTATGCTCAGTTTTTTAGATGTTAATCAGTATTTTAATTCAGTCCAATGAATAATATGTCCTCTGAAATGTTCCTGAAAATAAAGCCAGAAGGCTACGAGAGAGGGGAAACCATCGTTCCACGCAAGCTGTTGCATTTGTTCGATATTCAACAACCTTCCTTCAATCCATATTTTTCCTTCGTTGATAGATTCTGATCCTGGAAGAATTTCAATGTTTTGAGTACAATGGCAAACGTTCTCTAAAAGACACTTTCTTTTATCGCGTTTATAGGGATAAATGATGTGTTTCAATGTTCTACCTGTCGCTATTGCTTTCGCTCGAATGGTATGCTTTTTTGTTCCATCACGCAAGACTGGAGCAAATTCTTTTTTGTAATGGTAGTTCATGACTTTTTATTCTTTTACTTCAATAAATATCACATCTCTACCATCAGACCGACCACCTTCATCGCAACCTTCCATCCCTATGATTTTACCACACATCTTCGAAGGAATGGATATGAAAAAGCAGTCGGTACACCCTGCTCCTTCTACACATTTCAATTTAACTAAGCCGCAATCGAACGTGTTTCCTAATTCTATTTCATTTGCCATAAGTTCAGTCTTTTTTTAGTTTTGAGGGTTATTACTTCTTTGATTTACGACACTTTACACAAAGTGCTCCAGAAGGAAAGTTATAAAGCCCCTCTCCGGGAGCGAATACCTTACCGCATTTTGAGCATTTCTTTCGGGTGTCTAACTTAGGGGATAAAGCCTGCTCTAATACCATCCTGTCATTATTTGGAACCCCATCGACATAAACAATGCCGTCTAAATTGTTGGATTCAATATATTCTTTCGCTGCTTCAACAGCTTGTTTCCAAGACAGAAAGCATTCGATTAAGTCACCAACCTCATAGGCGTAGAATCTATCCTTGTCAGATTCTATTTCTTTTTGCGTGATTGGTCTTTTTATCTTCTCGTTACAGTAGTCGTTATTACTATCATAATAAGCAACTGATGCATAATAATGAATAGCCTCCACGCACTGCCTACAAAAGGTAGTAAGCTGTATTATTATTTTATTCATGTTCGTTGTTTTTTTTATTTTTAACTAATTGTAAGCCGTAGTTTGCACCTTTTTTCACCCAAGTAAAAGAACCTTTGATTCGACCTTTTATCATTTCTTTCACAACACTTTCAATATCACTCATAAAGACTTGATATTTTATTTTCTGGGCAAAATAGTTATTTTCCCTATCCTCGTACGGAACAAGAAGCATTACAGCCGAAGAGCATCCTCTTGAATAACCTGCTATATACAAGTCAGCTTCAAAAACATAGTTGTCCCTTTCTTCGTCGTAGATATCTCCATCCCATTTACATGGCACTCCTTTAAAAAAGTGCATTTTCCAAGTTTGTTTTTTCATATCGTAATTACCACTTAATCGCCAAATGAATATTCTTTAGACTGAAGCTGGTAACATCGTACCCCAAACCGATTAATGCCTGTTGTATAGGGGTGATCAGGGCGACATCTTCGATTTCCGATTGATAGTTCAAAGAGAAATTGCCGACCTTGGACTCATGACTGATCAGTGAATAGATTTCGTCCAGTACTTTGTTGACCAGACTGGAATTTTCCGTCGCTATCCGACGCGCTTCTTCTGCATTTAATTTGTTCATGATTGTATGTTTTATTGATTATTGATATCAAAAAGGTATGTTTGATTTTTATTTACGTATTACTTGCGTGTTTTTGATAACACTAAGTCCAGTTTCTTACTATACTCAACGATCTGCGTAGCGTTACGTCGGAGTATATAGTTCTCAGCTTCCAGTTCCCTGATCCGGTCACCTTGCTGTTTTGTGATGGCAGACATGCGCAGAAAGGAATAAGCGGTCCGCATGATTGCTTTCGATGCCTGAAAACAGCCTGTTTCTTTCATTATCGCCCGGAGAGTTTCATTATCCTGATCCGTCAGATCACGGATCAGGATATTTTTAAGCTTCCGTCCCATCAGCATTAAATGTGTTTGTCGTTACAAGACTGATGTCTTTATTATGATCTGTCAGATGTTTCTTGAATGCCCTGAAGGAACGCCAGGTGTAAAGGTTATATTCAAAATATTTTTGTTGAGCTTTCTTGCTGCGTTTACCCCATAGTTTAACACGCGCTTTTAGTTGTTTGGGAGTATACAAAGGTTTCTTCACCCTGTTCCAAAAGCGATCGCCGATCTCATTTCCGACAGTAGAATAGGCACCTTTGATATATCCGTTCACGTAGATCACGACTTCGACAATCATCTTTTTTTTGTCGATGTTATTATCCAGCTGGATATCATATCCGTCTACTTTCATTTTGATCGAACTGTAACCGGTACCCCACCAGTCTTCGACCTTTTTCCATTCATCTTTTGTCATATTCACATTCTACTTTATAATCCGGTTTCCAATTAATTTGTATCTCAGCTTTTACTTTGCCTGCCCCCTGGCAGTAGTCGCATTCGGTTTCTTTGTGTTCGCTGAAACCCACTTGTTCCGAACTGCCTCCATGACCATGGCAGACAGGACAACTAAAACCATTCAGAACCATTTTTTCCCAGACCTTTTGATAGAGGGGTGGAGTAACTTCGATAATTCTTTTTTGTGTACTCATAATGATTAATATTAATGTGTTGTTCCCGGAGGCGGAATCGAACCGCCCCGTTAACCGTTCGGGATTTATTTGATCCGGCGTTCTGTGCAATAGAAATAGCCTTCCGGGTTATTGCGATGGGTGATAATGTTATCGTCGCTTTCACGTTGATGGAACTTCCAACCATTATTGAATCGTCGGTAGGTGATTGCACATATTATCTGAGCCGATTCGCTGCTATATCCGCATACAATACCTTCCATATTGTCAAAGGTGGCTTTCCGACCTTTGTACTTTTCGTACAATTCGTGTCCTGTTAATAGTTCCATGTTTAAAGGCGATTAAAAGATGGTTCCAATTTTGTCCAGACGCCCATACCGTTTTTTTCAAAGAAATAGAAGTTTGTAGAAGTACCTTCTACCAAATGGCTTTCTTTGAATAAGGTCATGATCGCAGAGTATTCAGGATCATTGAAACGTTCTTCCAAGTCGTACAGTTTGCTGATCGACTTATAATCCAGATCACCATACTTATTACGTTCCAGTAATGTCATGGCCAACTGGTACATAGGATTGTTTTGTCCATCGTCTTTACCTTCAATCCATGCCTGTAGAAACTCTATCAAACGGCTTGCTGCTGCGTCAGCACGTTCGTCGAACTTTTTAACCTTACAGGCCCTTACCTCAATGCGGAATTTACCTTCCTGAATAGTGAAATTCATTTGTCCGGAGGTGCGGAGCTGACCATATTCGGCCAATACTTCACGAAAGGCGCTCAATTCAGCAACACAGAAAGAATGTAACCCTTTTACTTCTTCGCATACAGCACGTACTTTGTTTTCTACTTTCTGAACCAGTTCTGCCCGGATACCCTCGTAAGCAGAACGTTTTTCCAATGCGACCTGATGCTCTTCTTCGCGCTTTTTTGCCAGTAACTCTTCCAGTTCTTTGCTGGATAATTTGCTTAAATCTGTCATTGTATTATGATTTTAAATGATTAAAAATTGATTATCTTATTACCTTTCATGATCTCGATCTGAGAGGCGAGGCCATTAAGGCGGTTGATATTTTCTGTTGTGCACATGGCTGGATACTCATACATCTGATCGGCTAACTCATCATGCTGTTTTTCTAGCTGTTCGATCTGTTCCTGCCGGGTGAGTTTCTGTGTCTTGTTGTATTTACGATCGGTGTAAATCATATCAGTTCTTCGATATTACGTAATCCAATGCCGGATTACCTTCGGTTTCGATACTGTTTTTCTTGCAATACAGGCTGTAAATCGCGCTTAACCGGCTTTCGGGTATTGCATTAAAGTTTCCACAATTGGCGGCCCGACAAGCAACGGCCATTGCGTAACGGATTTTATCGGTAGGGGTTGGGTATTTGTACCCAAGCTTATCCAGCCAGGAGCAGATCGCTGCGATCACACGTTTGGCTGCCTTGTCACGATCTTCGTCATACCGGACTCTGCGCTGTTCTGTATTGCCCTTCATGGCTTCCAACATGTTACTGTATTCAGCTGGGTATTTCTTATACATCTCTGATAGGGAGCAAGTTTTGCCACCACTGTGCTGATTGACCAGACCTTCCTTGATCACGTCTTTGTAGGCATCCTTATACCCCGGAGTTTCTTTAATGAGCGTCCAGAAAAGAGCGTGTGAAACGGGCTTTTTGGTTTTCTTTTGTGTTGCCATAATTTTCAATTTTTAATTCTTAATTTTCAATTATCAAGTTCCCGGAGGCGGAATCGAACCGCCCCACGATAACCGTTCGGGATTATTTCTTGTCTTTCCAAATGAGTTCGCGTGCCAGGGTGCCATCTTCCTGTACATTGTTATAGATTTCATCGTCGCAGAATTCACAAATGTGACGGTCCGGATCGGCACGAAGGCTACAATATGAGCGACCACAGACGCCGCAAACTGAGAACTCTACATCTACCTGACTACGTACCGTCTGATCTTTTGCCCGGCAAATGTCAACCTGTACTTTGTTTTTCTTGCAGGCCTTACAAACAGCCTTTTCATCTAATTTTAATTCCATTTTATCAGTGTTTAAATAGTAATTATTCCTTGATCGGTAACTGATATTTCAGCCGGAAAAACCTTTCCGTAAGCGGGACATTCATTTCATCAGCTTCGCGCATGGCAGGAACAAGGAAATCATGCAACTCTCCATAATTCTCGCAAATGCCCCTGATCGTTTTTTTGAAAGAAGAAGGAAAAGGAAGGTCGTTCAAGAAAATATTAAAGTCCTTGTCCATCGGAACAATATGGCGAATACCGGCCTTAAAACGACGATAGAACTGAGGCATACCCGGTTTATTCTTGCTCTTTAGCTTATCCATTATCGTCATCAACTGATCTGTGCCGATCAGGACAGTAGCACAAGTCCACTTAAGTGTGTCATACATAGCTTTCAGCATCTGGAAAGTATTTAATGTAAGATTTTCAGCTTCATCGAAAATCAACATAGGCTTTTTCCCTTCGTTTTTCCCCATTAGGTATAACTGCAAATTTATTCCGGACAATTTGCGGCTGGTACGGGATTCATAAAGTTTATAATTGATAGCTTCCGCCATTTTTTCGATCAAGTCATTGATAGTATCATAGTGATGACAGGTTATCACAAATACCCGGTTCGGGTATTCCTTCCGAAAACGGTTGACTGTATATGTCTTACCACTACCGCTCTCGCAGATCAGTACACGGGTGGCACTTGTTGCCAAAGCTTCACGCAGTTCCAGGTCGATTGCTTTGAACTGAGGCGTATCGATATGGGGCCAATAATCTTTTACCAGCTTTACGCCTATAGCATCAGCGATTTGCACGAACCAACGATCAGCAATAGGCTTGTCTACATTTGCCTTGGAATCCCGGTAGGTAAAATCCATGCGCATGATGTGCGAAATATAAGCGACGTTCACCTTGGTAAACTGGGCCATCTGGTTTACACCAGTCGTCTTATCACTTACCCAGCCATTGGATATAGCATAATCGATCGCAGCCTGGGCGATCTGTTCTTTTTGTTCTACTGTAATCATATAAGTTTAATTTTTATATAGTTTCTCTCTCATTTTCATGTATTCGTTCATGTCACCGCTAGTGTCAGCAGTTACAGCTGTCGGCTTTTTGCGAGCCTTTTGCGAGTTCTGCTTTGCTTTGGCTTCTAAAGCTTTTTCCCGTTCTTCATTCGAACGTTCCTTAGCATGTTTGGTCTGTCGGCAAACGTTACCGTAGCGTTCAGGATACTCGTTGTAGAGGGCTTCGGCAACGGTTTTGACATTTTCGGTGAAATCATTCACTTTCTTGTGTGTTTTAGCCTTACGGATCATACCTTTACCGATTGCAGCCATACCTTCATCCGTGGCTTCTGCATGACTGGTGGTTGCTTTAGGAGTAGTGTAGCATGTGAACATATACCGTCCGTCTTTCGTATAGACATCGGCACTTTCGTCGTCCCAATAAATATCTGTTTCAACCTTGTTGGCATACCCCAGATATTCCTGAACAATCTCACCCAACACTTCAAAATCAGGTATATCGAATTTGTATTTTACTTTTTGTTTTTCAAGTATTATCGTTGAACGCTGGCGCGTTATTTCCTGAGGACTGTAACGACCATCAAGTCTACGCCAAACGCGTTCGTCTATCTCTTTACAATCAGGATGCATGTTTTCGGCATACAATTGACTGCGTGTAACGCCTGTATGAGTTTTTTCGTTATTCCAGTCGTTTATTTTACCTTCCAGTTGTGCAATAGCTTCTTCGTAAGTAGGGAACGCGTCCATATTGACATAATCTTCATTGTTCATATTCTCAATATTCTTGGCATCCCAGCTTGTCCCCATCCAGTTGTCAAGGCGACGAAGACGCTTTTTAAACAGACGAAATTGTGTTTCTCCGTAGTTTGCCTGCGAGTTTCCCGGCTCGATGCTTCTGTGATGGCGGCAAACAAGATCAAGGAGAGCCTGACCGGTTCCGGAAGAGAACACAGGGCCGTTATCACTGATAAACTCCATGACTTCGCGTTTATCGCAGCCTTTTAGGGCCATCATCATGGCCTCTTTCAACATATAATCGGACTCCGAATGCTGTCCGGGCAATGACGGACACCAGCCGACGATCTTGCCCGTGGCAACGTCGCTGACCGCCATTACATACAGGCGCATCAGGCGTTGTTTGCCTTTGGCATCCCGGTACTGGTAACCGATTGTACCGGAACCGTCCGCACACCATAAAGAGTTGGCATACGCAAGCTTTTTGCTTGTGACATAAGGAAGGTAAGTCGAATTGAAATACTTCTCCCCATGACGTTCCTTGCAAGTCTTGAAGCGGGTATCATATGAGTTGGTGTAATGACAGAAGGTTGAATAGCTGAGCGGTTCATAGCCCATAAAGCTAATATCCTCCTGATATTGTTGCCAAAGTTCAATCTTACTGCCTTTGCCTGTTCCTCCGATATTCATCCACAGATCGCAGATAATGGCCTGATGTACATCGATAGTAAAGATTTCACCTGTTTCAACATCAACCAGCTTTTCACGGCCAAGCCTGCGGGCATTGTCGTTACCCCAACGGCCAGAAATCATGTATTCGCGCTGTCCTTCTTCGTCTGTAGGGAAATAGATCAGTTTCTTACGGAAACTGCCACCGGTAGTGATTGTAAAACCGTATAACTTTCGTGAGTGCAGGATTGAACCACATAGATTGAAAAAATCCTCCTGGCGTTTAATGTCCAGTTCCTGATAACTCTTATTCTCTGTCATCTCACGAGCAACGCGGAGCCATTGGAGAGCCTCGGCTATATCACGAGCCTGGGCATGATTAAATTTGCACACGCCTTTGACCGGAGTAAACTGGTAATATATAATATCTGACTGGTCTATTCGGTTTGTCACCTTCCGGATCAGATACTCTTCTGCTTCTTTCAGGCTGATTTCACGATTCTCAGCCTTAGCCATATCGGCCAAATGAAGCAATGTATCTTTATCTCCCAACCGGGAACGATATTGGGTATCTTTCCGGTCAGGGATATAATCGTAATCATAGTAAAAACGACCGCCGATTCGAGCGTAACGCCAGGATTTACCGGTAACCGGTAAAATGTCTTTTGTACGATAGCAGGGAGAAACGGATGATTTATAATTTCTGCGTCCTGCGGTCCGTAAATATTCATCCATTCCACTCCCGAGCGTATTGCAAATAAACCGCTCCGACACCCACACCGTCGGTGTGTTTTGAAACGTCCGTACAATTATGTCATCCAGTCCGATATTCATCGCTTAATTACTTTTTTATTAGTTCCCGGACCAGGATTCGAACCTGGGACACCATAGCGTTTGACAATAGCCAAACGCCGTACTCTACCTGCTGAGTTATCCGGGATGCCCTCGTACCGCGGGCCGCGTACCGATTCAAACCTAAACCAATCTTGCCTAAACCTACTTTGATTGTTTATCTTCATCAGTCAGCTTTTTAAAAAGCCGATCAATCTTTTTATAGTCTTCTTCCGGAATATTTGCCATTTTCACTAGCCAGATGATCACAAGAATTATTATTCCGCATGCCAAGCAGGGAATAGGTTTTCCGTTATCCATATTTGATGTGATAGTATGTATGCTATATAGGGTTCCTATTAGCATAAAAGGTGCCATTAGTATTATTATCAATGATTTCATGTCAGTAAGTTTAATATTATCTAGTTGTCCCGTCGCCGGACCCGATCCGGCATCTGCAAGCCTTTAACTTTCTTGACGGGAATAGTTGGAGGTTATGGTTTATACGCCTAACTTTAGGCCATCTAACTAAAAATGTATTATGAATGAAAAAAAGTTATTACTTAAAATAGCTTCTTTGAAAGAGGGGGAACCTCTTTGTCATACAAGTGATCCTTGCTATAAGCAGTATCTGAAATTTTGTAAAAGGCTAAAAGAAAAAAACTTTTTAACCTACAAAAAACCTTTCGGAGGAGGAGCTGTGGGTAATTATAAAAGGACTTCTTTTCATTATTATCCACCATCTTCTGGTTTTCTGACTCCAACACTGACTTATGACGGACTAATAGAGGTAGATCGCATCCATCGTGAAATTCGCAATCGCAACATTGCCATAGCTGGAATCTGTATATCCCTGGCAGGTTTGTTGGTGCCATTTTTATACAAATACCTTCCTCACCTATATAAATGTTTGATACATCTTCTATCACAGTAAGTAGTTCTGTAAAATTTCTGAATTCAAATTCCGTAGGCATATCTATACAATTGTTACTATTTATAAATAATAACCCGTTCCGTCTTTTCGGCTCTTCCGCCATACTCCTTAATTGCTACCTGTCTGATCCGATTAGCCAGTTCAGACTTCGTAATCCCTCTCAGCGCCTTACGAACCGTAGGAGCACTAACCCCGAAACGATCCTGAAGCAACTTGCTTACTCCAATTTTTACCAATACATCTGCCATATTCTTTGATTTTTTGTGTTTAACAATTCCTTTTCATATCTTTATCGCCGTGTTTCATTACAGAAACACGATGCAATATTAGTTGATAATTTTCAACTAAACAAATATAACGAAGATAATTTTCAACAAACATGGAGACAATTTTACATCGTATTGAACAAATAGCTGCAAATGAGGGGGTCAAGATTACAGCATTTGAAAAGATTATAGGGGCGAGCAAGGGAGTGTTATCCAGGGCTATAAATAATGGAACGGATATTCAGTCAAAGTGGCTTCAGTCTATAGTTGAAAATTATCCCCTTTATTCGGAGTCTTGGCTTCTTACTGGTCGTGGTTCCATGCTAAAAGAAAAAACATCTACCCCAGAGGTTAATTATGAATGCAAAGGAGCACCTTATTATAATGTAGACTTCATTGGCGGTTTTGATATTGTTCTCAATGATCAAACCCGAACCCCTGATTACTACATCAACTTTGAACCCTATAATAAAGAAGGTGTTATTTGGTGCAACATAACCGGTCACTCTATGGAACCAGAGTTAAATAGTGGCGACTTTATAGCGATGAAGGAAATGACTGATCCGATTGAGTATCTACCATATGGAGAAGTGTATGGGTTTATCACCAATAGTTATCGAACCATTAAACGCATGGGGCGTTCGAACAAAGACGGTTTTATTCGCTTGATACCTACAAATAAAAATCCGGAATACAGCGATCAAGATATTCCTGTCAATATGATTCGTAAGGTTTATGCTGTATTGGGAAGTATGCACAGATTGTTTTAACCAGCGGAAGCTATAAATATAAGTGAATGGAACTCAAAGATTTTATAAAAGAGACTCTGATTCAAATTGTACAAGGGATAGGAGAAGCTCAGGAAGAGTTAAAAGACACGGATTGCGCGATTAATCCTAGAGATATAAAATCAGAAGATTACACGACAGTCATACTGAAAAACAAAAGACATGTTGTACAAGATGTTGATTTCAATATCGCATTGACAAATACCTCCAACTCAGAAGACAAGGCCGGAATAGGAGTCATGTTAGGTTCGTTTGGTTTAGGAGGAAATAAGACCTTATCAGATGGAAATACATCTAATACAAACATCTCTTTTAGTGTTCCGGTTGTGTTTCCTTCGGTTGATAACGAGAACAAATCTACTTTACCAAGTTCTTTTAGTTACAGGCCGAGAAATGATCATCGTTATTGATATAAGATATGATTTTATCTACTAAATCAGAAGTTTCTCCTCTGTCAGGCTTATGATTAGGATTTGAGAGTAGTTTTAGGACTACTCTTTTTCTTAATTGTTTTTGTCTCCATGTTTCTATTTTTGATAATAGTCTCATAACCTTAATTCTATTTATTGATTATTGCCATAAAATTATATTCATAAACAACACTCTCCAAACAAAACCACCAATAATACCAATAGTACAAAAAATGTAGTAAAAAAAACTACTACAAAAAGTACTACATTTTTTACTACATTCCATTAGTACAGAAAATGTAGTACTTTTATTCTCTTTCCTCTACCAAAATCATCCCCAAATAGAATGTTGAATTTGCACATGCTGAATTTTGATATTCTTAGCCTCCTAGAGCAACTTTAATTAAAACGGCAATGAAATTATCAGGTAAAAAGGAGGCTCCGCTTAAAACAAATTTAATATCAATTCAGATTTTAAACGAGACCGTCTGGGGTTGCTGCATGATGTCTATTCTTTGTTTTACAATGGTTTAATGTGTTTTATGATAAACTGTACTAATGGTCTTGCCCTTCATATGGTTACACCTTAAAAAACAACTGATATGTGCGCAAGATATCGAATGGTTCGCAATCCGAACCCAACGGGAGATAAGAAAAAACAAGCGTTGCATCCGCGTGTAGTACCTTACGGAACAATCCGTACGAACGATCTGATAGAAGAGGCGGAAGCTCGCTCCGGAATGTCGGGAGCCGATCTAAAAGGGGCGTTGCGGGTCATTGCCGATGTGATGGCCAGCCGTCTGGATCAAGGATATAATGTCGAACTGGAGGAATTGGGCTTTTTCAGCGTCTCGCTTTCTTCGCGTCCGGTCATGGATAAGAAGGAGATCCGAAGCGAGTCGATCCACTTCAAGAATGTGAATTTCCGCTGTGGCAAATACCTGAAAAACAAACTAAAGACAATGGATCTGGAACGCATGCCGGAAGGAAAAGGTGTGTTGCCTCCTTTCGAAGAACGGGTCCACAGGCTGACGGAATACCTGGAAAAGCATCATTATATCACTTGCGGCGATTACCGGGAACTGACGGGTTGCTCCAAGTATCGTGCTTTAGAAGACCTGAAAAAACTGATCGATGAAGGTAAATTGGAGAAAAACGGGTATCGAAGCACCAGGGTTTATTCATTGCCTTCATCTGTAGAGGGTTGATAATAAGCAGATATTACTCACAGATGAACAAATGAAGGAATTATTCCGGAAAACTTATTTTGAATAGAAGAATTAGAAATCATTCTATTTTGAGATGAATTCAGGACTATAGTATAATGCCCAACCAGGCAAACCTATAGTCCTTTTTCCAAAAAATACCACTTCACCGAGGAGTATGGGAAGTAGAAAAAGTAAACCACTCCAAATTCATTAAGTCTTCATCCTCTGTATCTGCCGGTTCAACCGCTTTAAAGACCAGTACCAACGCATGTTTTCCTGTAACCGGTTTAATTTTTGTTTCATGAACGGCATAAGCCACTTCACCCTCCATAGGAGTCAGATCACAGACTCCAAGCAACTCACCTTCCGGACCATCCAAACGAATTTCTATCTTTGCGGCCCTGTTCTTGCCCCATGTCTTACAAATAAAACGGTCGGCATCGGTACCGGTAAAGTCATAATATTTCCAATAAGCATGATCCCCGTCACGAATACCTGCCAAATACTCTACCGGAATATCGTTATCCGGCCTGCGTACGGATACCATCACATTGCCTGACAGCAGACAAGCCCTGGCTGCATCCATCCGATAGAACGGAGAGATGGGACCGCCGATTCCCTGTGTAGTCATTTCTACTTCAGGTATCGTGCCGTCCGGATTAAAAGTGATAGGCTCCAGACAGGCTTTCCGCATAGTACCTGTTGCAGTTGCATGGGTAGGACGATGATAAGCGATATACCATTGTCCGTCGATTTCGGTGATGCAACCATGATTGTTCACCAGATTCCTGTCACTACCCCAATTATCGATAATGACCCCTCTGTATGTATAAGGACCTAACGGAGAAGTCGCTGTCGCATAATCCAACGTAGCGCAGTTGGACTCTCCATGCCGTGAATGGCTTCCATATACTAAATAATAGATGCCGTTTCTTTTGCGGACCGAGCTGCCTTCATTGAAAAAATGCGTTTTATAGGTCAGCAAACTGTCATGAACAGCTCCTTCTATGGAAAGCATATCCTTACTCAGCTTTGCCCCCCTGGCATGCCATTGTCCCCAAAACAAATAGGCCTGCCCGTCATCATCGATGAATACGGACGGGTCAATACCGCTTATCCCTTCCATTACCTTCCCATCCCTGAACGGACCATAAGGAGAAGAAGAAACGGCAACACCTTCATCTTCCCCACCTCCGGCCAGGCAATAATAGAGATAGTATTTTCCATCCCGGTAGATACAGTCGGGTGCAAACAAAAGCCTGTCGGTATAGTCGACCTGCTTCCCCACCCCTTCGGTGGCAAAGGAGAATTGCTCCACATGCCAGTTCACCAGATCGGAAGAAGAAAGCACATTATAAGAATGCGAACACCAGCTGTTACCGGGTTCGTCGCGCGAACCATAAATATAGACACGTCCGTCAGGCATTTGCCTTACTTCCGGATCGGCTATAAATACGCCCGGAGGTGCTATCGGATTCAATGCCCGATGGGTGGAGACAGGAAAGACATTTTCACCTTTATCGGCCAATGTCTTCTTTTCTCCTGGTTGACATCCGACCAGTAGTCCCACCATAAGCAGACAACCTGCCCAAAAATAGTAATTCATATAAAATCAACTGTTTTTCTAATTATGATTTAAGAAGAAGCTGTATCAAAACCCCATTTTGACACAGCCCTTCAATGTTTATTACGATGGAAAGATCCAGCTTAGCTCCATCCCGGATTTTGCGTCAACGAACCGTTGGTCAGGTCGATGTCTTTAGATGGTACCGGGAACAGGTAATGCTTGGAAGGATCGAATTTATACGTTTCCACATAGCGACGGGGAACACCATCCACGGTTACTGTCCTGTCGGTAGCACCGACACCGTCCAAACGCATAAAAGCACCATATACTTCGCCATTCATTCCCTCACCGGAGACTGCCACAGTCTTTTCAGCAACCTTCCAACGGCGAAGGTCGAAGAAACGCAGACCTTCATTAGCCAATTCCACACGGCGTTCGTTACGAACCAATGTCCGCAGTGCATCTTCCGATGTATAGTTAGCCGCCGTTACACGTCCGCCGCCACAACGATCACGCAATTGGTTGATAATACCGAAAATTTCAGAAGAAGCGGCAACCCCTTTCGTTTCGAGCAATGCTTCGGCGTGCATCAACAATACATCTGCATAGCGGAAATAGATAACATCTACACCACCATCCAGGATTTGGACCATGGCATGATCGCTCCAGTCGCAATACTTCTTCCAGACATATCCGGTAGATGAAGGCTCTTTCGCATCATAACGTTGTCCCGGGATACTTTCTTCTGATTCCGGGTCATAAAGTACCCATGTCATTGTTTTCGATTCACGAATCGTAGAAGTGGGATAGATAATAGATTGTGCCAGACGGGGGTCTCTATCTTTATAAGGATCTTTCGGATTATAAGTAGAACCATTTTCATGTATCAACCGGCCATCAGCCATCGGGTAAGCATCGATCAAACTTCCGGTAGGGGTAAGTGCACGAAGAGCATCTCCACCAGACATTTCTTTCAGGAAAAATGCTTGATTCAACCGGTTACCGGTTGTGATACTTCCACTTGTATGAGCATGTTCACGTGCCAGAATAATTTCGTCCGCATCTTCGGCATTCCCGTTGAACAGGTCGGCATAAGGTGTCTCACCGGCAGTGTTGAGCGAATATTTACCAATCAATTCCGATGTAACAGCCAGCAGGTTACTATAATCATTTTCCCATAAATAAGCACGTGCTTTCAGGGCCTTACATGCTCCGGCCGTAACACGTCCTTTTCCGAGTGCCTTACCATCCAACTCCTTAATAGCCTGGTCGAGTTGACCGTGGGCAAACGCCAGCACTTCAGCCTTGGGCGTTCTGGTCTGAATTTTGGACTCTTCTTCTGTCAACACTTTTTCAACCAAAGGTACATCTCCGTACAGGGCGACTAAACGGATATAACTGTAAGCCAGGAAAAAGCGTATTTGTCCGGTAAGCGCCTCTTTTTCCGCAGTATCCAACTCTGTACATTTCTCTATGTTTTGCAGAAACTGACAGGTCATACGGATATTGGTATAGGCATAAGCCCAATTATTATTTACAACAGAAGTGGTTGTAAGATATGAACCGTTAGCAATCAATTTTATATTGGTATACCATCCCTCCCATGCCATATGGGAATTATCAGACATCGCTTCATCGAAACAAGGATGCATTTCATATTCCAACGGGAAAGAGCGGGAATATACGTCTGCAACAAATGCACGGACATTACCGGGTGTCTGCCAAAAAGTTTCTTCCGGCAATTTATCTTCAGGAAGTGCGTCCAGCACGTCGTCACAAGAACAGAGTGCACATCCTACTAAAAAGACTATCGATAATAATTTATTCTTCATGATGATTTCAATTTTTAAAATGTAACATTAGCACCTATGCTATATACTCGTGAGTTCGGAAAAGAAGTGGTATTCAATCCGTTTTCCGGGTCAAAGACTCTATATTTTGTCAACGTGAACAGGTTGGAGCCGGAGAAATAAATCCGGGTCCTCTCTACCGGTGACTTTTCGCCGAACTTAAATGTATACCCTACCTGTAAGTTCTTCAAACGCAGATAAGAGGCATCTTGTACCCAATGCGACATATTGGCATAATTGAGGCGGTTGGCCATTGTCATACGCGGATAATATTTACCGGTAGTCGGGTTCGACGGGTCGAAAGAATCATAATAATGTTCTTCCATAGCCGTTTGAGAACCCAGCGGTTCGATAATGTCGCGTCCGAGGAAACCATCGACTTTACCTACTCCCTGGAACATGGCAGAGAAATCCAATGCCTTATAATTGAATCCCAGGTTCAGGCTGAAGGTATAACGGGGTATCTGGTTACCGATAATCTTTTTGTCGGCTTCCGTAATCTTTCCGTCTTTATCCAAATCCGCGATAATAATATCACCCATTGAGAAATTCGAGTTGTATGTCAACATCACATCTTTGTATTGTTCATATTTTTCCTGCGTGTCGGCAAGTCCCAGCGTTTGCCAACCGAACAGCGCATCGATCGGTTCGCCTTCGATACGGGTAGTCAGGCTGGATGTCGGTGACTTGTATCCGTGCATATCCAGAATTTTATTCCTTACGTCGGACAACATGAAATTAACGTTGTAACTGAAGTCGCTGTTTATCTGATCCTGCCAGTTGACAGTCAATTCCCATCCGCGGTTTCTCACCTTACCTGCATTCGAAATAGGCGGTGTGATACCCAACAGGCTGGGAGCTTCGAGGCTTAACAAAATATCATCCGTATCCCGGTTATACCAGTCGAACGTAAGACCTAAGCGATTATCGAGCACATTGACATCGAGACCGAAGTTCAGGTTCGTACTCGTTTCCCATGTGATAATGTTATTACCCATAACACTTTCCGTCATTAATGATTGTACAGTACCATCGAATAAATAAAAACGGGTACCGCCACCTACAACAGCATACGTAGACATACTCAGATAATTATCGATACTCTGGTTCCCCAGCTTACCCCACGATGCACGCAGTTTAAGGTTCTGCACAGCACTCTTAAGCGGACTGAAAAAAGATTCTTCAGATATTCTCCAGGCAGCCGAAAAAGAAGGGAACGTACCCCAACGATGTCCGCGGACAAATTTGGAAGAACCGTCACGACGAACATTCGCTTCAAACAGGTAGCGATCTTTGTAAGAGTAATTCAATCTACCGAATACAGAAGTCAAGGCACTATAGGTCTTATTTCCTGTGGCCGTAGCTGTGGCGGCATCACCCGGATCGATCACTTCGAAATCATCGGTCGGGAAATCTTTTCGTGAAGCTGAGGTTGTATTATATCTGAACTGTTCGCGTGATGCTCCCAACAATACATTAATATCATGGTCGCCGAATTTTTTCATATAATTGGCTGTAGCACTTAAGGTCAGGTTGCGGTTGCGATACCAGGTATCCGTCTTGGTATTACGGGCCACAAATATATTCTCGCTCTGTCCGGCCGGTTCGAAAGCATCGTAAATAACTTTCTTTTCAAACTTGTCCACATAAGATGTTTTACTTTCGTAGCCTAATACGCCCTTCAGGAACAATGAGTTCTCGAACAGTTTGATTTCAGGCGAAAGTAACAACGACAACTTATCCGTTTCATATCGTTGATAACCATATTCATCAGTCGTCATACGCACCGGATTCTTCGGTGTAGAGTGGAACGACCAGGTACCATCCGAATATTTAACCGGCATATTGGGGAATGAACGTGGTGCGTAATAATAGGCATAACCAAGTCCCGGACTCTCTTTGCTGACATCATTGATATAAGCAATGTTTGATTGAATAGTAAGCCAATCAGCCAGGTTAGCCGTCGTATTCAAACGAGTATTATAACGTTCGTATGACGACTCGATAATACCGTCCTGTTTTGCATACCCTACTGTTCCGACATACTGCACGCGGTCGTTACCTCCCGTAATAGAAATATCATGAGTATGTTGTAAAGCTGTATGTAACAGTTCATCGAACCAATCGGTATTCGCTTCATTATGATCGATATCTCCTGTACCATTCTTCATACGATCGATCTTATCCTGCGGGAATAGTAATGTCGTTCCGTCAGGCAATGCTTTGCCGTCGGCCAACATTGCACGGTTGTACAACTCCGCATACTGCCAACCTGTAGCCGATTTTGGCTGACGCGTAGCTTGTTGCCAACCGACATTTCCGTTATAATTCACTTGCACTTTACCTTCTTTTCCTTTTTTCGTTGTAATCAGAATTACCCCGTTGGCAGCACGTGAACCGTAGATAGCAGCCGAGGCCGCATCCTTCAGGACTGATATACTTTCGATATCGTTAGGTAAAACATCAGCAATGCTCATCGACATACCGTCTACCAATACGAGAGGACCTGCGTTTTTCCACGTTCCTACCCCACGTACTGTGATGGTCGGATTACTCGATCCGGGTTGTCCGGACGACTTCACAACTGTCAGACCGGGAACCAAACCAGCCAAAGCATCCTTCATGGTTACGATCGGTTGACGTTCCAGCTCTTCACTCTTAACAGATGATACCGAACCGGTAAGATTTATTTTCTTTTGTACGCCATAACCTACGACTACTATTTCATCCAATGCTTGCGAATCCTCTTTCAACACAACATCCAGATGATTCTTACCGCCCAAACGAAGTTCCTGAGGGACATAACCGATATAAGAAACCTGTATGACTGCATTTGCCGGCACTTCTAAAGCAAAATCACCATCGATACCGGTAATTGTTCCTATAGTCGTACCTTTTACAGACACATTCGCACCGATAACAGGTTCACCATGTTGGTCTTTGATAACACCTGTGACTTTTTTATCTTGATTAATTTGCTGAATTTCCTGCTTCTCTGTCGACAGGATTATCTTTCTATCCACTACTGAATAGCGCACATCCGTACCGGCAAACACTGTTTCCAACACTTTAAATATATCGCTTTTTTTAGCTACGACAGAGACTCTCCGATGCAGATCGACATGTTTGATATTGAAGAAGAAAGAGAAATCTGATTGTTCCTCGATCTCATCCAACACTTCTTTTACCGTTTGGTTCCGCATCTCCAGATTCACTGTAGCCTTCTGTGCATAGCTGTCTGTTGCTTGCGCCAAACCTATGGAACATAATAGTAAGAAGACTGATAACTTCATAACTCTCGGTATTTTATTTAAGATAAACCGCAGAAACTCTGCTACCCAAAACTGTTGGGTATTAAAATGTTTTTGCATAACTTTGTACTGATCTAATTAATAAAAGTGATTTACTACTGCTTGTCGCCAAACAAGCGTTTTAAATTAATTCTTTCCATCCGGTGAAATACGCCAATATTTCTCCGGATGTTTTTCTTTAGGGTGGTTTACTTTTCATGATCTTTTCAATTAGATTAATAAATTTCTATTCTCGCTCTCTCATTTGTCGTATTCTGGGTATCCAGATAACGCCATTTTATATTCGATGATATTTTAAATATTTCCAATATACGTTCCAGACGCTGGTTTGTGAAAGTACCGTTGAAGGCTTCACTACGAAGGCGGTCATTGGATAATACGAAGTTTACATTAAAACGTTTCTCCAACATCCGCAATGCTTCCGGTAACGGAGTTGCCAGGAAAACGATCTTTCCGTCTTTCCAGGCAGTCTCTGTTTCACCACTTGTCCGAAGCAGCTTAACCTGAGAAGAGGTTGTATCATACAGCAGTTTTTGTCCGGGTTTCATCTCTACCGTAGCAAGTTTCTGATTCTTCTGATAAGCAAAGCGGACTTTCCCTTCCACCAACGTTGTGGAGATAAACGAATCTCTCTCGAACGCCTCTACATTAAAAGAAGTTCCCAATACTTCAATCTGTGTATGACAAGGACCGGATACGATAAAACGATGCTCAGGATCTTTCTGTACTTCAAAGAAGGCCTCTCCTTTTAGTTGAACATTTCTCTTTTCTCTACTGAAAGAAGAAGGATAGGTCAAAGAAGATTCTGAATTAAGATAAACTTTGGAACCGTCAGGAAGGTCGACAGTCGTCGTCATTCCCGGATTTGTTTTTATCTCGATCATCCGGGCAATCTCAGTCCGGGGAGTAAAGTGCTCGATGCCCCAGATAATAAGAAGGGGAACAAAGAGAATAGCTGCCACCCGCTGTACCCAGGTAAACCAGTTTACGAGCGAACGTTCCTTACTCATTTTACGGTTGACGGAAGCCAAAGCCCTCTCTGTATTCACCTGCGATTCCATCCGCACCGTGCCCATTGCCTGATCGATGGCATACATTTGTTTGACAATCCGGTAATTATCTTCCGACTGCCCGATCCATTCCTCTACCATCCGGCATTCTTCTATCGTTGCCTCACCGGAACAATACCGGGGAAGAATCTCTTCTATCTTATCTATATTGAATGTTTCCATCTGCACTTTTATCCCTGTTTATATATTAGACAAGAGAACTACGACAGATTACTAAACGGGAATCCACTTTTTTTTGATATTTTTTTTCTACGACAAAAAACCTACCTTTGCAACCAGGGAGAAAGTGATATGAAAAATACCTCACAAGCGATAGATGATTCATTTCTGTTATCAGCCATGCAACATGGGGATAAAAAGGCTTATGGTACCTTATTCAGAAGATACTATCCGATGTTATGTACGTATGCAAATCGATTTGTCAGTCTGGAAGATGCCGAAGAGATCGTGCAGGATGTCATGTTATGGTTATGGGAAAATCGGGAAATACAAACCTTCAATGCCTCCTTCTGCCAATACCTGTACAAGGCTGTCTACCACAGATGCATCAATCAACTTACCCGCCAACAGTCACAACTGCGGGCAGAAACACGTTTCTACGAATATATGCTGGAAATGCTACAGGATACCGATTTCTATCAAACGGAAGAACTGAAAAAGCATATCATCGAGGCAATACATGCCTTACCGCCCAGTTACCGGGAGGCATTTGTAATGCATCGCTTTGAAAATAAAAGTTATAAAGAGATTGCCGAAATCCTGCAAGTTTCCACCCAGACGGTAAATTACCGTATCCAGCAAGCCTTAAAACAGTTACGGGTCAGTTTAAAAGATTATCTACCGATCATCTTCTTATTACTCCCCAAAAACCTGCTTTCTTAAAGGCTTACTGAATTGTAAGGTTAGATTTCAGAATCATTCATCGGCTTCCCGTAACTGTTCCGCCAGTTTATCCATATCTTCCGGGCTGGCTGCTTTCTTGAATTGCAACTCTCCCTTCTTATTGATGATAGCGCAATGAGGTATGTATAAGGCACCGTTATTTCCGAATGTATTGTAGATATCCATCTTGAAAAACTCATTAATAATAACGTGGTCGCCCTTCAGATTATAATACCCGGCCATCTTCTTCCACAAAGCGGCATCGGTCGGACGGTCGATAGAAACATACAACAATACGATGTCATTCTCTTTCGCATATTGTTGCAAAGGTTTCACATGGGCAAAAGACTCACGACAAGGACCGCACCAGGTAGCCCAGATATCGATAAAAATAACTTTGCCGGCATATCGGTCGGTTATCTCTTTAAAGGAACGCACACTATCGGTGTTCAGTATATGAATGTCTTCGGGAAGCTCCTGATTGTTGAATGCGATATTTTTCTGTATCGCTTTTTCCAATGCCGGAGTCAGCGTGCTACCCGGATGCAATTCTTTAAACTGTTCGTATAAAGCCGGTATCCCCGTTGAATAACTCTCGTTCGATGCGTCTTCAAGGATCACGTTAGCCATGGCGACTTCCTGTACACGCCCTTTTAGATTGTTTTTATACCAGTCGAAAAGTTTCTGTTTACCTTCATTCCGGTCTTTAGGCTGCTGTTTTGTTTTCATGTAAAGTTCTATACCGGCTACATTGGATATCACATCAGCAAATGCTTCGGAAAAGACATTCTCCGGCTGACTGATATCCGCATATGCCAACATTTCCGGATAGACGGCCTCCCACTCTTTCTTTGTTTCTTCCGTACCCTGATAGTTAATGCCAAAATATTGGTTCATAAAGGCCAGCAACATCTGCATACGAACGTCTTGTACCGCCCTCTTTTTGAATACATCATCCACCCCTGTAATCTTTTGCTCTATTCCCGACGCATAATCCGTCAGTTTCTGATAGACGGAAGAGGCTACTGTATCCTTTGCTACCTGGAAAGCATCGCCTCTTCGTGCTCTCAAATTAAAGACTTCTTCCTGTAAACGGGAAAGTTCTTTTACTATTTCATTTTCTTTTACCAACGTATTTTCAATACTCAGGTTATTTTCGAGGGATGCGTCGATATCGAGTACATTCTTTCCCGGTTCAGCATAAACCGTTCCCAGGTATTTTTGCCCATAGATATAGAAAGATATCTTCTCATTTCCTTTAGACGGAAGAGTGATACGATACGTACTGTCGGCTTGCAGAAACAAGGTATCCCTTTGTGTCGCATTGTATATACCATCCATTGTCGGCCGATAAACAATCGTATTACCGGAAAGATTCGAAACTTTACCTTCAAGGATTATCGATTCCGGCGAACACCCCGTTAATCCCCAAATAGCTATACCAGCCAATACACATCCCAGTCTTTGATTTTTCATCTTATTAGTTTTAGATATTTGCTACATAATTGATATATGCAAAAGTAGAGAATTATTTTAATCCATATCTACCGTTAGGTATTTATTTCTGTTGGCTTGTTACGCGATCATTTTTCTAGTGAGGAAGCATCCAGAGCCATTAAAAGAGCGACCACTTCCGAATAATTCTGACGGCCGGAAGGAATGTTGTTTCCTTTCAGGAACCAATTATAAACTGTGTCCTGTATATCGCCGATTGTCGGGCTATATAATGTCTGCCAATAAGCCACTTTACGGTTGTAGGCATCTTTCACATCCGGAGAGATCGTTTCTTTCCAACGGTTGAATTCCTCTTCCGGCAACAACTGGTACGCATTGCCCAGCACATAAGGCAACAAACCGAAATAAGCGGAGAAACGTATTTCCGGTACTTCGGAACGTGAACATGCCAGAAAGCCGTACAGGTTTGCCTCCGCCTCATTGGATATGCCCAGTACATGTGCCATTTCATGAGCATAGGTGAAAGGATACTGGACCGGAAGCAGATCCGGATTCAGATTGTATTCGGTAAAGAACGGCCCCATATATCCCAGTATGCCGACACCGCTCATCAGGGCCGGGACCAGCATCGGTTTCGGATGCAGGTAAGTTGCAGGCGAGACCAAGCCGAAACGTCCTGCTATTTCCTGGTAGCTTTTCTCCACTTCCTTCGCCACGATAGCCTCGTCGATCTTCCCGACAGGAACAAAAGAAGCATTCAATGCCTCCATGTAATCAGCCAGAAACGAACGGAAGTTATCCTCCGAATAGGCTGCATAAGGCACCTCCGCCCGGGCATAGAAATTCATTCTGAAATAATTCATCCCCCAGGCCATATAGAACCAGACATATACCCAAAGCAAAAATTCCGCCATCCGCCCGATGGTCCTCAACCACGGACGCCGTTTCACAATCGCATAAACCAGATAGACTACCAACCCTGCAATACTGCCATAAATGAAGCAATCGCCGATCGAGAAAGGGAAAAGAGAAGAAAAACGGGACAACACCCCCGAAAACACCGGATAAACCGTACGGGCATACCACTCTCCCATCACAGGAAAAGACATAGTCGTCCGGATAAACACCAGCAAAACCACCAGTACAACCCAGCGCAAACGTATATTTTTAATCACATCCTTTACATTCATCATGCAAACAAAGATAGATAATCCCTTTCACTCTCCAAACGGATTATGAATTTATACAGAGTTAATTTCCCCATTTACCATCTACTTTAAAACAAAAAACAACATAAATATACCGCCACTTTAAAACAAACGAGCTATCTTTGTAAAAAAGAAAGGAGAAACTTTATGGAACAGGCATTAAATCCCGTAGATTGGTATATGAAACTGTTGGCTCCATTAAGTCCGGATATAAAATTAGACTTAATCAGCAAATTGTCTGAATCTTTAAAAGACACGCATACATATTCAAAAAAAACCTCATCCAAATCTTCCGATTTCTTCAGTGCATTATCAGGAGCTTGGGAAGATGATACTTCTGTTGAAGATGAAGTCCGGAAAATCAGGGAAAGCAGAACCAGTAACCAAACTCGAATAATAGACGAATTTTAATGAAAACTAAAGGTTATCTGTTAGACACCAATATCTGCATATCTATGCTTAAGAACAAATATGGTGTTCGCGAGGCGATATTAAAAGCCAAAGCTGAAAATTGTTATGTATCTGAAATAACTTTAGGAGAACTCTATTTTGGTGCATCATTCAGTGACAATAAAAAAGAACGTTTAAAAGATGTTGCCTTTATAGTAGACCGTTTCAAAGTAATTTCCGTTTCAGGAACATTACCTTTATTTGGGGATATCAAAGCTAATTTGAAAAGAAAAGGAACATTAATTGATGATTTTGATATCTTAATAGGATGTGCAGCTATTCATAACAACTTAATCCTGGTTACAGACAACATAAAACATCTGGAAAGACTGCCTGGAATTTTCATCGAAAACTGGACAGTTAGATAGGATGCACAAATATAAACCGTGCCCCGCCGGTATAAGCAGGATCGACAGTTAGCGTGCCACCGAAAAGTCCGGCGATCGTACGACAAATAGGCAGGCCCAGACCGGCTCCCTGCTTGAATTCATCCACCTTTTCGAAACGATTGAAGATGCTTTCCTGTTTGTCGGGAGGTACACCGCAACCGGTGTCCGTGACAGAGAAAATAACTTGCATCTTCTCTTTGTCGACCTGATAATCGAGGTTGATCTCTCCCTGAGCGGTGAATTTGGCGGCATTGGTCAACAGGTTCAGCAATAATTGCTGCAAACGAAGTATGTCGGTCTTCATGACAAAATCCTTTTCCGAACAGGTCAGAGTCAAGTTTACACCCGGCTGTATTTTCTGCTGCACACTCTTTTCAACATCCTTACAACATGCATAAATATTGCACTCTTTGAGGTTCAGATTATAAGACCCCGATTCCAGACGCGATAGGTCGAGAACGTCATTTACCAGGTCGAGCAACAAGTCCGAATTATTATTGATGATCCGGATAAACTCTTTCCTTTCTTCCTCGTCCGCATCTTCCAGCAAACCGGAAAAGCCGACGATCGCATTCAACGGCGTCCGTATCTCATGGCTGATGTTGGCGACAAACGCAGACTTCAGCCGGTTGGATTCCTCCGCCTGTTCTTTGGCTATACGCAGTTTATCGGTCGTATCGATCAATACCCCGCGTTCCTTTTGCAAGTCATCCTTCAGTTTGCGGACATGGTAAACGTAACGAAGTAAAAAAGAGAACAGCAACAACAGCACACCGAAAAAGACAAGCGAGACAGTCAGTTGGGTTTGCTTTTGAGATAACTGTTCCTTCTGGTAAACCAGGCGTTGCTCCTGTATTTTCTGTTCATTCAGATCATGCAGTGTACGGAGCTGGTTTAGCTGGCGGGTGAAAGCCTTAACATTTATCTGTTCTACAAACGTCAGCAGTTGATCGTAAAAGACCAGCGCCTCCTCTTTCTTTCCGGCCGCTTTCAGTATCTCAGCCTTCAATTTAAGAGGTTCGGTAGAATAATCGACAGACAATACTTTATCTATTTCACGGATCGCCTCGGGATACTTTTTCACATAAAAATAATACCGGGCCATCGCCAGGTTGTATACCGAGATCAGAAAAGGGTCATTCCTGTTCGTATCGTCCACATAAGAAGACGCCTGTTGCATAGCCTTCTTCGCCTCTTTCGGTTTATCTTCTGCAATATATAAGTTCGTATAATAGGAATACAAGAAACAATACTTCTGCCGGAACGGATAATTCATCCATTTAGCTGGTTGTTCACTCTCCATCATATGTATTACAGACTCATAATAAACAAGGAGCGACCTCATTTTCTCCAATTCATTAAGCCTCAGGTAAGCAATCAAGAGGAAGGGCGTCAGTTGCATTTCATAATCAGGTTGCCCCCCGGACTCTTTCAGCAAGCTCATCCCTTTTTCAAGAGCGGTCGCAGCATCCCGGTCGCGACCGATCATGATATAAATCAATCCCAAGTATTCATTACTCGAGATAGTTCCTTGCAAATTACCGGTCTCATCCGACAGCATCTGAAGACGCACGGCTTCATTCATCGCCAACTCGTATTCTTCATTATTCAGGTAATAACGACAATAATAATTCAGGAAATCAAACGCCTCATGAGGAGTTTCCTTGCGAACCTTCGTTACCGAATCGAATATCCCTCCCCAATATAGCAGGCTATCCAGTTTATTCAGGTTGCAATAATAACGTCCCAATCCGGAAAGGGCATAATAATAATAATTCATAGAATCGACCGGAGCCGCCGTTTCCATGAGTTGTTGCAGATAACCGACTTCTTCCGGCGTTTCCCAGTTCAGCCGAGACAACCCGAGCAATGACTTTAGTTTCACTTTCACATCCGTTGTATTCCGAAGAACGGACAACAAACTATCCTGACCTGATTTCTTTTGATTTTCAAAACTATTCATACCCAAACAGTAATCAAATCCACTCAACAAGATCAGATTAACGATAATAAAAAACCCTCTTACATATATGCATTTCTTCCTCATAAACCCACCTATAGCTATTGATTTCCAAAGATAGATGTTTTTGCGAGACACTGTCCGATATTATACAAAATAATAGACTTTATTCATCATTATTATCACGCACACATCTGGCATAACCTACGACATCCGTTCCCGGCGCACATACTATCTCCTGCTTATCATACTCCACTCCAATATACTCGACAGACAATGCGCTTCCACTATACCGGGTACACGACCACATGACCCGACCGACAGTCTTATCCCACAAATTATCCGTAAACTTAAACAACATAGCCATCGCCTCACAGGAATTAGGCAAACGCCAGGTCCCTTTGTCCGAGCGATCGGTCTGTTCCGAATAATTGTAACATAAGTTACGGGCCTCGTTCCAAGTGACAGGAGAGTTACCTGCCCCGTAAAGTAATTGTTTTGCCGTGATAAAACTACGATACGGACGGGCGGCCGCCTGGAACTGTGTATGACTTCCCAATGAACCGACACCGATATACGAACGCAGTGCCGTAGTACTTAGCTTATTATATGTAATTATATAATTTACACCCGTACTACCCGGTGCCGGAGAGACGAACGCCAAACCTTCATGTGCATAGCCGGTGCCGGTATAAGGTGCATGTGCCTGCATCACCGGCGGAGTACCCAGATTGCGAGCGCACCGGATATAGCAATTCTTCCTGTCCGTCTCACTGAATGAGCCGTCTTTCATCCAGTCGATCGCAGCTCCCTTATTGGCTACCAGGATAGCCAGTCCCTTCGATGCGTCGAAAGTGCTGGTTGCATAACACAGATTATCCCCCTTCTGCAAACGGGCCTGATAAAGCGGGTCATCCATCAGGAAAGTACCAACATAGAGGTGCATCATCTGTTCTTTAGCCGGTACATACCATACAATCTCATCCAGATCGATCAGGCCATTGCGATTGTTGTCTCTGTTGCGTGAAAGTGCAGCGACATTGACATAGCGACTGCTTCGCGCCATAGGCCACCCTGCACCACTATCGGACGTCCGATCGGTCACCGGAAAGATTCCGTTCCCGCCTTTCCAGGTAAACTCACCAAGGGCTTCAATCACTAGAACTTTGTTATCCCAAAGTCCTCGACAGGTATTATCGAGCCCGTCGGCAGAGGTGGAAGAAGCGGAAAGCATAGGCGCGTCAGACGTTATGTTATAGTTTCCTCCATACTCGTCCGTATGTTCGATACCGAAAGCCTTGTAGGTCAATTGTTGCCCGCTTTGTCCCGGCGAATATAAGGTCTGGATGGAACGTTGCCGGATATTCATGCCCGAACGGGTGTAGCTACTGTGACCATCGGCACTCGTATCCATTCCCTGAAAAACACTCATCGTACGGTCGGCTGCATTACAGAATCTCATCCAAAATGTATTCGAAGTCGTTCCGGTCACCGGGTCCTGGATATAATAATATTCATCGACATAGACTGTGAAATAGCGGTAGAGATAAAAATAAGCACCTCCGTCGAGCACGATATAAGGATCTTCCTCACGCCCCTCGATCTTTTTCCCTTTTGCTAACTCCGCGTTATAGATATTAATCCACGACTTCAGGTGTTGCAATAGAGCGACAGGTCCCCATAGCTGTACCGGATTACTGACCGAGCTTTCCCCCGGCTCCAGGTCATACGTATAAGTATAAGGCAAGCCGTACCCGCCGGTTTCCTCTATCCGCCGGTGCAGCGTCTCCGACAGTCCTCCGTAAATATCGTTTCCCAGATAAGCAAAATGTACCCATCCGTCATCCAGCATGATCGACCGGTCGCTGCCTCCGTCATCCTGAAGCGTCACCGATACCGGACCGGAAGTAAAAGGAGTATTCACTGTATAAGAATAACCGGCACCGGTCTGGTTCATTCGCGCAACCACACTCTTGAGATTCAGCTTAACCAGCCGCTGTTCATAATGTGCATCCGCCTGGAAATCGAAGTCCGAATCGACTACATTCCCTTCGGCAGCGGGTTGGTTCTCAACGCCACCAGCCTCCGCCTCGACCCGGATATTATCCACTCCGCCGACTGTAACCGTATAAGTATAATTCGAATTACGCAAAATACGGTAGTCGTTCAGTTTATCCAACTCCCGCTGTTCCGAAGAACTGCCTGCCATTGATTTTTCCATATTCCCTTCCCCGATATATCCCAGATGGATGAGATAGGTTACAGTTGCCGAACATTGCTGCGTAATACCTCCCAGCACCTTTTCCGCCGGATTGTAATATTCACCCTTCAAAACGACATAGGCGGCATTACCGGGTGCATATTTAAAACTGCCGTCCGGATTTTTCTTTTCACGTAACATATATGCTTGATCGGAAGTAAAGCCGGAATCTTCGTTCCACGACAATCCTTCGGCCTCCATCGCTGTTTTCACCTTATCGACACTCGTGAAAGGGGCAGCCGGAGCATGCCGGTTTTCAAACGTATAAAAGGTAAAGCTACTTGTTACTTTGCCATCGGCAGAGGTTTCGTCGATATAATTACCATTCATATCGGTAGTTCCTCCTAACTCTTCTGTTCCCGAAGAACAGGGGCTATCCTGCTGCCAATGCACAAACGACCGCATATGTAGGTTTTTCACCTTCCATGATTTCAGTTTGAAATAAGCGCCCGACGGCAATCTGTCCGCCAGTTTCACAACGAAATTAAACCGGGCATCCAGATGATGAAGCCGGATGGCCCCATTTACAGTATCACCCGTAGTTTTCTTCATTATTAAGCGGCCTGTTGCGACATCACTATCCAGTACAAACTGTTCTGCAATCGCATAAGGAGAATAATCCGGCGAAGAAGAGTAATGTCCGGCAGAAAGCAAACTGCCCTGCAACCGATCGACCAGCGCCAAGCTCCTCCCACTCTCCGGCTCCGCATCCGTTGCCGTCTTAAACACATCCAACCGAGCCGTTATACTTTCCAGTTCAGCTTCATTGGCTGCATTGTGAAAAGCCTCCAACATCTCTTTGTTGTTCGACAACTGGTTAGCCGTATTCAGATTGGCAACGGCGAATATCCGAACAGAGTTGCAGGAGACAGCAGGAATACCGACCTGTATATTCCCGGAAACATCACGCGGGAAACTCTGCGTATCAGGAAACCATTTTCTCGACAGGACCGGATGAGTCGCCGGACCACCTGTCGAAGTCATATCCAGAATAAAGACATAGAGCGATGAGATATGTTTCTCTTCCTCTTCCGAAGCCCGTGTAACCACATGCAGGGCGGGATTGCCGGAAGTGACCGACAGGGTCAGCGTGCCGGGAATCCCTTCTTCCACTTCCAGGACACCACTTTTACCGGCCATCTCATCACGGCACGAGGCAAAGATGAAAAAGAAGGAAAGTATAATCGACCAAACTGGGATATCTTTGTATTTCATAGCCTGATATTTACGTAATACTCATTTGAATTCGGGAATATCGACCGAGGGACGGTCGTTCCAATCGCGCATCTCAACCGTCACGTCTTCCAGTTGAAGCGCACTGGTGTTGATCGTAGAAATTACCTGATAGGAATGGTTCCGCAGGAAACCATAATGCTTTTTACCTCCTATCCCCCCTGAGCTGTACAGGGGCGCGGTCAGTGTACGTGCTTTTGTACTTCCATTACCGGTTACGGTAATGTCGAGGGTGATGGAAGGCGCCTCCGTTTCATCGTCACAAAGATACTGGCAGGTACGGAAATAGAGAGGGGCCACACTGGATGATTCTGCATAAAGGGTCATGAGGGATCCCCCTGTAGATTGTTCCCCATTCGTATTCGTACCCCCTTTGGCATCTTTAAACACTCCTGGACCATTGACCGCGGCAGACCATACCAAGGAACCTAAAGGAGTCTTATTATCTGCTTCATTCTCTTCCAGAAACAAATACCCTTGGTTACTCGTCTTGTCAATTGTGATCTTATCAATTTTAATTTTGTCCTCGGAATTACCGGTAAACAGGAACGAAAAACCGATACGACAATAAATCCGCTCCAACGGCATATGAAGATAAGATACGCCGCCTACCACTTTCATCGACTGTACCATAACCGGGTAATCGAGAGCGGCTGAAAGACCATTGGCTTTTACAACCAGTTTTTTTAATTTGTCTTCAACATTCTGACCTATTGCCTGACTCGGCCTACCTATCAGATAGTTTTTCACCACCTTCTTTATTTGCTCATTATAGTCTCCAAAAGAATTAAAAATGTCCGTATAGGCAGAAACCAACTGTTCAACATTGGCTATTGCATATATATTCACATATTCAATATTATCCCCTCTGTCATTCCTTTCAAAAAGCGAACTCATGATAACAGCCGTATCTCCTCTGATCTCTCCCCAAACTTGCTCATTCCAAGTCGGGTTAATCCCCGGAGCATGAAATATATTAACAATAGAATTACTTCCCCGGACAATCCCATAGACATCAAGAGATTTTATACCATCCTCATTCCCTATCGCCGGAGTATGCAGATCAGCGTCTGTCTTCATAAAATCCGAAGGAGTGAACACAATCTTCGTAAATTTCTCTCCTTCGGGAAGTCCTTCTCCTACCGGTAATTCCTTTGTACATCCGGGTATTAGCAAGAATGTTACTAACCGGATAAGCGTTCTATACAGTGTCTGATAATTCATATTCACTTCAATTTGTCGTATCAGTATAATCCGGATAAATATCCTCCTTCTCCCATGGCTGTATATCGCAGATAATATCGGAAGCACTCATATTGATCCGGACTGTCAGATAATCATTTCGTTTTAAATAAGGCAACGCGAAAGTCCTATCGCGTCCGTCATCCAAAATGACATGTATCCAACTATACTTCGTCTCATCGATTAATCCCTCCTGTGTATCGCCCGGCAACGTAGGACCAAAATAGTTTTCATACAAATAATGCGTTCCGCGGTCAAATTCCAACCACTCCTGCCCCGAATGATTCTCTTGCTTACCATATACATATCCGACGGTTCTCGTCAAATCAGCTGCCTCCGTCATCGAAGGAAAATCGACGCCCCACTTATCATCCGCCACGGTATACTTAGGAAACAGATATGTCTGTCTGTTTGCCTGTAGTATATTAAACTCCTCCAACTCAAAATTATGACTTGGGAGTTCATTTTTCACCCGGCAGATTAGGCGGACTTTAGCAACAGCGCGGATAAGGCTGAAAATATCAGACCCGTCATCCAATACCAAATTGCCCTGCGCAATTCCCTCAGAACCAGCCTTGGTTTTATTCAGGCTTATCCGTCCCGTCACACTCATCGACATAGGTATTCCTTTCCCATCTTTGAGAGCTGTCATGATCTGGTCCGATTTCAAGCCATCCTCCAAGTGTTGATAACTATAACCATCCTGATGGTCATTCAGCACCATCGTACGCAAATCCTGCAGTTCTGCTTGAGTATAGCTGGCAAGATTTGTCCGTAAATCGATCCCGGGATTGGCGACCAGATAAAAACGTTTATAGCCGGGGGTGACCTCCATCTTAAAGGTATATTTTCCTCCTGCCTCTGCCATATCGTACACACTGAACCTTTCCGCTTCGCAATACTGGCTGGCACCGATGTTGAAGACAAAGACATAAAGCGAACGGATCGCCCTTTCCTCTTCCGATCCGGCATCGGTATCGCCGGAGACTGAAAGCGGGGTGGCACGTACCGTCATGGCCAACATAACCTTACCATCGTCGGAATCGTCTTTCCCGCCTTTCTCCCCGATAAGCACCTCATTGGAGCAGCCGGACAGGAGATACGCCAACCCTGCCAGCAACAAAACAGCAATCATATGTCGGGATATTCCTTTCATTTCTTATAAATCCACAGAGCCGGGGCGTAAAGCCCAGCCGTTAATAATAATCAACCCGTCAAACCATTGTTCCTCGCCCGGTTCACCTTTCAGGTAAAGGGTGATGGTATAGAAATCCTGCCGGTCGAGGTATTCCTGGTCAGACTTTATCCTGCCGTCCTGCTCCCTACCGGTCATCAGAAGGTACTCCACCAGCGGAATATCGACCAAGGTCACATCACTGGAAGCATCGGTAATATGCAACCGCATGGCATCGTTTTCCATCAGGCGCGAGAGGGACAGTTCGGCTATCACATTCGAAACCGCCTCCGCACCGCCGGACCCCTCGCCGTCCGTCCCTTCCGTTTGCAGGTAAGGGCGGTAAACCAGGGGGTGGCAGTCGAGCAACGTATTGTCGTAAGCCAGCCGTCCGTTGCCATGCGGGCATAGTATGCTAAAATCATAATCGGCTGCATGTAGGGTCGCTCCGTCACGCCGTTGAAGGATGACATGCAGAATGTTCGTATCCTTGATAAGTCGGAGCGTATCGGTCTGTTCCGTACCCGGCTGAGGGACGGTGACCGTTTCCTGCATCGCCTGCCAAAGCGGGGAAAGGGGTTTGTCGCGGGGAACTTCGCCGTCGCCATCGCATCGCAGGGTGACCACCAGGTCTTCCGGTCCGGAAACACCCGCTTGCATGCCGGAAGGTTCGAAGCATCCCTCTTTCAATCCAGCCCACGCGACCAACCGGTATTTACCGGGGGCGAGCGGTAGAGGCAGACGGTAACCGGGTTTGCTCAAGGCTTCTCCCCCGTCGCTGAACGTGCGGAGGTACTTCCCGCCGGCATCGAAGACATAAACGGAAAGGCTGTCGACCTCACCGGCAAACCGGTCGGTGAACCCCATGTTGTAATCGTAACGAAAACAAACGGAGTAGGCCTGCGGGCATCCCGCCAGATCGTCATGGATGCAGGAGGTAAAGACCGGCAGGCATACCAGCCAGGCTACCAGCAATCGCCATATACGAACAGGTTCAGTCATACAATCCGGACTTTACAAGTCGATACTATGGTCTCTTTTCGCCCATGCAGAGATTTCGATACTGCAATTGATATAGGCAGTTTCGGTATCGACGGGTTCCTCCGGATCGTCGGGGATTGTCGGTTCGCCCGGTTCTTTGATCGAGTTGATGGTTACGGTGTACCAGTTATTTCTTACCACGCCGTAACGGCCGAGTTGGACCTGTGCATACTCGCCTTCTTTTACCCAGGGAGTACCGTCAGCCGGTGCATAACCACCCTCCTCATCCGTAAAATGACGGACAAAGATTTCGTAGTAACAGACGCCTTTGTCGTATTTCTGGATTCTTCCCATGCTGGAATGGAAAGCGTCCAGGGAGGCTCCGGAAAGATCGGTTGTACCAAAATCGTCTGTTTTTTGATAAGATACTTTATCCAATTTATAATGTAAATGACCATCGGACTTCAAAGTGATCTTCCATTTATTATCAGAAGAAGTACCTGTTAATATTCCTGTCGAAGTTTCCTTGGAATCATCAGTTGTAATGCCATCTCCATTAGTTGGAGCATCCGGCATATCATTATCTTTATTCAAATTATCATGTGCCCACTTTATAATTTTCAGATACATATTCTTTGCCGAATAATGTTCAGCCACTGTAGTGAACGACCACCAGGTTTCATCATCATCCATCGTATTATTACCTCCCGTTGTCACCTTCGTCTTATCCGGAATATACTTAGCCTTGACAATCAGACGGGTTACCTGGGATTTATACATCCAATTATAATCACAGGTATTTTCCAGGCAATATTCAGCGGCATCAGTCCAACCGGCATCATCCTTTACAGATGTTGGAGTCGAGAATTGAGATTCGGCAACAGTCCGGTCATAATTGGGATCGACTGCCCAATAGATACGTGCAGGATTCACTTTAGAAGGACAAATCGCATTCTCCCATAAAGGACTGATAGTCGACCAATTCGTTTCAACCTTGCGAAAAGGGAAAGCCTTCGTATTGGTATTACCGAGCGTCCACCCCAGGATGGTTATCTTATCGCCTGCATGGCTGAGATCGTTTCCCACTGTAAAATACTTTGTACCGGTATCAGCATCCGCCATATAATTATCACCAGCTTTCAGGCTCACCTTGGCAACTACTCTTTCTACACTAATAGTCGTAGGTTTACTTCCTGCTGTTACTTCATTGCTACTTGTAACACATTTCGTTAAGGTCTTCATATCCGAATCGCTATAAACGGGAGCGGAAGTCATCAGAAAACAGTCATGGGCCGTACCTAAAAGCCCTTCCAGATCGCCTCCGGGAATAGGAAGCGCATTATTAATGGTACTAAAAGGACTTCCCAGCTTCAGAAGTTCCTTCGCTATTCCTTCGGTAGGTCCCACATTGAGCAAAGCCAATACACGTACGGAATTACTGCTGATTGGAATAGGGCCGGTACTTAACGTTTTAGTAGTAGCTCCGGCATCACCATCTGCACTATTATCCGGTAAAATCGTTCCGGGCAAAACAGTTCCCGTACTCAGTTCTGCTTTGGTAGAAACGACTTCCGATAATACAAAATCATCTTCAGCAGTAGCACTTTCCTCCTGTCCTTCAGGAGCACGAAAGAAAAGAAGCGTCAGGTCAGACACTTTATATTCGCCTTTCTCTCCGGCATCGTAACCCAGTTCTGCCTTTGTTTCAGAACTCACCGTCGGCAACTTGATGCAGACCGAGGTATAGGTATCTTTTTCGGGTTGCGGGTCACCCTTATCATCTTTCACTTCGTCATTCGTACAGCCCACCAAAAGCGGTGCCAGCAAAGCTGCCCAATAGAAGTAATTCTTTTTCATATATCAGTTAGTTTAATAATGACGGAAAAAGGTCACCGGTGTGGTGACCAGGGAGGGTCTCTCTACCGGAGACCGTCCTGTCTCCGCAACGGCGACGCCTCTGTCGCCAGTGGGAAGACAGAGGCGTCGCCGACAGGAAACCCGGAAATAGTACTTACTCGATCTCCGGACGGTCGCCTCCTCCGCCCTGTTGCCCGACAAATACAGGAATAGATACGGAGTTAGGTGTTTTACGTACGCCGGTTTTTCCTTTCATATATTGAGTGGTGATAGTCAGTTCGTAGCTTCCGTTTGCCAAGTCGGCAGGAACGACAAACATAATTTTGGACGGATCGTTAATCCCGAACATATCGCTTTCAATTTTGGTAATGGAGTCGGTCGTCGTATTGCGCAAAGTGATGCCGACAGAAGGATCGTTGCCAAGCACACGAAGATAAGAACCACGAATAGCGAAATTTCGCCCCGGTGTCATGCTTCCGTCGGTCAGGCCATTGCTGCGGTCTTCGGTTTCAAGCACATACATCATGCCCGGTTTTTCACCTTTAATGACGACTTCGGTTTTTGCAATCTCTTCACGAAGGACTTTATCCTGAATGAAAGAGACATAAATACCATTCTTCAGAGGATTCCAAAGCCCTTTTTCGACTATTCCGGTAAAACGGGGCACGGCATAGAACAGGCCGGTATTCACATTGTAGCCGTTCATCAGGAAGCGAGCCACCATGCGTTGGAAAAGGGTTACTACATGAACGAGGGTTTCTTCGCGAAGTCCGGTATCTTCCGAACGCATTTCCGCATAAATTTCGGTAAGGCCGACATTTCCGGCAGGGTCGAGCACTAAAATCTGGTCATTCGGGTCTGACGTAACACTGTTATCAGTCAACCATCCTCTTAATTTGTTTTGCATAATACTAGCTTTTTAAGATTAATAATTCTTCACTACGCATTTTACGGGCGTTGTCTGCCGTCAAATCATAACCGGACCAAACGTTCGTTTCAACACGCCGACAAATCTATGCCTTTTTTATTATCTCGCCAAATATTATTGTAATTTTTATATATTATAAAACAATCATAAAAGACCAATTCACAGATAACAGATTTCTTTTAAAGAATAACTTCAGAGAAATAGAAGCATTTTAAAAACACCAACAACAAACCTTGTTTATCAAAGACCATACTATCCAAATAGCATAACAAGCAATTACTACCTGTTATAAAAGAAGGATTAAACCACATTTAAAATGTAATGATTTTCATAATATCTTACTGTAAAAAATAACACTTTCAAAACATCGGTTATTGTATAAAATAATAGAATAAAAAACTCTTGTATCCCCCCTCTAATTAAGCCACCATATCCAACCATCACAAACTCAAACTCAAACTCAAACCCACATAACAAAAAGCAATCGGAAAACACGAATGCCGCAGGCTCTCTTTTGCCGTTGGTTTCAACCAACGGTTTTAAACACAGGAGGCAAAGCCTCTTCCTCTGTGGGATTTATCCCCTTTCATAATCCCCCCCCGGAAAAGGGGTTAAAACCCACAGAGGAATCCGGCAAAGCCGGAAGATTTAATTATCCGTCAGTTGAAACTGACGGCAAAAGAGAGCCTGCGGCACGAGGCGAGCCTCGTTTAAGAGATAATTATGGGAATAATTTTATTCTTTATTCAGGATATATTCTTATTCAACAATTTTTTAGCCTCCGCTTCCGACAGGTTGCGACGGGCGGCGTAATCTTTCATTTGTTCTTCGTCGATCGAGCCGATCATAAAGTATTGTGAGTCGGGATGGGCGATATAGATACCGCTTACCGTTGCTGTCGGGTACATGGCGCCGTTTTCCGTCAGTTTCACATGGATCTGCGACATATCGAGCAGGTTGTCCAGCGTATAATTCAACAACTGGTCGGGCAATGAAGGATAACCGATTGCCGGACGGATACCCTGATATTTCACTTTGTACAGGTCAGGGATCGACAAGGCTTCGTCCGGAGCATACCCCCAGTATTCCTTGCGGACTTTTTCATGGAGATATTCCGCCAGGGCTTCCGCCAGACGGTCCGTCAATGTCTGAAGCAACATGGAATTGTAGGTGTCCCCTTCTTCTTCCAGCTTATTCTTCAAGTCTTCGGCACCGACACCGGCGGTAACGACAAACGCACCCGCATAATCGGTACGGCCTTCCGACACCGGCATGATATAATCGGCCAGCGATTTATAAACGCCCTCCTCCTTTTTCGACTGCTGACGCAATACCGGGATCGCGATCTCTCCCATCCGGATCGTATCGCCATCGCTGTTAGCCGGGAAGAAACCGTAGATGGCCTTGCAATATTCAGCCTTCATCTCCACCAGACGGTCCAGCAGTTTGACGGCGTCTTGATACAGTTGCATGGCTTCGGCAGCCTTGGCACGGTCCTCTTCCGGAAAATCTGCCAGCCAGGAAGCGCGGCAAGCGTCGCAACCGTGTATCTGGGTGATACCGGCAAAGCGGCCGTTCAGTTTCCAGGCGGTAAAGAAGAATGTCCAATGTATATAAGGAATGATTTCCTCCAACGGGATATAAGGCAATACATGGATACCCATCTGATTCGGAACCACCGGCGTATATCCCTTCCAATCTATCTGCTGAGGATTGGCACGAGCTTCGCTCAATGAAACCAGCACTTCCTTTTTCTTTTCCATGGAAGCACGCAAGGCTTCATATTCATTATTCAGGTTTTCGATATACGCATCACGGGTATCCGGATTCAACAACTTGGCTGCGATCAACGGATTCTGCGACGCATCGAGCACATGGATCACCGGATAGTCGTAATGAGGAGCGATCTTGATAGCCGTATGCAATTTGGAAGTTGTTGCACCGCCCACCATAATAGGTATGGTCAGACCTGCTTTCTGCATTTCGTCCGTCACATGTACCATCTCTTCCAGCGAAGGGGTGATCAGGCCGGACAGGCAAACCAGGTCGGGCTGCTCCTTCATGGCAGTCTGCACGATCACTTCGGCAGGAACCATCACACCCAGGTCGATCACTTCGTAGTTGTTGCAGGCCAGGACGATCGAAACGATATTCTTTCCGATATCATGCACATCGCCTTTTACAGTAGCAAAAACCACCTTTCCGGCTTTTGCCGAGCCGGCTGCCGATTTCTGCGCCTCGATGGCCGGTTGCAGGATAGCAACTGCCTTTTTCATCGTGCGGGCAGTCTTCACCACTTGTGGCAGAAACATCTTTCCGGCCCCGAACAGTTCGCCGACCTTATTCATACCGCTCATCAACGGACCGTCAATAATATCCACGGCACGCGGATACGCCTTCAACGCCTCCTGCAAGTCTTCTTCCAGATGGTCGCCGATACCTTTTATCAGGGCATATTCAAGACGTTCCTTCAAAGGTTGTTCACGCCAGGCTTCATGTTTTTCTTCCGTTCCGCCCTGTTTCTCAACGACCAGGTTCTGGGCATAGGCGATCAGCTCCTCTGCCGCTTCGGGACGGCGGTACAGGATCACATCTTCCAGCAAATTGCGGAATTCAGGTTCTATATCTTCATACAGTACGGCCGACGACGGGTTGACAATACCCATATCCAGTCCCTTGCCGATAGCATGGTAAAGGAATACGGAGTGCATCGCCTCACGTACATAATTATTTCCACGGAATGAGAACGACAGGTTACTGATACCGCCGCTTACCTTCGCACCCGGCAGGTTCTGTTTGATCCATTCGACGGCACGGATAAAATCGAGTCCGTATCCGTTATGTTCTTCCATCCCGGTTGCGATTGCCAGCACATTCGGGTCGAAAATAATTCCGTTCGGATCGAAATCTATTTTCTCCCGGAGGAGACGGTAAGCGCGTCCGCAAACTTCGGCTTTCCGTTCGAAAGTATCCGCCTGCCCTTTTTCATCGAAAGCCATCACCACGGCGGCAGCTCCCAACTGTTTGATACGGGCGGCATGAGCCAGGAAGACTTCCTCCCCTTCTTTCAGCGAGATCGAGTTGACAATACTCTTTCCCTGCACACACATCAGTCCCTCTTCGATCACTTCCCATTTGGAAGAATCGATCATGACGGGGACACGGGCGATATCAGGTTCGGAAGCTACCAGGTTCAGGAAAGTAGTCATCTCCTTCACCGCGTCGAGCATACCATCATCCATATTGATATCGATCACCTGGGCACCGTCTTCCACCTGTTTGCGGGCAATGGTCAGTGCCTCTTCATAGTTTCCTTCTTTGATCAGGCGCAGGAACTTGCGCGAGCCGGCCACGTTACAACGTTCGCCGATATTGATAAAGTTATTTTCTTTCTTTACTTCCAGCAGTTCGAGGCCCGACAGCCACAGGCAGTCCGGTTCCGGAGCCGGCACATGCGGCTTCGCTCCTTTTACCAATGCCGGATACTGGGCGATATGGGCCGGAGTCGTACCGCAACAGCCACCGATAATATTTACCAGTCCTTCTTCGATAAACGGTTTGACATGGACAGCCATCTTTTCGGGTGTCTCATCGTACGAACCGAAACTGTTAGGCAACCCGGCATTCGGATAGGCACTGATAAAGTAAGGGGCATGCTTGGCCAGTTCCGCCAGATAAGGCTTCATATCGGCCGCACCGAACGAGCAGTTCAGGCCGATGCTGACCAGATTGATATGCTGGACCGATGCCAGAAAAGCACCCAGCGTCTGTCCCGACAACGTGCGTCCCCCCTGAGCCGACAACGTCAGGGACAACATGATGGGCAGGTCTTTGCCTTTTTCCTTCAATGCTGTTTCAGCTGCCTCGAGTCCGGCTTTCACGTTCAGCGTATCGAAGGTCGTCTCGAAAAGGATGAGATTGACACCGCTGTCGATCAAGGCCTCCACCTGTTCCTTATATGCTTTATATACATCTTTATAGGTAACGGCACGGTAAGCAGGGTTGCTTACATCGGGGCTCATGGAGGCAGTCTTGTTGGTCGGACCGATCGAGCCGGCAACAAAAACAGTCCTGTCGGGATGTTCCGCCATGAACTCATCGGCCACTTCGCGTCCCAACTTACCGGCGGCCAGGTTTATTTCGCGCACATATTCCTGCATGGCGTAATCTTCCATCGAGATCGCGTTGGCATTGAATGTGTTGGTGGCAAAAATATCGGCCCCGGCATCCAGGTATTGCCGGTGAATGGATTTGATCACGTCCGGACGGGTGATACACAACAGGTCGTTGTTCCCTTTCAGTTGTCCGGGGAAATCGGCAAAACGGTCGCCGCGATAATCCTGTTCATTGAGTTTGAACCCCTGGATCATGGTACCCATACCACCATCCAGTATCAGGATACGCTCCTGCAGAGATCGTATAAATAATTCTTTAGTCATAGATATGTTGTTTCTTTATGAAAAGAGAAACGGCAAGAATATTTCTTACCGTTTGAATGCCCTGTCCATCTCCCGCTTATCGTCACGGGCTTTGATGGAATCGCGCTTATCGTATTCCTTCTTACCTTTAGCAACAGCGACAACCACTTTCGCCAGCCCTTTTTCATTAATGAACATACGGGTCGGGATAATGGTAAAACCACTGTTGCGGGCGGCACTGTCTATCTTGCGCAGTTCCTTTTTGGTAAGCAGCAGTTTGCGGTCGCGGCGTGCGACGTGATTATTATAGGTACCATAGAAATACTCGGCGATATACATATTCTTTACCCACAACTCGCCTTTCTCCATGATACAGAACGTATCCACCAGGCTGGCTTTTCCCAGGCGGATGGATTTGATCTCCGTCCCCGTCAACACAATCCCGGCAGTAAAAGTGTCGAGCAATTCGTAATCGAAGGTTGCCCGCTTATTCTTTATCTGTATATTATTACTAATCTTTTCTTTCATCTTTTTCTAACAGTCAATAACGTAACCCCGGCATCAGCATGAATAAAACAAACTCGATCACCGCCGGTGTCAGCAAAATGATAACGGTCGTTATACCGGCAAACTTCAGGCGTTCTTTCTCTTCCACCTGCATGTAAGGGCCGGCCCCTTCCCATACAATATAAAATGTATAAAGTATAAAGATGCGCAGGAAGAAAAACTCCGGCAACAGCATCAGTACGACGTTCAACGCAAACATCAGGGAGGATGAATAACCGACAAAACGCTGGCAAAGTTTCATGTCTTTCTCTCTTTTGAACAATCCCTGCCAGGCTTCATTCAGCAAATACGCCCCGAGATAAAAACCTCCGAACGAAGCGACCAGCGTTTTGATCGACGACTTCAACGCCAGTTCGACATCAAATTCCTTCCGTGTAAACAATACGCCCAGAAAAGCTGCCACAGTTACCAGCCCGATTAACGGATATATAAAGCGCGACAAGAACTCGTCGCCCTTCTCTTCTTTCCTCGACAGCATATCCCAGGCCTTCCCCGGTTGGGATATGATGGCTATAACCCATTTAATTATCTCCTTGTACATCTCTCTGTTTTTCTATTTGAATGTATTCTCCCTATCCCCTCTATTTATCTGTTTTTCCTTATTCCGTCCTGCTGTTAATTTTATATTCTATCGGTTCCGTCCTGTCCCAGATACAGGCCGTCGTATCCTTATTAAAAGCAGAAGCATAATTGATCGCTATAGAAAATGTGTTACTGCCTTTTTCTTCCTCCAAAGCACTCACCATATTATAGAACTCTTCCACACTAAAGGCATTCACCAGGTTCAGTTGCTGGCCTTTAGGCAGCTCCTCTCCTTCCCCGACTTCAATTCTCGCTATCGCTCTCAGATATAAATTGTAAATACGTTTGCCGTCTTTCTGGGTATACAGGTTTTCAGGATTATAGCTTATCATGAAACTATCCTTCTGGTTCTCCACAACCGTATGGGTACTCCATAAAAACAGCCGGCCTCTGATATAAAAGTCCCTTCCAGTGATAGCTTTTGTCAGCATCTCGTCTTTTAATACGACCGTTGTATCCGTCCAGTTTTTATCCACCGGCCACAAATCCACAGGAACAGGATTTTCTATCAACTCGATAGACAAACTATCCGAATTCTGTAACTCAGGAGCAGCCGAATCAAATGAATATTGTATCAGAAAACAATCGCCATTATTCCCGCTTACGCCTAAATTGGTACCATAAAGGAAACGCCCGCCCTCAACAAAGAAGCCCTGGGTCGGACGGGTCTGATACACAGCTTCCTGCTCCCCTACGGTGATCTGTGTATTCGTATCCCCCAGACAAGAGGACATCATCAACAAGCAAACTATGAATATGCTATATAACTCTTTATTTTTCATCACATTCTATCTTTACGAACATTCAAGTTAAACCACACCCCACATGACGGGATCGTACAAAGGTAGTAAAAAAGGAAACACAACAAACAAGAAAACCGGGAACCTTTGCAAAAACAAAGAAACCCGGCTTTCTCTATATAATTAATTAACAATTAAATCGTATCGGAATAGTAGGCTTTCGGAAGCTGGCGGCAGTTGTATTGGGAAGCCATCACCTCGCCGTAAGCACCAGCCGAACGCAAGGCGATCAGGTCCCCGCGATGTGCTTTATTCAATTCTACGTCTTTACCGAACACGTCGGATGATTCGCAGATAGGGCCAACTACATCATACAATTCAACCTCTTCATCACTGGAAATATTCTCGATCCGGTGATAAGCGTCATACATGGCCGGACGGATCAGTTCAGTGAAACCGGCATCCAGGATAGCGAATTTCTTTGTCTCGCCTTCCTTTACATACAGCACCTTTGAGATCAATGTACCGCACTGGGCTACTACCGAGCGGCCCGGTTCGAAATGTACCTGCTGGCCGGGACGCACTTTCAGCAATTTGTTGAATACGGCAAAGTAATTATCGAAAGCCGGGATCGGCAAATGATTCGGGTGATAATAATCGATACCGAGGCCACCTCCGAAATTCACATTTTCGATCCGGATACCACGTGCTTCCAGGTCTTCCTGTATTTCGTTTACACGAATCACCAGGTTACGGAAAGCCGACATGTCCGTAATCTGCGAACCGATATGGAAATGGATACCGATCAGTTTCACATTTTTCAGATTCGCCAGGTTATCCAGCACCTGTCCTAACTGGCTCAGGTTGATACCGAACTTGTTCTCCTTCATACCGGTCGTGATCTTGGCATGTGTATGGGCATCCACTTCCGGGTTGATACGGAGAGCGACCGAGGCTACTTTATTCTTTGCGGCAGCCAGTTCGTCGATTATCTCCAACTCTACCGCCGATTCCACATTGAAACAAAAAATATCGTTATCCAGTCCCAGGTTGATCTCCCAGTCGGCTTTGCCCACACCGGCAAAAACGATCTTATCTGCCGGAAAACCTGCATCCAATGCCGCTTTAACCTCACCGCCGCTTACACAATCGGCACCCAGTCCGTTTTCAGCTATGATAGAAAGGATTCGCGGATTGGCATTTGCCTTTACGGCATAATGTGCATGATAGCCGTATTTGCCGGCTTCGTTCTTCACCATATCCAGTGTATCCTGTAATAACTTTACATCATAATAATAGAAGGGCGTAGGAAGTGCCTTCAATTTATCTATCGGGAATGTTCCTTTGAGCATATTACTTTATTATATATAAATTAAAAAAAAGGGCAGTCCGGAAAAGGCTGCCCTCATATATTTAGTTGTTAAATAAATGATCGCTTAACGCTTGCAGCGCTTTCACTTTATCAGTGGCTTTCACCAGAAGCGAAACGTTGTAGTTGCTACCGCCATATGATATCATACGTACCGGAACATCTTTCATCGCCTGAACGATGCGGGCTTCAAAACCGACGTTATCCCATTCCAGGTCACCGACTACGCAAACAATTACCATATCTTCATCTACGGTAACGGTTCCGTATTTCTTCAGGTCGTCTACAATTTCTTCCAGATGTTTGCGGTTGTCGATCGTTACCGATACGCCTACCTCAGAAGTAGTAACCATGTCGATCGGAGTCTGGTAGTTTTCGAAAGTTTCGAATACCTTACGCAGGAAACCGGTAGCCAGCAGCATACGGCCGCTCTTTATCTTAATGGAAGTGATATTGTCTTTCGCTGCAACGGCTTTGATCTTTCCTTTTTCGGTGTTGTTGGAGATCAATGTACCCGGAGCATCCGGCTGCATAGTATTCAGCAGGCGAACCGGTATATTGTTCAACTTGGCCGGCAGGATACAAGTCGGGTGCAGGATCTTCGCACCGAAGTAAGCCAGTTCAGCTGCTTCCTCGAAATGCAGGTTACGGACAGGAGATGTTTTATCTACGATGCGCGGATCGTTGTTGTGCATTCCGTCGATATCTGTCCAGATCTGGATTTCATCAGCATTGAGGGCTGCACCGATCAAAGAAGCGCTATAGTCGCTACCACCACGCTGCAAGTTATCAATTTCACCGTAAGCATTACGGCAAATGTAACCCTGAGTGATATACAACTCGGCATCCTTATGTTCATTCAGCAGTTTAACCAGACGCTCTTTGATATATACAGGGTCCGGTTCTGCATTCTTGTCCGTCCGCATATATTCCAATGCCGGAAGCAGGACAGACTTCACACCTGTTTCATTCAGATACAGGTTCATCATGCCGGTAGAGATCAACTCGCCTTGTGCCAGCACGACCTTTTCTTCGAACAGGGTGAACAGGTCTTTAGTAAAAGTGCGGATATAATCGAAATGAGATTTTACAAGTTCTTTGGCTTTCTGCTTATATTCGTCGGTACTGTACAGTTCTTCGATATGTCCGTAATATTTCTGTGCAAGCTTATTGATGATTTCATTTGCACCATCCGGATTTTTCTTGTACAGGTAGTCGGATATTTCAACCAACGAGTTGGTTGTACCTGACATGGCAGACAATACGACAATGTTACGGTCGCCCGTGCAAATCAATTTTGCTACATCTTTCATTCTCTGTGCAGATCCCACAGAAGTACCGCCAAACTTTAAAATTTTCATTTTCTTTTCCTATAATTAAATTGTTCGTTCCTTGCTTCTTTTGCGTGTGCAAAGTTACATAAAAAATTATTCACCGACATCACCCAGGCGTGCATTCTCACATTTAACTATACGGGCCGGATAATTATGCACCAGCGTGTAGTTATGTGTAGTCATTATCACCGCCGTACCCTTCTCACAGATGTCGTGCAGAAGCTGTACGATCTGGCCGCTTGTTTCAGGGTCCAGATTGCCGGTCGGCTCATCGGCTAATATCAGTTTAGGATCATTCAGGAGTGCTCTTGCTATGACGATACGTTGCTGCTCGCCACCCGATAGTTCGTGCGGCATCTTGTACCCTTTATTATGCATACCCACCTGGTGAAGCACATCGTCGATGCGCTCCTTAATCTCGCTCTTTTTCTTCCAGCCTGTCGCCCGCAAGACGAACTCCAGGTTTTTGATCACCGAACGGTCGGTAAGCAGCTGAAAATCCTGAAACACAATCCCCAGCTTACGGCGAAGATACGGGATATCTTTCCGTTTCATCTTACAGAGATTGTAATCCAACAGCCAGGCATCGCCTTGACTGATGGGGATTTCGCAATACAAGGATTTCAACAGACTGCTCTTTCCGGAGCCTACTTTTCCAATGACGTACACAAACTCCCCGTTACACAAGGTAAAAGAGGCATCGTGTAAAATGACATTTTCATCGCGGCAGATTTCTACGCCATCCAGTCTGAGCAGTGTTGTATCTTCCATAGTAATTTATCCTTTATGTCTTTTCTTTAATTCGCGTGCCAGGTCTTCCAGACGAAGTCCTTTGCTGGTGAGTAATACGATCAGATGATAGATCAGGTCGGATGCTTCGTAGATAAAGCCGTCTTCCGTTCCGTTGGTCGCTTCGATCACAGTTTCAACCGCTTCCTCTCCCACTTTCTGGGCCATACGGTTCACACCTTTCAAAAACAGGGAGGTCGTATAGGAGCCTTCCGGCATTTCCTGACGGCGCTGTTCGATAAAGTCCTGCAAATATTTCAGGAACATGATATCTTCCACATTCTTTTCGCCGAAGCAGGTATCAGCACCTGTATGGCAAACCGGACCGGCGGGATTGGCTTTGATCAGGATCGTATCATTGTCGCAATCCACCATCATGCTAACCACCTGCAGGGTGTTGCCGCTGGTTTCGCCTTTCATCCATAAACGGTTCTTTGTACGGCTAAAGAAGGTCACCTTACCGGTTTCCTTTGTTTCTTCATAGGCTTCTTCATTCATAAAACCCAGCATCAATACTTTGTTGGTATTGTTATCCTGAACGATTGCCGGGATAAGTCCGCCCATTTTTTCAAAATCTAATTTCATCTTATTCTTGTAATTATATTCTTACATTGATTCCTTCCCTGTTCAGATACTGCTTCAGGTCGGCTATGCCGATTTCACCGAAGTGAAATACGCTGGCAGCCAATGCCGCATCAGCCTTACCTGCCGCGAATGTATCACGGAAATGTTCCATCTTTCCGGCACCACCCGATGCAATGACCGGGATATGCAGGTTGTCCGCCAGGGTCGACAACGCCTCGTTTGCATAGCCGTCTTTCACACCATCGTGTGTCATACTGGTAAACAGGATCTCTCCGGCTCCCAGGTTTTCAGCTTCGGCCGCCCACTGGAAAAGATGTTTCTCTGTCGGGATACGTCCGCCGTTCAGATAACAGATCCAGTCGCCATTCTCATAATTTGCATCGATAGCCACGACACAGACCTGGCTTCCGAAGTTCTTCGCGATCTCTTCGATCAACGAAGGGTTGCGCAGTGCCGCCGAGTTGATGGATACCTTATCGGCACCGGCACTCAACAGACGGTCTACATCTTTCAATTCGTTAATACCGCCGCCCACAGTAAAAGGGATGCTGATATTTGCAGCTACTTTTTTGACCAGTTCGGTGAAGGTCTTACGTCCTTCATGCGAAGCGGTTATGTCCAGGTAGACGAGTTCGTCAGCTCCTTCCCGGCTATATTGAGTTCCCAACTCCACAGGGTCTCCTGCATCGCGGAAATTTACAAAATTAATACCTTTTACTGTTTTTCCATCTTTAATATCCAGACAGGGCACTATTCTCTTGGCTAGCATACGTTGATTTCTCCTTTGTTTCACGTAAAACGAAGCAGATCTTTCAAATCGATCTTTCCTTCGTAGATGGCTTTGCCGAAAATTACCGCCGGTATTCCCGCCTCAGCCAGTTTTTCTATATCTTCTATCGAACTGACGCCGCCGCTGGCTATGATATATATAAAAGGTAATGCTTCCCGTATTTCCTTATATAATCCGATAGCCGGTCCCTGCAGCATTCCATCCCGGCTGATATCCGTACAGATCACTTTTGTGATTCCTTTGTCGTAATACCCCTCGATGAAAGGGATCAGTTCCTTATCAGTAGTTTCTTCCCACCCGCTGATAGCGATCTTTTTATCTTTCGCATCAGCGCCTAATATAATCTTTTCGCTTCCGAACTTGGTAATCCAGGAAGTAAAAACTTCCGGGTTCTTCACTGCGATACTTCCGCCGGTCACCATCTGCGCACCGCTTTCAAAAGCGATCTCCAGGTCGTCTTCCTGCTTCAGTCCGCCACCGAAGTCTATCACCAAAGCGGTCCGTGTTGCCAGTCTTTCCAACACACGGTAATTGATGATCCGTCCCTGACGGGCACCGTCCAGATCCACTACATGCAAACGACGGATGCCATGCGCTTCGAACATCTTCGCCACTTCCAGCGGATCTTCGTTGTACACCTTCTTGGTATCATAATCGCCTTGCGTCAGGCGGACACATTTGCCATCTATCAAATCTATTGCAGGGATAAGCTCGATCATATTCTCTTACAGTTTTAGAAAGTTCCTCAGAATTACTTCACCGACCGAACCACTTTTCTCCGGATGGAACTGCGTTGCGTAGAAGTTATCCTTATGCAGCGAAGCACTGAACGGTAATATATAATTAGTGGTAGCAGCCGTATATTCATTTACGGGTACATAATAACTATGTACGAAGTAAACAAATTTATTCTCCAATTGTGCGGTAAATAAACCGTCTTTAACCTGAGTGATGGTATTCCATCCCATATGGGGCACCTTATCCTCATGACGGTGGGGAATGAACCGCTTTACTTCCGTGTCAAAAATCCCCAGGCACTCTGCATCTCCTTCCTCAGAATGACGACACATTAATTGCATACCCAGACAAATACCCAATACGGGTTGTTTCAGATCCTTAATAACAGCATCCAGTTTATGTTCCTGCAGATGAGCCATTGTCGTTTGTGCCTCCCCTACACCTGGGAAGATCACTTTATCTGCTTTACTTAATACTTCCGGGTCCGCTGTTATCACAGGACTTACGCCCAATCGTTTCAGTGCATAATTCACTGAGTAGATATTTCCGGCATTATACTTAATAATGGCGACGTCCATTTTTCTTTCTCCGTTTTCTTTTTTTATATTGAGTTGCAAAAGTAACAAATTATCATAACATATCACCGTATGGTTTATGAAAAGTTGCCAAACAGTATAGATTTGTAACAAACCTGTTTTCTAAATAGGTAATTGGAAAATGAAAAAAGCCATAACACACGAAACGCCCAAACATAAAAAAAGTCTGCTAATCTAACGACTAACAGACTTTTTTGGCGGTCCGGACGGGACTCGAACCCGCGACCCCATGCGTGACAGGCATGTATTCTAACCAACTGAACTACCGAACCTCTTCTTGGATAATCAATCTCTCTCGATTGCGGTGCAAAGATAGATATTATTTTTAATTCTGCAATACTTTAAGCAAAAAAAATACACCAATATTTCAACCATACCTGATAGACAACAAATTAGAAAGCATATATTTTTAAGAAAATATCCACTAAACACATGCTTGCCACGCTTAGATACTTACTCGCGTATCTCTCCTTTATGCACAATCATTTTTACCAATGTCTGCATCGATTTATGTGTATCCGAAACCCATAACACCGAATCGTTCTGCGCATAAATACGAACAGGCAGTAAAAAAGAGTATCCTTTGATGGTCTTTATTTTTTTCACCCATTCACCTTGTTGGCTATCATATATATTGATAGCATCGTTATCACCGGTTGCATACCAACGTTCGTTACACAAAGCAAACGTCTTAGGTTTAAATTCGAGAGAAAGAGACAGTTCGTCCATATCGATGGAAGTTCCGTTTACCAAATCATCATTTACCAATGTCGGATCGAGTACACGTATTTTCTTTCCCTCATAATCTGTAAGCAGAATATTCCCTTCTGCATTGAACTGCATATAGTGAGGAGCAAAACCATTATTACCCGGACTGTTATTTCCGGAAACTTGCCAATGACGGTTTATCTTCTGATAATTTTCTTGAGTAACATCCGACTCTTTATAAATACTGACCTTTCCGTTCTTGTCGCGTGCAAAGATAAGGCCATCTTTCACCGCAAGCGCTTGTGCCTGAAATACCGGACCACTCCATTGTCCATTTCCAATGCAAGTGACATAAGTCAGATCCGGTAGTTCGAACACATGAATGCGCGACTGCCGCTCAGCAACATATAATCGATTTCCTGCCGGAACAATAGCTTCGATCGAACTCCCGAAATTCTTTTCCTCATTGTCGAATTGCCATGATTTCACCACATCCAGCAATCGCCCCTCCTTTGTATTGAATACCAACAAACTGTTTCCTTCCTTTCCTATGTTAGCAATAAAAAGAGTATCTCCCAGATGTGCTACAGTATAAGGCGAGAAGTCCTCCAAGGCTTCCATTCCTAAAGTTTCCGCATTAACTAACTGTGCAGCCTCATAAGAATAATACCAATAACTATCATATTCGGGCGAATCCTCCTCCGGGTTCCCTATATCATCACTGCTGCACCGAATGGTCAGTATACCCAACAATACCAACCAGATATAAACATACATTTTCATATTCACTTTCATTTTTATGGGATCAACTTAGTTTAATTCATTCATAGGGATTGCATAGATACACGCTCCGCTCTTTGTACGGTCTATCATAAACAAGGTATTACGGCGAATACAGAATTTTTCCGGAACCTGCAAGGTGACATCTCCAACAACCGTGTAATCTTTCAAGATTTCGCCTGTCACCGGATCGACTTCGCAAAACTTCTCCTTGCCGTTTGAACTAACAAACAACCGACCTTCATAAAAATCCAAGGCATAAGGAATATTTGCATACGTCAGCTGATCGACACGTTTAAATGTTACTCCTTCACGGATAGCATCAGGGGTAAAGATATCTATACGTTTGGACGGATGAGTAGAATACAATAGTCCGCTCTGTTCATCTACTGCCATACCATAAGTACCGGCGGTTTCACCCAAATGTTCGGAACGGATATAGATACGCGGAGCCTTTTTCCCCGGTTCCAAAATTCGTTCTTCCACAATATCGATATAACGTTTATCATGAATCATAATCAGTCCCTTATAACATAGCACATCAAAAGCATGAACAGTCTGCGAAGGCCCTGTTCCCCAACTACCGGTACCGATACAAGTGATAAACTGATGGTCTGTCGCATCAAAAATCTCCGTTCGGCTACCCTCATGAGTAACGTAAATCTTTCCGTTAGCACGTGTAACCCCATTCGGTCGACCTGCAAATTTTTCCTGGGCATCCTCCCAGGTCCATTCCTTGATACTTTCCAAATGCTTCTTACCACCGTTCGCTATACTGAATACTTCCAGGCTATAGTTATTATCGGCATCATTCACGACATACAACGTATCACCATATGCAAACACATCTTTCGGACGGAAAGTAGCTGCCGTTGCTCCCGGCACATCTGAATAATCCAACTTGAAAGTAACAGGTTCTCCATCGTTTCCCTCAGAAGTATTCTCTTCGCGTAGCGGTGACAACCCACCATCGAGGGCATCCAGCTCCGGATCTTCAATAATATATTTAGAAGCTACATAGATATCGTCAAAATACCTGTTTTTACTCCGGCGGGTATGTAAGAAACGGCGAGAATAAACCGGCAGTTCTTTCTCCAGCGATAAATCCACATATACATTATTACACAAAGTAGGCCAGCCTGGTCCGGTTTGTTCGTATGTCATATTTCCGGCATGGCCATATCCGAGACAGTGTGCAAATTCGTGAAAGATAGTCTCCGTAATACTTTTATCGTCGGCATAATGTTCCAAATAACACACCTCATGCATACCGAAGGTAGTTCCTCCCCCCAGCCCCATGACTCCTGTCGTATATCCGAAAACCAGTCCAGCATGATTAAGTACTCTCGTCAACAGGGCGCTTTTGTCGATCTCCACCCTGTCATTGTTACTATGCAACGGTCCAAACTCATACAATGCTTTCTCGAACTTTTGCGACGAGAACATATAACTCATGTTCAGCGCAATAGCTACAGCTTCACGTGTATGCGAAGCCTTCATTTTATATTTCCAGCTAGCCTGAGTATCACTATATCTGCCAAAAGCGATGCGCCATTTGCAACGAATAGATTGCAACCTGTCCCAATAAGGATCGTCAGACTCTACCGTGAAAGAAATGTTTTCTCCCGTCAGATACGGGTTTGCCATGATACGGATCTTTTTTCCGCTACGGGTATAAGCCGTCAAGTCTTGAGTGGCAAACGGAATACATACCCGAAGTTGCTGAAACGGCAGCACCTTTTCGAGCGACATAAACATGAACTCTTCATCATATCCATCAATAGTCGCCCAGATAGTTACGTTTTTCAACGCTCTGGGACTATAAAAACGGAGTTGGAAATTATGATCGTCGTCCAATTGAATCTGCAACGGCTGAGTGACATAGAAACTGCGCTGGCTCGAATCGAAATAAATATCCGGCGATTCTTCATCGTTCAACAAATAATACGTATTATCCTCATTATAGGCAGCTTCCGTCATCCTGACGGGCAATTCTTCAATTACAAGACCACCTTCATCGGGTAGGGATACTTCATCATCTTTACAGCCAACCAGCTGCAAAAGCATACCAGCCAACACAAACAGGCTAGTGGGAAATAATCTTTTCATCGTCTGTCTTTGTTTATAATTAAATATAATGCTCTTCCGAAAAAGGGTGCAAAATTAATTATTTTCGATGTGTTTTACCAGTATTCTTATTGCAAGGTAGTCAAAATTATACTTTCATTTCTTAAGTATTCTCTTCAGGTGGGTAACGTCTTGTATTAAATTCACCGTTTCAAATTTTCCTTTATAAAACACAGCCCAGTTATTGAAAACACAAGGCAAATCCTTCGCTTTTTGTAATGTATCCACCTGAATCAATGATAGTGGGACATCATTCATTTCACAATATTGTTTAACAATCCCAATTTTTTGATCGATATAAGGACACTGCATATCATAATAAATTGTCAGCTCTTTGCTTTCTATTTCCAGCTTTTTCGCATTTTGTGCAAACTTCGGCATTGTTCCGTCAAAAGAAAGTGCGAGCAATTCATATCCGTTATCGGTTGTATCGACTACCTCAAAGCCGAACTTCTTCGCAAATGACTGGTCGGAAAGCCAGGATTTTTGTTTTTCTGCCCCGAGCATACAGATACCGGATTTACCTTTTTCTTTGGCATCGGCTATACAATATTCCATCAATGATTTTCCATACCCCTTCCCTTTGCAACGGCCCAAAGTCCATAAACAATAGAGGTAATAATAGTTATCCCCGATTATGGGAACCCAGGCTGTTTCCAAAGGAGCATATTCGATAAAAACCGTTGCCTTCGCATTTAACTTTCTAAAGACATGACCTTCATTCAGCCGGTCAGAAAGCCATTGACGCTTTGCCTCAACACCCGGATGTAGCTTTTTAGTGCGGATAATGCAGCATAAATGCTCATCGGCAAGATTTGCTGTTGTTATGTTTATAAAATCAGTATCCATGTGTATCTTCGTTTCAATAGTGTAAATGTAGTGAACTTATATGAATTCTGCAATTCACCTCAAAAAACAAGCAATTCGTCAATCTTATTTGAAACCCGCTTCCCCCCCATAGCTTTGCTGATAAATTATTAAACGACAAAAATATAAAGACGAAAAAGATCATTCAGATACTGCTTTTAGGGTTACTAGCTTATCCTTTATATGCACAGCAAACAGAAATCAAAGTTTCCAGTAAAGTAACAGATGTCAATAATGAAACCTTGGAGGGAGTAACCAGCTTACCCTGCTTAAAAAGCAGGGAAGACAGTTTGCTATTTTCAGTAAATATATAACTAATTTTCAGCAAGATAGTAAAAACTATTGCTTGACACCCGGGTCTTGATATCATCGACACCCGGGTGTAAGCATCGTCAGGATGGGGGTGTAAAACCAGGTGAGACGGGCATCCTGGCAACAAAAAGTCTGTATCCGAGTGAAGTTAAATCATAGTTTTGGTATAAAAAGCTAGTAGGCCGACTAATGATAAGGCACCGTATACAGCAGTAATGAACAGCTTTTATAGTCAAAAAAAGACTAACCGTTAGTTAAAACCCTGTTAAAATGACAGTTAAATGATAGATAAGTGATAGTTAAAAGCATCTACTATCATACATTAATCAACTGGAAAACAATATCATACACTAGAAAATGATAGTATGATAGTACATTTAATGAATTAAACCTAATGTATAAACTTTCACCCGACATTTGCCTATAACGCAGTTTATTCATACAAAGTTAATAAAACTCACCTATTAAACACTCTCTACCTACCGATGTCTTTCGTCATAGCTCTACCACACTGGCTAATGAACAACCACTACAAGGTAACTGTTATAAATGAAAATAAATAATTGTTTGTTGCAATCATAAATACTAGCAATATGGAAACTTTCAAAGATATCATACATGGAGATAAACCGGTTTTAGTTGACTTCTTTGCCACTTGGTGTGGTCCCTGTAAAGTAATGAGTCCGACTGTGGAAGCGTTAGGCAAGGAACTGGTCGGCCAGGCACGTATTCTGAAAATCGATGTCGATAAAAACGAGGCTGTCGCCAACCTGTACCGGATTCAGTCCGTTCCGACTTTAATCATTTTCAAAAAGGGTGAAATAGTCTGGCGTACTTCCGGAGTAATGGAAAAAGGGGCCCTTCTGGAACAAATCAAGAAGTTTATTGACTAAAATCTTTATTCCCAGAAACTCTTTCTATCTTTGTTCATAACAAACACATACGGTTATGAACAAAGAAGAATATAAAAAATATGCAGAGGAACATGAAGACTAGGCTCCCGGATGGGATGCTATCGACGAATGTTTCGAAAAACTTTATCCCGGACAAGAGCCGGAACATTTCGGCACCAACATCATTTCCAGAGCGATGATGGGTGGTGACGAGTATCTTGACGGATACAGCATCTACACCTCCCCCAACGGCTACAAACATCTTGTTACCTATGGCATGAGCGAATTATATGCCAACGAAGAAGCACAGGAAAACGAATTTAGCAAATGGGGATACGAGATGACCATAAAACTACCGGTCGAAACGAGTGAAGAATGTCAATGGGCCATCAACATGATGAGCAACCTGGCTCGCTACACTTTTACCCAGGAACGCTGGTTCGAACCATTGCAATTCATAGCAGGTAACGGACAATCCATTAATTGGGACATCGAATCAGCCATCACAGCCTTACTGATTGTAAATGACACAGAAGTCCCCGGCGTAAATACAATCCACGGAAAACTGGACTTTATGCAGCTGGTTGGTATCACAGAACAGGAATTACAAGCAATAAAAGCCTATCCGTCAAAAGCATCGGTATTAATAGAGTTAATGAGAAAGGATAATCCAATGCTCATTACAGATCTTACTCGTACTATAAATTACCTCTAATATATGTACTAACAAAAAAAGGAATTCAATACTGAATTCCTTTTTTCATATAATAATATTATCCTATTATTTATTTTCCTTGTAAATAGCTGTTTGGTAAACCTGAGACTTACCCCATGTCGCAGCTGTTGAATCTTTATTAAACTCTTTGATATAGTTGATACGAATATTCAACGTTTCATTTCCGGCAGCAGTTTCTTTTGATTCTAAACTTTTTAAACTACCATACGTATTAAATGCATAGTTAAATGGATTAGTACCTGTTATGCCCTTTCCATCAGAATTCTTCACCACACGCAGAAAAAAGTCATAAACTCGTTTTCCGTCCACTGTCTGAGGCTCCTGGCTTGGATCATATTGCAAATAATATGTATTATCCTGATCTGTTGCAACCTTCTCATGGCTGGATCCTATAAATAAAAAGTTTTTAACCGTATAAGAATATTGGGTAGCATACAACAAACCTGCATCCAAAGCTGCTATTTCATTAGGTTTTATGATAGCCGTATCAACTCTGCTTTCAAAATACCCTTTATTATCTAATCTATTAAGCACAACAGCATTAGACACCGTTAAATATTTTTTTTGATCCATCATTTGCAGGATCATCACGATTCAAAGTTCCAGTGAAATAGATACAATCATTTTCCTGTAAATCTTTGAACTGAGGTGAGTATATTGGTGTGTAATCATCTGTATAGGCAACCAGTCCTGCCTCCATAGAGAAATCAATAACCCCAAAAGAGGTAAAAGTTTGTTCATTATTACCATCCAAACAAGAGGTCAACAAAATAGTTGCTGCGGCAACCACGCCTAAAGATTTTAGCTTCTTCATTTTCTGTCTTTTAATTTTTATGTTATTAGTATTTGTTTCTTATTAAAAGCCAAACCGGAAACCGGCCTGCAAATTTACATTAAATGGTTTTTCGGAACGGACAGTTTCAATCGAACTGCCATTATCGAAATAATAATCTGCCCCTACTTCCGCATAAAGACTTACAAAACGAAGCAAGGGATAGCTTACACCGGCACGGGCATTCACCGACCAGAACCATTCTTTCATACGAATATGATCAGCTTCCTTTTCATATAATTCATTATGCATGTATTTTTTCGTAACCAATTTACCCGCCACATTCACTTCTGTCATGACTCCCGCTGCCGCATAAACCTGGAAACGTTTCCATTCAGCTATTCTATATGTCAAAGACAACGGAATACCTATAAAATGAAGTTTCTGACTCGTTTTATTGTGGTAGGCATCGGATGTTTCCCAGGAAGAAGACAATAAGGAATAATTTAAACCGGTTACTAAAGCAAACCGGTTATTTAAAGAATAACTCACTGACATCCCCAAAGAAACCGGTGTCTTATGTTTTACATTTGTCTTTCGCGCTGAATTCTCAAAATTAGCAGAATTCAAAAACAACAACTCCTGATCCGTAAGCGATGTATTCTTCAAAGCATATGTATTCAGCGAATTACTTGTTCCGGCAGTTACACTTCCGCCTCCCATGCCAAATCCCCATCTGCGTGGAGATACTCCTTTCTCTTTCTTGCCGACAGGAGCCGCATCCGCTATCAACGAACGGGTATCATCAGCAGAACCCACTTCCGGATAATCCTGCTCAACTTCTTCTGTTTCAACAACAGCAGTATTATCCGGTAGTGTTATAACTTCTGCATTCTCCTCCATATCATCATCTGAAGAAATAACGGCAGGTTCATTTTCAGCAACCTTTACAGTCGCCTTATATGTTGCCTGCATAACCGGCTGTTGCACTGCTGCAACCGGTGATGCAGTAATTCTTTCCTCGACAGGCTGTACCTGAGTAACAGACACTTCCGTCTCTTTTGCCAGTTCCGTCTCTATTTTCTTTGTTTCCTGTTCGATCTTTTCAGCCAAAGGAGTCGCTTCCTTCTCTGACTTGAATAAATAAACGCCACTTGTTATCATCAACAGCGAAACTACGGCTGCCGCAGCCCAGTAGCGTAATGTCCGGCGGAAAGGTACCGGCGCTTTTACCGGCAAACGATCGGCTATGGCCTCCCAGTCCCCCGGCATTGTATCCACCTCAAAATCCTGCAATTTCGAGCGGAACAAATCATCAAATGTATCTCTTTCCTTTTCCATTCTTTCCTCTTAATACAATGCGTTAATCCTCTTTTGTAACATCTGTTTGGCGCGCGTAAACTGTGAACGTGACGTACTCTCCGTTATATTCAACATGTCGCTGATCTCCTTATGCGAATACCCTTCAATTGCGAACAGGTTGAATACCGTACGGAAACCGGCAGGTAACTCCTGTACCAGCTGCATCAGTTCAGCCGCCGACATATTGGAGATAACCGAAGCATCCGGTTGGATCAACTCCGCCGTATTATCCAGATCAGTCGATTCGCGCAGCACATCTGATTTACGCAAATATTCCAATGCACAATTTACAAAGATCTTTCGCATCCACCCCTCGAATGAGCCAATTCCCGAATAGGAGTCCATACTGGTAAAAACTTTAACGAATCCATCCTGCAGCAAATCACGAGCAGTCTCCCTGTCGTTCACATAACGCAGACAAACTCCCATCATTTTGCGGGAATACCTCTCGTAAAGCTCTTTCTGAGCCAGCCTGTCTCCCTTCCTACAACCATTTATCAGTTGTGTCTCATCCATTCAGTGTGTGCCTTCTCACCTCTTACGAGGCCGTACAAATATTATGATGTTATTCTCGTGCAAAACGCTGCATGTTTTACGAACTTTTTTTCATAAAAGAGGCGGACACATAGATCCGCCCCCTACAGGTATGCTTTGCAAAGATAAGATGTTCTAACGAATTTCCGTGTTAACGGATATAGACTGCTTACTTTTTTTTCGCAGGATCGACAGGACATCCGGCTCCATCGTCCACAGGCACTGCCTCCATACCGATCTTTTTAAAGGCTGATGCCAGTTTGGTTTTCGAGGTTTTATCCGGTTTGTAAGTGACAACTACCGTACGGGTAGTCAGGTCACATTTCATATCGGTCACTCCTTTTTCGAATGAGATATTCTTTTCTACTTTTTTCTGGCAATTGGCACATTCCATCCCTTCAACGAAGAAAGTAACGGTATCTTTTTTCTTTTTTGCATCCTGTGCATAAACCGTAGAAAGAGTAAAAACGGCACAAATCAATGCTACTACTAACTGTTTCATAATGTATCTGTATTAATTGGTAAATATTTTCTGTTATTTAATCACGGCTGATGTTGAAACGCAGGCCGGCATATATCTTCCGTCCGTGAACCGGTCCCCAGACCATCGAACCGTCAAAATTGTCTCCCCGCGGATTTTCCGCATCTATGATCGGATGAGATTGCTTATAGTCAAACAAGTTCTCCGCGCCGACATAGACGGACCATCTGCGAAAATACTTTGTAATTTGCGCATTCACAACTGTATAAGCATTAAAATTAGGCTTCCACAGCGGATTTGTTGCATCCGGTGTCGGCATCCGGCCTCCTCCGTTGAACTGTCCGGTCAAATCGAACTGCCATTTCTTCAGCGGGGTTTGATAAGATGCGGTTGCCAATGCTTTATAATCACTTACCAACGGTTTCTTCAAGCGCTGTGTCACACCCTCTGCATTCCGGTAATCGGTTTTAGCATCCGTATAACGGTAGGCGGCAGTCAGTGTAAACCCACGGAAGAAAGGATAGGTCGCTTCCACCTGGAAACTGTTTGAATAGGATTTACCGTCCAGGTTATAAAAACTGACGGCATGGGCATCGCTATCCATATCGACAACTACCTGCTTCAGGAAGTTGGTATAATACCATTCGCCGGTCAGCGTCAGTTCTTTTCCAAACAGAGGAATGTAGAATGACAAATTAACGCCAGTGTTCCAGGCTTCTTCCTGATCCAGATTATCCGCAATATTCATTTTACGGCTACTGGATAACAGGAAATTGTTTTCTGCAAGAATATTAGCCGTACGGAACCCCTTACCGGCAGAAGCACGGACATGAAACCAGTCGAACGGATTATATTTAATATGTACGCGAGGCGTAACAAAGAAATCGTACAAAGAACTGTAATCTGCCCTGATGCCGCCTAATAGTATAAGCTTATCATTCAGGTTGTAAGTATATTGTACATAGGCACCCGGAACAACTTCCGTACGGTCGAACACTTTACGCACATCATTCTGCAACAGGTTCTCGTTAAAACCATCGTAGTTCATGCTCAAACCGGTACTCAGGCTATGGGCCGGAGAAAATTCCTTTTCATAGAGCAGGCTCGCATAGACATTGTTCTGATATACATTATAAGGAGTACGGTCATACATGGACTTTTGTTCATGATAAGAACCGGACAGAATCAAGGCTACGCTCTCCACCTTTTCCTTATCAATGATATAAGCCTGTTTGGTATATAACTCCGCCCGGTTCGTATTCAACTGCACACGATACGGATCCGTAAAATCATGATGTTTGGTGGCCTGCCCTCCCGTACGGCTTTCGTGCAGGTAACGAACTCCATACTGGGCTACATAGTTATCCAGTTTGTGATACCAGCGGTTCATCAGGTTGACCTGTTCTCTTAAAGGTGTATCCAGAAAACCGTCATCATTACCGTCATGCTGTTTCTTATCGTTCGAATAATGCACCAGTAAACCGGTCGAAACCTTATCATTGATATGCCAGGAAGCATCCGCATTTCCTTCGTACCGTCCGGCATCACTACCGAACAGGTTTACAGAAAAAATATCAGCCGTAGGCGGTTTCTTAAATTCAACATTGATCTGCCCGGCTAATGCCTCATATCCGTTCTTTACGGAAGAGGTTCCTTTGGAGACCTGGATACTTTCCATCCAGGCACCCGGAACATAATCCAAGCCGTATAAGGAAGCTGCTCCACGGAAATTCGGATAGTTTTCCGTCAGCATCTGCACATATGTTCCGGCCAATCCCAACAGCTTAATCTGGCGAGCTCCGGTTGCTGCATCGGCATAAGACACATCCACAGAAGGATTTGTCTCAAAACTTTCCGCCAGATTACAACAGGCAGCACGGCAAAGTTCATCATAGGTGATCTTCTGAGTTTGCAACACACTGGTACGCGAAGCGATTGTTCCTATTTTACGCTCGCTGATCACGACTTCCTCTAAGGCTACTTCGCCTTTCAGCTTTATAACCAGAGGTTCATCTGTATTCGTTACCGGCATGACAAACGTTTCATAACCGATATAACTTACAACCAGTTTGTTTGTACTTTTTCTTGTTTTCAGTTCAAATGCGCCGTCTACATCGGTAGTCGTGCCTTGTTGGGTCCCTTCCCAATAAACATTCGCCCCGATGATCGGCTGGTTGTTATCATCAAACACATGCCCTTTTACTTCCTCCGCCTGGGCAAAAACTGCGCAGAAAGTCAATATTATAATAAGATAGAGTTGTTTCAACATGTCTTACATTTGAGTTATAATCATTAATTCAGAGGAAGCAGAGCTTCCTTTTGGGATCGCCAAAACCACCTGTTATATAGGTATCAGTCTCTTACACAACTATCTGTATCGGCCATCCTAAGAGAACGCGTTGCGTTCTTGTCAAGGCCTCAGCGGGTGAACGTCCGCAAAGGGGAAAGATGGAGCGGTAGGAGCATCTGCTGTTTGAGCGAAGCGAGTTCAGATGCGACAGCGGAATCTTTCACCGAAGCAGTGAAGCCGGTGCAGCCTTGATCTTTTGACTACTTTTCCATCAAGGGAAAAGTAGATAAAGACCTGCTAAATCAAAAGTGCAGTCAATAAATTCAAATAAATACGGGGACAGACAATGGGTGGTCCATCCTGATTCTGTGCTATAAATTCTTTTATGGAAGGAACCGGCACGAGTGAGGCAAAGGAAGAGCCAAACGACAAGAGGTCGACCACTACCGGCTGTAATTCTACAATGGGGTTATTAAAACTGCTCCAGTCAAAACTGATGCGTTCCAGATCACAACAGTCATCTTCACAGCAGCCGGAAGAACATACAGGTGCTTCTGCCGCCTCATCACAACAGTCATGACCATGCACTTCACAGCAATTATCATTCAATAAAACTGCAACACCTTCCGTACGGCAATCGCCACAACAGTAGGTAATAAAATTCACTCCGGCCCCTCCATAAAAAATAAGAGACGCCAGAAAAACGATAAACAAATATGTTACAGCTTTTTTCATTCAGCACAAAGATAGTGCTTTCGTAAATCCGCTCCTAATCGTTAATATTATTTAGGAAATCTGGAAAGGTAATAATACGTTTCCGGAGACGGCAGGCTCTCTATATGATAGTGGGTAGAGGCCGAGACACTGAAACTATATCCTCTTTCTTCATTCGGACCGACAGGCAGATACAGAACCGTATCCCTTATCCCTGTCGCCAGCATATATTTGGCCGATGCCGTATCGATCGAATCCGTCAATGAATAATAAACCGTATAGGTTAAATCCTCTTTTTCTTCCAACGGCTTCTGCCAGGACAATTTCAATTCATCCCCTTCCCGATCCACACGAATTTCATCCGGAGCAATAGGAACACGGTCATTCAGCCAGGTCAGCGGAAATAACTGAGCAGGATATTTATAATAATTATCTTTCAGTTCATTATACAGTCCTTTTGTATTATCCAGAACATTCTCACAACGGAAAAAAGTAGCACCGGCACCACCATAATAACGACTATAATCTATCTGGTCTGTGATATCATTTACCGTCCAGTCCGCCTCCGACTTATCCATCCGGTAAGCTCCCAAACCTGGAACAACCAAACGTCCGTTACAATTTTCCACCCAGTTATCCACAAAGGGGAAAAAGTTATCATGCAGGTAATACATCATCGGAACAATCATATCCTGTTTTCCTTTCTCCATCCACATTTTAGGGTCCTGGAAAACACTTTCGTACGCCGTCCATCCGGCATTAGGAACCCGTTCGATACGGTTATATTTACCCAACGGCGAACTGCTGACCTGAACCCAGGGTTTTGCCAGTTTCACCCAGTCATAAATACGGTATACCATTTTATTGATATTCTCACGCCGCCAATCCGCCAAACGGGTAGACTTGCCATACTTCTGATGAACCGCTTTATCCGGAAACGTCTTTGCCTGCTCCGGATAACGGATGTAATCGAACTGGATACCATCGATATCATATCCGTTTACCAGCTCTTTCACCAGCGACAAAATATAATCGGCTGTCTCCGGCACACCCGGATCAAGATACCATTCGCCATTATGACGCTTGCACAGTTTGGGTTTGCGCTTCACAACGGACAGTTTCCCCTGTTCCTTCACAGCCTTATCCGTACCAACAGGAAATGTCACAAACCAGGCATGGCATTCCATCCCCCGTTTGTGACATTCTTCTATTGCAAATGCCAGCGGATCATATCCGGGCATCGTTCCGTATTTTCCTGAGAAAGTTTTGGAAGCAGGCTCAATAGCCGAGCGATAAATAACATCACCCCTCAAACGAACCTGCAAAAACACTGTATTGAAATTGGCATCAGCCAATTTATCCAGCATAGAACATAACTCCTGTTGCTGTGCTTTTCTCCCCGCTTCCGTTGTAGCCGGTTTCTTCGGCCAGTCGAGACCATAGATGGTAGTCAGCCAAACCGCACGGATTTCGTGCTTAGGAGATTCAACCGCTCCAATCGCTTGAAGCAGGAAAAAGACCAGAAATAACAGGCAATACTTTCTCATTTCCACTTATTTATTGAGTGGCGCAAAGGTACTACTTTTTCGTTATTTTCCAATTTCGGACAAGTAGCGCTCTGCTTCTATAGCGGCCTGGCAACCAGTTCCGGCAGCCGTAATCGCCTGGCGGTAATGCGGATCAGCCACATCGCCCGCAGCAAAAACTCCCGGAACTTTCGTACGTGGCGTACCGGGTACGGTTTTGATATATCCTACTTCATCCGTATCGATCCACGGTTTGAAAATATCGGAATTCGGCTTATGTCCGATAGCCAGGAAGAAACCGTCAATAGCGATATCCACCTTTTCTTCATCCGATTCGCCCATGCGTTTTACCAGATGGGCACCTTCCACCCCGTTCTCACCAAACAGACCAATTGTATTATGTTCAAACAATACCATAATATTCGGCGTGTTAAATACACGTTCCTGCATAACTTTCGAAGCACGCAGAAAAGGCTTACGCACAATCAGATAAACCTGTTTAGCCAGTCCGGCCAGATAGATAGCCTCTTCACAAGCCGTATCACCACCACCGACAACAGCCACCACTTTCTTGCGATAGAAGAAACCATCACAGGTAGCACAGGCAGATACACCCATTCCTGCATATTTATGTTCATCCGGAATACCCAGGTATTTAGCAGTTGCCCCGGTTGCAATAATTACCGTTTCCGCTTCAATAACCTTTTCCCCGTCAATTGTAATTTTGTATGGAGCAGCCGAAAGATCCGTTTCCGTCGCGATACCAAAACGAATATCTGCACCAAAACGAAGCGCCTGCTGTTTCAAGTCTTCCATCAGTTCCGGACCAGTGATTCCTTCGGGATATCCCGGAAAATTTTCCACTTCTGTTGTTGTAGTAAGCTGGCCGCCCGGTTGAATACCTTCATACAATACCGGAGACAAGTTAGCACGGGAAGCATAGATTGCTGCTGTATATCCTGCAGGACCGGAACCTATTATAAGGCAACGAACCTTTTCATTTATTGAATCGCTCATACTTTTTATGTTAATTGAATATTGATAATTGGCTGTTATTTCATCGCTTCTATTTTACCTGAGGTCTATCACCTCTGCATCCGGATATTCGCTTTCTTTAAAAACAAAAAAGTCATCCGGTTGGTTTATCCCTGTCTTCAATTGGCTGATATGAATCGTGTTGCTGACTCCGTTCTTCGCTTCGATCCTGATCGATGCAGGGAAATTGGAGAACTTCTCGATTTGCAACACGACTTTGATAATATCGCCTTTTTTCTTTGGTGTCAGTTCGATATCATAAGCCGTTTTTCCGTTCGACGCAGTGCTTTCCCCTATATACTTAGGAGTAAACCCTTTCTTATATACACGTAACAACAAAGCCGGATTGGTAAATTGCAATTCCTCTCCGCTCGGCGTACTCACATTCACTTCGTCATTCCGTTCCACATAAGTCCACTGGGTAGTCCCGTCGAACCAGGTTATCATATCAGGAGTGACCAACGTAAATTTATCGCCTTTCATATTGATCGTTCCTTCAAAACTTTCCGATACTTTATGTACATCCGAACGGGTATTCAGTTCAAAAGAGGCTGTTATACCATTCGAGTTTTCGTAGGCAGAAGCCGCTTTATCGAGGATAGATACCGGATTCTGAGCCTGGCTTATCACTCTTGTTCCAAAAAGAAGGCACAACAGAAATCCCACAAACGCGATTCCCCGCCATATTCTTATTTTTCTCTCTCTTTCCATAAACTACATTTACTAAAGGACATATTATTTCAGGGAATTCAGTAACTGTTCCAGATTATACTCATCCTGGATCAGGACCTGACGGGCCTTACTACCCTCAAACGGTCCGACGATTCCGGCAGCCTCCAACTGATCCATCAAACGACCGGCACGGTTATAACCGATAGCAAACTTACGCTGGATCAGAGATGTTGAACCTTGCTGCTGAATCACAATCAGACGGGCAGCTTCATCAAACAACGGATCACGGTCTGACAGATCCACTGATCCCGGAGCCTTGTCTTCACCACCTTCACCTACATATTCAGGCAACAGGAAAGCAGTCGGATATCCGGCCTGACCGGAGATAAAATTGACGATTTGTTCCACTTCCGGAGTATCGACAAACGCACATTGCACACGATTTGTATCGCCTCCCTGTGAGAACAGCAAGTCACCACGACCAATCAACTGATTGGCACCCGGTGCATCCAGAATCGTACGCGAATCGACCATCTGCATCACACGGAATGCCATACGGGCCGGGAAGTTTGCCTTGATAATACCGGTAATGATATTGGTAGACGGACGCTGCGTTGCAATGATCATATGGATACCGACGGCACGTGCTTTCTGGGCAATACGGGCGATCGGTGTTTCAATCTCCTTACCGGCCTGCATGATCAAATCACCGAACTCGTCGATGATCACCACGATAAACGGCATAAATTTATGCCCCTTCTCCGGATTCAGATGACGGGAAATAAATTTGGCATTATATTCCTTGATATTACGCACATGCGCTTTCATAAGCAATTCATAACGGTCATCCATTTCCTTACAAACGGAATTCAGCGTCATAATAACTTTTGTACAGTCCGTAATTACCGCTTTGTCCGCATCCGGCAACTTCGCCAGATAATGACGTTCCAGATCGGAATAGATACCGAACTCTACCATCTTCGGGTCGACCATGACAAACTTCAGTTCCGACGGATGCTTCCTGTACAATAAAGAAGTGATCACGGCATTCAACCCGACGGACTTACCTTGTCCGGTAGCACCGGCCACCAGCAGGTGAGGCATCTTACAAAGGTCGAACATAAAGATTTCATTCGTAATCGTCTTACCCAGCACAACCGGCAGGTCATATTTCGATTCCTGGAATTTACGTGAAGCAACGACCGACTGCATAGATACAATCTGCGGATCCTTATTCGGCACCTCGATACCGATCGTACCTTTACCCGGCATCGGGGCTATGATACGGATACCCAAAGCCGACAAGTTCAGGGCAATATCGTCTTCCAGATTCTTAATTTTTGAAATACGGACCCCGGTATCAGGTATCACTTCATATAAGGTAATAGTCGGACCGACGGTTGCTTTGATAGAAGCAATGCTGATACCGAAACTTTCCAGCGTCTGCTTGATACGTTTCTGGTTGGCCATCTGCTCATCCATATCGACCTGATGGTCGCTCACATCATATTTTTTCAGCAATTCGATCGGTGGATTACGGAAGCCAGACAAGTCCAGTTTCGGATCGTATTCACCCAATGAAGAAGCATCATACACTTCATCGTCTCCGGCCGGGACTTCCACCGTAAAGCGAGGATCTCCGGGAAGATCTTCCGGCTCATCAGGCTGATTTTCCGCATTCGGAGCATCATACACTTCTTCTTCCTGCGGCACTGTCACTTCAAAAGCATCATCATGGGAGATCGTTGAATAAACCTCTGTCTTCTTCCGGCTCTCTTCCTTGCGGGCTGTTTCTATTTCTTTTTCAGTATCGAAAACAAATTCTTCTGTTTCCGGCCGTTCGTCCGGCTGTTCTGTCACTACCGGGTCTGATACCTCATCCTCATCATCTTCATGGATATCCTCTTCTTCCAATACTTCTTTTTTCTCCCTCTTCAAACGATTCTTCAACCATCCGAAAGAAAGGACACTTTGTAGAAACGGTATCGTCCGTTTGCTGGAGAATATGGCGATGATCAGAAACACCCCCGCCAACAACAGTATCGTTCCGGGAATACCGACATTCGTAATCATCACCTCCGACAGGTAATACCCATGCTGTCCTCCCAGATAAATAAATGTATCTTCATATCCGCTGATAAAGACAAAGGCAAAAAACATAGACCCCCAAATCAGCATGGCTGCACAAAACAAAAACCGTTTCAACAGCGATACCCGGCGCAGGTTCATCAATTTAGCTCCTACCGACCCCAGGAAAAACAGAATCATAAAAGAAGATATCCCAAACCACCGGTTCATCAGCAGATCTGCCAGGACAGCTCCCCGCACTCCCGTCCAGTTCTCGACGGACCCTCTGTTGGTCAGCAAGTCTGCCAACGGAACGTTTTCTATCTTACTCTGATCGGCCCCTCCCGTAAAGAAGAAAGAAATAAGAGCTAATCCTATATAAATGGTGATAATTGCTATTACCAATCCTGTAATGAAACGGGTACGCTCATTAGTGAAAAACATTTTCATCATTGCGAACTTACCCGGTTCATTATTATTATTTTGTTTTGTTGTAGTTGCTTTCTTTGCCATATAAATCCTCGTTAAATGATATCTGAAAAAACAGTCCAGATATTTTTATAACTTGCAAATATACATGATTATCTCCAAACTACCACGCAAAAATTCTAATATTCCCTATCAGTTCCTGGAAATCAATCAGCATTACGTTTCCCAAACAAAGTAACTTCTCCCATACCAGCACGTCCTTCCGATACACTATGAATTGTAACCCGAAAACACTTCACTTTTCTACAATTCAATTCTATCGGTTTAAACTCCCAACCGGTACACTCCTGCTCATAGACCAAACTCCAATTATTTCCATCAGATGACACTTCAACTGTATGTCCGTACAAAGAACTATCCTTTTGAAAAAAAATACGACTTGCCTTTATATCGACAGGTTCATCAAACGAAAAAGTCACAACCTGAGGTAGACTATCCGTATCCGCAATCCACCAACTACGATCATCTCCATCTACGAGATTTACTACAGGATAAGAAACATGAGAGCTGGTCGCTGTAACCTCTCGAGGAATTATCACAGGAAGATTTAGCAACATCCTTTCTTTTATATTCATCTTTTCCACTACGCCATCTTCTTCTTTCCCTTTAAAAGAAGCGTGAATACCGTCCGGCACGAATAGACCGTCATAAGGGATACTTTTTATGCCTGCTATCCCTTCCTGCAGATCTTTCGCTTCAGCCTTAACTATTATCTCTCCGGGATATTTGCCAGTCCGGACAAAAACAAAACCAATACCACCTTCTACCCGTTGACGACTAATACCTACCCGTTCAATACCATCACCTATGATCTCTCCCTGTCCACGTATTGACAAAGTAATCAAATCTGCAGCGTTATTCACTAATGTCCCGTTTTCATCACAAACCTTTATATAAACTGGTATCATATCACTTCCATCCGCCACCGGCATCACATTTTTATGATTAAAAAAGACTTCCAGATGGTGTGGTTTCCCAGGGGTACGTACCACATGTGTGGCTACAATTTTGCCAGCAGATAAACCTTCAGCCATTAATTCTCCTTGTTCATATCTATCCGGATAAAAAACGAAATCCGGACTTCCTCCTTTTTTTACTATATTAGGACGGAATGAGGTTCGCTCCAACCGAGTTTGTGTTCCTATAAGCCGTTTATTCTGATAGAGTTTTACTTCATCACAATTAGAAAATACAGTGATTGGGGATAAAGCCCCTCCTGTCTCCGAAGGCATATTATAGGAAGCGATAAACACCATCGGCCCTTCATATAAACCAGCTTGACTTATATTTTTATCACGCATGCTCTGCATCATATAATAACTGAACTTTGGGGCACGATTTATATCCACAACGCCACAATACATTGTCGTTTCCTGGCTTCCGCGATTATAATCATTATAACTCCATAGGAAATGTCCTCCTAAACGTTCATTAGCATCCAACATACACCAATCAAAATAACCTCTTCCTTCCAGCTGTTCATAACGAGTATTACATTGTTCAAGCAATTCTATCCCATTCTCTGTTATGCTCACACGAGGTTTCTCTCCGGCTCCGTCTCCCCATTCTCGAGTTAGTAACGGCTTAATTACAACTTGATCCTCCGTATAATTGCTCATTACATTACCGTCTTTCGGGAAACGGGCTACTTGTTTATAGAACACATCATAACAATCCACCAGATCCGTATGACCGAAATAATCTCCAGCCGTATACATTTGATCACCGGGATATTCTTCATGTGCTATCCCATAAAGTATCTTAGCAATTTCCTTCGGATAACGCGTTTCATTTAAAGCTGTCTCCCATAAAACAACCGAAGTGTGATTCCTGTCACGCCTGATCATTCTACGACAAACCTCATAAACCCGGTTTATGAAAGTTGTATCATTATTAAAATACTGCCAACCCGGTATACATTCTACAACCAACAGTCCATATTTATCACAAGCGTCAAGAAAAGCCGGATCATGTGGATAGTGGGCTGCACGTACCGCATTATAACCACCCTGTTTCATATTAATTACTTCTCTTTCCTGTATTGAATTCGAAGCGGCATCCCCTACATAGGGATAAGCCTGATGCCGGTTTGCACCACGCATATACAATTTTTCTCCATTTATAAGAAAGCCATCTTCTGTCGTATATTGTATAGAACGTATCCCAATTTGCCGGGTGACCTTATCCACCGTTTTATCGTCAACTATCACTTCTGTTCTCAATTCATACAAACAAGGACAATAAGGATACCAAAGAGAAGGATTATCAACTGACAAATCTTGCTCCAAGTGAATACTTGCACCAGCTTTTAATGAAAAGAGATGCCGTTGACAAACAATTTCCTTATTATCCGAATCGATCAAACGAGTGAGAAGATATCCTTTTCTGGGAATATTGTACCGATTCCTGACATGAGTCTTTATATGTATCTTTGCCTTTTCTCTACTCACTTCGGGATACGTGACAAAAACTCCTCCTCCGGCTATTTCATTCTCTTCCAGAGGATCCGTAACATAAAGCTTATCTGAAATTATCATTTCCACATCCCGGTATATGCCGCTGTAATAATAAAAGTCCAGATCGCTCTGTGGTTTTCCCGGCGGAGTCAACGGATCATATTCTGCGGAGACCCGTACTGCCAAGACATTATTTCCATCAAAGTTGACCTTTCCCGTGATATCTGCAATAAAGCCAATATATCCACCATGATTTTCAATTATTTCATACCCGTTCAGATAGACTTTGCATGAAGTCATTACACCTTCGAATGCTATACGAATATTTTTATCTCTATATTCAGGATCGAGAGTAAAATAACGACGATACCAACCTATCCCATCATAAATCACATCTCCACCACAATGTTTCCTCTCCAGTTGCATAATATGCGGAATTGAAACCGGCATCCAACAGGAATCATCAGCCGTAATAGATTCACCGTTTTCAATATCACCCCGAAAAAAAGCCCAGTCAGTATTCATTGAAAGGTTTATCCGTGAAACATTCCCTGCATACACTTCCGCAAAAAACATACAAAAGAAAATGATCCCACTTAAAAACTTATTTATATACTTTTTCACGCTCTTCATAAAATATTATTGTTTAGGCATCAAGGCTATTTCACCAACCAACAAAGATCTACCGTCAAGGCCTGTAAGCGTAATACCGATATTACCTAACAAGGTTTCTCCCGGATTCAACTTAAATGTAACCCATTTCCCTTCACGCGGAATATGATCGACAATTGTTTCTCTTCCATTGAAAAAAACAGTTCCTTTTCTAACCTTATTATCAGGATTACAGAGGAATAATTTAATTACACCATCAAAATCAAATGGCAATTTCAAGTCCAATTCAATCTTCTTTCCCTGCCATGCCGAAAATGATTTATCTACTATTATATTATCGCAATGAACACGATAACCATATTTATCTGTTTCATAAAATGTAGAAGCATCCTTTTCAAGTGCCCATTCCGTTACTCCGTTTTGCTCCCAACGGCCTCCGGCCTTTACATAGAGATACGCCTTTTCAAATTCACCAGAGGCTAAATAAGATGTGTTTATATCATACAATTCACGTTTCATCCAATCATAATCAATAATGTCACTTGGTTGAAAACCAGAGGAAGCGACATATCGTAGCAAGCTGTTCTTCAAAGCCCGCGCTGCCGGTCTCTTCTCCAACGAATCCACCAAATTATACCCACATATTAAAATACGTCCTCCTTCTTTACTTACAAATTCCATGATGGAACCTAATTTACGATTAAAATGAAAATCATGAATCGGTTGTACAATAGGACGTATAGTGGACGGAAATCCTTCTAAATCAAAACCACGTCCACCCTGACAAATCTCAAACCACTGAAAATCCAAATAGTTGTCGGTCGGAAAATTATTGAATGCCGGATGTGTGTTTCGAATAACCGCTCCGTTCGTGAACCCTTCATTTCCCTGATCTCCCGCCTGCCAGAAAGTAGGTTTCCAATGAGCATATCCGGCATTTTTATTACCTCCCAACCGATGTGCCCACAAAACGACCTTCTTTCCGGCTTTAAGATAATCAATAGCTTCTGTAACAGAAGTTGTTTCTTTCACTGAATTATCTTTTAAATCCTTCTGTTCGGTGAATACCCATAAATTCCAGTTATTCTTATACTCCGTATCACGTATTGAGACCTCCAGAACCAGTTTCTGTGAACGATCTATTTTATTCAATGGTACTGATAAAAATCCTATTTTATTCAATACCGCATTTTTAATATCATAATGATCGAAAGTCCCTTTATCCCATACATAACCATTATCATTCCTTAATTGCCAATCGATCCTTGCATCTTCTATATCTTTATTGGCAAAATGAAAAACTTCTATTCCAACTTTCAATGTATCGACTGACATATATATATAAGATGGTACTCGCATAAGCGGAACTGTCGTATTACACCAATTTCTAACCTTTTTAGGTGTAACAATCCCTTTGTTATCATAAAATGAATCCAACCAGCCGACCAAAGCCACTCCTTGTCCCGGAAAATCCTGAATACTCAACAATTGAAAACCTCCACAATAAGGAGTTCTCAATAAAGATTCCACATTCTCCTTATACAAAGTAAGAGATTGGAGTCCGGAAGATTGTGTAAATTCTTTATTTTGCTCATATACACCATGCTTCAAGGCTAGTTTTTTATATGATTCCATCGATCGCGCTCTCAAATTTCCTGTATATTTATTTACTTCATTCCAGTCAGGATAAAACACCCATTGCCCGACTTCATGTTGAATAGATGGTAACGGAGAGGCATCTCCATACCACCTGGAATAATCCCAATCCGTGGATAATCGTCCTTCATTAATAAAAAGTAACGGATAAGGAGATGAAAGATCCCCTTGAAAATTGATATCCGAATTCGCTGTAACAGGTCGTCTGACCGATGCTGTATAAAAATGCCGCGGATCATGTTCTTTGACGTCCTTTATCCAGGGGTCCAACTTATTACGATCAAATCCCCCCAGTTCATTCCCCATTGCCAGCATGACCAAAGAGGGATGATTTCCATAAGAATCAGCTATCCTCCTTAACTCCGCATGTAAAAAAGGTTCCACCTTTTCGATATCCAATTCTTTCCCCATCCATCCATCCCGCCAGAATATTTCACTTAATATATATAAGCCGAGTTCATCTGCTGCTTCAAAAGCTGCTTTAGGGGGAGTCCATGAATGAAAACGGACATGGTTTAAACCAAAATCTTTATAGGACCGAAGAATATGAAGCCAACTCTTTTTGTCTGTGGCCGGGTATCCTGTCAATGGAAAAACGGCACAATCCAGATTTCCTCTCAAGTAACGTTCCAAACCATTAACCGTTATATAATCCTCTGTTTTTCCAATCGAACGAAATCCGAATATAACAGGTTCATAAACATCATTTCCCAATTTACTCATCAAAGAACAGTTCAGTTCGTATAAAGAAGGAGAAAACTCATCCCAAAGTTTTACATCAGAGACTTTAAGAGATTCAACGATCCTGTTTCTTCCGGAAGTTATCCGACAATTCGACTCCATTGTATTAACCACCTTGCCAGTTTTCCTGTCCCTTAATTCAAAACACAGTTTTGCTTTCTGTTCCTTTTGGGATCGATTCAAAACTGAAATTTCAATATCTAATTGTCCCGTATCATCCGGAAAAGTACGTATCTGGCTGATTTGTACATCCGGATGTGACGACATGATCATTTCTCCGATTATTCCGTTCCAGATAATTTGTGTCTGTTCGCCATAACTATGTCCCCATTCATTTCCTATCGGATAGATTTCCCGATTATCAATACATAGAGTTAACCTATAAGTACCAGGAGATAACTTACCTAAAAAATAATAGTGAGGTGTCAATAACGATTCCTGCGCATCAATATATTGATCATTTAACCACAACTTACTTTTCCACATTATCCGCTCGAAACAAAGGGATACATTTTTATTTTTCCAGTTTTCAGGTATGCTTATATCCATCTGGTACCATGCTTTCCCTATATATTTATGCAACCGGGACAGTTTTCCTGTCTCAATAACTTCTGGACCATAACCACCTTCATCCGTAATACCCGGCAGTTTTATACTATTGATTAATGTTTTTGTATACCATAATTCTTCTTCGCCAATGTCAGCCGAATCCAGTTCAAACCGCCAATCTCCGGCTAACGATATCCGTCCGGTAGTTTGGGGCATTAAAAACTGATGTAAAGAAAAAAGTAGAAAAATACAACAGATTATTTTTTTCATTATAGTGATCTTTTATAAAAGTCAAGGCAAAACAGACAATCAGTTTTGCCTTGATTAGTTATACCGGATATTTTATCAGTACCCCGGATTTTGTTTTATCTCAGAAGCTGCATCAATCGTTGTTTGCGGAATTGGCCACAGGTAATGCTTGGCTGGATCAAAAATCCGAACTTCCGTCTTGATCCGTTCCTTTGTTAAAGCCAATTTACCAGTTACAGGATCCACTGTTCCTAAACGACATCCGTAAACCTGCCCAGGCATCACCTCCTCACCGATTTTCCAGCGACAAACATCAAACCAGCGTAATCCTTCCAAAGCCAATTCTACCCGACGTTCACGTCTCACGAGTTCTCTCATTTTGGCTTGAGTTATATAAACAGTTTTATCTACTTCACACATACCGGCACGACTGCGAAGTTCATTAAGTACATCATAAACAGAAGCATCAATTTCCCCTAACTCTACTTTACATTCTGCATACATTAATAAGACTTCCGCATAACGCATTACAATAGCATTCATTGCCGTATTCCACATATCTGCATAATCACTCAAATCATCCACATATTTACGAACCAGATAACCTGTTTTTGAACGTCCGTAAGGAGCATAATAATCCCCATTGGGATCGTTCTGATCTATCGGATCATAGTATTTTCCCTCGTACAGGTCACCCGGACATAAAATACTGGCACTAAGTCGAGGATCACGATTCTGATAAGGTTGGTCAGGATCATAAAGAGGAGATTCTTCTATTGTTTTTCCGTCTATACATTCATATATATCCACCAAACTTTGTGTCGGATTGATAGAGCACCACCCCCCGCAACTGGCAGGAGGCAATATACCCAATGTCCCATTAGAATATAAATTTTCAACATACTGAACATCCATGATTATCTCCTGATTATTCTTGTTCGAAATTCGAAACAAGCCTCTGTAATTAGGAAACAAGGAATATCCCAGTTTCATAATTTCTTCACATGCTTTCAGGCAATCTGCATATTGATTATTGTACAACAACATCCTCGCTTTCAATGTCAATGCTGCTCCACGAGTAACACGCCCCACATCATTTCCTGTATATTTAATTTCCAGTTGAGGTGTTATCTCGGTAAGTTCGTCCAAAATAAACTGAATAACTTCTTCTTTCGGATTACGCGGTTTATTCGCATCTGTTATAGGTAAAACTTCTTTTACTAAAGGAACATCACCATAAAACAGAACTTTCCAAAAGTAATCCCATGCACGCAAAAATCGGACTTCCGCAGTCAGTCTGGCTCTCAATGCATCATCCATTTCTGGACGATGAATATTTTCCAGAAAATTATTGTAACGGACCATTTTGTTATATCCAAAATAATCTGTTCCCGGATCAGAAGGAGTTGCATACCCAGAAGCCTGAACCGACCATCCTTCCCAAGGGAACGGATCATGTGCATTATCGGAAGCACAATCTAAAGATATCACTTCTGTCATTGAAAACCACCCGTCGTAGCATCCCATAGCCGCAGCTACAGCATCTTTTTCCGTATTCCAAAATCCTTCGTTTGAAGGCTGATCCAATGGATTTCTTTCCAAAAAATCACTGCTGCACGCTGATAAAAACAGCGCACCCATTATCGAATAAATTATATTTCTCATTTTTTCATCTTATTAAATTAGAAAACAATATTTACACCAAACGTATGCGCTCTTAACAGAGGATTGGAACCGCCGTCAGTATATGTTCTTTCCGGATCAAATCCTTTTGGATATTTTGTAATGGTAAGCATATTTTGACCACTATAATAAAACCGTACTTTTTCTATATTAAGGATATTCAACCATTCTTTTGGTATTGTATACCCAATCTGGAGATTTTTCAATCGCAAATAAGAAGCATTTCTCATCCAAAATGACGAATTATAATATACACTACTGTTCTGCGACCAGGAAGACAACGGTCTTGGAAATTTTCCGTCAGGATTGGTCTCTGCATCCCATGCATCTCGATACAGAGAAGAGGGCTTTGATTTATCTCCCATTAATTCACCGACTGCCCATGAATGAAGAAATCCTTTTACATCGGCAGCACCTTGGAAGAATACCGATGCATCCAGATTTTTCCATGTAGCAGACAAATTTAAACCAAATATCCATTTAGGAGTACTACATCCTAGATAAACACGGTCTTCTGCATCTATAACGCCATCCTCTTTTACATCTCTATACTTAAAATCACCCGGACCGGCATTTGCTCTATTTATCACAGCATTATTCTTGACTTCTTCCTCATTTTGGAAAATACCGTCTACAATAAATCCACCATAGGAATCAATAGAATACCCTTCCTGCAGGAATTTATATCCGTCCCAAATGCGTGCACCGTTATTTTTTAAATCAACGATTTCATTTTTATTATAAGCAGTGTTCGCTGTAACATCCACAGTCCAATCTTTATGTGCATATTTGTATCCTAATTGAAGTTCAACCCCTGTATTATGAACCTCTCCTGCATTTTGATAAGGAGCTGATAATCCGTAAAGCGGACTAACCGGTAATTTCATTAATATATCATATGTCTTTTTCTTATAAGCATCAACTGACAAAACAAACTGATTGGATAAGAAAGCAACATCCAATCCCAAATTGATCGTTTCCGTTGTCTCCCATTTGATGTTCTTATTTGCTCCATCTACAGGAGCAACCCCCTGATAAACAGAACCACCCAAAGCATAGTTCTTCTGTGCAAGAACCGATTGATAAGGATAATTGGATATCGCCTGGTTTCCTAATCTACCCCAGCCTCCACGAAGTTTCAAATCAGACAAAATACCTCGGGTTCCTTCCATAAACGATTCATTAATAATTCTCCAGGCTGCAGAGAAAGAAGGGAAATTACCCCATCGTGTACTTTGAGCAATGCGGGAAGTTCCGTCCCTTCTGATATTGACCTCCAATAAATATCTGTTATCGTAAATATAGCTTAAACGACCAAAGAAAGAACGGAGAGCTATTTCATAGGCAGAACCAGAAGCTTGTTGTCCATCCGGAGAACCGGCATTCAATTCCCATAAGTCATTATTCAGGAAATTGATCCGATATCCTTTTGTCCAGTCATAACGAGTGTACTCCTGTTCGAATCCTCCCATAATACCTATATCATGAGACCCAAAAGTCTTATTATAATTAATTAATGTTTGCAAATTGACACGTAATTGATTATTACGTTCATCCGTTTGACTATTAGGACCAATATACATACTAGGAGAACCTGTTTTCCAATTATAGAACTGCTGATCTTTTTTAAAACATTCCGCTACATTCGCTTTGTATTCAAATCCAACATTTTCCTGAAGTTTTAATCCTTTAATCGGTTCATAAGTAATATTTCCTACAGCACGACTCGAGTACCATTTTTCGTTATTTATATTATTAATATCCAAATTGGATATCGGATTACCATCGGAATTATAACCATAATAGCCATTTGAATATTTATAAGGGACAAAGGGAGCTATTGTATTTATCATAGTGAATAAAGAGCCTGTCGACCCTGTTTTTGCAGAAATAGGTTCTTTCATATCCCCATACATAAAAGACAAATTTACACCGGCTGTAATCACATTGCTTATTTTCGAATTCACATTACCTCTTACTGTATAACGATCATATTCAGAATTCTTAACGATACCATCCTGTCCTAAATAACCTACCGAAAACATATAGGACGTTCCACCATTTCCTCCGCTTATTTCTGCTCTATGATTTTGCATAAACCCTGTCTTATAAAACAAATCATGCCAATCCGTATCCGGATAATTATCCGGATCAGATCCATTTTTGAACAGAGCGATCTCTTCCGTTGTATATCTCGGAGCTTTACCTTCATAAATCAAAGCTTTATTATACAACTCTGCATATTCCGCAGAAGACAGATATTCCGGTAAACTAATTGCATTCTGCCATCCAACATATCCGTCATATTTTAAACGGGGAGCTCTTTCCGTTCCTTTTTTGGTGGTAATAAGAATTACACCATTAGCAGCACGTGATCCGTAAATAGCAGCAGATGAAGCATCTTTCAGGACAGATAGACTTTCAATATCATTCGGATCAATGTCACTGATACCGCTTACAGGCATTCCATCCACAACATACATAGGATTCGAATTATTTAATGTTCCAGTTCCACGAACACGCAATGTGGGGTTATCACGCCCTGGTTGTCCTGTATCAGAAGTTACCGACACTCCTGGCAACAAACCTTGAATAGCATTGGATATATTAGTCACAGGTCTGTTTCCGATCGATTCAGAATTAACTGCAGCTACAGCCCCAATTACATTTACCTTTTTCTGTACACCATAACCAACTACAACTACCTCATCAAGAGTTTGTAAATCTTCCTTCAGATAAATATTGATTGTATTATCTTTAGGAGTTACAGATTGTGCCAAATAACCGATAAAGGTAATTTCCAAAGAACTATTTTTTCCTATGGTAAGAGAGAATTTACCATCAATATCTGTGACTGTTCCATTGTGAGTACCTTTTTCTATTACATTCGCTCCAATGACAGGTTCTCCATTCTGGTCATAAACTGTTCCTTGCAATTGTTTTTTATCCTGTTGGGATTTCTTTATTTCCAAACTCGACAAGATTATGTAATTATTCACAAACTCATATTTCAAGTTATGTCCGGCTAAAGCTTCCTCCAAATATTCGGATACTTTTGCTTTCTTTTTCGTTAATGATAATTCAAAGTTTGAACGAAGACCACTTGTACTATAGATTACCAGATAATCAGTCTGTTTTTCAATTTCTTTAAAAAGCTCTTCTATCGAAATTTTGTTTGAGTTCAATTCGATAACAGCATTTTGCGCTTCTGTATTCACTGCGAACAATTGACAAGCACAAACAAAAAGAATAAAAAAGGATATTTTCATAATTCTGAATGCCTTTTGGATATTTTTTAGACATAAGAAATGTATTAACAAAGGATTTATTTTCATATCTTTGTTTTGTTAAGTAAATACTATTTTTTTGATCACGAATGGGTTTGCTTTTCGCTAAATCGGTAGATACGCCAATATCTGCCGATTTTTTTTAATTTGTCATGGGCTCATACATATTACATTTAAAGGTTAATACTTCTTTTTACTTACTCAGAACGATCTGATTCAACTCATCATCTTTTTTAATATTAAATTTATGTATCCGCTGGATCAACCGGAGTATTTCCAGCACGCCATCCCTTTGACGGAATTTTCCAACATATTCATAATTTAATATTTCCGGGTCTTTCACTATTATTTTTACATCATAATATAATTCGAGTTTCTTTATGATGCTTCCTAACTTTTGCCTTTTAAATGTATAAATACCTTGGCGCCACAACAATTCATCCGGATCCTTCGTCGACAGTTCCAGCCGTTTCCCTTTCTGAACCAGATACTGTTCCGGAGAAAGTACAACTCCTTCCGACTCTAAAGACGGGAAATAAGCCTTCACAGACCCTTGCTGAAGATAAACACCGGTATAGTCACTCCCCGGATAACAGAACACATTGAACTGAGTACCCAAAGCCTTTACATCGATCGTTCCGGTAGAAACAATAAAAGGTACTTTTTCGTTTTTAGCCACATCAAAAAATCCTTCCCCCGATAAAAAAACCTTCCGCTCCTTTTCAAAAAAAGAAGGATAAGATAATTTCGAACCGGCATTCAGCCACACTTTCGTTCCGTCAGGCAACGTCAGTTCCGCACGCTGTCCGGCCGGGACAAGCAGTTCCTGCTGAAAAGCGATCAATTCTTTCTGTTCTGCCAGATTCCCCGAAAAATAATAAGAGGCCAGCATCCATGCAGAAACAAAAGCAATTACAATGATCGCAGCATACCGGCTGAAAGAGATCAGCATTACTTTTCGTTTTTGAGCATTAACCAGCTTTCTGAAACAGGCATAATTTATCCGGCCCTGCTCCTTGTCCATCCGTTCGGGAGTCAATTCGAGCAAGCTATGTAAATGTTGATAATCTATTATCCGGGATTTCAGCACAGGGTCTTTGTAGGCTTCTTTCAGAAGCTGATCCTGTTCTTCTTTTAATAAATTTCCCTGACAATATTTTATTATTCTTTCATCCATCGTGTACGATTCTTTATATAGTAAACGAACAGGAAAAATAATCCCCCTAAACAAAATCAATTTTTTTCTGTTTATCTCAATTTTCCCAGGAAGATAAAAGGAACAAGAGTAGAGGTAAGTGGTTTTTCAGTTCCTCCCTCAACTTCTTATAGGCTATAGTCATTTGGCTTTCAATGGTTTTCACAGAGACATTCAATTCTTCTGCTATTTCTTTCTGCTTTTTCCCTTCTATTTTACTCATTACAAAAATTTCCCGGCACCGTTCGGGTAACGTATCAAGTGCTTTCTCTATGATGTCTTTTATATTGTCTTCAGAAAGGCCTTCTATATTGAAAGCCTCCAATGAATCAAATTTCATACGGAAAGACAGATCGAACTCCTCCTGCATTTTAACAGCAGCTTCCTGTTCCATCAATCTCCGCCGTAAATAATCGATACATTTATTTTTCACAGAGGTAAATAAATAGGCAACCAGGTTTATATGGAAACCCAGTTCCTCCCTCTTTTGATAGAACTCCAGAAAAACATCCTGTGCGATATTTTCAGCCTCCTCATCAGAAAGGACATAGTCGCGTGCAAAATATTTGACACGCGAATACCATGTTATGTAAAAATTCTCGAAATCCATCAATATATCCGATATCTCAAAACAAACTCCTTACTATAAACAAAAGTAAATAAAAACATCGAATATGCAAAAGTCATTATTTATAAACCAAATAAACCTCGAAAGTAAATAAAAACTTTCGAGGTTTACAATCATACTACTAATCATGTAACAGCTACTTCTAAACAAGTAGCTATCATTCTGTCAATTTGTACATTTCACAAGCAGCCATCAGAAAACCTCCGGTCCCATACACCTGCGTCATTCTTTTTTCGATTCTCTTCGGAGCTTGTCCTACCGGTTGTACCCAACAGACTTTTCCCTCTGTATCTACTGAAGCGACTAGCGCTTCCCAACCTTTTGTTACCACCGGTAAAAATTTATCTTTCGGCAGATATCCCTGATTTATACCGTAAGCCAGTGCATAAACAAACAATCCCGTACTACTCGTTTCCGGATCAGGATATGTTTCTATATCCAGCATACTAGTCCGCCAAAAACCATCTTCACATTGCAACTCAGCTACCCGGTCACTCATTTCACGGAATAGTTGAAGATAATACGGACGATATTTTTTATCCCCAGCCGGTAATGTTTTCAATATTTCAGCCAGGCCACCCATCACCCAACCGTTACCACGCCCCCAGAAAACCTTCTTTCCGTTTGCCTCACGTTTATCAAGATAATTCCCATCACGGAAAAATAACCTCTCTTCTTTATCATATAAATGTTCGTAAGTCGCTTTGAACTCCTTATCTGCAAACTTCATAAACGTCTTATTACCGGTAATTGCATACAAACGGGAATAAACTGCCGGCGCCATATACAAAGCGTCACACCACCACCAACGATCACTTTTTCCTTTCGATATATCTATATTTCCTTGTGGCTGATGTTCGAGTACCCATTCCGCACGAGCCAATGTAGGAATAAGCATATTGTCCTTCTTGTACTTCACATACATATCCAAATACGCCTGAGCCACACAAATATCATCCGCATTATACATACGGTTACCGACCTGCCAATATTCTTTATTGAAGATATTCTCCAAATACTTAAAATATTTATTATCACCACTCAATTCCGCCCAGTCGAACATTCCGTTATATAGAACTCCATTCCTCCAGCCACGGGCGACACCACTACTAAACGGCGCTGTTTTATAATCACGAAGCTGCCAATCCGCAACCTTTGCGGCAACTGTTTTAATCGCTTCTTTATTCAGGCCGCTATCGAATCCTTTCGCCTTTTGATTCACGCGAATAGCACTTTCATAAGACTTAAAGCCTGGATATTTATAATTATAAGCCCATAAGAGATTCGGTTGATCACCGGAATAATTACGAACAACAAAAGGACGAATATTGTCACGTTCCGAATCCCGGGTTACCGCCTCTGTCTTCCATTTATCCTTTCCTCCAACAAATGTCCATTTCTCTATTTCAAATACATTATTAATGGGCCGCGAGGTATAAACAACCGAAGGATTCTGATGGTCCAGATAAACTCCTCCCGAATAATTTTCTTCGGTTTCCATATAGTTTTTATTATTATAATCATTACGCATAAAACACTGAGCGGCATCCGTTATTTTATGATTCTCCCATTCTTTCCCATTCCAACGGGCATACCAATAAGAATGAGTACTTCTGGCATGAGAAAAACGGGCATAGACCAGAACCGGATTCTCTTCCTGATCGAAAGCCACATCCCAAATCCAGGCCTTATCGAATGTTTTTGTTGCATCGTAGACTTTATCGGTCTGACTTGGCATCACAGGCTTATCAAAGCTATCCGAAATAATTTCTCCGTTTGCCTTGGTCAGTTTCCCTTTTTCATACATCATAAAATAAATCGAATTCGTTGCTCTATCACGAGGATGGGCATCTGTAAAAGCAAAGAAAATTTTATCTTTATGATTAGTCGTAACTTTCATATAAGGACGACCACTCTCTCCAAAAATCGTATCATTGACTACAATCGTTACCGGATCACTCCAGGTTTTAAAATCATCTGTCGCTATAAAAGTCGGTTTAAAATTACGTCCTCTAAAAAAAAGATACGTCCGGTTATTTTCTGAAGAAAGCATTGCCGGATTGGAATAACAAACACCTAATTTTCCGGGCATATCAGGATCGACTTGTTGTAATTCATTCCACGATGATATATCGGCCGGATTTTTCGATATCGCATAATAAATGGGAGAATTCTTGGTTCCGCCGTGAGCAGAGAAGAAAATGGCAATTCGATTGTCCGGAAGCGCCATCACCGATGGATTCGCATGGTCATCGTAATCAAACTTATCTTTCAGTTTATACTGCTGTCTTTCCTGAGTTGCAGGATCATAACTAAAAGCCCAGATACTTCCCTCTTTATCTACAAAACCGCCAATCATCTTATCATTGACATAAATCGCACGGGGATCCGAAAACCAACACCAGGCACCATCATTTGTGATAAAGGCATAATCTTCAGCATAAGGTGGAGTGTCCCATTTATAGTGTTGGGCATTCACACCTCCTGCTAATAAACAACACGCCAGAAAAGCCGTATTCCAAACTTTTCGTACATTTCTTGTAATCATATAGTTTTTTGATATTAGATATTATAAAACAGTGTCTTTGCTTAAAGACACTGTTCTTATAAAAAAACACAAATTAAAAAATTCACTCATAGTTTCCCGGATTTTCATCCTGCCATTCATTCACACCATCTCTTACACGGTTTCTGAATGTTAATGTATCCGTTACATAAGAGATAGTACCATCTCCATTATCGTATTTATACTTAAGGAATATTTTTCTATCCTGAAGCAGTTTGGCCTGATTAAAACGGGATTCTCCGTCCGGCAATACATTTATATCAGAGGAAGAAGATTTTCCCACCGTAATAGTCCCGTCCGAATTTAAAGTCAACTTCATAGAACCTTTATCCGCATCATCAGCCAGACCGTTTGTCTCCAGTTCGAAAGGGGCGACTGTAGATAAAGTCCAGACTTTAGATTCCGGCTGTGGTATCTGGGTATAGTAAGCAACCGTATTCAATGTATTACCAGCCGCATCCTTTACAACCCGAACTCCTCCATGCCAATAATTACCGAAAAGCATATTTTCATATTTCAATCCGATCACAGCATACCGCATGGGCTCTATGATAGAATCCGCATCAGCCGACTCTATATAAAAAGGTAATGCATAAGCTGCTTTCAATGTCTTCGGATCAGAAAGAAATTTAGCAGAATCCGCATAGACAGTAACTGTTCCGCCATGTGAACCCTTACGAATTACCATCTCTTCCGAATTACTTAATGAATAATAATCTGCTGGCATAGGCAACAGTTCATTTACACCCGCGACAGAATTCTTTATATAATTCTGTCCGCTTTTCATCCGTGCCAAAGCATCCGGTGTCACCAAATCATTCTTTATCTGATAACGAACAACACGGTCCTTATTATTTTCCAAAACCCCGGCCAATACAGCCCCTACATCAATCTTCAACCCCTCACCAACGACAAAAGTCCTGACATTCTCCTGATAAGGAAAATAAACCCCATCATAATCATAGTCTTTCACATATTCATCATAGCAAGAAGTCAAAGCCGCAGCCAATAATATAAAAACTCCTATCTTTTTCATGCTTTTATGTTTTTATTTAATTCATTTTACTGCCAGTTATCCCAGCCTTTATTCTGCTCCAATTTATCCATCCGTAAAATATCATCATAAGGCAACGGAAGATAAGGTGATGTATAAATTCTATTTTCTACAACATCCTTATCATAATCAAAAGTATTCTCCGCATTCTTCAAAATTTTTGCTTTATAGACAGGTTGATTCAACATTTCAATGCTGCCATCTTTCGACCATCTCCTAAGATCATAAAAACGCATACCCTCGAAACAAGTTTCCAGACGCCGTTCATTCTGTATAAACTTTCTGAACTGATCTTTTCCCATTGTAGCGACCTCGTCCAGATAAGGATCATCGTCCGTATAAAGCTCTTTCCCATCATAAGTTTTTCTGGTACGCAAATATTTCATGGCCTCCTTTGCCGACAATCCGTCAATCGTATGATTAGGTCCTCCAATTTCATTAGCTGCTTCTGCGAAGTTCAGAACCATATGGGCCCAACGAATATAGAAACGGGAATGCGGCATCTTCTTTACAGTCGCATCACTCCAGTTTAGTCCCATATAAATATATTTCTTTATATGATAGTTCGTACGGCTGGTCGCTTTATTTCCTGCGGCATCTTTTCCCAATGCATCTTGATTTTCCCAACATTCAAAAGTATACATAGGCTTTGTCTCATTATTATCTCTGTTGGCTTTCGAATTATTATAAAAAATCACACTGTAAAAACGAGGGTCGCGATTGGCATACGGATTTTTCGGGTCATATAGTTTTGCTCCTTCCGGATGATCTTTCGGATAACCGTTCTTCATTGGAAAAGCATCCACCAAGTCCTGAGTAGCCCCTAGCGCACCATTTCCCTGGAAACCACCCGGATACAAAGCACGTTCCATTGCATCATTATTATTATCATAGCGAGAACCATAAACTATACCCGGAAAATTCGGATCAGTCCAATCAACTCTATTTACCGAATTAAATCCGTTTTTTACATTATCCACATTTAGTTTAAAGTCGATCACCTGTTTGGCATATATAGCTGCCTTCTTCCAACGTGTCATATCATTCTCCGGATTAAACAGCGGACTAGCATATGTAAGATACATTTGCGATTTAAGGGCAGTCATTGTGATGCCGTCTAAACGGCCCCAATAACGAGAACCGGCATAAACCAGATCGCCCGCATTTTCCACTAAAAAATCGCGATGCGCGATCGGCAAATAAGCGTATGCGGAATCGCAATCACTCTCTATTTGTTTTACGCACGCGGCATACGTATCTCGTGCAAGGTTCATATCGTCCTCAAAAACATTTACCGGTTCGGTAATAATAGGGAACCCCAGCAACTCGCCACTCTTTATACCGATACCACCATAACGCCGAAGCAAATCCCACTGGAACCAGGCACGCAACGCAAAAGCTTCTCCCTGTAAACGATAACGTACCAGATCATTAAAATGGGCATCTACCATAAAACGAGTATTAAACCCATGTTGATCTTTCAAAAATTTGTTAACTAAAGCGATTCCTTTATAATCCTCTACCCAATAAGCCTCAAAAGGATCCTTTGATGGAGTTAAAGCTCCGGTAGCCAACTTTGCCATCGCATGTGTAGAGCTCGTTACTACCGCATCATCGGTCGCCCCATCCAGATAAAAACCATTATTATTATTGTAATTACGTTGCATATAATCATAGCACTGTCCGACTAATCCCTGCACAGCATCCTGGTGTTCCCAAAAATCCTCTTCCGACAATTTGCCATAAGGATAAGGATCCAAAAAATCTGCACAAGATGTACTCATCATAACAGCAACTGCAAAAAAACTTATTTTCACTATATTTCTCATCTTACTCTTAATTTTAGAAGGTTAATTTAACTCCGCCTGTAAATGTTCTGTTCAGCGGATAACGATCTATACCCGAGGTTGCAGATTCGGGATCAATATCTTTTATTCCGGAAATCGTTGCCAGATTCGCACCACGAACAAAGAAACGGGCTTTACGGATACCCCAAAAAGCGGAAGCCGTTAAAGGTAGATTATAAGCAATTTCAACATTTTGAATTTTAAAATAATCGCCTTTTTTCAACCAGAATGTGGATGCTTTGTAATTGTTCTCTACTTTATAATACGTTTGACGGGGTAACTTATCCGTACCTACATTATCTACCAGATATTTTGAATAATTATTATCTCCCCAACCATTATGGAAATATTTGCTGGTCAATGGAATATCAAAACCCGAACGACCGTCTCCAATAACAGTTAATTCAAAATTCTTATAAGCCAGATTAATATTCAAAGCATAAAACAGTCGAGGAGAAGTATTTCCGATTTGTTTTGTATCATTATCATCCACAACTCCGTCATTATTCAAATCTGCATATTTAAAATCACCTGCTTTCAATTTTTCGTCAAACAATTGAGGTATTTTATTGGCTTCTTCATCCGAACTAAATCGTCCCTGATGAACCAATCCAAAATAAGCATCTGTTGGTTTACCGATACGACTCTGATACTCATCACGATAATCAGGTTGATCGAATCGGATACGTTCCGTTCTCGGCAAAGTAGCCATAGCACCGATAGAATAACGGAAATCTCCTACTTTATCTGTATACTTTGCAGAAAGTTCCGCTCCGTAATAACGTGTTTTATTAAAATTCACATAAGGGGTTGCCAGCAGACCGATAACCAGCGGATACTGATTAGTAGGTTTCACCCATTCATTGGTACGAAGTGTATTATAGTAGCTAACACTTACGGACAATTTACGTTCCAACATAAGGGCGTCCAAACCAACACTAAACTCTTTACGCGTTTCCCAATTTAAATCCGGATTACCAAGTTTATTATAAGTCGACCGATAAATATTATTGTCCGTATTACTTCCGAACCACTGATTATTCGTATGAGGACCAAATGCTGTACCGGTATTGTTCACACTCCATTTATCTTCATACATGAAAAGTGTCGGATTCAATGACTGATACCCCAATTCTCCATATTCAGCCCTCAATTTAAGAAAATTAATAAATTTCAAGTTTTTCATAAACTGTTCATCCGAGATGATCCAGCTGGCACCGACAGAAGGGAAGAACTGATATTGATATGAACTAATCAGGCTCTGTGTTCCGGCAAAAGTCACAGCCGCTTGCAGCGTATACTTATTATCATAGGTATAACTACCCGTCCAGTTCACATTCTGCTGGCATAAAGGATTCTCTACCTGGTTACGCGTCAATTTAGAAATATGATAAGTTAACGCTGTGTTAATTCCATGTACTTCATTAAACAGTCGGTCATAAGAAAATGTCTGATAGCCAGAAAATTGTTGGAAATAATAGTCATGCAATTTTGCCTGTCCGGACATTTCCGTCAAATCCCACACTTTTTCCAGAGTTACATCTGTTTTATCAGCATTTGGAGTTGCAATATAAGCTGCAAACTGTTCCGCTTTCCCGATACGGGTCAGATTATAAGCATTAAATCCGACATACGTTCTGGATTTCAAGCCCTTAACCAGATGATTCATATCATAGTTCAAAGCCACATTGGCTGCTCCCAGGCGCCCCGTTTCATTATAGTAACCATTATCTACCAGATGACCAATCGGATTTCTTTTAAAAGTAGAACTTACTCCATACCAGGGCAAACCTGTTTCTTCATCAAATGCTGCATATACGGGAAATGCATTAGGAGCAACTGTTGTCGCATCTTCTATAGCCGAATTAAATTCAAAGATATCCAGTTCCGCGTCATCACTATTATCCTTCCCATAATCTTTATCATATCCATAGTTGGGAGAGCGGCGAATTGTCAGTCCTCCGAAAAATCCGAATTCAACATTAATAAAATCATTCACATTCATATCCAAATTGGCCCGGGCATTCAGCCGGTTATAATCTGCATTACTTCCAATCTTGAAATTATCACCTTCACCCGAATATCCCAAATAGGCATAATACTTAATAAAGTTATTACCACCCGAAGAAGATACATTAGCCCGTTGATAAGATTTCAGATCATTAAACATCATATCCTGATAGTTAACAGCCGGATATATTTTATCATACGGATCATTTCTATCATAACCGGCAAGTGCCGCGTCATCATACAAAGGAGACAAACCATCGTTGATACGTGCCTGATTATTCAAGCGGGCATATTCTCCGGCTGTCGCCCATTTCGGGAAACGATCTACCGTGCTGACCCCGCCTTCTACATTCACATTCAATATCCGGTCATTAGCCTGTCCTTTTTTAGTCTTGATAAAAATAATTCCATTTGCCGCCCGCGGTCCGTACATTGCTTTACCAACCACATCTTTAACAAATGTAACCGTTTCTATTTCTGAAGGATCCAGCTGCATTTCCGTAATATCGATCTGCATATCGTCTATGACATAAATCGGACTGAAACCACGCATATTAGCAGAAACTTTCGTCTTTAGCCCGAACTGGCCGCGTGTTTCTTCCGCACTCGTACCGGTCGATCCTTCCCCTTCCGTTATCATTAAGCCGGGAATCAGTCCAACCAACGCATTACGGAGATCATTGGAAGGATATTTTTCCAGTTCCTTGCCTGTAATAACAATATAATCGCCCGTCGTATTCCTTTTAAAGTTATAAGTGTACGGCAACTGAATACGATCATCTTCCGAACGATAGAGTAAGGAATGTTTCAATACAACCGAAGGGTCGTTATTCAACAGAGGCATTGAAGTAACTACTTTTTCAAATCCCGGTTTAGAAATAGTGATAAAATCGGTTGGTTTCGCTTTCAGTTTATATTCACCGTTTTGGTCTGTTACCCCATGGGTAAAACCTTCACCAACTACTATTTCCGCATCAGAAACAGCCTCATCAGTCTCATCCACAACTCGTATGGTGAATTCTAACACTTTCGATTTTTCTTTTTCCTGCGCAGACAGATTACCATAGCCGGCCAGAAAAAGTAAAATCAAACCTACGCATCTTGTTATGACATATAGTCGTTTATATAGATTCATATATTTCTTCTTTTTTTATGGTTCTTATCACCAAATTGGATTCAAACTGGTATCAAAGTTTTTCAATTTATAATAATCATTCGTATCAAACGGGAAATAATACATAGCATCGTGCCATTTAACCTGACGCCCTTCTTCCAAGGGTTGCCGTGTATACTTAAATCCGGTCGGATATTCAGTGCTCTTTTCCACTTTCTCAATATCCATTCCATATAGTTTTGTCGACATGATTACCGGAGCATCCTTCCAGCGGCGAATATCAAAATAATGATGACCTTCACCATATAATTCGATCGTACGCTCATTCTTTATATGCTTTCTGAATGTTTCCGTATCCTTCGTATAAATAGATTTTACCGGAGCCATATCAACACGCTCTCTGATCGTGTTGATAGCTTCTATGGCAGACATAGAAGCTCCGGGGGCTTTTCCGGACGGACCATAGGCTTCATTTGCTGCTTCAGCATAATTGAGATATAATTCAGTTAAGCGAATCAATGGATCTGTCGTTAAAGTATTTACCTGATTCTGGACACTCATATCGCCAAAATATTTCCGGGTATAATACCCAGTATGACTAACACCGGCATAACTCTGATCTAAAAGTGTAGAATATTTAAATTTACCATTATCATTCTCATAATAGATATTAGCCTTATTTTTCACTTCTCCATCTGCCACTTTCGCCCATATTATATTTGCCTGATTATAGATAACGCAATGGTAAAAACGAGGATCACGATTTACATAAGGATCTTGCTCATTATAATGTCCTAATTTGATAGCCTCTTTTCTATCCTCTTCCGTATTCAAAGGATCTCCCCATTGCGTTTCGAACATGTCCACAAAATTTTGTGTTGGATTTTCTCCAGATAGAATTGTTTTCTTATTAGCAAATATTCCATTTTGCAGAGCTGTAGGAGCATTCCCATAATTCTTACTTCCCGCATGCCAGGCCCATATCTGCTCATTTGTATATTTTACACCGTACATATTATCTGTATATCTATCTCCGTCAATCAACGCATACTGATATTTATGTGCCAATTGGATTGCCTCCCAACTAGCGACAGCTGCTTCTTCCCAATCTTTCGAACCATTCGCATTATTCAATGGACTTGCTGCATACAACAGCGCCCTTGCTTTCATTGCTTTAGCAGCTACTCCATTCGGCTTTTCCAAATCCGGATCATTCAAATGTCCCGGTTCCCCAGGCCCCGGATCACGACGTATTTTTCCTGCTTTCTCAAAAGCAACAAAAGCCGAATCCATATCCAAAGCGACACACCTCAAACTTTCATTTTTGGAAAGACGAGGAATATCCCATTCATCATAAGCACTAATTGAATAAGACAGATATGGCATCGGTCCCCAATAGCGATTTAATACAAAATGTGCATATCCTCTAATAAAATAAGCCTGTCCTCTTAAGTCTTCAATATCTTCTGGAGTTGCATCTTTAATTTGATCGACTTTCTCCAACGTGATATTTGAGATTCGTATCACTTTAAACATGGCATCAAGAATAGGCCTTCTGGTTTTCGAATCATCATAAGTAAACCGGCTGATTGTTGCACCCATTACACCTCCTTTTATCATTTGCCCTCCTATCATACGTCCATTATCAGCCAGTTCAGTTAATGCCTCCAAACCAAAGCGTTGATCCCAGCTTGCAATACTCAATGCATGTGAACATGTAATATTCCTATTATCTTTGCCACCATAAACAGCATAAAAGAATTTCTTAAAATTCGCATATTTACCGAACACATCTTCTTCTGATAAACCAGACTCCGGGGCTTTATCCAAATAATCGGTACAAGAAAATTGTGTTGACAAACCAATTACTGCAATAAATAATAATATATATTTCTTCATATTGATTTAAGTTTTAAAAAGCTACTTTCAAACCAACTTTATAAGTACTCATCTGAGGATAGAATCCGCGAGCGAAATCTTTTCTTTCCGGATCACCTTCTAACAAACTCGTAATCGTAAAAAGGTTATTCCCCGAAGCATATACTGTAACGGCAGAAATACCGACCCACTTCTTCAAGTATTTCGGTTTTATGTTATAACCCAGATAAATCTCTTTCAACCGAATATAGTCCGCTTTTCTCCAAAAACGATCTTTAATCATTATACCATATCCAGCATAAGCATCTCCTCCCCCCCAAGATAACATAGGAGGATTTCCCTGTCCCACATAATGCAAAGTCGAATGATTTGCATTAGGATTAATCGGCGTCCAATAATCCAATTGAGACTCATGAACCCGAAGAGAACCACTGGTAAACTCTGCCTCAAATGCTTCATTATACTCAACATATTTACCGGAATTTCCCTGAAACAAAATACTAAAATCAAAATTTTTATAGGAAAATCCTCCGGATAAAGAAAAAGTTATCGGCGGATAAAGAGTTCCGTCAATTGCATACTTATCATAAGTATCTATTTTTCCGTCAGCCGTATAATCCAAAAATTTATAATCACCTACATTTATATTGCCTATAGTTGTTGGAGCCGGATTATTATGAATATCATCCACAGACGTATAATATCCGGACCCCGTTAATAAAGCCCCATCAAGCTGAGCTCCATAAGGTTTTCCAGCCGCTTTTTTATATTCCGGGGCATAGGGTAAATCATCTTTATCTACAATCCGGTTTTCATTGAAACCGAAAATTCCCTTCAAATTATAACTCAATCCATACGAAGTTGTTTTGTTAAATCCCAGTTCAACTTCCAGACCATGCTTTTTCATTGAACCTTTGTTTAATTGTTTAAAACCGTTATTACCAATCAACATGGTATTACTTTGAGGATTTAACAACATATGTGTTCTTTTTTCATCAAAAAAATCAACTCCTACAGTTATCATATTATCTAAAAAAGCCATTTCAATACCCAAATCTCTTTTTCGAGCTTCCTCCCACTGAGCGTATATATTAGGTACTTTATCTTCATAAATATAATTTCCGTTAGCACTATATTCGCCAATATAAAGCCATCGTTCACTAGCGGAATCACTACCTACTTTCCCATCAGAATAACGGAATTTCAATTTGTTCATCCAGGAGATATTATCTTTAAAGAACTTTTCTTCCGAAACAACCCAACCGACAGCACCGGAAGGGAAAAAACCAAAACGATTAGAAGGGGCAAACCGTTCGGAACCAGTGTACCCAATATTGACCTCCAATAAATATCTTTTATCAAAATTATAAGTAGCACGACCTACCCAACTCTCGTTATAGTAGGCAAAATCTGTTCCTGAATTTTTCTGATGACGGCTCATTAATGCCAGTGCCGTTACATTATGTTTTCCAAATGAACGTTTATAATCCAATGAAAACTCATAATACAAATTACTGTAATAGCCATTTTCCAATCCGCCCACATTAATATCCAACGGAGGCTGCGTCCAACTTTCGTTTCCTTCACCTTCCCTGAACCAAGGATTCATTCCTGTCCCTATTTTATCAAAATTAAGCGTATATTGAGGAACCGACCAATCAGCTGTCAGAGATTTATTTTTATAATACGTACTTAATGACACTTTTGCCTGGACGGACAGTCCTTTCGTTACCATATCCAAATTCTGTTTAAGAATAAGATCGGTAAATAATTTAGAAGATGTATATTCATTAAATTTCCCCTGGTGAAGAGCGGAATAAGGATTTCCTCTTGCATCATTCTGTGCTGCCGCCAGGCGATCTCCGGACACATCCGGATAATCCAGATCCGGAACCTGCTCCAAAACCCATGCCGGATAATAAGCTGGATATAATGTTGTACTAGCCTGATAAACCGGCCTCCAAGGATCTTCACCCGGCGTATTCTGTATACTGATATCTCCTCCGATATTAAAGGATAGAACAGTCGACTTTGTCAAATCAAAATCCAGGTTTCCACGAAAATTAAAACGATCATACTTATATCTCGTATCGCAATAACCTTCATTCAAAGAATTAAAGAATGAACCCTGATGATAATATCCTAAAGAAGCGAAGTATTTCACAAAATTCGTACCGCCGCGTATATTAAAATTGGCATTCGTTACCGGCGCAAAATCACGGGCCAGTACATCAAACCAATCGACATCCGGATAGCGGATTGAATTCAAAGGGGTAGAAGGATTCCGGTACTCATCAAGTACATTCTGAGGGGTTAGGCTCTGAAAAGTCCCAGCATTCATCAATCCGACATTATACATACTCATTGTCGTATAAGAATCGATATGTTTAGGGATACGGGTTGGAAGTTCAATGCCGTAAGAGGCAGAAAAATCCAACTTGGGTTTAGATTCCACGCCGCGCTTAGTTGTTACCAAAATAACTCCATTAGCCCCTTTTGCACCGAAAACGGCTGTCGCCGATGCATCTTTCAAAACAGAAATCGTATTGATTTCATTCGGGTCGAGATCTGCAAAATCACGTTCCACTCCGTCCACCATAACCAAAGGTTTAGAGCTGTTCCAACTGGAAACACCACGAATAATAATATCATTCGTTGTCTGTCCCGGTTGACCAGATTGCTGCATAGTTAATACACCGGATAGTTTACCGGCAATTGCAGCAGTCACATCAGACACTCCAGATTGCACCAAACTCTTATTTCCAACCTGTGTGATCGCACCCACAACACTTTCTTTTTCTTGGACTCCGTATCCAACGATCACTACCTCTTCCAGATGTTCCGTATCCTCTACCAGTTCTACAGAGACATGATTCCTTTTACCCGGTTTTATCTCTACCGTTTTATATCCGATAAAAGAAACAACCAACGTACTGTTAGCAGGCACTTTCAATATAAATTTACCATCGACATCCGTTATTATACCCATTGTCGTTCCTTTAACCAACACATTGGCTCCGATAACAGGTACTCCTGTCTCATCCACCACAACACCCGTCAATTCAATCGGTTGTTGTTGTATGGAAGGAGTTACGGATCTATCCATTTTCTGTTTAATAATAACCTGCTTTTCGTTAATTTCAAAAGTCAGATTAGAATTTACAAAAAGAGGCTTTAAAATATCCTCTATAGAACCGGAGGTAGTCTTTAGAGTAACTTCTTTCTCCAACTCAGCTTTTATGTCTTCCGAATAAAAGAATATATACCCGGTCTTTTCCTTTATCGTTTTAAAGACATCCAACATGGTTGTTTTTCTAGCTTTAACTAGTTGTTCTATCGATACGAAAACATGATCCGTGTGAGCATGAATATTAGTAGCTCCTAATAATAGAACTACAATAAATCCCACACTTTCAAACATTTTAAGAAGAGAACGTAACCGATTTGTATTGTTACGACTTACTTTTTTCATACATTTGTATACATTTTAGGTTTTTCAATTTACTACTGGAAAATTTAAATTCAATCAAGCCTGGATAATTGCCGTTATCCGGGCTTATTCTTTACTGATTAACAATGACTCTCTTTACATTTTACATAGGCTTTTCATTTTTAGTTATTATTCAATTATAATAGTCTCCGATTCAAACCGATAAGTAAATTCATATAACAAAGAAAGAGACTTCATCACCTGATTTACATCATCAAAAAGAATCAACTCACCACCACATCGCCTGCCGGCCACTGATGGATCACACTTTATCTCTACATTATAATAACGGCTCAACCGTTTCAATACTTCGGCAACAGTTTCTCCCTTAAACTGAAGAATTCCATCTTTCCATGAAGTGTAGTCGTACACATCGACTGGTACGACTTTATTCTTGTGATCGTTCATCTCTAGTTTCTGATTAGGAATTAATTTTATTTCTTCATTCATCTCTGTTTTTACAGCGACCTGCCCTTTAACCAAAACGACAGACTGAAGTTCTTCATCAGAATAAGCAGAGACATTAAAACTCGTCCCTAGCACATTGACTGTAAATTTAGGAGTTTGCACATAAAAAGGTTTCGACTCGTCTCTGACCACCTCTATATAAATTTCACCCTGCACTTGAATCATTCGCTTTTCAGAAGCAAACGTTGAAGGGAAACGTAAAACAGATCCGGCATTGACCCATACTTTCGATCCGTCCGGCAATTGCAATGAGGAACGTTTTCCACGGGGAACGACTAAGGTATTGTAAACCATTTTTTCCTTCGGGTCCACCTTCGATTCTGATAAATAATTTTTCTGCCCTTTGGCATTCTGTACATAAACAGTAGAATCGTAGGCAATAATAGCATTATCTTCAATCTCAATTGTTTCTGCTCGATCTGTGATTAAAGTAACTTCCGTATGAACAGTATCGCTTACTGGGAGAACAGTCAAACTATCTTGACCGACAGATGAATTATGACTCATATAAACCGGAATCAAAAACAAAACTCCGATCAGGCAGGCTGCAACCAGTGCCCCATATAAATAAAGGTTATGTTGTTTTTGTTTTTTCTTTTGTGCATTATGGCTTCTATAAACCTTGTCCAATAATTCCTTTTGCTTTTCCTCCGATAAAGAATAATTGTTCAATTGTATTTTTTCAAAATCATGGCACGCTTCTTCATAAAGTTCCTGCTTATCAGGATGTTCCTTCAAATAGTTTTCCCAATATGCAGTAGATTCTTCATCCGACAACAGCCTGTTACGGACAAAGCGCTCATCTTGCCAAAAATCATTATTTACTTTCTTTTTCATATAAGAAAACAAGTGTTGTTACTATTAAGACAACCTCATTCATTTTTTGCCCCCACAAAAATTCAAATAATTAAAAAAAATAATTTTTTATATCCAATCAGGAGGAAAGATTACCAAAAATAACAGAATAACAGATGAGGTTGCCTCCTCACGCATATGTTCAATTCCCCTCGCCACCAACTTTCGTGCACCTTTCTGGGTCAGACCTAACATATCTGCAATCTCATCATAGGAAAGTTTTTGCATATACCTTAAATAGATGGCTTCGCGTTGCCGGTCCGTTAAAGTATTCAGCAGAGATTTTACTATCTGTACTCTCATAGCAGCTTGTTCACGGTCTATCAGTTCATCCAGCAAATCGACTTCAACAACAAATAAATGTTCACACTGTTCTACGTCACTATATTCATAGGGGATTTTTAAGACATTCAAAAGTCTGTTCTTAAAACAAGTAAACAAAAAAGATTTTATATTTCTAACACCTTCAAAAATTTTCGTATTAGATAACAATGACAGGAAAAGGTCATGAAGAACATCATACAATTCATCGTCCGAAAGACCGAACCCTTTCCCATAAGCATACAAATTATTCACATAACAAGTATAAATATAGTCAAAACTCTCTCGATCTCCCTGAACTAATTTTTTTATAATATCTTCTTCAGCTACATTCATAAAAGCATTAATAGACTAACCTGTGTCTACCTGCACCTGGTTAACTTCAGCTGCCAAATATAGCTATTTTTTTATTATATGCTTTTTTATTGAGCAAAAAGCATATAATACTTACCTATAACAAACAAATACTTCATATGCAGTATACCTCCAATACAGATAGCCACAATTCGGAAAACGAGCACAACCAATGGTATATTATTTGTTTTTACTATGTTAATCAATCTACTAACTCATCAAAACCATCCAAAACCTTTCCGGAAGATAAATGTTCCCGACCAAAATAGCCTCATTAAACAAAGGAGCGATTTCTTCCGGAAGAAAGCCAGCAATTCCACAACCGATTTCTGTTACCAGAAAAGTCATTTCCGGATGTTGTTTTGCAAAACAGATAAAATCCTTTACATAAGGATCGATTTTATCCACACCGCCATGCATCGTTGGTATAGCATACGTTTGTCCCTGTAAACCGGCACCTTGTCCCCATACGGCTCCCCATTTACGATAAGCCAGGAGAGTGGCACCTCCACCATGAGCCCCTGCCAAATTACTACCAAATACAAAAATCTCATCCGGCTTCAAGTCCTGTATCCGATTGTTTGTTATGCGCTGTTTATACATACTATTCTTCCTGCTTATCCGCCGCCAGCAAATACATCACCTTATTCCGATAGCCTACCTTGACGAGTACGCCTTCCTCCACGAACTTCTTCAAATCTATTTCCGCCCGGTAACGGCTACAACCAAATTCTTTAGCATAAGCACGCGGAGTCACACTTTCCCAATCTTTCATGTATTTCAACAATTTATCTTTTCGTGTCTCCCAGTTATCAAGTTTCTTTTTATCTTTTTCAAACTCCAGATCGATTTTTCTTAACTTTTTTCGTAGAGAAGTGGAACAACGGTAATTAATTCCATCTACATAAACCGTTCCCTTGTTTCCGTTTTCTTTATTCGGAGTAGTTTTCAATGATGGCGAGAAATACCCCAGATCATCCAACTCGATATGGCAGCCGTCCTCCAGGGCCAGTTCGACCACCCAGGCAAATGAATCCAATACACTTTTGACTTCCGCCGACGACACAGCAGAACGTTCGCTTATCAACCTGCAAACTTTTTCCAGATTATAAGTTCCCCTGCTGATCGCACGGGCATGTGTCAACCGCATGCCTTTACGTCCATTGGGCTTCGGCGTGTAGTAAGCTTTAAATTTTATTGACATGGTATTATTTATTTGGTTACATACTCTTTTCATCTATATGCCTTACTAATTTGAATTAGTACGGCAGGTAATCAATGGTTGATAATCCTCGGCCGTTTGGCTCACAATTATCGACCGATTGGCACATAATTATCAACCAAACGGCCGACAATTATCAGCCGCTAAATCCATTAGCATCAAAGATACAACAGAAAGGGAGAAATTATTCTCCTGAACGCTTATATTTTATTGTTTCCCACGTATTCTCTTTAACACACACGAAAATTTTCTCATCGACATCCTCTTATTAGACCTTAATAAGAATTAATAATTCTGATTATCGCAATATATTTCTTACTTTTGCAAGTTAGAAATCATAGGTATACTATAAGAAGTAGCATGGAAAAGGAGAATAATCCCATATATGAACGCAATACGCTGGAGTTTGTAACTGTAGCGCTGGAATTTTGTACATTTGTTGAAACAGCCGGACAAAACGGCCTTTTTGATTTTATAGATAAAGGAATCAAGCTGTTACCTCTGCTCTATCTGAAGGCGACACTATTACCGGAAGCGGAAGTGGACGACGAAGATGACGAACCGGAACTGACTGTTACGGAAGATATGTACGAAGCCGTGCGGACCCGTATTGCCGCCCTGCTGGGAGAAAAAGACTCTTACCTGGAGACATTTCATCCGGATATGCAATACAGTGACACGCCAATCGCTGCATTTATCTCGGAAAACCTGGCGGATGTTTACCAGGACACAGGAAATTTTGTTTCACTTTTCCGACAGGGAAATGAGGAAGTCATGCTTCAGGCTATTGCTTTATGCCGCGCCAATTTCCAGGAGTTCTGGGGACAGCAACTCTTAAATGCACTGAAAGCGCTTCACGCTATCCGTTACAGCGATGAAGAAATTATTGAAACGAACGAGGAATGATGACACAATACACACACACAATAACAAAAGAAGAGATATCACTTCTTGAAATAGAAGAATTTCCGGGACGGATCCTTGTTATCGACACCGAAAAGGATGCCGATAAAGCCGTCAGCTATTTAACCCAGTTCGAAGCGGTTGGCTTCGATACGGAAACACGTCCCAGTTTTAAAAAGGGGACACGCTATAAGATTTCGTTGATGCAGATTTCGACAGACGAGGCTTGCTTCCTGTTCCGGTTGAACAGAATCGGTATTCCGCAATCGCTTGAAGATTTTCTGGTTAACGATAAAATATTAAAAATCGGGTTATCCCTGCGTGACGATTTCGGTGCCATGCGGAAGCGGACGGATATCAAACCGGCGAACTTTCTGGATTTGCAGAATTATGTGGGACAATTCGGTATCGAGGATGCCAGCTTGCAAAAGATTTATGCAATCCTTTTCGATAAGAAAATATCGAAAGGCCAGCGCCTGAGTAACTGGGAAGCCGATGTGCTGACCGAACAACAAAAGAAATATGCAGCCCTGGACGCCTGGGCTTGTCTGAAAATTTACAACCAATTGAATCAAGATAAATAAGAATGAACTATTGTAAAATCTTTCTCAAACCGAAAAAGGAAGAATCGTTGTTGCGCTTCCATCCGTGGGTGTTCTCCGGAGCTATCCAAAGCATTGAAGGGAATCCTGAAGAGGGCGACCTGGTAGAGGTGTACGGAACGAACCAGCGTTTTCTGGCTATCGGCCATTATCAGATAGGCAGCATTGCCGTACGTATCTTATCGTTCAAACCGATTACGATCGATGCGGATTTCTGGGTAGAACGTATCCGCGTGGCTTATGCTATTCGCCGCGAACTGGGACTGGCAGGTGTGGAAAACAATAATACTTTTCGCCTGATTCATGGGGAAGGAGATAATCTTCCGGGACTCGTTATCGACATGTATGCCCATACGGCTGTTATGCAGGCGCATTCGGTCGGTATGCATTATGCCTGCCACGAAATTGCCGAAGCGTTAAAAACGGTACTGGGAGATACTTTACAGAACATTTATTATAAATCGGAAGCGACTCTTCCTTATAAAGCCAATCTCGGCAGTGAGGACGGTTACCTATATGGCGGAGAAGTAGAGGATATTGCAACAGAAAACGGACTGAAGTTCTGTGTGGACTGGCAGAAAGGCCAAAAGACCGGTTTCTTTGTGGACCAGCGCGAAAACCGTTCTTTGCTGGAGCGGTATGCCAAAGGTCATTCGGTGCTGAACATGTTTTGCTACACCGGAGGATTTTCGTTCTATGCGATGCGTGGCGGTGCCGAAGTGGTTCATTCGGTAGACAGTTCGGCCAAAGCGATTTCACTGACAAATAAAAATGTGGAATTGAACTACCCTGGCGACCTGCGACATAAGGCTTTTGCCGAAGATGCCTTCAAATATCTGGAAAAGATGGGAAGTAATTACGATCTGATCATTCTGGACCCGCCAGCCTTTGCCAAGCATAAGAACGTGCTCCGCAATGCTTTGCAAGGATACCGTAAACTGAACGCGATCGCTTTTGAAAAGATTAAACCGGGAGGTATTTTATTTACTTTCTCCTGTTCGCAGGTTGTCAGTAAAGAGAATTTCCGCCTGGCCGTATTCAGTGCCGCAGCACAATCCGGACGTAGCGTCCGGATCCTGCATCAGCTGACGCAACCGGCCGATCATCCGGTGAATATTTACCATCCGGAAGGGGAATATCTGAAAGGACTGGTTTTATACGTGGAATAAAAAAATTGTATTTAATAAAAAAGGGAGCCATTTTTGACTCCCTTTTTCCATGACCAAAATCTATATGGTAACCGACATTTCTGTCAATTATAAGATACCTTGCGCCATCATAGCTTTTGCAACCTTCATGAAGCCGGCCACATTTGCACCCTTCACGTAGTTTACAGTT
>ERZ857922.133-NODE-133-length-110544-cov-18.366109_pt1 | contig 110544 bp, 110 predicted proteins | sample MGYA00519579_ERZ857922 | MGnify/ENA primary metagenome ERZ857922 (study PRJEB31778, sample SAMEA3449375) | human gut metagenome | biome: human gut; feature: human-associated habitat; material: faeces | place: United Kingdom | collected 2010/2012 ... | reverse complement strand
TAGATTATTTAGCAAAACCATTTAATAAAGAACAAATAAAAGAAAAATTAGATATAATATTTAAAGATTGAAGTATAGAAATGAATTAAGCAAATTAATTCATTTTTTCTTAAAAAAATACATAATTTGCTATATAATAAAAATAGAAAAGAGGGATAGAATGTTAGTATCAATAATTATAATTTCTTTAGTGGGAACATTTTTACATTTTTTATATGAAATAAGTAATCATAATAAAATTGTAGCTTTATTTGCAGCAGTTAATGAAAGTACATGGGAACATATAAAAATTGCTTTAAGTCCAATGATATTCTGGAGTTTATATGATGGTTATATATTTGGTATGAATAGTAACTACTTTATAGCTAAAAGTTTAAGTCTTTTAACAGTTATAATAGTTATACCATTAATATTTTATACATATACGAGATTTACTAAAAAACCATTTTTACCAATAGATATTTTAACATTCTATATTGCTATAACATGGGGTCAAATAGTATTTTATCATTTTATTAATTTAGAACAATTTCCATTTGTTTACCAATATCTTGGAGCAATATTATTGTTTATAATTTTTGGAAGTTATATGACATTAACATTACAACCTCTAAAAACTTTTATATTTAAAGATCCAATATCTAAAAAATATGGTACAAAAGGTCATACAGAATTTGAACATAAAAAATAAAGAGGTATTATGATGAATCAAGAAGAATTTGGAAAAATAATAAAAAAAATTAGAAAAGATAATAACTTAACTCAACAGCAACTGGCTAATAAATATAATGTTACATATCAAGCTGTTAGTAAGTGGGAAAATGGTAAGAATATGCCAGATACTGTTATAATTAAACAAATAGCCAGTGATTTTAACATTGATTTAAATGATTTATTGGATGGAAAAATTAATAAAAAAAAGAAAAATATATTTATTTATATTATCATAATTTTATTATTAATAGGGGGCGTAATCTATTTAATAATAAATTCTAAGAACAAAGATTTTGAATTTAAAACTCTTGGGTCTAATTGCAAAAATTTTAATATTTCAGGTAGTATTAGTTACAATAAAAATAAAACAGCAATTTATATTTCAAATGTAAACTACTGTGGTGGTGATGATAAAAAAACTTATAAAGAAATTGAATGCACTCTATATGAAAAACATAATGATATTCAAAAGAAAATAAGTTCTTGTAATAATAAGAATAATAAAAATATAAAATTAGAAGAGTATTTAAAAAATATTACAATAACTGTTGATAATTATTCAAGAACTTGTAAAGAATATAATGAAAATGATTTATATTTAGAAATTAATGCTAAAAATGAAAATGATGAAATAATTACATATAAAATTCCTTTAAAAATGTCTAATCAATGTGATAATAAATAAATTCAACCAATGGTTGAGTTTTTTCAACCATTGCATTATATGAATTAACTAAAATTTTTTTTATAATCATTTCAAGAAAGAAGTGATTATATTGAAAAAAAGAAAAATTTTATTAGGAAGTATTTTTGTTATTATATTAATAATAATTATTATTTGTCTTTTTTTGAATTACAAAAGTACAAATAAAACTAAATTAGAAAGTATTAAAAGTTTAATTACATTACAAAGTGAATATGAAAAAGATATTACAACAAAAGGATACACTTTTGATAATCCTAAAGTTATTTTAGATCCTTATAAATCTTCCCCACTTACTGCTTCAATACTTTTTGAGACTGACAATGAAGTTATTCCTAAAATTACAGTAAAAGGAAAAGATAAAAATACTACAATAACTCATGAATTTAAAAAGAATAAAAAGCATTATCTAACAGTTTATGGTCTATATGCAGATACAAATAATGAAGTAGAAATTGAATACAAAGATAATAATAAAGTTTATAAAAAAACAATTTATATTAAGACTGATAAACTTCCAGAAGATTTTGTCCTTCCTACAAGTGTAGAAGCTAAAAAAGAAAAATTAGGTACAGAATTTTATTTCTTTACACCATCAGCTAGAGGATATTCTTGTGCATATGATGTTAATGGTGATGTTAGATGGTATTTAACTCACTATGCTTTATGGGATAATACAAGACTTGAAAATGGTAACATGTTAGTTAGTACAGAAAGACCAATTTTTACACCTTATTATATGACTGGCTTATATGAAATAGATATGCTTGGAAAAATTTATACAGAATACTCTCTTAAAGGAGGATATCATCATGATTATTATGAATTACCAAATGGCAATTTACTTGTAGCTAGTGATGACTTTTTAAATGAACAAGGAACAGTTGAAGATTATATTGTAGAAATAGATCGTAATACTGGTAAAGTAGTTAAAACATTTGATTTAAAAGAAATCTTAAATATGGAAGATGGAAAAAGTGAAAATTGGACTAGTTATGATTGGTTTCACAATAATTCTGTATGGTATGATGAAAAAACTAATTCAATAACTTTATCTGGTAGACATCAAGATGCAGTTATAAATATTGATTATGATACCAAAAAACTTAATTGGATTATAGGAGATTCAACTAACTGGAGTCAAGAATATCAGAAATATTTCTTTAAATCAGATAATAAAGATTTTGAATGGCAATGGAGTCAACATGCTGCAATGATAACACCAGAAGGTTATGTATTCTTATTTGACAATGGTAATAATAAATCAAAAATAAAAGAAAACTATGTATCTGCAGATAATTCTTATTCAAGAGGTGTTATGTATAAAATAGATACTGAAAATATGACAATAAAACAAGTTTGGCAATATGGCAAAGAAAGAGGAAGTAGTTTCTATTCACCTTATATTTCTGATGTCGACTACTTAGAAAAAAATCATTATATAGTTCATTCTGGTGGAATTGTTTCTGTTGATGGGAAACCTTCTAATAAACCAGCAGGGTTATCAAATGGTGTTGTAAAATTAAAATCTGATACGGTTGAATTATTAGATGATGAAGTTATATTTGAAATTAAGTTACCTACTAATAATTATCGTGTTGAAAAAATGAATATATATAATGATTCTGAATTTAAATTGGGTGAAGCTAAAAAACTTGGTTCACTTGGTGAGACTAAAGTTCTAAAAAAAACACATGGTTTTATTGATAAAACCATGGATATCAAAAAATTAAAGAATAACAATGTTAATCTAAAAAAAGAAGAAGATAGAGTAGTATTTAGTGGTACTTTTAAAAGAACTGATAAAGTTAATATAATTTTATATAATAATTTTGAATTAAAATACTATGATGTAAGAATAAGTAAGCATCCATATACAGCATTATGTGTAGATATATTTACAGAAGAAGAAAATGAAAAAGGAATAAGTATTACAAAATATATAAATAATGTTAATTTAAAAGGTAAATATTCAGTGTATGTTTCTGTAAATGATAAAATTTATAATACTAATAAATATGTAGAATTCTAATGGTTAAGAAATTAACCATTTTTTTTTATAAAATAAATTTGAATATTAAATTAAAATTTAATATAATAATTAAAACATTGGTTATTTGGGAGGTTTTACAATGGAATTATTAGAAAGATTTTTAGAGTATATCGCAATAGATACAACATCAAATTCAAAGAAAAATACAAACCCAAGTACAAAAGGTCAACTAATTTTAGCTAAGAAATTAGTTATGGAATTAAAAAAATTGAATATTAATAAAATTCATTTTGATGAAAAAAATTGTTATATTTATGCTATTTTAGAAGGAGATAAAAAACTTCCTAAACTAGGGTTTATATCACATTTAGATACTTCAGAAAATGCTATTGGTAAAAATATAAAACCTCAAATAATAAAAAATTATGATGGAAAAGATATAATGTTAAATAATAAAAAGACATTGTCTCCTGAAATATATCCAGATTTAAAAAATCATATTGGAAAGACTTTGATTACTACAGATGGTACAACTTTACTTGGAGCTGATGATAAAGCAGGAATAGCAGAAATAATGAGTATGTTAGAATATTTTGTTAATTCTAATGAAACTCATGGTGATATTTATGTATGTTTTACTCCAGATGAAGAGTTAGGTTTAGGAACTTTAAATTTTAATAAAGAATTTTTTACACCAGATATTGCGTATACTGTTGATGGTAGTAGTGTCGGAGAATTTTCCTACGAAAATTTTAATGCTGCAAGTGCTACTATAGAAATAAATGGTATAAGTACTCATTGTGGAAATGCCAAAAATATTATGATAAATGCTTGTCATATAGCTACAATTATAAATTCATTATTACCTAATGAAATACCTGCAAATACTGATGGTCGTCAAGGATTTTATCACTTAGAAGAAATAAATGGTAATGTCTCAAAAGCCCATCTTGAATATTTAATAAGAGATTTTGATAAAGAAAGTTTTATAAAAAGAAAAGAATTATTAGAACAAATAGTTAGCGTATTAAATAGAAAATATAATGATTGTATTAAACTGCATATAAAAGATACTTACTATAATATGTATGACGTCATAAAAGAAGAAGATACACTAATTACAGGAACAATTAATGCTATAAAAAGAGTGAATATAGAACCTTTAATATTACCAATTAGAGGTGGAACTGATGGAACTAAAATAAGTTATGAAGGAATACCATGTCCAAACTTAGGAACAGGAGGGCATAATTTTCATAGTATATATGAATATGTAACTGTTGAAGATATGAATAATACTCGTGATATTTTAATATCAATTGTTAAAGAATTTTCTAAAAATAATAAAAAACAAATTTTAAGGAACAAAAGAATATAATTATTTATAGAAAGGATAAAAATGATAAAAGAGTTAAATAAAAATTATAAATTAAAACTTATAGAAAGATTTAATGAAAATAATGAATTGTTAAAAATTATTGATAATTTGGTAATTATAGATGTTAAGTATTTTAATTTCCGTAATGAAATAAAGAATGGTTTAATAATGTGTAACAAATATATAGCAGAAGATTTAAATTATATTTTTACAAGGTTATATGAAAATAAATATCAAATAGAAAAGATTATATTAATTGATGAATATGAATTTGATGATATAAAATCAATGATAGATAATAATAGTTCATGTTTTAACTTTAGAAAAATACTTAATAAAAATGAGTACTCAAAACATGCTTATGGTCTTGCAATAGATATTAATCCTCTATATAATCCATATGTTTTAAAAAATGGTGAAAAAATAATATTGCCTGTTAATGGTGAAAAATATGCAAATAGAGATTTAGAATTTGAACATAAAATAGATCATAATGATTTATGTTATAAATTGTTTAAAGAGAGAGGATTTAACTGGGGTGGTGACTGGGAATATCCTGATTATCAACATTTTGAAAAAATAGATTTTTTATAAATATTTTTTAACTAATTAAATAAGTATCTCTTGATTGATTTGCTTTTTTTATGTATGTATAATTTAAAAATTATGAAAATTACAAAAAATATAGTATAATTTAATTACAGATGAGGTAGTTTATGAAGATTGGAATAGATATAGATGGAGTTTTGACAAATGATGATTATATTTTAGATTTTACTAGTAAATATTGTTATGAACATGTTTTAAAAGGATTTGATGATGCCAATTTATATGAATATAAAAAATTAAATTGGGATGAAAATACAATTAATAATTATAGAGAAGAATTTTTTTTAAACTATATAAAAAATGAACCAGCGAGAAAATTTGCAAGTGAAATTATAAAAAAACTAAGAAATGATGGAAATAAGATCTTTATCATTACTGCACGATATAAAACATTTGAAAATGGTCAAATAAATAATGAAAATGTAAAAGAATGTACTTTAAATTGGTTAAGAAAAAATAAAATAGAATATGATAAGGTTATATTTACAAAGCCACCTAAAGTAAAGGAAATCTTAGAAAATAAAATCGATATAATGATAGAAGATTCTCCAACTACAATTAATGAACTAGTGAAAGTAGTTAATGTTTTATATTATGATACTAGATATAATAGGGATATTGAACACGAAAATATTACTAGAGTATATAGTTGGTATGATATTTATATGAAAATAAATTCTATAAAACAATTTAGGAGTAACAAATGAAGGAATATTTTATGTAATATTTATATTATCTATAATTTCAACTATAGGTATAAACCTTGAAATAAAAAAAGAAACACATGATTTAAAATGTAACTTATAAAGTAAAGTAGACTCTAAAAAAAAGAGAGACCTACACTTTATAAAATGTACCCAATGTCAATGACTAAATAAAAAAGAGAGAGTTTAAGCAATGAATTCAAATAGATGATTTCGATATTGAAAAATAATCTTTTTTTATTTCAAATATAATTATTATTTAACTTATTGGTTGATAACTATTGATAACATTACTTTTTTATAATAAATTTTTTTCAGGATACAAAAAAATCATTCTTTTGAATGATTTATATATGTAAGTTCAGATTTCCCGAACAGATTCCTCAATGGAGCCTGTGGGGTTGTAGTTGAACAACCTTTAGACTTAAAGTTGATAGTAAGTAATACTTACTAACTGATATAATCATAACATAAAAAAAGAATATTTTAAAGTAATATTTTTAATGAATTAAAAATTTATGCAGCATTTATGATATAATGTTTATATAAGTAGGTGTATTATGCAAGAGGTAGATTATAAAAAATTAAACAGAAGTATAAAAATGTATCCAATATTTTATGGCTTAACTGCTGATCTTATTTTTTGGATTGCAATTAATACATTATTTTTAACAACAGTAAAGCATTTATCAGCATCTGATATTAATTCATTAGGTGCAATTGGAACTGCTATAGGAATAATATTTCAAATATTTTTAATTAAAATTGTAAGAAAAATAGGAAACTTAAATTCAGTTAGACTGGGAACAATATTATTGTTTTTATCAGTTTTATTAAATACTATATCAACAAAATATATTGGATTTCTAATTGCTGAATTGTGTTATGTTATAGGTTATGTATTTAAACATATGGATAATGTTATCATGATTAAAAATTTAAGACATTTAAACAAATCAGAAGAATATTTAAAATATCAAACACGAGGTAGTACTATATATTCATCTATTACATTAATTATATCAGTAATATCTGGTTTTATATTTAATATTAATCCTTATATTCCAATGATAATATGTTTATTAATTTGTTTTAACAATATAATTCTAACATTTTTTATTTATGAAGTTCCTTTAAAAATAAAAGATGAAAAAACAGAAGAAAAAAATATAAAATCAAAACTTGATAAAAACATTATTTTAATGATTGTATTATATGGTTTATTTTATGCAATGATAGCTTGTGGACAAAGTAATAGTAAATTATTTATTCAATTTAATCTGCAGGAAATATTGACTTTAAAAAATGTTGCTATATATATGAGTATCTTTATATTTATTTCACGAATAGCAAGATTAACTTCCAATTTAATATTTATGAAAATATATAATAAATTTAAGAATAATATGTTGCTTATTTTAGAAAACTTTTTAATACTTTCATTTTGCTTTTTATTAATTGGTAACTTTATAAATAATATGGTAGGTATTTGGATAATGGCAATTGGATTCTTTATATACTTATTTATAAGAGATCCATTTGATAATTATATGAAGAAAACACTTTTTGAAAATAGTAGTGAATTAGTACATGATAAAATAATAAATTATTTAAATTTAGCAAGAAAAGTATTTAGTTTAATATATAGTTCTATGGTCGCTGTAATACTATTAAAACTAAACTATGTTTATGTAATGTCATTATTATTAATAATATCGATTATGTTTATTTTATTAATAATTAAAATTAATAATTTAGTAATAAGAGGTGAAAAGAATGAATTACAAAATTGAAATAGCAGATATTAGTGATATTAATTCTATTTTAGAATTATATACTGAAAGAATGAAATGGTTCAAAGATAATAATATAAAACAATGGGATAAATATCTTAACAATCATCCAAAATCAGAATTTGAAGAGGCAATTAATGGCAAAAATTATTATATTATAAGAAATTGTGAAGAAATAATTGGAGGATTTGAATTATCTACAAATAGTAAAGATTGGAAAGATGATATTACACCTGCTTATTATATTTATAAAGTTGTGACAAAAGTAGGATATAAAAATGTTGGGGATTTCATTTTTGAAAAGTGCAAAGAAATAGCAAGAGTAAATGGAAAAAAATTTTTGAGAATAGATTGTTTAAAATCAAATGAAAAATTAAATGACATATATGAAAATCATAACTTTAAATTAATACGATATGGTAATAATGAGCGTTATAGTTTTTCGTTAAGGGAGTGTAATGTAGATGAATAAAGTTATAATTGGAGTTGTTGGTAAACATTATGAATCTAATAAAAAAAGAACTGATACATATATTAGAGATGAAGTAAAACAAGCAATTTTTGATAATGGAGGAATTGCAATTGGAATATTATCTCCAAATGAAGAATTAATGTATTGCAGAAATAATTGGAAGTTGTTTGAAGATAAATTAATAAAAGAAGATATTATAAGTCAAATAAATCTATGTGATGGTATTATTATTCAAGGTGGAACAACAAATGAGGTTTATGAATCTTTTATTGCAAAATATTGTTATGATAATGATATTCCTTGCTTAGGCATTTGTGCTGGTCAAAATTGTATTGTAGATGCATTAGGTGGAACTATTAAATATATATCTAATCCTGAAGATCATAGTAAACCTGATGAAGAATATGTTCATCATATTACCATTAATAAAGATACTAAATTTTATAATATAATAAAAAAGGAAAAAATAAATGTTAATTCAAGACATAAAAATACTCTTGATGATGTAAAAAATTTAGATAAAGTTGCTTTTTGCATTGATAATTATGTTGATGTCGTTGAAGATAAAAATAAAAAATTCTATATAGGATTAAGATTTCATCCGGAAAGTTTATATAAAAAAGATGAAAATATGAATAATATATTTAAATCATTTATAGATAATTGTCAAAATAAAATTATCTAAAAAAATATAGTTAATATTCACAGATTAATTTAAAAAAATATATACTTTTGTTATAATTATAGTAGAAAGGGAGTGTATAATATGAAAATGGATTTTAACATATCAGGTTTAAAATGTGATAATCCAAGCTGTGACTATAGTAATCCAGATATTCCATTTGAACAATATGAACAATTTATTAATTGTCCTTGTCCAAAATGTGGACAGTCATTATTAACACCACAAGCATATAAAATGTGTGTTGCAATGAAAAATATGGGTCAATTTATAACAAAAATAACTGGTGGTGAGAAAGAAAATAGTTCTAAAGTTGAGGTTCCTTTAGACATGGATGAATATGGTCATGTTGGAATGAAGAAATAATCAAAAGGAAAAACTTTATCAAAATGAAAATGGCAATTGAGTTGCCATTTTTTATCTTTCTAAATCATCATTTTTATTTTTACTATTTCTACCCAGCATACTTTCATAATCTTCATAAGAAACTTTGTTATTCAAAAATAAATCATTTGCTATATTTCTATATGTATGTTCCTCATCTTTTCCAAATAATCCAAGAACTTTATCTTTAATGTGGCTTACAATTTTTGTGAACTTATTCTTCCAATAATTAACTTGTTCTTCTAAATTTAATATTTTCTTTTTTAAATCAGATATAGTATTTTTTGATATTTGTAATAATCTTTCTTTTTCTTCTAACTTAACATTCAAATTTTCATTTTCGTTTGATAATTCTCTAATTGTTTCATGATTTTCTTCCAAATCTTTTTTAATATCATTTAATGATAAATTAAAGTTTGTTATAGATTTCATATTTTTATTATTCTTGTCAATATCTTTTATATATTCTAATAATTTATCTTTTTTATCAGAAGATATTATTAAATTATTTTTTGATAAAGGTTGTTGTTTTAAATTTTCTAATATATCTTTTACTTCATTTGATTTATTATTTATCTTATCAACATTTTTATTTATTTCAGTTATTTTTTTATGTTGTTTATTATATGAATCTTTTAATTTTTCATAGTTATTCATTTGTTTAACTCTATAATCTTCATTTCTTCCTTTTTCTTTTTCTTTAAGTTCTTTATCTAAATTAAATAATTTATTGAAATCATTTATACATAAATCTCTCAATTCATTTTGAATCATTTTTAATATTTCTACTGTAAACACATCTGATTTACCAACTTGTTTATTCATACCAGTCTTACAATTATCTTTTATTGGAACACCAACTATATGTAAGTGTGGTGAAGATTCATCAAAATGTATAGTAGCATTTGCTATCTTAAATAGTGGAACAATTTTTTCTAATTCTTTAACTTGATTTTTAAATACATCAGTCATTTTATATTTTTCTTCTATAGTTTTATCAGCCCAATATTTCATATCACCAAGTTGAATAATTATTTCAACTGCTAGATCATGTTTATTATCGTTTGCTATTTTAAAAAAGTAATCTTGAATCTTTCTATCATCACGAGTTTGTTTATTATTATAGTTAATTCTAGATTCTTCAAACACATCTAAATATACTTCTTTTATATCTTTAACAATATCATTTGTCCCTTTAATAGTCATTATTAGTTCAGGATTGTTTTCATATGCACGTAGATTATGATGATTTACTTTTGATAATTGTATAGCATTTTGAATTGCATTATTATTAAAGTTTATAGGTCTTTCTTTTGATACTTGTTTTGCTTTTGTAGTTTTATTTTTATCATTACCGATATGGAATGAATAAGATAGATTTTCGTTCATTTTATACCCCCCTAAAAAGTATCTTGAATTACTAGTCAAGATGTATAACTCCCTAGACATCTTGTCATTCTAACAAGATGTGGGAGCTAAGGAATAATTCCTTAGAATCCTTTTTATAATAATTATCTATCGCAACTTTCATTTCTAAAGAAACAAAACGTCCCTCGATAATTATTAAAATATAAATAACCAATACTATTTATTATTTATATTTATTAAACAAACTTTTCCCACTTTCATTGAAGTATTAACTTCAACAAAACGTGTTCGGTTGTTAAATAACTTTTGACAAAAGTTAACAAAACTATTTTTCTTTAATATGTTTTTTTCTAATATCTTTTATCAATTTTTTCAAATCAGGAATCATATTTTCATATACTACATATTTATGTTTAACAGGTGTAAGATCAATAGTAATTACTACAAACAATGATGTATTTTTATCGTGCTTTTTATTTTCATAAAGAAATATTAATCTAAATATTTTTTCAAACTCATTCTTACTTGGAATATCAAATTCACTTTTTTCCCAATCAACTTCACATTCATAATACTTGATATCAAGATTATATTTTTCTTTTGTATAATCTTTTAATTTTTCATAATAAGCAATTGCTTGTTTTTTACTTTTTAATTCAGAGTTAAAATTTATAGTTCCAAAATCATCTTTAAATAATGGTATATTAAATGGTGTATCGAATTTTAAATGTTCAGAGAATCTATCTTCAAGATATGAAGTTCTAAATATAACATTTTTAATTGTAATTTTTTTATCAACTTTATCTACTTCGATATAGTCGATATATTTACCAAATAATTTTTGTTTAATTTCTTTATCTTGAACTAACCATTCAAATATAGAACTTTTATATTTAATGGGATCATTATAAGCCTCAATCTCTTGACTATCTGATATTAATAGTAAATCATCAACTGTGAAATCTAATTTTTCATATTGCTTTTGTTCTAATAGTTTTTTATTTAAATCAGTTTTTTTGTATTCTATATTTTTTATTTCATTATCAAAATCTTCAATTTCTAAAATACCTTTTATATAGGCTGCTTTAATTCTATCTAATTGTTTATCTAATTCTTTTAGTTCTTTATTTATTAAATCAGTATTATCTTCTAATTTAGATTTAATAAATGGAGTGTAATAGTTATTCATTAATTCTTCTTGCTTTTGTATTTCTAAAATATAATCAAACATTAATTCTTCAATTTCGTTTTCATTAAAGTATTGTTTACAATGTTCACATTTATAATAATAGTATTTATTACCATTCTTTTTAGTTGTAGCAGAGCCACCTAGAAAACATCCACATTTAGAACATTTTAATTTATTAATAAATAGATAAGTTGCTGTTCTTTCATAATGTCTTGCATTTCTTAATTTTTGTTCTTGGCAATTTTCCCATTTTTCTCTTGATACAATAGGTTCAACAACATTTTCATAATAAGTAGGTTTCTTTGTTCTTTTACCATGAATATAATCTCCCTTATAAAGTTCATTATGTAATGTCTTTTGAATAGTAGAATCATACCAATTTGTTCTTCCTAAAACATGTTCCTCATTAAATAAATTAGATATAGTTTGATAACTTTTACCTTCTAAATATAAATCAAATATTCTAATTACAATATCTTTTGTTAAAGGATCTGGAACAAGTTTTTTATTATCTCTTTTAAATCCTAGTGGAGTTGTATTTGGAATATGTCCTGATTTAATAGCACCTGCCATTCCGAATTTAGTTCTTTCGGAACATTTTTCAATTTCATTTTGAGATACACTTGTCATAATTCTCATTACCATTCTACCATTTGAAGTAGTTGTATTTGATTCATCAGCTAAACAATCAATATCACATTCATAATCATTAACCGTTTTCATTAACTTTTCAATATCAAATACTGAACGAGTTAATCTATCTAATTTAAACGCTACAATAACATTAATCTTTTTATCTCTAACATCTTTCATCATTTCTTGATATGCAGGTCTTTTATCATTTTTAGCACTTATTCCAGCGTCTTTATAAACTTTTAATACTTCATATCTTTTAAACTTACAAAATTCCCTTAATCGTTCTTCTTGTTCTCCTAAACTAAATCCTTCACGTGCTTGATCTTCAGTTGATACTCTTATATATATACCAGCAATTTTCTTTTCTTCGTTCATCTTTTTACCTCTCTTTCATACCAAAAAAGAGGAGACAAAAGCACTAGTTCAAACTAATACCTTTGACTCCTCTTGAATATATATTATAAATTTTACTTAATCTAATTATGTATTTGACCATAGTTGTACCTCTCTTTCTAATAAAAGACGGATACTGCTTGTCATTTATTGGTTATTTATAATAATCATTTTTTATTTAAAAGTCAATAGGTTAGTTTGATTTTATATATTGTTCTAAATCTTTGAATTGTATTTTTTTACTATAACCATTTATATAAATATCATCACATTCTTCAAACATTAAATAGTTAATATTATTAATAGTTATTATATGTGGTTTAACATAAGCAATATTAGAATTAACTATATTAATTACATTACCATTATGATAGGTAGGTTTAACACAAGCAAACTTACATATCATATCGACTTTCTTTTTTAATTTATCACTTATTATAAGTTCTTTTGTTTCTATATTTAACATATATAATCACTCATCCTTTCAAAATTTAAGTACAAAAAAACTAACTATTTCTAGTTAGTCTGTATTACTTAAACTCGAAAAGTTCGAGTTTCCTATCAATCTGGAGCAAGTGAGGAGGATCGAACTCCCATCTCAACCTTGGCAAGGTCGTATACTAGCCATTGTACTACACCTGCGTAACTAGATAATATCAAAATTTAAATAATTTTGCAATAGAAATTGTAAAATTGTGATAATATTGATATAATTAAAAACAGTAAGAAGGGAATAAATATGAAAAAGAAGTTATCAAATACATTAAAAAAGTTAAGAAATACAATTGCATTTTATTTAACTACAAACCGTTTATTTATTTCATACGTTGTTTTAGCGTTAATCGGAACTATATTACTTAGAAATTTTACAATAGGAAATACATTTAGTTTTAAACCATTTATAGCTGATTTAGCAGCTATACTATTAATTGGAGCTTTTGGGTATATTAAGAAACCAGAGAAAAGATATAAATATTATTTCATATGTTTAATAATATTCACTGTAGCAGAAGTAGTAAACTCAGTTTATTATACATTCTATACATCTTTTGCTTCATTTGGGGAAATTGCTTCATTATCACAAGTAAAAACAGTAACAGGTTCTTTATATGAAAAATTTAAATTCTATGATTTCATTTATATAATATTCCCAATAATATTCTATTATTCACATAAAAAATTAAAAAGTTCATTTTATTACAAAGTTATAAGAAAAATCGAAGTTAAGAAAAAAATGTTTGGTATAACATTACTAATGTCATTAGTTTGTTTAACTTATACATTTGCAACAGCTACTAAAACAGATTATAGTAGACTTGCTAAACAATGGAATAGAGTTTATGTTGTTGAAAGATTTGGAATTATAACATATCAAATTAATGATTTGATTCAAAGTTTAACTCCAAAATTAGGTAGCTTATTTGGATATGATGAAGCTGCTAAAATGTTTCATGATTATTTTGATAATATGCCAGAAGAAGAAAAATATAATGGAAAGAATGAATATACCAATATTTTAGATGGTTATAATGTAATTTTAGTGCACATGGAAGGAATGCAAACTTTCTTGATGGATGTTTCATTTAATGGCGTAGATGCCGTACCTAATGTTAAAAAACTAGCAAGTGAAGGAATGTTCTTTAAAAACTTCTATCCACAAATAAGTACTGGTACATCATCTGATACAGAATTTACATTATCATCTTCATTAATGCCAGCTGCAAGTGGAACAGTATTTGTAAGCTATTATAATAGAAATTATATAACTCTTCAGAAATTATTAAAACAAAAAGGATATTACACATTTAGTACTCATGGTAATTATGCATCTATGTGGAATCGTGATAAAGCTCACCCATCTTTAGGGTATGAAGATATGTTCTTTGAAGAATCATATGACTATACTGATGACGATGTTATAAATCTTGGAATTAATGATAGCAAATTCTTTGAACAATTAGTTCCTAAAATTGAAGTAATAGAAGAAACACACCCTAATTATATGGGAACTGTAATAACACTCTCTAACCATTCACCATTTATATACTTAGATAAATATGGTGAATATGATATGAGTACGACATACACTGAAAAAGATGAAAATACTAAAGAAGAAGTAACTAAGAAAACAAATTATCTATATAATACTGCTGTTGGAAATTACATAACTAGTTCTCATTATGCAGATAAAGCGTTAGGGGAATTCATAGATTACATTAATAATTCAGAACATTTTAATAATACAATTTTTGTATTCTATGGAGATCATGATGCTAAATTAAAAAGAAAAGAAATGAATTATTTATATAATTATAATTATAAAACTGGTGAAGTATATGAACCTGGTGACAAAGAATATAAAGAATATAATTATTACAATCATGAAATGAATAAAAATACACCATTAATTTTCTGGACTAAAAATCAAACATTAAGAAAGAAAATAAATAAACAAGTGAATTACACAATGGGTATGTACGATGTGTTGCCAACACTTGGAAATATGCTTGGTATTGAGAATAAATATGCTTTAGGCCACGATATATTTAATATAAAAGATAATAATGTTGTTGTTTTTCCTAATGGTAATTTCTTAACAAATAAAGTTTATTATAATAATTCAACTGGAGAATATTATGTTAGAAATAATAGTGTTATAGATGACAACTACATAGAAAAGTATAAAAATTATTCTGATAAATTATTAGAAGTTTCTAATGCTATAATTGTTCACAACCTAATTTATACTGAGGGAACAGATATTGATGTTTTAATTGATGATAAAAAGGATACAAAGGAGAATACTAATGAGTAAAAAATACAAAATATCACTAAGTATAATAGGAGTATTTTTAGTACTTGCTATTGGGTTACTTGTTTATGTTAAATTCTTTAATAAAGCTAGTTATAATAAGAAACCGATTGTTAAAACTTCTGTGCTTGATAAAATGGATAAATATGGATATTCTTTAGAAGATAGAGATACTAAATTATTTAAAGATACTTATTATGAATTAAAAGACGTTTTAGAAAGTGATAATATTGATTACAAAATTTATGGTGAAAAATTATCAGAATTATTCGTTATTGATTTATTTACAATTTCTAATAAAATAAGTAAATATGATGTTGGTGGTTTAGATTATCTTTATGATTCTGAAAAAGAAATGTTTAAAAGTAAGGTAATGGATACATTATATGATCAAGTTGAAGATAATAGTTATGATACTAGAGAGCAAAAATTACCTTGCGTTAAAAGTGTTACTGTAAATGATGTTAAAGAAACAAATTATACTGTTAACGACAAAAAACTTAATGGTTATGTTTACTCTATTTTTGTAGAGTATGAAGAAGACTTAGGTTATGATACTAATTGCAATGTAACTGTAGTTATAGATGATAATATAATGTACATAGTAGAATATGCAACTACAAAATAGTTGTATATTTTTTTGAAATTAGATATAATTATTTTATAATAGGTGATGGTATGAAAGAAGAAAAAAAAATTTCAAAGAATTATGTTATTATATGTGCTATATTTGTTGTAGCATTATTAATTTTAGGAATAAGTCTTACATATGCATTTTTTGAAACAGACATATCTAATGATTTTACAGAAACTAAATTTACTACGGGAACGTTTAGTATGGATACTAATTTAACTGATGCTAGTGTAATTAATGCTACAAATATGACTTTATTAAATACAAATGAAGTAGAATCAAAATCTGAAAAAATTAATTTTACAGCTCAAGCTAAAAATAACAATAATGCTAAATTTAATATTTATTTAAAAAATATAACAATATCTTCAAATATGATTGATTCTAGTTTTAAATGGCAATTACTTGCTGATAATAAAGTAATTTCTAGTGGTGATTTTTCAGATATAACTAAAAATGGTAAATTATCAACATCTAAAACAAGTACAGATTTAGTTAAATATTATGATACTTACTATCTAATAAAAGCAGGTAAGTTTAATGGTAACAATGAAATGAATTTTGAAATAAGATTATACTTATTAAATAGTAGTGTTGATCAATCAAGTTTAATTGATGGAACTTTTTCTTCATCAGCAGCTATTGAAGGATATCTATAAAAATACTGGTTAATAAAATTAACCAGTTATTTTTTTAAACTTAATTCATAGTCAACAAAATCTTCAATAACATCCAAGTCTATATTATTAGATAATAAATTATCAATGTATTTTTGAGGTATATTAAATCTTTCATAAAAATATTTTTGATAATATTCTTGATATTGATCAAATTCTAAATAATAATCTTCTAATTCTTGATCAAATAAAAATTCTAATAATAAAGTTGATAATTCAAATAATGATTTTTTATAAAATTCAGGATTAAATTTTTCAGTATAAGCAACACTTTTTCCATCTAAATCGACGATTTGGCTATTTAGAGAAAAGTTAATTACAATATTGTTATGAGGTAAATTAGAATTTTGTTTATTATATAAATCTATAGGGTAAATATTGTTATTTAATAATTCTTTAATCTTTACTAGTAAATCTTTTATTATTTTTAATTTTGTTCTTTTAGGTAAAAATGAAAAACAACTAATAGGGTAGTAATTATGATGATATTTTATTATACATCCTCTAAAATGGTGATTAATATAAACAGGATTTATAGGTAAAATAGTTTTTTTAATTTCAAATTGTTTTCTTTTGGCCATTTCAATAATCTTATCATAACCAAGTCTTACACCATTTGCATCATAACAATAACTCATGAATGTTGTACTATTATTAAATCTTGTTGGCTTAATTGTTTTAACATCATCATCGTTATTATTTAGAACAACTTTTTTATCAGTATAATATAATTTTAAAAGTAAGTTGGTTGATAGCTTATATAATTTAGCATCAGTACCTTTATTAACTAACTTCAATTTTTTAATTTTTTCTTCAGTTAAATCATACATATATTTAACTGATTCTTCTCTTAATTTTTCAATATTCATAAAAACCACCTGTTTACAAGTAGCTATCATATCAAAAAAGTTTATAAAAATAAAGTGAAAAATGATAAAATTTTCTTGACTTGCATATACTTTAATGATATATTAAATACGCATTCGAAATTGGGTTCTGCCCCTAGGTAGAACCTAATTTAATGAAGATTATGATACACCAGGATGTGTGTTAATGAGAGGAGGACAATAAATGCCAACAATTAATCAACTTGTTAGAAAAAACAGAAAAGCAAAAACTAAAAAGAGTAAAAGTCCAGTTTTAAATGTAGGATTTAATACACTTGAAAGAAAACAAACTGAAACTTCAAGTCCACAAAAAAGAGGAGTTTGTACTCGTGTTGGAACAAAAACACCAAAGAAACCAAACTCAGCATTACGTAAATATGCAAGAGTTAGACTTTCAAATGGTAAAGAAGTAGATACTTACATTCCAGGAGAAGGACATAACTTACAAGAACATAGTGTTGTTTTAGTTCGTGGTGGACGTGTTAAAGACTTAATCGGTGTTCGTTATCATGTAATTCGTGGTACACTTGATACACAAGGAGTTAATAACAGAAAACAAGGACGTAGTAAATATGGTACAAAAAGACCTAAATAATAAATAAGGAAGGAGATAATTATGCGTAAGAGAAGAGCAGTAAAAAGAGATGTTTTACCAGATCCAGTGTATAATTCAAAAGTAGTTACTAAATTAGTAAATCAAATTATGCAAGATGGTAAAAAAGGAACAGCTCAAAAGATTTTATATGAAGCATTCGATATTATAACTGAAAAAACAGGAAAACCTGCTATTGAAGTTTATAATGAAGCTTTAGAAAATATTAAACCAGCATTAGAAGTTAAATCTAGACGTGTTGGTGGATCAAATTACCAAGTTCCTCTTGAAGTTTCTGATGAAAGAAGTCAAGCTTTAGCTTTAAGATGGTTAGTTAACTATGCTAAATTAAGAAATGGTAGAGGAATGGCTATTAACTTAGCAAATGAAATTATGGATGCAGCCGCTGGAACAGGTGGAGCTGTTAAAAAACGTGAAGATACTCACAAAATGGCAGAGGCTAATAAAGCATTTGCTCATTATAGATGGTAGGTGTTAATATGGCAAGAGATGTTAGTATAGATAAATTAAGAAACATTGGTATCATGGCTCATATTGATGCTGGAAAAACAACAACAACAGAAAGAATTTTATTCTTAACTGGTATAACTCATAAAATTGGAGAAACTCATGATGGAGAATCTCAAATGGACTGGATGGCACAAGAGCAAGAAAGAGGTATAACAATTACTTCTGCAGCTACTACTTGTCATTGGAAGGGTTATAGATTAAATATTATTGATACTCCAGGTCACGTAGACTTCACTATTGAAGTTCAAAGATCATTAAGAGTATTAGACGGTGCTGTAGCATTAATTGATGCTCAAGCCGGTGTTGAACCTCAAACAGAAACTGTTTGGAGACAAGCAAATGAATACAAAGTTCCTAGAATGATTTGTGCAAACAAAATGGAAAAAATGGGAGCTGACTTCTATTTCAGTTTAAAAACTATCAAAGATAGATTAGGAGCTAATGCTGCTCCAATCATGTTACCTATCGGTGCTGAAGATAATTTTACTGGATATGTAGATCTAGTTGAAATGAAAGCTTATGAATATGATGGTACTGATAAACAAGAATTAAAAGAAATTGCAATTCCTGAAGACATGAAAGCAAAAGCTGAAGAATATAGAACTAAATTAATTGAAGCTGTAGTTGAATCTGATGAAGCTTTAATGGAAAAATATTTAGAAGGACAAGAATTTACTGTTGCTGAATTAAAAGCAGCAATAAGAAAAGCTACTTTAGCTGTAGAATTCTTCCCAGTATTATGTGCTGATGCCTTAGGTAACAAAGGTACTCATACATTACTTGATGCTGTAATAGATTACTTACCAGCACCAACTGATGTTGAAGCAATCGATTGTACTGATAAAAATGGAAATGATGTTAAACGTCATCCATCTGACAAAGAACCATTTACAGCATTAGCATTCAAAATTATGACAGACCCATTCGTAGGAAGACTTTCATTCTTTAGAGTTTATTCAGGTGTTCTACATAGTGGATCATATGTACTAAATTCAACAAAGGGTGAAAAAGAAAGAATTGGTCGTATTCTTCAAATGCATGCTAACCAACGTAAAGAAATTAGTGAAGTTTATGCAGGTGAAATTGCAGCTGCAGTAGGATTAAAAAATACTACAACTGCTGATACATTATGTGATGAAAAAAATCCATGCATAATGAAAGGTATGGAATTCCCAGAACCTGTTATTGATATCGCTATTGAACCTAAGAGTAAAGGTGATCAAGATAAGATGGCAATTGCTGTTGCTAAACTTGTTGAAGAAGATCCAACACTTAGAGTTAAAACTGATACAGAAACAGGACAAACTGTATTATCAGGAATGGGAGAATTACACTTAGACATTATTGTTGATCGTTTAAAACGTGAATTTAATGTTGATTGTAATAAAGGTAGACCACAAGTTGCTTACCGTGAAACAATTACAGTTCCAGCTGAATGTGAAGGTAAATACATAAAACAATCTGGTGGACGTGGACAATATGGACATGTTTGGATTAAATTTGAACCAAATCCAGGTAAAGGTTATGAATTTGTTGATGCAATCGTTGGTGGTGTTGTTCCTCGTGAATATATACCTGTAACTGATAAAGGATTACAAGAAGCAATGGCTGGTGGTATTTTAGCAGGATATCCACTTGTTGATGTTAAAGCAACATTATTTGATGGATCTTACCATGATGTCGATTCATCAGAAATGGCATTCAAAATCGCTGCTAGTATGGCTTTAAAAGAAGCTAAAAATAAATGTAAAGCTGTATTACTTGAACCAATAATGAAAGTTGTAGTAGACGTTCCAGAAGAATATATGGGTAACGTTATGGGAGACTTAACATCTCGTCGTGGACGTCCAATGGGTCAAGAATCAATTGGAAATACAATAAGAATTATTGCTATGGTTCCACTTTGTGAAATGTTTGGTTATGCTACAGATTTAAGAAGTAATACACAAGGTAGAGGTAACTTCCAAATGGAAAAAGATCACTATGAAGAAGTTCCTAAATCAATCGCTGAAGAAATTATAAAGAAAAACAGCGCTAACTAAAAATAATACTTGAAAAATATTCAAGCATTAGATAAAATATAATAGAAATGAAAGGAGAAATAAAAAATGGCAAGAGAAAAATTTGATCGTTCAAAAGAACATGTTAATATTGGTACTATTGGACACGTTGACCATGGTAAAACTACATTAACAGCTGCTATTACTAAATATTTTGGTAAATTTGTTGATTATGCTGATATCGACAAAGCTCCAGAGGAAAGGGAAAGAGGTATTACTATTAATACTGCTCACGTTGAGTATGAAACTGAAAAACGTCATTATGCTCACGTTGACTGCCCAGGACATGCTGACTATGTTAAAAACATGATCACAGGTGCTGCTCAAATGGATGGTGCTATCTTAGTTGTTTCAGCTGCAGATGGTCCTATGCCTCAAACTAGAGAACATATCTTATTATCTAGACAAGTAGGAGTTCCTAAGATTGTTGTTTACATGAATAAATGTGACCAAGTTGATGATCCAGAATTACTTGACTTAGTAGAAATGGAAATCAGAGAATTATTAGGAGAATATGGTTATGATTCTGAATGCCCTATTATTCGTGGTAGTGCATTAAAAGCTCTTGAAGGTGATGAAGCTGCTGTTCAATCTATTAAAGACTTAATGGCTGCAATCGATAGTTATATCGACTCTCCAGTAAGAGATACAGACAAACCATTCTTAATGAGTATTGAAGATGTATTTACTATTTCAGGACGTGGTACAGTTGTTACTGGTCGTGTTGAAAGAGGTATTTTAAAACTTAACGACGAAGTTGAAATCGTTGGATTAAAAGATACTAAGAAAACTGTTGTTACAGGAATTGAAATGTTCAGAAAATCACTTGACTTTGCTCAAGCTGGTGACAATGCTGGTGCATTATTACGTGGTATTGCTCGTGAAGACGTTGAACGTGGACAAGTTCTAGCTAAACCTGGAAGTGTTACACCTCATCATCAATTCAAAGCTAGCGTTTATGTATTAAGCAAAGAAGAAGGCGGACGTCATACTCCATTCTTCTCAAATTACAGACCACAATTCTACTTCCGTACAACAGATGTTACTGGTGTAATCGAATTACCTGCTGGTGTTGAAATGGTTATGCCTGGTGATAATGTTGACATGACAGTTGAATTAATCGCTCCAGTTGCACTTGAAAAAGGTACTAAATTCTCAATCCGTGAAGGTGGACGTACTGTTGGTGCCGGAGTTGTATCTGAAATTATTAAATAATTAAAGATATAAATTGAATTAAATCGCATTAATTGCGATTTTTTTCTTGTTTAATTGTGTAAATATGACAATTTATGATATTGATTTAAATATATATAAATGATAAATTATAAGAGTGATATAAATGAAAAAAATTAAAAGAAAAAGCAATAAAAAAAGATTGAAAAGAAATAATTTTAAAATATTATTATTACTTATAATCTCTATTACAATAGCTTATTGTGTAAATAATAATGAAATAGAAAAAAAAGCTAATGAGTTAACTAATAATATTGTTAAAAAAGTTGATTTGAAAGACGAACAAAGTGAACATGAAAAATGCTTAGTCAGTAAATATACTGATGCAGATATGTCTGAAAATTTAAAGAATAAAATTGAGGAATTAAATGCATATTTAAATAATTATAATTTATCAGTTTATTATGAGGATATTACTACTGGCTTCACTTATAAATATAAGGAAGAGGAAGTTTATTATGGAGCCAGTTTGATTAAACTAGTAGAGGCATTATACTTGATAGATAAAGCTTCAACTAATGAAATAAATCTTGATACAACTACTGTTAAATATCTATCTAAATATAAAGCAGAAGATAGTATTGGCATGGATAAAAGAAATATTGGTGAAGAGGTAAGTCTTAGAGATTTAATCAGTTATGCTTTAAAATATAGTGATAATACAGCTCATTTTATGTTAAGTGAATTTATAGGAATTTCTAATTTAAGAGAATATGGTAAGTCTTTAGGGGCAGTAAATATTTTAACTGGTGGAGATAGTTATGGTAATCAAAGTGCAAGTGATACAAATATCTATTTAAAACATGCTTATGAAATAATGCAAAAAAATACAAACTATGGGGCATTTTTAAAAGAATGTATGACTAATACATATTATAATTATTTATATTTAAATGAAGAAAACAATGTTGCCCATAAGTGGGGACTTCATTCAATATACTTTCATGATATAGGTATTGTTTTTGAAGATAATCCTTATACATTATCAATTCTTACAACTTACGGAAAAAATGATTATAAAACTATAGTTAACAATATATCTAAAAAAATAAATGAATTACATCATCTATTTTATAGTGAAAGAGAAAATAAATGCCATCAAGAAATATATAATAAAAAGAACTAATTATTTAAATTGAATTAGTTCTTTTTCGTCTGTTTTATTTAAAACTCTTGCAAGGGTTCCATTATTATTTAATTTTTTATAAGCTCTTGGTTTCAATATCAAATCGTATTCACCAATTAACTCATATATTTTAGGGTTAAAGCCAAGTTTGAAATTATTAAGTCCATTGTACGGATTTTTATCTGTAAAATCACCAGTTATACCATTCATATCTAATATTTCATAAGAATCTTTATAATAATTAATTATTGAATTATGTAAAAAATAATTAGCATTAAATCTCTTATATTTAGTATCAAAACCACTTACTATAATATCTATTCGATTATTAAACTTAACCACCATAGCACCTGCTATATATTTAAAACCAATAGTTTTACTACCATTAGTAGCTTCCATAACATCATTTTTATAAGATAGGAGTTTCTTGTCACTTTCCATCTTTTTATTAATATTTTTTAAAGAGCGATCTTCAATAAGTTTACGATTAAGCTCACCATTTAATTCTAATTCTTTTTCATAAGCATCTTTAGCATTATTTAAATATTCGTTATAATCAATTTTTATTAAAAAGACATCAACATTATTCGTTTTCTTAAAAGCATTATAGTAATGTTTATAGTATATTAAGTCTTTTTTTCTTTTTTTCTTTACAAAATCAAATAAAATATCAATACCATTATTTTGTACTATTTCATAACTTAAACCTTTAGCTTCAGAACGTTTAATTTTATTACGAGTATTTTTATCTATCTTTTTTTCATCATAATCTTTTAAGTTGATAAATGCAGCATATCTAGGAAGTCTAGATTCAAAATAAACATTATCTCTTAGTTTTAGGTATCCATAATCATTTAAATAATTTTTTGCAATAATATTTTTATTACATGTTAAATTTTTAGTTTTAATATCTATTTCATTAATTGGTAATTCAGGGTTTATTTTGATAAAAACTATATTCTTTCTATCATAATATTCTTTTAATTCTTTAGTAAATCTTTCAAGTAAATGAGGATTTAGATAATCGATTAAGAACCCTCTTGGAGCGTAACCATATCTCTTAAAATTAGTAAGATTTTTAAAAATAATTAAAGAAGCTGCTTTTAATTCATCATTTTCGAAATAACCGATTAAATCATAATCATAATCATATTCTGTCATTAACATTGCATAATTAATAGTTTGGTAATGGTTAAATAACATATGATTTTTAGCAAATTCTTCAAACTCATTAAATCTTAATTCTTTGATCATGAAATTACCTCCTCAAATTAAGAAAATATAATATCAAAAAAACACATAAAAATCAATCTTTTTCTTTATTTTAAATAAGTATAATGGTATACTATAGCTAACGAGGAGTTGGTTAAAATGGCAAGTAAAATGATTAATAGATTTTTAAATGCTGATTTAGAAGGGAAAGAAAAAAAATATAATAATATAAAACTATTAGAAATTTTAATAGCAATATTTTTTATTGTTTTTGGAATAATTTTAATTTTAAATAAGACTGTAAGTGATAAATTTATTTCAACATTTTTAGGAATTCTTATTTTAGTCGAAGCTACATTAAATATTTACTCAGCTGTTATGAGTGATTCTAATAAAATTTTTAAAATAAACATTTTATTTGGACTTATATTTATATTAATTGCAATATTTTTATTTGTTAATCCAATCAAATTTGTTAATTATATTACTATTTATTACGGAACATATTTAATAATAAATGGCATCAAAGAATTTATAAACAGTATTAAATATAAATTAATTAAAGAAGATAGCTGGTTAATTATTCTTGTTATATCAATTTTGACAGCTTCACTTGGAGTATTAATGATATTCTATCCATTTGAAAGTTTTGGAATTATAGAAATAGTAGGAATTTTCTCTATTTTATTTGGACTTTTAACAATAAACACATCTAATTTATTAAGAAATAGAGTAGAAAAATTTATGAGTAAACTTGACAACTAATAGTTGTCTTTTTAATTGTATAAAAATAATTATACTGCTATAATAAAAATATAAGGATAAGAAGGTGAAAATATGCAAAAAATAAAAGATATTATTGCTCGTGAAATACTAGATTCTCGAGGTAATCCGACTGTTTCATGCGAAATGATATTAGAAGACAATACAAAAGTAGTAGCATCTGTTCCAAGTGGGGCTTCAACAGGAAGCAGAGAAGCTTTAGAATTAAGAGATAAAGATTTAAATAGATATAATGGTCTTGGAGTATTAAAGGCAGTTAATAATATTAATACAATAATTCGTAATAAACTTGTTGGACAAGAATTAAATCAAGTTGGAATCGATGAAGAATTAATAAAATTAGATGGTACAGAGAATAAAGAAAATCTAGGTGCTAATGCAATTTTAGCAGTATCTTTATGTGTTATAAAAGCTATAGCTAAAGCAGAAAATAAAGAATTATATGAAATATTATCTAATGGAAAAGTGTCAATGCCAATTCCTATGATGAATATATTAAATGGTGGTAAACATGCTGATAATAATCTTGATATTCAAGAATTCATGATAGTTCCTGTAGTTAAATCATTTAAAGAAAGAGTAAGATGTGGTAGTGAAGTATTCCACGCTCTTAAAAATATTTTAAAAAAACAACATTTAAATACAGGAGTTGGAGATGAAGGAGGATTTGCTCCGAATCTTTCCTATAATTCACTTGCTCTTGATTTAATAATAAATGCTATAAAAGAAGCTGGTTATGTTCCAGGAAAAGAAGTATTTATTGCTCTTGATGTTGCTGCAAGTGAACTATATGAAAATGGTAAATACAAAATAGATAATAAAAAATTAAGTGTTGAAGAAATGATTGAATATTATGAAATATTGATAAAAAAATACCCAATTATTTCTATAGAAGATCCATTTGATGAAAATGACTTTGATGCTTTAAGTAAATTGACTGAAAAAATTGGTAATAAAGTAATGCTTGTTGGTGATGATTATTTTGTTACTAATAGTAAATACCTTTTAAAAGGAATTAATAGTAAAGCTGGAAATGCCATATTATTAAAAGCTAACCAAGTAGGAACAATTTCAGAAATGATAAAAACAATAACCCTTGCTAGAAAGAATAAATATCGTATGATAATTTCTCATAGAAGTGGTGAAACTGAAGATACATTCATTGCTGATTTTGCAGTAGGGTTAAATATTCCTTTTATTAAAACAGGATCTTTATCTCGAGGAGAAAGAATAGCTAAATACAATAGATTAATGAAAATTGAGGATGATCTTAATAAAGCACTATAAAGTGCTTTTTTTTTAATCGCTAATTTGTTATAATTAAAATAAAGTAGGGTGTTTGACTATGATAATAAAATTATTTTTAGGTGATAAAATAGTTAATTTTAAATTGCCTAGTATTATTTCTGGAAGTTACACATTTGATTATGAAGAGACAGAAAGTAAATTAATCAATGTAGAAGAAAGAAATGGAATATGGACTTTATATAGTACTAGTGAATCAAAAGTCATTGTTAATGGAAATTTTGTTGATAGTGTAGAAATATTTGATTTTAATTTTTATACAATAAATAGAGATAATAAAAACTATGTTATTTTTGTACACAGTGTAATAAATTCAATAATTAATACTTATGATTATAATGAAAAAATAAATTTAATAATAGGTAATACTGTTGATTGTAATATTAAATATGATTGTAAGTTCATAGAAAATAAAAAATTGTTTATTAATAAAAAAGATAATAGATTAATATTAACTAAAGATGAAGGCTTATTAGTTTACGTAAATGAAATAGCCATTAATAGTTCAAATTATGTAATTAATTGTGGTGATGAAATTGAGTTATTTGGATTAAAAATTTTAATAATGTCTAATATATTACTTATAAATATAATACCAAATTTAGAAATTAATGTTCCAAGTTGCAATTTAAACACACATATATATGAAAATTCAGATCAATTATTGGATTTAGAAATAAAAGAAAATGACTTATATCAAAAGACTGATTATTATTCTAAATCACCGGTTTTAAGAAGAAATATCGTTTATAAAGAATTTGTTATAACTCCACCACCTGGAAATGACAATGAAGAAGAATTACCGTTAATTTTGACTATTGGACCGATGATGACAATGGGTATAATGTCTGTATCTACTTTACTTAATACAATATTGAAAATAACTGATGGTTCAACTACTTTGAAAAATTCATGGCCAAGTCTTGTGTCTTGCGGAGCAATGTTACTATCAATGATTTTATGGCCTACTATAAGTAGATGGTATAATAAAAAAATAAAAAAGAGAAAAAGAGCGGAGTTTGTAAAAAAGTATACAAATTATTTAAATGATAAAAGGACAACTTTAGAAAATGAAAGAGTGCAACAACAAATTATTTTAAAAGAAAATTTAATTTCACTGGAAGATTGTTTAAATATTTTAAATAGAAAAAGTATAGGATTTTGGAATAAAAGAATTGATCAAAATGATTTTTTGAACGTTCGAATTGGAATAGGAAATGAAAAATTAAAAGCAAAATTAAATTATAATGAAGAAGATTTTGCTATAGATGAAAGTGAATTAAAAAAGAAAGCTAATGAACTAGCAGATGATTATAAGTATATTAAAAATGTTCCACTTGGATATTCACTATATGAAAATGTTACAACAGCTATTATGGGACCTATAGATAAAGCAACAACATTTGTTAATAATATAATATTACAATTAATTACATTTTATAGTTATGAAGATTTGAAAATAGTTGTATTCACAAATAAAAATAGACAAAAGAATTGGGAATATTTGAAATATTTAAATCATTGCTTTGATAATGAAAGAAAATTTAGATTTTTTGCAACTGATTTTGAATCTATAAAAGCAGTATCTGATTATTTAAATAATGAATCTATGAATCGAAAAAATAACCCTTCAAGTTCTGAAGTTAATGATACTAAACCTCATTATGTTGTAATTATTGATGGTTGTGATAAATTAAAAAAGATGGAATTTATTAATACTGTTACAGAATCAAAAGAAAATTTAGGCTTTAGTTTATTAATTTTAGAAAATAGGTTAAGTAAACTTCCAAGTAAATGTAATAATTTTATTTCTATTGGTGTAAATGATTCAATACTATTAAAGAATTCTTTTGAATCTCAAGAACAAATAAATTTTAAGAACGAATTAAATGATCAAATAGATATGATGAATTTGACTAAAAGACTATCTAATATTCCAATAGAATTTGAAACAGGATTTAGAAATTTACCAAATTCTATATCATTTTTAGAAATGGAAAAGGTCGGAAAAGTAGAACAACTTAATATTTTAAATAGATGGAATATCAACGATTCAACACAAAGTTTAAAAGCTGAAATAGGTGTTGATGATCAAGGAGATTTAATGTATCTAGACTTACATGAGAAATTTCACGGTCCGCATGGTTTGATAGCTGGTATGACCGGAAGTGGTAAATCTGAATTTATAATTACTTATATTTTGTCTATGTGTATTAATTATAGCCCTGATGATATTTCATTCATTTTAATCGATTATAAGGGTGGTGGACTTGCCGGAGCATTTGAAAATAAAGTTACAGGAGTAGTTTTACCACACTTAGCTGGAACTATAACAAATTTAGATAAAGCAGAAATGGATAGAACTCTAGTTAGTATCGATAGTGAAGTAAAAAGAAGACAGCAGAAATTTAATGAAGCTAGAGATTTATTAGGAGAAAGTACAATCGATATTTATAAATATCAAAAGTTTTATAAAGAAGGTAAATTGAATGAACCTATACCACATTTATTTATAATTTGTGATGAATTTGCTGAATTAAAAGTTCAACAACCAGATTTTATGGATAGTTTGATATCTATAGCAAGAATAGGACGTTCATTAGGTGTTCATTTGATTCTTGCAACACAAAAGCCTAGTGGTGTTGTTAATGATCAAATATGGTCCAATACTAAATTTAGAGTATGTTTAAAAGTACAAGATGAAGCAGATAGTAAAGAAATGTTAAAAAGACCAGAAGCAGCACACATTCGTCAAGCTGGTAGATATTATTTACAAGTAGGATATGATGAATATTTTGCAATGGGACAATCAGGATTTTGTGGTGCAAAATACTATCCATCTGAAAGAATAGTAAAACAGCCTGATAGAAGTATAAATTTTATTAATGATTGTGGTAACTTTATAAAAAGTATCCAAGCATCTAGTGGAATTAAAATAAAGCCACAAGGTGAACAATTAGCAGCTGTTATGAATACCATAATAAATGTTGCTAACCAATGTAATAAAAAAGCTGTAAGACTTTGGCTTGACAATATTCCAGCTGTAATTTTAATTGATGGAATAATAAAAAGATATAATGTTACATTTAAAGATTCTGTAAAAGCAGTTATAGGTGAATATGATGCTCCCGAATTACAAAAACAAGGTGTTGTTTTGTATGATTATTTAAAAGATGGTAACACAGTAATTTATAGTACTGATGGTGCTGAAAGAGAAATGATGCTAAATAGTATTTTATATTCAACTTGTAAAAATTATAAAAGCGATGATATTAATTTTTATATTGTTGATTACGGTTCAGAATTTATGAGACAATATAAAAAACTTCCACATGTTGGTGGTGTTGTTCTACAAGAAGATGTAGAAAAATTTAATAACTTATTTAGAATGATAAAAGAAGAAATAGAAAGAAGAAAAAAATTATTTTCTGACTTTGGAGGAGATTTTAAATTATATAATGCAAGTTCTAAAGAGAAAGAACCAATAATAAGCATTATCTTAAATAATTTTGATTCTATATTTGAATCAAATGAAATGTTATTTGACCTGCTTCCAGACTTAGTTAGAGATAGTGAACGTTATGGAATCATATTTATATTAACTGCAAATAAATTAAATTCTTTAAATAGTAGGATTAATCAAAATTTCAATAATTCTTATGTTTTAAGTTTAAAAGATAAATCAGATTATAAATTTGCATTAGGTACTAAAACAAATGTAGTTCCAAGAGAAATGCTAGGTAGAGGTATCTTTAAAGAAGATGGAGTACATGAATTTCAAACAGGATCTATTATTGAACATTCTGAAAAATTAAATGAATTTTTATCTAGTTTTATAAAAGAACAAAGAGTTATTAATAAAACTATGGCTAAAAAAATACCTGTTTTACCTAAAGTAGTAACTTTTGATGATGTAAAAGAAAAATTTAAAAATCTTGAAACAATTCCTATTGGAATTTGTAAAAATAACTTAGAAATAAAGTGCTTTGATTTTAAAAATACTAAAACAAATTTAGTAGTTTCAAATCGTATAACATCAACTGTAAACTTTGTTAAAAGCTTGTTAATGGAATTACGTTTGATAAAAAATTATAATATAGTTGTTGTTGATTCTGAAAGTATACTAAATTTAGATAAAAAGAATTTTCCTAACTATTACCATGACTCTTTCCAAGATATTATAAATAATTTAAATAAAAATTTCGAAGAATTGATTCAAACTGGTAAAGATAATTATGGTGTTATAGTTTTAAATGGTATAGAAAAATTAATTAATAAAATAGATTCAAAATCTATGTTAGAAGATTTGATAAAATCAATAAAAAAATATGAAAAATACAATATTTTAGTTATTGAATCAGCTTCTAAATTAAAAAATTATGCATTTGATGAATGGTATAAGTCATTAACATCAGATGCGTCAGGTGTATATATAGGAAATGGAGTAACTGAACAAAGTATATTAAAAATTTCGTCTTATTCAAGAGAAATGACTCAAAATTTAAAAGATGATATGGGATATTTTATAGCAGATAGTTCAGGTGAGTTATGTAAATTTATTGATTTTATTTCTGAGGAGGATGATTAAATGGAAAACAAGGTTTTAATAAAATTAATCGTTCCAGAATTTGATTCTTCGTTTGATGTTTTTATTCCAGTAAATGAAATAGTTTGGAAAATAGAAAAAATGTTATTAAAATGCGTTTGTGATTTATCTAATATTCAGTTGGAACAATCTAAAGAGTATATATTAATGAATAAGGACTCTGGAAAAGTTTATAAAAATAATGAAATCATTTTAAATACAGATATTAGAAATAGTGCAGAATTAGTATTATTACGTAAAAATTAATTATTTAGTTTATATTATGTAAAAAAAACGTAAAAATGTATTAATTTAATTGCATAAATCAATTTTAAGTTATATTCTTAATTTAGATAGAGAATATAAACTATCGGTAATAATAGGAGGGAGAAATAAAAAATGGCTTTAAAAGAAGGAACAGGTTATGGATTTACACCTGCAAAAGCAAATGAATTTTTAACTGGAGTAAAAAATTATTATAAGGAGATAATGAATCTATTCAGTCAAAATATTCAAAAGAGTTTTATTGATAATATGGAATATGGATGGTTTACTCCAGTAGCAGTAACAACTTTTCAAGAGTATGTAAAAGTTTTTAACAATTGTAAAAATGCTATAACTTACCATTACAATAGTGTTGTACAAGCTATTAACGCTGCAGGACAAAACTGGGCTTCAAATCCATATGTTAATACAACATGGTCAAAAATTCCATTTGAACAAGATGATTCACTTTTAAATTCAACTAAAATTAAAGAAAGTATTGATGGTCAATACGGTGGAGATATTGATATTACAAATACAAGTGTTCAAAATTTAGATGGTATAAAAGGTGATATTATTTCTAAAATTTCAAATATTGTTGCAACAGTTGACAGTTATAAAGAAATGTTCATGGGTGCTGATCAAGTAGCAACATTAAAAAATTCACTTGACACATGTGGAAGACAAATTAATACTGAATTTGGTAAAATTGAAGAAAATATTGGTCAACAAGTTAAACAAGCTCTTCAAAGCTTACAACAAACTGCTGATCAAGTTAAACAATCTAATTTAACTACAAATGAAGGATAATATTAATTTATTATCTTTTTCTTAGAAAATAAATACTTATATTTATTTTTTAAGAAAAGGAGGATAAGTATGAAAATAAATGTTAGCAATCTAAAATCACATAAAAATGATTTAAAAGATGAAATGAAAAAACATAAAGATATTTATTCAACTTTTAAAACATATTTAGACAATGCTGATTTGTACTGGGACGATCCAAATTCTGATGATTTTTTTATTTTAACCAAACTAGAACAACTTAGATTTGAACAAGCAACTGCAGAAATAAAGCAATTGGTTCAAATATATGATAATTTAACATCAAGTTATGGAAAATATGGAAATATTATTTCTGCTGAATTAAAATCAAAAAATATTATTCTTGCAGATATAAAAGCTGTTATTACAGAGATAGGAAAATGCATTAATTTATTTAACTCAATAGATGGGACTTTACCAGAAGGGGCAACAGCTAAAGCAAAAATAAATGATTTAAATTCACTAAAACTTATAGCAAATAACTTATTAAAAGAGGTTACGAGAATACTTGATGATTTTATAAAAACAGAAAAACAAGTTTTAGCAGCTGCAAGTGCATTAAAACCAGAAATAATAAAAATTGATGATGTAGAAATGTTTAGAAAATCTGGAGTTAATTATAAAGGTGAAAGTCAATTAACTTATACAATGGATAAAACTGAAATTAATAAAACTATTGATTTAATATTTGAAAGTAATCAAAAAGAAAAAAATATTTATGCCCAAATGCAAAATACATTATCGTCAATAAACGGTAGCTATAAATCAGAAAACACAAGTATATTAAAAGGAAAATGCAATAATATTAAAGATAAAATATATATATTATATAATTATCATATTAATGATGAATATGTTTTTAGAGATTGTTATGACTTTTATATAAATACTGCCGAAAATACTAAAAAAGATATAAGCAAATTAATAGAAAGTGGTGACATGAATGGAAGAATCTAACAAGGCTGGTACTGCTTCAGCACAAGCTTCCCAAGCAGCTGCTGCAGCAGCCGCTGCAAAACAAGCTGAAGAAGCTTTAAAAGCAAGATATAGTATTTTAAAAGGACAACTTTCTTCATGTTCTGCCGCATTAGGAAGTTTAATCGCAAGCACTTCTAATTTATATTCATGCATGAAGAAAAATATTATTATAGACGGAAAAACAATTGAAGAAGAACAATTAGATAAATTAAAAAATACAAGTGAAAGTATTAAAGGAAATATAGATTCAATAATTAGTATTGTTTCTGGTAAATGTTAGGGAGGAAATATGGAAAGTAATAATATATCAAAAGTAGATTTGGGAAGTCAAAGATTCACTAGTACTACAAATCCAAACAATAATAATCCGTTTAGAATACATAGTGTTTCAAATCCAAATTCTAATGAAGTTTATTTTAGGGAAAGAATAAGTAGTATTTCAGATCCAAATAATAATACCCCATTTGGAAGAGTAAATAGTGGCTCAAATAATTATACTTATAGTAATAGTAATAATGTTAACAATATAGATTTTAGTAAAATATATACGAATAAATATGATGCTTTGAATGGAAATAATCCAGTTAAAATATCAGATTCTACAAAGGAACTTTGGTTAAATGGGGAAGCAACATTTAAGACTAATCCTGATGGATCTGTTTTAATAAGTGTTAATGGAGTTCCATATGGTTGGACTACTACAAATATTATGGGTGTTAATATGACACAGGCTTCAACTGAAAATAGTAATACAAGAGTAATGAGTGGAAATAATTCATATACTCAAAACAGAGTAGTAAGCGGAGACAACTCTTATATTCAAAATAGAGTAGTAAGCGGCGATAACTCTTATACTCAAAATAGAGTTATAAGTGGTGATAATTCATATACTCAAAACAGAGTAGTAAGTGGCGATAACTCTTATATTCAAAATAGAGTAGTAAGTGGTGATAACTCTTATACTCAAAATAGAGTAGTAAGTTGGAATTATTAAATTTTATGATAGATGTAATTATTCCAACTTATAAAGCTCATGAAACAATAAAAAAAACTTTATACTCTATTTCATGTCAACGTAACTCAAAAAATCTTAAAGTTTATATTGTTAATGATGATAAGAATGATAACTATGATGAAGAAATAGATTTTTTTAAGAAATTTATAAAAATTAAAGAATTAAAGTATGAAAAGAATATGGGACCTGGTTATGCAAGACAATATGGAATAGATCATTCAAGTGGAGATTATATAGTATTTATTGATTCAGATGATATCTTTTCAAATCCTTTATCTTTGGTTAAAATGTATTCTAAAATAAAAAAAGACAATTCAGACGTTTTATGTTCAAATTTTTTTGAACAAAGAGAAGATAATTCATTTAAAGGTTATTTTAATGACTGGGTTGCCTTACATGGTAAAATGTATAATAGACAGTTTTTGCTTAAAAATAAGATTCGCTTTCCAAATTTATATGCAGAAGAAGATAATTCTTTTAATCAGTTAGTGCTGCTTTATAATCCTAAAATAAGTTATTTAAATGATTCAACTTATGTGTGGTTATTTAATGAAAAATCACTTGTTAGAAATGATAAATATTATGCAAATATTGATTTTAAATATTTGAGTGCAATGCATTATGCTATAACTAATTTTAATTTAAATAAATACAATAGTTATGAATTATCAAAACTAAGTTATAAAACATTAATTGTTTTATATTACTATAATTATAATATTGGAAGTTGTACTGAATTTGATTACAAGTTAAAAGAAATATATAATATTTATCTCAATGGAAAAAAACTAAGTGATGAAGATCAATTCTTGATTCAAAATTCTATAGCTTCAGTTATGACGAATGTTGGGAATTATAAAAATGTTTTGCATCCTAGTAAGTTGTTCGATCAATTTTTAAATGAAGTTGGTGATATTAATGATTGATATTATTATTCCTGCTTTTAATGCAAAAGAAACAATAAATAAAACAATATTAAGTGTCTGTTCCCAAACAATAATAAAAAAGTTAAAGATTTTTATAATAAATGATTGTTCTGATTATAATTATGAAGAACAAATCGAATTATTTAAAGATAAAGTTGATATTTGTGAATTGAAACTATTAAAAAATATGGGACCTGGTTATGCAAGACAATATGGGATAGATCATTCTAAAAATGAGTATATCTATTTTTTAGATGCTGATGATATATTTATTGATTGCTTTGCTTTAGAAAACTTATATAATAAAATAGGACAAAATGACATTATATGTGGAAATGTTTTTTACGAAGATGAAAATAATGAAATCAAAGCAATTAGTAACAATTATTCTTTTCAACTTCATGGAAAACTTTACTCAAGAAAATATATTGATGAATATAAATTTAGTTTTAATAATAGTAGAAATGGCGAAGATAATTGCTTTAATAGACTTTTAAAAATTGGAACTGATAATTATGTATATTGTGACAATAATATATTACTATATTCATATCAAAAGAATTCTATAACCGATAGCAAAAATTATATGTTAAATGAAATAGATAAATTAACTTATAATATGCTTTGGATGTGTGAAGAAGCAAAAAAACGTAGTTTTAAAAACAACAAAATCGCTTTCGAGTTATTAAGTGAACTTGTTCATTTTACGAATGTATTTAGTATGTATTTTGATTCAAGTGAAAATATTAACTCAATATATAAAGGCTTTAATAAAATTCTTGAATCATTAAAAGAATTAAATATAGATATTAATAAAGAATTATTATACGATATTTATAAAAATAGTACGGATAATTATTTAGATTGGAAAAGATTTTATTTTATTTTTTCTAGAATATTAGGAAAGGATAATTGGACTTATGAGTAATATTAATTTTAAAAAAATTGATTCAAGTGATTTGGATTTTAATAAAATATATACCAATAGTAATGATGCTTATAATGATTCAAATAATGTTAAAGTAAATAGCGCAAATTGGGAAGAAATGGATTTATCACTTGAAACATTAGATAATGGTGTTCAAAGAATATACAATGGAGATGTTGCAATCGGATTTACAAAGATTAATGAAAACGGTCAAAATAGTATTGCAAATGAAGAAGTTAATAATTCAAAGCCATTAGAAAAAAATAATATTGATTCTAATACAATAGAAGAGATGAATTTTGATGTAAACCAAAGTAAAACACAAATTGATGCTAGCAATAATGAAAAAAATTATAAATATGATGATAGTAATGAAATAGCAAAATATGCAAGAGAAATGGGAATGAATTCTGATCAAATTGATATTGCTGTCGGTATTTCTAGATGGGAAACAGGTAATTATAAACATTTAGCACATGGGTTTAATTATGGTGGAGTAACTGGTAATGGCGATTTAGGAAGTGAAGGAGGATATGCTAAATATTCTTCAAAGGAAATAGGAATGAAGTCTTATTTAGATAATTTAAAAAGAAATTATTTTGATCAAGGACTTAACACTACTGAAGATATTGCTAGAAAATATTTAGGGTATTCTGATACTTCCTCATGGATTAAAGGAGTTAACGGATGTAAAAAATAAAAAAGCACTTTAAAAAAGTGCTTTTTAATGTTAAAATTATTAAAGAATAAGGGTGTTGATTTATGCAAAATGTTAATGTAGAAATAAATGGTGAAATAAAAAGTTATCCATATGGGACAACATATAATGACATGATAAATTATTTAAAGAAAGATAGAGTACAAAAAATACTAGCAGTTAAAGTCAATAATGAATTAACATCATTAAGTATGAAATGTACTCATGATTGTTCTTTAAAACTTGTAGATGTAATGGATCAAGATGGATATAAAATGTATCAAGCTGCTTTAAAATTTATCTTTATCGTAGCAGTTAAAGAAGTTAATTCTCAAGCCAAAGTTATCTTTGAACATAGTGTACCTAAAGGAATGCTTGCTAAGGTAGAAAATGTATTAATAGAGAAGATAGATGTTTCTAAAATAAAAGGAAAAATGGCATCTATTATTGCTGAAGATATACCTTTTGAAAAACTAAATATATATAAGAATGAAGCAATTAAATATTTTAAAGCTCATGGTGAGGATGAAAAAGCTAAAAACATATATAATAAATCTTATGATGTTGTTAATATGTATCGTTTAAAAAATGAATTAGATTATTTTTATACTGAATTACCATATTCAACAAATGCTATTGATAAATTTGATATTAAATACTTAGATAATAATTATTTTGTGTTACTATGTCCTTCTAAGAGAACTAATGGTTTTATTCCTGAATATGTTCATTATCAAAATATAATTGATTCCTTCTTAAAAGGAAAAGAATGGTTACAAAAAGTAGGGTGTCCATATCTATCAAATATTAATAGCTTGATAAGCAGTGGTCAAATAAAAGATTTTATTGATGCATGTGAACTTACATTTAATGAAAATATTCATGAATGTGCTAAAACAATAATGGAAAAAGATGAAATAAAAATTGTTTTAATAGCGGGCCCTAGTAGCAGTGGTAAAACCACTACTTGTAAAAGATTATCTTCTTATTTAAAAGCTCAAGGATTTGATCCGATTCAACTATCTACTGATGATTACTTTGTAGATAAAGTAAAAACACCAAAGAACGATAAAGGTGAATATGATTTTGAGTGTTTAAGAGCTATAAAACTAGAAGAATTTAATAGTGACTTAAATGATTTAATTAATGGTAAAGAAATTTATTTGCCTGTTTACAATTTTACTGAAGGAAAAGGTATAAGAAGTAATAAAAAAGTTAAATTAAAGAATAATAGTATTATCCTTATTGAGGGATTACATTGCTTAAATGATGATTTAACACCAAATGTTGATAACAGATATAAATATAAAATATATCTAAGTCCATTTATTCCTTTAAATATAGATCCGCATAATTATATATCAACATTAGATTTAAGATTATTAAGAAGAATTCTAAGAGATTTTAGAACCAGAGGAATGAGTGTTGATGCCACTATCAAAACATGGCAATCAGTAAGAGATGGAGAAGAGAAATATATTTTCCCTTATATTCATCAAGCCGATGTAATAATTAATACTGCGTTACCATACGAATTAAACGTTTTAAAAGTATTTGTTGAACCACTACTATATTCTGTAACATACGAATCAAATTATTATGCTGAAGCTAGAAGATTGATAGAATTTTTAAAGAGATTTTATCCAGTTACAAGTGAATATGTTTCAAGTAGTTCAATTTTAAGAGAATTCATAGGATGGAAAGGTGATTTTTAATGATAAAAGTAGCAATAAATGGTTTTGGAAGAATAGGAAGAATTGCATTTAGAGAAATGATTTTAAGTGAAGATTTTGATATTGTAGCAATCAATGATTTAACAGATGCTGAAGAATTATCATATTTATTAAGATATGATACAAATCATCGTAGTTTTCATGAGGATAAAATAACTTATGAAAATGATGAGATTATAATTAACAATAAAAAGAGAATAAAAGTATATGCAAAAAAAGATCCAGAAGAATTACCATGGAAAGAATTAAATATTGACTTAGTATTAGAGTGCACAGGACTATTTACTGATTATGATAATGCCTATAAACATATTAAAGCTGGTGCTAAAAAAGTTATAATATCTGCTCCTGGTAAAGGTAAAATGAAAACCATTGTTTATAATGTAAATAGTGATATTTTAGATAAGAGTGAAGAAGTTATCTCGGCAGCATCTTGTACAACTAACTGTCTTGCTCCAGTATTAAAAGTTATTAATGATAATAATAAAATAGTTAAAGGATTTATGACAACAGTTCATGCATATACTAATGACCAAGCAACACTTGATATAGCACATAAAAAAGGTTATAAACAAAGAAGAGGAAGAGCTTGTGCTATGAATATAGTTCCGGCAAGTACTGGTGCTGCAAAAGCTATTGGTAAAGTAATTCCTGAACTTAAAGGTAAATTAGATGGAACAGCATTTAGAGTACCAGTTAGTGATGGATCAGTAATTGATGTAACACTTGAATTAAAAAATAAAACTAGTGTTGAAGAAATAAATAAATTATTAGAAGATAATCAAAATGAAACATTAAAATTTACTATTGATCCAATTGTATCTAGTGATATCTTGGGTAAAAAATGTGGAGCTCTAGTAGATGGAATGCTTACAAATATTGTTGAATCTAATGGCAAGCAACTAGTAAAAATCGTAGCTTGGTATGATAATGAACTAGGATATACTTGTCAAATGCTAAGAACTGCTAGATGTTTATTTGAATAATAAAAAAGGGAGGTATTATTATGTTTAAAACTCTAAGAAACACTGATGTTAAAAATAAACGTGTTGTTTTAAGATGTGATTTAAACGTTCCAATTAAAGATGGATTTATACTAGATGATTCTAAGATTAAAGCAAGTCTTGAAACAATTAATTACTTGATAGAAAATGACTGTAAGATAATAATACTAAGTCATTTAGGAAAAGTTAAAACTAAAGCTGATAAAGCTAAAAATACCTTAGAGCCAGTCTATAATAGATTAAGAGAATTGCTTAAAAGAGAAATATATTTTTCAAGAGAAACAAGAGCAGTTAATTTATATATGCAAGTAGAATCAATGCTTCCTAAAGATGTTCTATTATTAGAAAATACCCGCTTTGAAGATTTAAATGGTAACTTAGAAAGTGGCTGTGATCCACAATTATCAATGTATTGGGCTTCTTTATGTGATGTTTTTGTCATGGATGCTTTTGGTACAAGTCATCGTAAACATGCATCAACATATGGTATTAGTAAATATGTACCTAGCTGCATTGGATTTCTTGTAGAAAAAGAATTAACATGTTTAGACAAATTTGTAATTAATGGTAAAAGACCTCTTACTATAGTAATGGGTGGAGCTAAAATAGAAGATAAAATCGGTTTAATTGAAAAATTCTTAGATAAATGTGATTATCTATTACTAACCGGAGGTATAGCTAATACTTTTTTAAAAGTTTTAAACATTAATATCGGAGCATCACTTTGTTCTAAAAATCCTGAAATTTTAGAAAAAGTAAAAAATATGCTTTTAAATTATCGTGATAAAATAATGCTTCCTCTTGATGTAATAGTGGCAAATACATATGATGAAAATTATGTAAAATATAAAAGATTAAATGAACTTGATGAAAATGATATTATTTTAGATTGTGGTAATAAGACTATTGAAAAATATAAGACTGCTATTGATGAGAGTGAAACTGTATTTGTTAATGGTACAATGGGAAAATATGAAGATATTAGATTTGCTAATGGTACCAAAGAATTTTTAAGAATGCTTTCATTAAGTAATAAAATATTAGTTGCTGGTGGAGGAGATAGTGTAAGTGCAATAAACAATTTTGGTTACTCTAATGCCTTTACTTATCTTTCAAGTGGTGGTGGAGCAACTTTAGAATATTTAACAACTAATAAACTACCAGGTCTTGAAGGGATTGATGAGGATGATGAAGTTGAAGTACTTGATATGTAACCATAAAAATAAATTAACATACAATGAATTAAAGAAGTATACTAATAGACTTAAAAACATAGATACTTCAAAAGTTAAATTTATAGTATGCCCATCATTGCCTTATATTTATAACTTCATAGATTATGAATTATGTAGTCAAGATATATCGCAATATGAAGAAGTAATTACTGGAGAAACTACTGGTAAACAGTTAAAAGAACTTTTAATAAAATATGTTTTAATTGGACATGCTGAGAGAAGAAAGTATTTAAAAGAAAATAATGAAGTTTTAATACGTAAAATTAAGATGGCTAATAAAAATGATATAAAAGTAATATACTGTGTAACAGAAGAAGAAAGTGATTTGGATAGTGCAAAAAGAAAAATTAAAGAATATATAGACAGTGTAAATTTATATTTAAAAGATGATGCAATAATCGCATATGAACCAATTTGGGCGATTGGTAACGATTTAGAATTAGATTATAATTATATAAATGAGATAATATCTTATATAAAAGAGCTTACAAATAAAGAAGTAATTTATGGTGGAAGTGTAAATGAGAAAAATATAGATAATTTTATAAATAATCCACAAATTGAAGGATTTTTAATTTCAAATTCAGGACTTGATTTAGACAAATTATCACAAATTATTAATAAAATGTCATAATTCGACAAAAAATTGTGTAAAGTGACAAATATTGACAAAATAAATTCTAGTATTTTGTCTTTTTTTTACTTATAATGAAGAAGTAGTGCAGAAAATATTATAGAAAAGGAAAATAAAAATCATGTCAAAAAAAATTAATGTACTTATGATTGATGATAATGAATATATCGTTAACAAAGTAAAACAGTATTTTAGTAAACATGAAGTAATTGATTTAGTATTAACTGCAGTAAATGGAAAAGAGGGATTAGATTTAATTGTTAATCAAAAAGATAAATATGATCTAATTCTTATGGATTTAATAATGCCAGAAATTGATGGAATAGCATTATTAGAAAAGATGAAAGAAAAAAATATTCAAAAACATGTAATAATATTAACAAGTTATAAAAAAGAGTATACAGTAAAAGCTGTATCAGAATATAACATTGATTATTATATGTTAAAACCATTTAATCTAGAATCTCTAGAAAAAAGAATATTAGAAATTATGAATGTAAAAGAAAGAAAAGTTTCTGATAAAGAAATGGATTTACGTATTAAAATTTCTGATATGTTACACACTCTTGGAGTACCATCTCATATTAGAGGATACCAATATATTCGTGATGGAATAGTTATGATGTATGAAGAACCAGATATGTTAAAAGGAATTACAAAAGAAGTATATCCAGAACTTGCACTTAAATATAACACTACAACATCAAGAGTAGAAAGAGCAATAAGACACGCTATAGAAGTTAGTTGGTCACGAGGAGATTATCAACTAATGGATAAATATTTTGGTAACAGTATTGATTATGATAAAAGCAAACCTACAAATGCTGAATTTATTATTACTTTAACTGATAGATTAAGATTAGACAACAAAGTCGTGATGATATAAATTGTCTTTTTTTTTATCTTGTGGTATTATCTTTTTGTAAGGAAAATGATATATGAAAAAGATTATAACAGTAATATTAGATGGGTTTGGTTACCGAGAAGAAACTCATGGTAATGCTATTTTAAGTGCAGTACCAAATAACTTCAATGAACTTATGAAAAAGTATCCTCATACTACATTGTATGCATCAGAAGAATATGTTGGACTTACAAAAGGCCAATTTGGTAATAGTGAAGTTGGACATGAAACAATTGGTGCTGGTAGAAAAATAAAACAAAATGAGACTTTGATTAATGAATTTTTAGCTAATGACATTAAAGAGAATGAAGAATTTTTAAATATGGTAAGTTATATTAAAGAAACTGAAAAACCAGTTCATATTATGGGATTATTTTCAAATGGAAGTGTTCATTCTTCAATGTATCACTTTTTAACTCTTTATGATCGTTTAGTAGAAGTTGGTATAAAAAATATTAATTTCAATTTAATTACTGATGGAAGAGATACAAAAATTAATGTGGCATATGATTTTATTAAAGTTTTAGAAGATAAAATAAAAGATAATAAAGAAGCAACAATATCAAGTATTTGTGGTAGATATTATGCTATGGATAGAGATTCAAATTTTGATAGAATTAAAGATTACTATAATTTAATTTGTAATGGCCGTGGTGTTAAAACAGATAATATTAAAGATATGTTAGATAAATGTTATAAGAAAAAAATAACTGATGAATTTATTCCACCACTTCTTACTTTAAACTATCGTAAAATTAAAGATGGTGATGTAGTAATATGGATGAATTATCGTAATGACCGTTCACGTCAAATAATGGAAGCTTTAACTAATCCAAATTATAGTGAATTTAAAACAAATAATTTAGAAAATGCTAAAGTTTATAGTTTCTTACCTATAGGTAAAAATATAAATACTAAGACTTTTTTAACTCCTACTGTAATTAATAATCCATTAGGTATATATTTATCAAAACTAGGACTTACTCAAGCAAGAATAGCTGAAACTGAAAAATATGCCCATGTTACATATTTCTTTGATGGTGGATTTAATGGCTCTTTAGAAGGCTGTAGTAAATTTTTGATTCCTTCACCAGATGTTGCAACATATGATTTAAAACCACAAATGAGTGCTGTAGAAATAACAAAAAAAGCCATTGCTTGTATGGAAAAAGATATTGATTTTATATTTATAAATTATGCTAATTGTGATATGGTTGGTCATACAGGTAATTATGATGCTACAGTAAAAGCTGTAATGGCAGTAGATTTATGTTTAGGAAAATTGGTAGAAGAAGCTCTAAATAATTTTTATAAAGTAGTTATACTTGCTGATCATGGTAATGCTGATATAATGCTTGATGAAAATAATGAAGTAGTAACAACTCATACGTTGTCTAAAGTACCTTTTATAATAACAGATAAAAATGTTAAATTAAAAGAAAGTGGTGACTTAACAAATGTAGCACCAACTATCTTAGATTATATGGATATATCTAGACCTTTAGAAATGCATGATACAGCAAGTTTATTAGAAGAATAAAGAGGATATAATGAAAATAAAAGTAGGTGTAAGTAATAGGCATATCCATCTTACAGAAGATGCTTATCGGTTATTATTTGAAAAAAATTTAACCAAGAAAAATGATTTATCTCAACCTGGACAATTTTCTAGTGAAGAAGTTTTAACTATTGAAGCTAATGGTAAGAAAATTGATAATGTCAGAATTGTTGGACCATTTAGGAAATACAACCAAGTAGAAATTTCAAGAAGAGATGCTAGGTTTCTTGATATAAATCCTCCTGTTAGAAAAAGTGGCGATTTAAAAGATGCTTGTGATATAATCATTTCTAATGAACGAGGAAGATATAAATTAAAAGATTGTTGTATAATAGCTAATCGTCATATTCATATAAGTAATTCTTATGCTAAAGAGTTAAGATTAAAAGATAATGATGAGGTAAAAATTGTGATACCTAAAGATAAAGGTGGAATAGTTAAAGCTTTTATTAAAACAAGTGATGACGCGGTATTAGAGCTTCATATTGATACTGATGATGCTAATGCTTTTAATTTAAATACAGGGGATGAGGTTGAGTTAATATTATGAGTTTTAAAATAGGTAATGTTGAAATAAAAAATCAAGTTGTAATGGCTCCAATGGCAGGATTTTCTAATACATCTTATAGGACGATCATTAAAGAAATGGGTGCAGGTCTTATATTTGCTGAAATGGTAAGCGATAAAGCAATTTGTTTTGATAATGAAAAAACAATGAAAATGTTAAAAATGCGTGATAGTGAAAGACCTATTGCACAACAAATATTTGGTAGTGATATTAAATCTTTTATTAAAGCTGCTAAAATTATTGAAGAAAAAATGCAACCAGATATTATTGATATAAACATGGGTTGTCCTGTGCCTAAAGTTGCTTTAAAAAATCAAGCAGGAAGTGCTCTTTTAAAAGATCCTAATAAAATATTTGAAATAGTATCTGCAGTAGTTAAAGCTGTAAATGTACCAGTTACTGTAAAAATTAGAAGCGGTTGGGACAATAATCATATAAATGCTTGTGAAGTTGCTAAAGTCATAGAGCGTGCTGGAGCAAGTGCTATTACAATTCATGCAAGAACTAGAAGCCAAGGATATAGCGGAGAAGCCGACTGGAATATTATTAAGAAAGTTAAAGAGAGTGTAAGTATTCCAGTTATAGGTAATGGTGATGTAACAAGTTATTTGAAAGCAAAACAGATGTTAGACGAAACTCACTGTGATGCAGTTATGGTAGGAAGAGGATGTCTTGGTAATCCTTGGTTAATTAAAGAAATAGTAGAATATTTAGATACTGGTAAAATACCAGAAACAGTTTCTTTAGAAGAAAAAATAGCAATGATAAAAAGACATTATAATTTATTAAAACAAGATAAGAATGAAAAAACAGCTCTTTTAGAAATGCGTACTAATATTTTATATTATTTTTCTGGTATGCCCAATAGTAAAGAATATAAAATTAAAGTATGTAAATGTCAAACTGAAGAGGAATTATTCAATTTGTTAGATCAATATTTAAATGAAAATAAACAGTAAAGTATAATTTAAATAGTAGAAATTTTAAATAAAATTATATATAATAAAAATGATGAGGTGAAAGAATGAAAAAAGGATTGATATTATCTTTAAAAATCATAGTACTAGTTATATTTGTTGCATGGGTATTTATAGTATTTATTGATTATTTTAGAACTAGACAAGATGAAAAACCAATGTTTTGTATTAGTGAAAAAACATATAAGTATGCTGATGGAAAAACTTATGAATGTGTAGGAATAGGTTATAAGATGTATAAATATGAAAGAGATAGTATTAATGCTACTGAATTCGGACCAATATTTATTGAACAAAAAACTAATGGTGATACACCATTAAATTAACCTAAGGGGGATAAATATGTTAAATAAAAATGGTTGGGGATATAGAGAATTTTTAATAGGTGGAGCTATTTTATTAATCGCCCTTTTATTTGCTACTTTCTTTATTATAAGACTTTATAGTGGCTTACCTAATTTAAATACTTTTATAGTTGACCCTGTTGATTATCAAGATATTGAAAACAGTGTAAAAACAGCTTCTTTAAAATATATAAGTAATTATTATAGAGAAGATATTGGTGATGGTGTAATAGTGATATCTACTGATAACTTAAAAAAATATGATTTAATTACTGATACTGATTTAACTGAAACTAATAATAATGACTCATGCAAAGGTTATGCCTTAGTAAGAAATAAAGATAATATGGTAACTAGTGATGCATATATTAACTGTAAAAATTATGCAAGTGAAGGTTATCAAGCTTGGAGGTTAGTTGATAATGGATAAATTAAAAAAGGTTTCAGTAATTTGGGGAATAGTTGCAGTACTATTATTTGCCTTTTTAACTACTATGGGATTTATGTATAAAAATAAAACTAAAAAATATAAAGATTTAGAAAAAAAATTAGTTGAAGTTACAAAAAGTTATACAGCAACAGATTTTAATTTTCCTGTCAATGGCAAAAATATTATTATTACTTATAATGAATTACATGATAATAATATGATCGATAAATTAGAAGTAGACAGTAAAAAATGTGATGGTTATGTAAAATTAACATTTGATAACGTTACTGAGTATAAAGCTTATATAAAATGTGATAAGTATCAAACTCATGGTTTTGAAGGAAAAAATTTAGATAGTAATAACAAATAATATTTGGTATAAATTTATTGTTATTTATCGCTACTAAAATGTAAATCGTTTAATGTAAAATTAAAAGATAAAGGTGTGGAAAACTTTGCGGTTTTCCACTTATTTTTTGTGTAAAGAAAAAAATTAAAAAAAGTAATAATTTACACTTGATTTTCATATTTTATACTGGTATAATTAAATTCGTATGACTGCTTAGATGTGCGAGGTTGCTGATACACTAGGAAGAGTTGTCAAAACTGTTTCTAGAAACTTTCAGGTAATTCGTTCGGAGCAAGTCTATACTAGATATAGACGAAAGGAGAACATGTAATATGTCAAAAAGTAAAGTTCGTATCAACTTAAAATCTTATGATCATAGAGCTATTGATTTAGCTAGTCAAAAGATAGTTGATACTGTAAAAAGAACTGGGGGAATCGTTTCTGGACCTGTACCTCTTCCTACTGATGTTGAAAAAGTAACAGTATTAAGAGCTGTACATAAATACAAGGATTCAAGAGAGCAATTTGAAAGTCGTACTCATAAAAGACTAATTGATATCAAAGAACCAAGTAAAGAAACAATCGATGCTCTAACTCATTTAGATTTACCAAGTGGTGTAGACATCAATATTAAATTATAATAAAAGGAAGGAAAGTTAATATGAAAGGAATCTTAGGACGTAAAGTTGGAATGACTCAAGTATTTACTAAAGATGGAAAATTAATTCCAGTAACTGTAGTAAGTGTTGAACCAAATACTGTTATGCAAGTTAAAACTGTTGAAACTGATGGTTATAGTGCAATTCAACTTGGCGTAGTAGACAAAAAAGAAAAAAATGCAACAAAGGCTAGTATTGGACATGCTAAAAAAGCTAGCACAACACCTAAGCGCTTCTTAAAAGAAATTAGAAATATTGATAGAGAATATTCTATCGGTGAAGTACTTAGTGCAGATTTATTTGAAGTAGGAGAAGTTGTTGATGTAACTGGTACTTCAAAAGGAAAAGGCTTCCAAGGAACAATTAAAAGATGGGGCCAATCAAGAGGACCTATGGGACATGGATCTCATTATCATAGAGGACCTGGTTCTTTAGGAACAATGTTACCTAAAAGAGTTTTAAAAGGTAAACATTTACCTGGACATATGGGTAGTGAAACAATTACTATTCAAAATCTAGAAATTATCGAAGTAAATGCATCTGAAAATTATATTTTAGTAAGTGGAAATATTCCAGGAGCTAAAGATTCATTAGTTTTAATTAAAACAGCAGTTAAAAATTCTAAAAAGAATGAACCAAAAGAAGTTTTAACTTATGTTTCTGAACCAGTTGTTGATGAAGTAGTTGAAACAGAAACTACTGAAACACAAGAAGTTGCTAATGAAACTGAAACTGTAGAGGAAAGCAAATAATAGCTAATCTATAAGGAGGATTAAAATGGCAAAAATAGAAATTAAAAATATTAATGGTGAAAAAGTTAAAGATATTACAATTTCTGATAGTATCTTTAAAATAGAAGCTAATGATGATGCATTAAAGAAAATGATTAGACTACAACTTGATAGTCAAAGACAAGGATCTGTTAAAACTAAAAGTAGAGCAGAAGTTAGTGGTGGTGGAAAAAAACCATGGAAACAAAAAGGAACTGGACGTGCAAGAGCAGGTTCAAGCAGAAGTCCATTATGGAGACATGGTGGTCATGTATTTGCTTTAACTTCAAGAGACTATACTTTTAAAATTAATAGAAAAGAAAGAGTTTTAGCTTTAGAATCTGCTTTAACTGGTAAAGTAGAAGAGAAAGCATTAATTGTTGTTGATGATTTAAATTTAAAAACTTTAAAAACTAAAGAACTTAAGAATTTATTATCTTCATTAAAATTAGATGGCAAAGTATTATTTGTTACTAAAGAAGATTGTGAAAACTTATATATGGCAAGTAGAAACTTAGGATATACTTATGCAATACTTGCAGAAGAATTAAACTGTTATGATATAGTAAATGCTGATTACGTTGTATGTGATGAAGCAGCAATTAACTATATTGAGGAGGTGCTTAAATAATGGCATTAAATCCAGATATTATTATTGCTCCAGTTGTTACTGAAAAATCAGCTGGTAATGCAGAAAAAGGTATATATACTTTCAAAGTTGTTAAAACTGCAACTAAAACTCAAATAAAAAATACTATTGAAAAAGCTTTTGGTGTTAAAGTAGAAAAAATCAATACTTTAAATACTAAAGCTAAAGATAGAAGAGTTGGAAGATATACAGGAAAAACTAAAACTTATAAGAAAGCAATCGTGACTTTGGCTGAAGGTCAAAGCATTGATTTATAAAGATAGGAGTGAATTATAATGGCAATTAAGAAATATAAACCAACGACTAATGGTCGTCGTGGAATGACTACACTTGCAAATGAAGAAATTACTACTTCAACTCCTACTAAATCTTTATTACAAAGCAAAAGCAAAACTGGTGGACGTAATAATCAAGGTAAACTTACTGTTCGTCACATCGGTGGAGGAGCTAAAAGAAAATATCGTGTAATCGATTTTAAAAGAAATAAAGTTGGAGTTACTGGAAGAGTAGCAACAATTGAATACGATCCAAATCGTAATGCAAATATTGCATTAATTAATTATAAAGATGGAGAAAAGAAATATATCGTTGCTCCAAAAGGTTTAACTGTTGGTACAATTATTGAAAATGGGCCACAAGCTGATATTAAAGTTGGTAACTGCTTACCACTAGAAAATATCCCTGTTGGTACAACAATTCATTGTATCGAATTAAAACCAGGTAAAGGCGCTGAATTATGTCGTGCTGCTGGTACATCTGCACAAATTCTTGGTAAAGATGGTAAATATGTTATTGTAAGATTACAATCTGGTGAAACTAGAAAAATCTTAGGAACATGTATTGCAACAGTTGGTGTAGTTGGTAATGAAGATTATGAACTTGTTAACTGGGGTAAAGCTGGACGTACTCGTCACTTAGGAATCAAACCTACAAACCGTGGTTCTGTTATGAACCCTAATGACCATCCACATGGTGGTGGTGAAGGTAGAACACCTGTCGGACGTAAGAGTCCAATGACTCCTTGGGGTAAACCTGCTCTTGGTTATAAAACAAGAAATAGTAAAAAAGCTTCTAGCAAACTTATTGTTAGTAGAAAGAAAAACAAATAGGAGGTTATTATGGCAAGAAGTTTAAAAAAAGGACCTTATGTATTCGATAGATTACTAAAAAAAGTTCAAGAATTAAATAAAGAAAATAAGCATGAAGTTATTAAAACTTATTCACGTCGTTCAACAATTTTTCCTGATTTTGTAGGACATACATTTGCTGTACATAATGGTAAAGAATTTATACCAGTATATGTAACAGAAGATATGGTTGGACATAAATTAGGAGAATTTGCATTAACTCGTAAATTCGGCGGACATGCAGGACAAAAGTAGGAGGTAAAGAATGGAAACATATGCAATTCATAAAGGCGCTATGATAGCTCCAAGAAAAGCAAGAATGACAATGGATTTAATTAGAGGTAAAGACGTTGCAACTGCTGAAGCTATCTTAGAGACTACAAATACAAAAGCTAGTCGTTTAATTATGAAAGTTTTAAAATCTGCAGTAGCTAATGCTGTTAATAATAATGGCGCTGTAGAATCTGATTTATTTATCTCTGAATGCTATATTAATCCTGGTGCTGTTTTAAAAAGAATTAAATTTGCATCTCGTGGAAATGTTGATAGAAGAGATAAAAGAACAAGTCATATAACTATAAAAGTATCTGACGGTAAGGAGGCAAAATAGTATGGGTCAAAAAGTTAGTCCAATAGGATTCAGAATTGGCGTTAATAAAGACTGGGAATCTAAATGGTATGCTAAAAATAGTGAATTTGGAGATATGTTAAATAAAGATATTAAAATTCGTAAATATTTAGCAAAAAACATGAAAGATGCTGGTGTTGCTTCTGTTATTATCGAAAGAAAAAATGATAGATGTGACGTTACAATTAATACTTCTAAACCTGGTGTAATTATTGGACGTGGTGGAGAAGATATTGAAAAATTAAGAAAAGCTTTATCAAAAGCTGTAGGTGAAGATGTTCACGTTTCAATCGTTGAAGTTAAGAATCCAGATTTAAATGCTAAATTAGTAGCAGATAATATTGCTTCACAAATTGAAGCTCGTGCTTCATTTAGATCTGCTCAAAAAAGAGCTATCAGAAATACTATGAAAGCTGGAGCAAAAGGAATTAAAACTGCTGTATCTGGAAGATTAGGTGGAGCTGAAATGGCTAGAACTGAAGGATATACTGAAGGAACAGTTCCTCTTCATACTTTAAGAGCTGATGTTGATTATGCTATAAGTGAAGCTGATACTACTTATGGTAAAATCGGAGTAAAAGTATGGATTTATAAAGGTGAAATTCTTCCTACAAAGAACGTTAAGAAGGATGGTGATACTAATGTTAATGCCAAAAAGAACTAAGTATCGTAAACCTCATCGTTTAACATACGATGGTCATGCTAAAGGTAATACTGAATTACACTTTGGTGAATATGGATTAATGGCTAAAACTGGTAATTGGGTTAGTGCTCGTCAAATCGAAGCTGCTCGTATTGCTATGACACGTTATATGAAACGTGGTGGTAAAGTTTATAGAAATATATTCCCACATTTAGCTATTACTAAAAAACCTTTAGAAACTCGTCAAGGTAAAGGTAAAGGTAACGTAGAAGAATATGTTGCAGTAGTAAAAGAAGGAAAAATAATGTTTGAAATTAGTGGTGTTTCTGAAGAAGTAGCACGTGAAGCATTAAGATTAGCTGCACATAAACTACCTGTAAAATGTAAATTTGTAAAAAAAGAAGATGTAAAGGATGGTGTTTCTGATGAAAATTAATGAATTAAGAAAACTATCTACTGAAGAATTAAATACAAAGATTTCTGAATCTAAAAGAGAATTACTTGATTTAAGATTAAAAAATGCAACTGGTGCATTAGATAAACCTTCAAAAATCAATGAATTAAAAAAAGAAGTAGCTAGAATGAAAACTATTATTAACGAAAGAAACTTAGAAGCTGGAGGAAACAAATAATGGCAGAAAATAAGAAACAAGAATTAATTGGAAAAGTTGTTAGTGCTAAATGTGATAAAACTATCACAGTATTAGTAGAAACATACAAAAAAGATCCATTATATGGTAAAAGAGTAAAATACTCTAAAAAATATACAGCTCATGATGAAGAAAATAAAGCAAAAGCAGGAGATACAGTAAAAATTAGAGCAACTAGACCATTATCTAAAACAAAAAGATATGAATTAGTTGAAGTTTTAATTGAAGCTGTAATTCTATAAGGAGGTATTATTTATGGTAATGCAAGAATCAAGACTTAAAGTTGCTGATAATACTGGAGCAAAAGAAGTATTAGTAATTAGATGTTTAGGTGGAAGTAAAGTTAAAACTGCAAATATTGGTGATATAGTTGTTTGTACAGTTAAAAAAGCTATTCCTAATAGTAACTTAAAAAAAGGAAAAGTTGTTAAAGCTGTTATCGTTAGAAGTGTACAAGGCATTAGAAGAAAAGATGGTTCTTATATCAAATTTGATGACAATGCTTGTGTAATCATTAAAGACGATAAATCACCAATCGGAACAAGAGTTTTAGGACCTGTTGCTAGAGAATTAAGAGAAAAAGATTTCGCTAAAATCGTATCTTTAGCTCCAGAAGTTTTATAGGAGGATTAAATTTATGAAAATAAAAGTAAATGATCAAGTTAAAATTTTAGCTGGTAAAGATAAAGGAAAAACTGGTACAGTTATTAAAACTCTAAGAAATAAAGATAAAGTAGTTGTTGATGGAATCAACATTGCTAAAAGACATCAAAAACCTAACAATGCTAATGAAAATGGTGGAATTATAGAATTTCCTGCACCAATTCATGTATCTAACGTTAAAAAAATAGAAGAAAAAGAAACTAAAAAAGCTACAAAAAAAGAAACTACTAAGAAAGATAAGAAATAGTGGGTGAATATATGAGTAATTTTAAAGATTTATATAATGAAAAAATAACTAAAGAATTAATGAAGGAATTTAATTACAAATCAGTAATGCAAGTACCTAAACTTGATAAAATTGTTATCAATATGGGTGTTGGAGAAGGTGCTAAAGATGAAAAATTCATCGATGCAGCTTTAAAAGATTTAGAAACAATTACAGGACAAAAACCAATTGTTACAAAAGCTCGTAAATCAATTGCTGGATTTAAGCTTAGAGAAGGACAAACTATTGGTGTTAAAGTAACTCTTCGTGGTGAAAATATGTATAATTTTATGGAAAAACTTATTAAAATTTCATTACCTCGTGTAAGAGATTTTAGAGGAATTTCTAGACATGCATTTGATGGCCATGGAAATTATACTCTTGGTATCAAAGAACAATTAATATTCCCAGAAATTAACTACGATGATATCGTAAAAGTTAGAGGAATGGATATTGTATTTGTAACAACAGCAAAATCTAATGAAGAAGCATTCAAATTACTAAGCGATTTTGGAATGCCTTTCAAAAAGAATTAAGGAGTGTGTAATTTATGGCTAAGAAAAGTATGGTTGTAAAACAACAAAGAACACCTAAATTCACATCTCGTGCTTATACAAGATGTGAAAGATGTGGAAGACCACATGGTGTGTTACGTAAATACAAATTATGTCGTATTTGCTTTAGAGAATTAGCAAATAAAGGACAAATTCCAGGCGTTAAAAAGTCTAGTTGGTAAGAAAGGAGGAATTTAGACTATGGTACAAGATAAAATAGCAGATATGCTTACAAGAATTCGTAATGCAAATCAATTAAAATATGATACTGTTGAAGTTATTGGAACAAAAATGACTTTAGGAATAGCTGAAATCTTAAAAAGAGAAGGTTATATTTCTGACTTTACATATGAAAAAAATATTAAAGGAGATAAACTTACTTTAAATTTAAAATATGGAGAAAAGAAAGAAAGAGTAATTACTGGTCTTAAAAGAATAAGTAAATCAGGATTGCGTGTATATGCCAAAAGTGATGAAATTCCTCGTGTATTAAATGGACTTGGAATTGCTATAATATCTACTTCTAAAGGTCTTATGACTGATAAAGAAGCTAGAAATGCAGGGTTAGGAGGCGAAGTACTTGCCTATATTTGGTAAGGAAAGTATATGAGTAGAATTGGAAATAGAAAACTTATAGTTCCTACTGGTGTAACAGTTACTGTTAATGACAATACTGTTAATGTTAAAGGTGCTAAAGGAGAATTAAACTTAGAATTATCTAACCTTGTTAAAGTAAACGTTAATGAAAATGAAGTAACTACTGAAGCTACTAATAATAGTAAAAATGCTAATATGATGGTTGGTACAACAAACTCTCATATTAACAACATGATTATTGGAGTATCTAAAGGATATGAAAAAGGAATTGAAGCTGTAGGTGTTGGTTATAGATTTAACGTAGCTGGATCTAAGATAACAATCAATGCAGGTTATTCTCATCCAGTAATTATGGAATGCCCAGCAGGTATTTCAGTAGAACAAGTAAGTAATACTGAAATTACACTAAAAGGTATTGATAAACAAAAAGTATCTGAATTTGCGGCTAACGTTCGTAAGGTAAGACAACCAGAACCTTATAAAGGTAAAGGTTTACGTTACAAAGGCGAATATGTAAGACGTAAAGAAGGAAAGAAAGCAGCTAAATAGGAGGGAAAAAGAGTATGATAAAAAAAGAATCAAATAATGTTGCACGTTTAAGAAGACATGCAAGAATCCGTAAAAATTTAAGCGGTACTGCTGAATGTCCAAGATTAAGTGTTTTCAGATCAAATAAAGGAATCTTTGTTCAAGTTATTGATGATGAAAAACAAACAACTCTAGCTAGCTCTTCATCAGTTGCTTTAAACATCAAAAATGGTGGTAATATTGAAGCTGCTAAATTAGTAGGAAAAGATATTGCAGAAAAATGTAACAAACTAAAAATTAAGAAAGTCGTTTTTGATAGAGGTGGATACCTATATCATGGTAGAGTTGAAGCTCTTGCAGATGCAGCTCGTGAAAACGGACTAGAATTTTAGGAGGTAAATAATGGCAAACGAAGAAAAGAAAGTTAGAAATACTGAAAGAAAATTTAATAATAAAAAATCTTTTGAAAACAAAAAAATGCTTTTAGAAGATAAAGTTATTTCAATTAGCCGTGTTACTAAAGTTACTAAAGGTGGAAGACATTTTAGATTTTCTGCAACAGTAGCAGTTGGAAATAGAAAAGGTTTAGTTGGAATTGGTTCTGGAAAAGCTAATGAAGTTCCAGAAGCTATTAAAAAAGCATTACAAGCTGCAAATAAAAATGTAGTTAAAGTTGCTTTAATAGATAATAGAACAATTCCTCATGAAGCTACAGCTAAAGTTGGTAGAGCAGTTGTATTAATTAAACCTGCTAAAAAAGGTACTGGAGTTATCGCTGGTGGAGCAGCCAGAGCAATTCTTGAACTTGCTGGAATTAAAGATATAGTTTCTAAATCTTTAGGATCAAATACACAAGTTAACGTTGCTAAAGCTACTCTTGAAGCATTAAAATCTGAAAGAACTCCAGCTAAAATAGCAGCCCTACGTGGTAAGAAAGTAGAGGAGTTATAATATGAAATTAGAAAGTTTACCAAAAAGCAAAGAAACAAAAGCTAAAAAAATAGTTGGACGTGGTCCAGGAAGTGGAATGGGTAAAACTTCTACTCGTGGAGAAAATGGTCAAAAATCAAGAAGTGGTGCTTCAATTAATGCATGGTTCCAAGGTGGACAATCACCACTTTATAGAAGATTACCAAAAAGAGGTTTCAATAACGCTCGTTTCGCTATCAAATATGCAACAATTAATTTAGATGATTTAGACAAATTCTTTAAAGAAAATGATGTTGTAACACCAGAAGTATTAAAAGAAAGAGGAATTATCAAAAAACAATTAAATGGTGTAAAAGTATTAGCAAATGGAACTCTTACAAAAGCTTTAACAGTAAAAGCTCAAAGATTTTCAACAAGTGCTATTAGTAAAATAGAAGAAGCCGGCGGAAAAACTGAGGTGATCTAATGTTTAAAAATATTTCAGGGATTTTTGCAAAATCTAATAAAGATTTAAGAAAAAGAATATATTTTACTCTTTTTTGCCTTGGAATATTCTGTTTAGGTACAGGGATAACAATTCCTTGGGCATCCGTTGTTTATGAAGAATTAGGTTTCTTAGAAATATTTAACTTGATGAGTGGTGGAGGACTTAGAAGCTTTTCAATATTCGCTCTAGGTGTTACACCTTACATCAATGCATCTATTATTACTCAAATTCTTCAAATGGATATATTACCTTATTTTAAAGAATTAAAAGAACAAGGCTATGTAGGAAGACAAAAAATAAATAAAATAACAAGATATTTAGGAATTATATTTGCTTTTATTCAAGCTTATGTAATAACAATATTCTATTTAAATACTAGTGATGTAATGGTTATGTTAAAAACTTCATTGGTAATGACAGCAGGAACAGCATTCTTATTATGGTTAGGTGATGAAATTACTAATAAAGGTATTGGTAATGGACAATCTTTACTAATTATGGCTGGTATCTTACAAAGTATGCCAAGTGTATTTAGTGGAGCATTCAAATCATTTATAACTGCTGGAACTTATGCAAATTGGTTAGGAATATTATTATTTGTATTATTTATTCTAGTTTATGTATTAATTATTGTTGGAATTATTTGGATTACTCTTGCTGAAAGACGAATCGCTATCCAATATGCTAATCATACAACTAGTGCATATGGTACAAAATCATCATATTTACCAATTAAAATTAACTCTGCTGGAGTTATGCCAGTAATATTTGCATCAATTATTCTTACTATTCCAGTAACAATTGCTGGTTTAATAGGAAAACAATCATTAGTTAATTTTATGAACAAATATATAGTTTATACTTCTCCAACAGGATTTATATTATATATTTTATTCATTATGTTATTTGGATATTTTTGGACATTCTTACAAATGAATCCCGAAGAACTTAGTAAAGATTTAAATAAACGTGGTGGTTATATTCCTGGTATTAGACCTGGAAAAGATACTACTGAATATGTTTCTAAATCTTTAAGTAAGCTAACATTAGTAGGATCAATATTCTTAGTTATATTAGCTGGAATACCAATAATATTTTCAAATGTTTCAGGACTTCCAAGTTCTATAACAATTGGTGGAACAGGTATTCTAATCGTAGTTGGTGTAGCTATTGAAACATATAAACAAATCGAAAGTGGACTTGTAAGTAGAAATTATGGAAGGAAGCGTAAATTAAAATGAAAAATGTAATTTTCATTGCAGCTCCTGCTACTGGAAAAGGTACATTTTCAAACATGTTAATGGAGAGATGTGGTTATAACCATATCTCTACCGGAGACTTGTTAAGAAATATTGTTAAAACAAATACTTCATTAGGAAATGAAGTTTCAGAAGTTTTAAAAAGTGGTAAATTAGTTAATGACGAATTAATATTTAAAATATTAAAAGATGCATTAAAACAAATGGATTTACAAAATCCATTCATAATTGATGGTTTACCAAGAAATATAAATCAAGCATATTATTTAAATAATTTATTTAATGAAATAAATATTGATAATTATTTAGCAATAAATCTTGATTTAGAATATGAAATAGCTCTTAAAAGAGCATTAGGTAGATTAAGTTGTCCAAATTGTGGAACAACTTATAATAAATTCTTTGATGAATTTAAACCTAAAGAAGAAAATATATGTGATAAATGTGGTAGTGTTCTAGATTCAAGAACTGATGATAATGAAGAATCTTTTAAACAAAGATTTGAAACTTATCAGAATAATGTTAACCCTATTTTAGAATATTATAAAAATAATAATAAATTATTAAAAATTAATACTCATGAATTTACTAATGAAGAAATTTTTGATATAATTATGAATGCGGTGAAATAAATTATGGTAAGTATAAAAAGTGAAAGAGAAATTGCTTTGATGAGAGAAGCAGGACATTACAATTATTTAACACATGAAGAAATGAAAAAACATTTAAAACCCGGAGTTACAACAGAAGAACTTGATAAAATTTGTTATGATTTCTGTATAAAGAATGATTGTTATCCATCATGTTTACATTATGAAGGTTATCCAAAAAGTGTATGTATTTCAATAAATGATGAAGTAGTACATGGTATACCATCAAAACGTAAAATAAAAAATGGTGATATAGTATCAATTGATTTATGCGTAGAAAGAAAAGGTTATCAATCAGATTCAGCTAGAACTTATATAGTTGGAGAAGTAAGTGATGAAGTTAAAGACTTAGTAAAATATACTGAAGAAGCTTTATATGTTGGACTTAAACAAGTTAAAGCCGGGGCAAGAATTGGCGATATAGGTAATGCTATAGAAGACTTTGCTCATAGCCACAATTTAAGTGTTGTAGAAGAACTAGTAGGTCATGGAATTGGAACAAATATACATGAAGATCCTGATGTACCAAACTATGGTAAGAAGAATACTGGTTATACCTTAAAAGAAGGTATGACAATATGTGTTGAACCAATGTTAAATTTAGGAAAAAGATATGTATGTATGTTAGACGATGATTGGACTGTAGTTACAGAAGATGGAAAACCATCTGCTCACTTTGAACACACTGTTTTAGTAACAAAAGATGGTTATGAAATTTTAACAGGAGAATGATTAAATGGGAAAAGTAAAAAATGTAAAAAAAACAATCAATAAAACAGTTAAAAATAATGCTTCAACTAGAGAAGATAAAATTGAAGTAGAAGGTAAAGTTGTTGAAGTCCTAAAGGGTGGAGATTATATAGTAGAATTACCTAATGGACACACTGTAGAAGCTTACGTTTCTGGTAAAATGCGCGTTAATATGATACGTATTTTACCAGGTGATACAGTTACACTTGAATTATCGCAATATGATTTAACACGTGGGCGAATAACATGGAATAAAAGATAAAAAATATGGAGGTATATTAAATGAAAAAAAGACCATCAGTAAAACCAATATGTAAAAAATGTAAAGTAATTAGAAGAAAAGGAAAAGTAATGGTTATTTGTGAAAATCCAAAACACAAACAAAGCCAAGGTAAATAGGAGGTAAATAATGGCAAGAATTAAGAATATCGAATTACCAGGAAATAAACATACTGAAATAGGATTAACAGCTATTTATGGTATTGGAAGAAGTTTAGGAACTCAAATTTGTAAAGATGCAAAAGTTGAACCAACAAAAAAAATTAAAGATTTAACTGAAGAAGAAATTAGTGCAATACGTAAAGAAGTTGATAAATATATCGTTGAAGGTGATTTAAGACGTGAAACTCAACTAAATATTAAAGCAAAAATGGAAATCAACAGTTATGAAGGTACTAGACACAAGAAAAATTTACCAGTAAGAGGACAAAGAACTAGTAGAAATGCTCGTACTCGTAAAGGTAAAGGTAAAGTAGTAGCTAATAAGAAAAAAGTAGGTAAATAGGAGGTAAATAATGGCATATAATAGAAGAAACTCTAAAAAGAGAGTAAAGAAAAATATTCCAGAAGCTTCAGCTCATATACATTCAACTTACAATAATACAATAGTAACAATTACAGATAAAGATGGAAATGTTATTAGTTGGGCATCAGCTGGTACAATAGGTTACAAAGGTAGTAAAAAGAAAACTCCTTTTGCAGCACAAATAAGTTCAGAAGCAGCAGCTAAAGCAGCTATGGATTCTGGAGTTAAAAAAGTAGAAGTTCACGTAAAAGGTTTAGGTTCAGGACGTGAATCAGCTATTCGTGCATTACAAACTGCAGGACTAGAAGTTACAAGTATAATCGACGAAACACCAGTTCCTCATAATGGATGTCGTCCACCAAAAAGACCAAGAAATTAATTATAGAAGGGACTGAAAAAAGTTATGATTAAATTTGAAAAACCAGAATATAAAATAACTGAATGTGCAGAAAGCACACATTATGCAAAATTTGAATTAGAACCATTAGAAAGAGGATTTGGTACTACTATAGGTAATGCATTAAGACGTGTTATGTTATCATCATTACCAGGAAGTGCAATTACTAGTGTTAAAATTGATGGAGTAATGCATGAATTCCAAAAAATTGATGGTGTTTATGAAGACGTTACAAGTATCGTAATAAACTTAAAATCAGTAGTTATTAAAAATCATTCTGATGAAGACAAAATTATTCGTTTATCAGCAAATAAAGCTGGTGAAGTAAAAGCAGGAGACATTGTTGTTGACCAAGATCTTGAAATAATTAATCCAGATTTAGTAATTTGTACACTTGTTGAAGGTGGAAAAATTGATATGGAAATGACAGTTTCAAATGGTAAAGGATATGTTGATGCTAAAGAAAATAAAGCATTATTTACAGATAACAAGCCTGGAGTTATTGCAATAGATTCAATTTATTCTCCAATTGAACTTGTAAATTTTGAAGTTGAAAGTGCTCGTGTTGGACATAATGAAAATTATGATAAATTAATTATGTATATTACTACAAATGGTAGTATGACTCCACAAGAAGCAATGGCATTATCTGCTAAAATATTAATTGAACATTTTAATATTATTACAGATTTAAATTCAATTTCTGATGTTACAGGCTTAATGAGTGAAAAGAAAGTTGATACAATAACTAAAACATTAGAAACTCCTATTGAAGAAATTGAATTCTCAGTTAGAGCTTATAATTGTTTAAAAAGAGCTGGTATTCATACAGTTCAAGATTTAATTAATAAAAAAGAAGTTGAAGTTACAAAAATACGTAATTTAGGTAAAAAATCACTTAAAGAAGTATTAGACAAAGTAGAAGAAATGGGACTTAAGTTCCACGAATAAGGAGGTAAAATTTTATGTCTTATAGAAAATTAGGAAGAGAAACTCGTCAAAGAAGAAGTATCTTAGCTGGTCTTACTAAAACTGTAATTATGGAAGGTTCTGTAGTTACTACTGAAGCAAGAGCAAAAGAAGTTCGTAAATTTGTTGATAAAATGATTACCTATGGTAAAAGAGGAACTTTAGTATCTCGTAGAAAAGCTTTAGCTTTCTTACATAATGATAATGAAGTTGTAAGTAAAGTATTTAATGAACTTGCTAAAAAATACGAATCTAGAAATGGTGGTTATACTAGAATAATTAAGTTAAAAGAAAGAGTTGGAGACGACGCTTTAGAAGTAAAATTAGAATTAGTATAATTAAAAAAGGCGTAAGAATAAAATCTTACGTCTTTTTATATGTTTAAAGAATCAATTATAATTTGTTTATTATTTAATAATCTTTCATCATAAGGTGATATTTCTAAAGCATGATTAATAGCATTTAAGGCTTCTTCTTTTTTGTTTAAATTATAACATGCTATAGCTAATAAATCATATGGTGTTTCATTCCAAGAAAATACTTCATTATTGTATGTTTTCTGATGGCTTTTAATTTCTAATACTTTATTAATATAAAAATAGATACCTTCAAAATCATTTAATTCATATTTTAATAAAGCCATTTCTACATATGGATCTCTAAGATATGGAGCTTCATTAATAGCTTTTAATAACCACATATTACTTTCGTCATATCGTTTTAAATATTTATAACATCTGGCAATAAAACGCATTGAAGCACATCTTTCGTCTTTCCAAGTAGCACTTTTAAGATTCAAATGTTTAATTAGAATATCAATACTTTCGTTATATTTACCATAATACATATATTCTCTACCTAAATAATGCATATTTCTATCATTAGTTGGATCTTCTTTTACTGACAATTCTAGTAAAGGCAAGTATGAACTTCTTGATTTAGAACTATCAGGATAATGATTTAAAACTATCTTATCATTAATAACAACATTTTCATGTATCTTATCATATTTTAATATTTCGTGAACTGGATGTATCCATTTAAAATTATTTCTACTATGGATTTTTTCATAAAAGAATGATATTAAAGGCTTATCTTCATTATCTAAACTCCAATTATATGTATATTGACATCTGTTGGTGTTTTTTTGCCAAACTTTTTCTAATTCTTTTCTCCAGCCTTTTTTAAATACTTCATCTAAATCAGTACATACACAAATATCAACATCATTAGGAACCATTTTTAATGATTCATTTCTAGCAACATCAAATCGCCAAGGATTAATTTTCTTCTTTTTAACATGAACATTATGATCTTTTAATAATTTTACAGTATTATCTGTAGAGCCAGTATCTAATACATATATTTCGTCTGCTTCTTTCATGGATTCATACCATCTATTAACAAATTTTTCTTCATTTTTAGATATTGCATAAACACATACTTTAAACTTTGACAATTTTTTATGCTCCTTGTCTTCCTAAATATTCAATTATTATTGTTAAAAATGAATTAGCAAAATAAGAACTAGAATTAATATTTTTTAAATCAGGAGAGTTTAAGTAAATAATATGGTTTGTTAAATTTACTAACTCAAATTCATCAGTTGTATCTATTACTGAAATAATTCCTTGAGCTGTTAATTGTTGAACTTCGCTATTGTATGTCCAATTACTAGTTCCAACATAAATTTCATCAGTGTCTACTTGTCTTAATCCAACGGATACAAAATCATTATCAGGATTAAATTGTGCATTACTTGTAGAATAAGTATTAATAGTAAATGTTACCTTATAGTATCCAATTTCATTAAATTTTATCAATTCTTCATTAGAGTCTAATGTTACTAATTCACTTATATCAATTTCTTTTCTATCAATTGGAAGTCTTTCATCAACATTAACTGGTATTCCGTTTGCAGAAGTTCCATCATTATAAGAAACTAAATATGCTGCTCTAGAAATTTTTTCTGGTCCAGTAGGTCCAGTAGGTCCTGCTGGAATAATAAAGTCTAGATCATGATGATTATTAGTTTTAATATCATTAACAATTGCTTCAGTACCAGATTCTCCGGTTCTCACACTTCTTATTGAAACAGTTTCTCCTGCAATACCAGCAGGTCCAGCAGGTCCGGTAGGACCAGTAGGACCGGTAGGCCCTTGAGCTCCAGTTTCGCCAGCAGCACCAGCAGGACCTTGTATGCCTTGTGGTCCAGTGGGACCAGTTACACCTTGAATACCTTGTAAACCTTGAGGCCCAGTAGGTCCGGTAGGACCAGTGGGACCGGTAGGCCCTTGAGCTCCAGTTTCACCAGTAGCACCAGCAGGACCTTGTATGCCTTGTGGGCCAGTGGGACCAGTTACACCTTGGATACCTTGTAAACCTTGAGAACCAGTAGGTCCAATTATACCTTGGATACCTTGTAAACCTTGAGGCCCAGTTGCACCTGTAGGTCCTTGAGCACCTGTTGGACCTGTAGCTCCAGTAGGCCCTCCAGCAGGCCCAGTTGGTCCAGTAGGTCCTGTTGGGCCCGTAGCACCTTGGATACCTTGTAAACCTTGAGGTCCTGTAGCACCAATTGGACCTTGGATACCTTGTAATCCTTGAGGCCCAGTTGCACCAGTAGGTCCTGTTGCTCCAGTTGCACCAGTAGGTCCAGTTGGCCCTCCAGCAGGCCCAGTTGGTCCAGTAGGTCCTGTTGGGCCTACATTATTATATCCACACGGATATGTTGTACGTGAAAAATTCATTTTTTACTCCTTTCAATAATAGTTTATGAAAAAAATTTTTTCTTGAAAATGTAATTTAACTATTTAATGAACAATTTTTTTTATTTAGCATATATAAAATAAAAAAGTATCATAAAAGGTATATTATATTGCGATGTAACACTTTTTTATAGAAAGAGATTTTTTGATTATAGAAAATATTAAATTAAAAGCAAGCAGTTATGACAAATTTATTTTTAAAGGTTCTTTAGCATTAGAATATTATTTTGATGTAAATACTAACAAAGATAACTATATAAAATTATTTAATGATTTTAACAAAAAGCTAAAAGAATATCGTATGTTATCTGTAAAAGATGAAAAAAGTAAAGAAAATATAGTTAAAGAAATAAAGTCTATTATATTAAAAATTGGTAAAGAAAATTTTATAATTTACGAAGATGGTGATGTAGAGTATAACTCTTGTAATGTTTAATAAGGAGATGAAAATAATGTCAAAGGATACAAGTAAAGGTGGAAGTAATAGAGATTGGGGGTATGCTAGTTATGACGTTGATAAGTTTAATGATTATAAAGTAGCGATAGTTACAATAAAGGTGGGGATCCCGATTATAGTAGAAGAGAAAGTAATGGCTCGCCAAATCCATCAATTGGAGAAGTTCAAAGTAATGGTGGATGTTATTTAACGACTGCTTGTATGATACATACTAAAGAAGAATTTGATGATAATTGTGAGGAATTAACAATATTAAGATGGTTTAGAGATAATTTTGTCTCAAAAGAAGATATTAAACATTATTATATAACTGCACCTATCATTGTGGAGTCAATTAATGAAATACAAGAAAATAAAAACATTTATGATTATATTTATAAATATATAGTTAGAGCCTGTGTAACTGCTATCAAAAAAGGCGATTATGAATTTGCATATAAAAGGTATAAAAGTAGTATATTAGCTTTAGAAGAAAAGTTTGCAAAGCCAAAATTAACAGAAAAGTTTATAAAAGTATTAAAAATGAAAATGTAAAAAAAATTTTTCTTTATAATTATATATTTTTAATCTTATAAAATATTAAAAAATAATGTAAAAATTTTATGGAAGTAATTTATTAATAAAACCTCGTTTGTTGTAACGAGGTTTATTTTAATAGTTTATTTTCTATAATAGATATGATTTTGTATAAAATATAAGAAATAATAATAAGGATTATAACACCACTCATGACTATATTTAAATTAAAAATTTGAGTTCCATAAATAATTAAATACCCAATACCTGATTTACTAACTAAAAATTCTCCCATAATAACTCCGCTATCACCCCCAGTGAGAGAAAATTAGCAAAGGTTATAAGATTCCAAGAAAGGTATAATAAATATGGGAGCAAGAATGACTTGTCCTTATTGCAATAGTAAGGATACTACAAGTGTTATTTATCTTTATAGATATAATGATAATAATACTTTTGTTAAAAAGAATAATGATGAAGTAAAATATTCAGAAAGAAAAAGAAAACCTAAAAGATTAAACTATGATGGAACTCTTATAACAGATCATAATCATAATAAATATTGTAATAGATGTCATAAAACATTTAATTCAATAGAAAACTTATATGCAGTAGATATTAGTAAAATAACACTAGTATTTATGTTAAGTAAAGCAAGATATAAATATGAATTTATCTTTGATGATAATCCAACATTTATATTTAAAAAGAACTATGAATTGATTAGTAAGGAAATAATAACTAGTAAAGATAAAATAAAAATGCTAGATAGTATAACTAATTCTAAAATAAATTTTTGGAATAAAGAATATATCAATAAAGATTATGATAATTATACATGGATATTAAAGTTAGAGTATTATAATGGACTTTCAGAATGTTTTAATGGACATGATATGATTCCACTTAATTGGAATACATTTATACATGGATTTAAGAATTTCATAAATAGATATGATGAAGATAATTTATTATTAAAAATTAAAAATAACTAGGAAGATGCTTGAAAAGGCATCTCAGACTGTTGACAAAGAAAATAATAGAATGCTATCATCAATTGAACTATCTGAATTTTTAATGTATAATGTTAGTGAAATATTAAAATATTATGAAGAATTCAAGGAGGAACAAAGTTATGAATATGAAAGAAATTCAAAAGGAAATATGGCAAAATAAGCTTAATAAAGGATTCAATACAACAGACGTTAATAAAGAATTTTGCTTATTATATGGAGAAGTTGCTGAAGCATATGACGCATATAGAAAAAAGAAAGATGATTTAAATGAAGAACTTGCTGATGTTGCTATTTACTTAATGGGTCTTTCTGAAATGCTTGGATTTGATTTAGAAGAAGAGATTCTTAAAAAAGTTGATAAGAATGGTAAGAGAGTCTATAAAAATATTGATGGCGTTAATGTAAGAGTTAGTGATTAATAGTGTCTATTTGATAAAAGTGATGTATATGCATTACTTTTTTGTTATAATGATATTGGGTGATAGAATGAAAATAATTGAATATGAAGATCAATATCTTGAAGATGTTAGAAATTTATTAACTGAACTTGAAGAATATATAGTTTCTATTGATAAAGATGAATTAGATCAAGTACATCCTGAATATCATGAAAAGATGGCTTTGATTGATTTAAATGAAGTAAATAAGAATAATGGTAAATGTTATTTAGCTATTGAGGAAGATGAAGTAATTGGATTAATAATGGGGACTATTCCTCAATATGGTGAATTTGATTATTTGGATTATAAATGTCCTAAAAGAGGCGAGATTACTGAATTAATTGTTACATCTAAGATAAGAAGTAAAGGTGTAGGAAATGCATTAATATCTAAAATAGAAGAATATTTTAAATCTGCTGGTTGTGAATATATTTTAGTAGATGTATTTGCATATAATAAAAATGCTATTAATTTTTATGGTAAAAATGGATATCATCACAGAATGTATACTAATATTAAAAGGATTGGATAGAATAAAAAAATAGAAACTATCTTTAAGGCAAGATAGTAACACACTACCAAGTTGGCATAGCCAACTAGGAATAGTGTGCAAAGGGATACCCTTTTGAAACCCAATGGGCAACATACTACAAACTAATCGTAAGTAGAATGTTGCTCTTTTTTATTGCATAAAAAAGAAAAGAATACTATCTCCACTTTCATTGCTTTGCAACAAAACGTGCCACGTATTCTTTAATAAAAAATAACCTAATGCTTTTTGCAAAAGGTTATTTTTCTTTTGAAATACTTTCGTATTTCCTTTCAATTTCAGATAAGAATCTATCAATTGAATCGGCTTTATCTAATATTGATTTATCAATATCTTTTTGTTTCTTTAAATATTTATATATGTCATTAAAGTATTCATGTGTATCCATAGCAACATGTCTTTTTTGATCTATTATGAATTCAGCATGTTTAAGTTCTTCTTCAATTTCTTTTATCTTCTTATCATACATTTCATAACTAACTATGATTTCATCTTCACCATACTTAATTGTTTCTTTTGAGTATCCAGCAAGAGTAGCAGTTTTACTAAATGGAATACCTAAATATTGTTCTATTCCTTTTAATATGATTATGGATGGCTTAACTCTAAAGCCACTTTCAATATTATTTAATTCAGTATGACTAATTTTTAAAAGACTAGCTAGTTTTCTTGCAGATAGACCTTTTTCTTTACGAGCATTCTTTATTAAATCTGCAAGAGTTTCCTCAGATTTATTCTTTTTTAACATAGTTTCATCTCCATCAACAACTTAATTATATATGAAAAAATTAAAAAAGTAAAGAAAAAACGGAAACTTAGTTGACAATTTAGTAAATACGATGTAATATGTAGTTGTGGAAACCAACTTTCCAAACAAGAAAGGAGTGAAAAATATGTATGAAGAAAAGAAAACAACTTGATTTAACAAATAGTACAATCTGGAATAATAAAGATATTAAACCAGAGGCAAAAGAAATATATTCCTATCTATATTGTATGGGATTTGATAGAACAGTATTCCACTTCAATATAGGGGATATCCAAAATTATATTCCGATAACAAATGTAGGATTTAGAAATAATCTAAAGATATTAGAAAAACTAAAACTACTAATATACAAAGAATATAAAAGAGGAATGTATGAAATACATATCTGCTAGATAAGTAGATATGGAGATACAATAAATGTTCGGAGATTTAGATTAGTATCTCGATCTTATAGAAATATAAGATTCAGAAATCCACCAAGGCGGGATTTAAAATATTGGCTTATAAATATCTTCTACTTTAGCTCGTTTTTGCTTGTATGATTTATGCAAGTTTTTTTATTGGAATTTTATTTAAGAAAGGAGAATGCCTATGCCAAACAAAGTATTAAAAGGAATAATATATGGGTTGTATCGTAATTAATGACAATGTTATTGAAGATAAGGAATTAAATTCAACAGATAAAGTGGTATATGGATTAGTAAAAGCATTAAGTAATGATAAAGGTTATTGTTTTGCTACCAATGATTATATTGGTAAAAGATTAAATCTTTCAAAAAGTACAATATCAAATACTATTAGTAAATTAAAAAGCCTAGACTATATTAAAACAAAGCCAGTAGATTATCAAAGAAGAATTTTTATAAGCGATAAGTAAAATTTAAGAGGGGGATAGTAAAAAAATCATATAGCCCCTATTAAAATAATCAGATAGTTATATGAATATTTTCTTATACCCTATATGAATAAATTAAGACCATAATAAATAATATAAAAAATAATTTAATAGATAATTATAATAGATAATTTAGTATTCTAATTATAAGTAGAAAGGATGTGTTAACATGGATACAGAAAAAATAAATTATAACGAAGTTTTAATATCTGGTAAAATAAACAACATTAAGCATTTTAATAACTATATAGCATTTGGACTTACTTGCAATACTTTTGCTAAAATTAAATCTAATTGTTTTATTAGTTTTCATATATATGAAGATCTTTATAATATTTATAAGGATCTTTTTTATAAGAATAATAAATTATTTGTAAAAGGATATTTAAATTCATATACCGATAAAGACAATAAAATTGTAACTTATGTAAAAGTAACAGATGTATCAAATAATCCAGATGATATTATAGATGAACGAAAAGGTCCATATATAAGATATGATGAAGATGGAGTTATGGTTTGGAATGGTAGAAGATGTGAAGCAGATCCTTTAAGCGAAGATGATCCTGAATATTTGGAGATGGTAGAACTTCTAAAGGAATACGAATAATAACTTTTTATAATTCATAAAAATTATTAGAGGTGTCCTATGATAATTGTGAATAACTATGATAAGAATGGAAATAAAATTAATCCAAGTGATATAAAGATTACTGATGTGGTTATATATGAAATTGTTAAGAAGTATGCACATGTATAAAAATCATCATGTAATAAAATCCAATTATATGGTAAAATGTAATTGGAATCTTATAATCTTGCTTTATGAGGAGGAGTTGATATAAAAGCGGGATTATATGCAAGAGTTTCTACCGACAGCCAACTTGAAGGATATTCAATAGATGCCCAAAAAGAATTTTTGTTAAGTTATGCAAAAAGCAAAGACTATATAGAGTTTGAATATTATATTGATGGTGGATATTCTGGTAAAGATTTAAATAGACCAGCAATTCAAAAATTAATTGAAGATTGTAAGAATCATAAAATTGATGCTGTATTTGTATTTAAGTTAGATAGAATATCAAGAAGTCAAAGAGATACATTATATTTAATTGAAGAAGTATTTAATAAGTATGATGTTAGTTTTGTTTCAATGAGAGAGAACTTTGATACATCAACACCATTTGGAAAAGCTATGATTGGTGTATTATCAGTATTCGCTCAGTTAGAAAGAGAAACAATATTAGAAAGAACTCGTATAGGACTTAAAAAACGAGCTGAAGCAGGTCTTTGGAGAGGCGGAGGTAAAATACCATTTCCTTATCGTTATGATAGAAATACAGGTACACTAATACCAATTCCAGAACAAGTAGAATTACTTCATAAAATGATTTCACTTTATATTAGTGGTAAAAGTTTTAATGTTATTGGTAAAATTGTTGGAATGGACGAATCAATGGTTGAAACTAGAATATTATCTATAACTAATACTGGTAAAGTTCCATATAAAGATGAAGTATATGATGGACAACATGAAGCAGTAGTATCTGATGAACTTTATGAGGAAATATTAAGAGTAAATAAAGTTAGAAGTCGTGAAAAGTATGAAAGACATTATTTACTATCTGGAAAAGTATTCTGTGGACATTGTGGAGCCAAGTATAGATATCAAAAATGGGGAAAAAGATTAATTATGTATTGTTATTCACAACAAAAGAGTAAACCAAGATATATTAAAGATCCTAATTGTAATAATAAAAGATGGGACACATTTGAAGTTGAGGATGCAGTATTAGAAGAATTATTTAAAATGAGCCTAGATTTAGATTTATTTAAGAAAACTTTTAATATAGCAACTGTCAATGTAAAAAATGAATATAGAACAAGACTTGAAGAAATAACAAAACAAATAAATAATCTATTAAATAATATAGCAAGTGGTATAGCTGTGGGAGAAACTAATAAAAAAATAAATGAATTAGAAAAAGAGAAAGAAACTATAGAAGAAAAATTGACCCAATCAGAACAAAAAGAAAAAGATAACAAAGTATCTTTAAATATGATTAAGAACTTAAAAGCAACTTGGTTTGATATGGACTTTGATGAACAAAGAAGAATCATTGAGCACTTAATAGACAAAGTTATAGTAAATGATAATGAAATCAATATCTACTATAACATTTATTAAAAAATGTTTTTTCTCCCACCGGGGGTAATAGTCCGATTAAAGACATTGATATGTTTAATTTTAAAGAAGAGATAATAGTTACTAAAGAATTTGGAATAACTAATTTTTTAATAATATCTAATTTATTAGCATTAAATGATTCCAATAATTTAATTTTATTTTTATCTGTTTGAATAAATCCATTATATATCGTAATAATACTTATAATAAGATTGATTAATAAAGCCATTACAATAATAGATTTTAAATTAGCTCCAACCCAGATAATTATGATAGGTCCAAGAGCTACTTTAGGAAGTGAATTTAACATTGTTAAAAATGGTTCTATAATTTTAGCTAGTAATTTAAAACTATATAAAAGAAGTGCTATTAAAAAGCCAAGAAAGATTCCTAAAACAAAGGCAATTATAACTTCATATAATGTAGTAAATATATGGTTTATTAAATTAAAATTTTTGTAAAGATTAATTATGGTTTTTAAAATATTGCTTGGTTTTGAAAAAATAAATTCATTTATATAACCCTTGGTTGCTAAAAATTCCCATATACCAATTAGAAAAACAATTATGCTAATTTGAAAAAATATAACTAATATTTTTTCTTTTTTCTTTTTATTTAAATATTTTTTTTGATTAGGTGACATTTACATCTAAGTCCTTCCAGATAGTTTCATAATATGTTGAAAACTCTTTAGCTTTTCTATTTTCAATTGGATTGGTGGCACCAGTTAATTTTACTTCATATATATTTTTAACTGTACAAGGTCTTTTAGATAACACTATTATTTTATTGGCAAGACTTATAGCTTCTGAAATATCGTGAGTAACCATAATAACTGTCTTTTTTTCTTTTTTAATCATTTTATAAACATCATTAGATATAGCAAGTCTTGTTTGATAATCTAGGGCAGAGAAGGGTTCGTCTAAAAGTAATATATCAGGATTTGTAGCAAGTGTTCTAATTAGAGCAACCCTTTGCTTCATACCACCAGACAAACTAGAAGGTTTTTTGTTTTTAAATTCTTCTAAATTATAGATTTTTAATAACTCGTTTATTTTATCAATTTTCTTAGGATCTTTATCTTTTTTTATATCCAATCCTATTTTACAATTATCAAATATATTTAGCCAATTAAATAAACAGTCGGTTTGAAGCATATAACTGAATGTTATATCTTTTTTAAATTTATATATGCCTTCAAAGTTATTATCAAGTCCTGCTAATATGTTTAAAAGGGATGATTTTCCACATCCTGAAGTTCCAACTATAGCAATAAAATCTCCCTCATAAACATCTAAATTAATATTATCAATAGCTTTTATTTCACCATCGAGAGTATTATAAGATTTAGATAGATTTCTTATCTCTAATAATTTATTCATTATAAAGGTTAGTTATAAGTTTATCATAAGGAACATATTTATCTAGAATTTTAGCATCTATCATAATATCTTCCAAATTTTTAAATGATTCTTCAGAAATAAATGGATTTTCTAACCAAGAATCATATTTTTTATATCTATCTATAATTTTAGTTAAGTCATTTTTAGATATTTCTGGAAATTGATTAAGTATAACATCTGCACAAGTTTTTGCATCATTTTCTTGAACAAATTTTAATCCCTTATCTATGGCTTTTGTAAATTTCTCTAGTAATTCTTTATTATCATTTAGATAACTGTTGCGAGCATAGAATGCAGTATATGGAACTTCTCCAGAAAGTTTACCAATACTTTCAACAACATAACCATATTCTTGTTTTTCTAAGTTAGTAGCATTTGGTTCAAATAAATTAACATAATCGCCAACTCCAGAAATAAATGAACCTGATAATGCTGCAAATTCAACAGAATAATTAATATTTATTTTAGAAATATCAATATTACTATTTTTTAGAGCATTAATAAAATTTAATGAAGGCATACCAGCATAGCGACCTACTAAAACTTCTTTACCAATCAAATCTTCTAATTTGAAATCTTTTTTTCTAGAAACTATAAATTGTCCATCTCTTTTGGTTAAACCTGCAAAAGTTTCTAAATAATCCTTTTCTCCACCAGTATAAACATATATAGCAGATTCAGTTCCTGCAAAACCTATATTTACATCATTAGATAACACTGCCGATGCTACTTTATCAGCACCTGGAGTTAATATAAGTTCTAAATTAATTCCTTCATCTTCAAAATATCCTTCTTCAATAGCCACATAAAGTGGGGCATAAAAAGCGCTATGAGTAACTTCTGCCAATTTCACTTTTGTTAAATTTTCCTTTTCATTATCTTCTCTAAATTTAATAAAAGTTATTATACCAATAAATATAATAAGTAAAATTATTGATAAAATAATTATTCTTTTTTTCAAAATAATTCCTCCTTTTTATTTCTCTGTATTATATGTATAAAAATATATTTTGTTAAACAATAAAATTAAAAACATATATATTTCAAAAAAATATAAGATACTTTGATATTTCCTCCTTTTCTAAAAATTCTTTCAAAGTATAAAGCTAAAATTTATTTTTATAAAGTAGTTAAATATTTTAGAAGATTAATTTATCCAAAGCACTAACAGGGTTATTTGTTCTATTGCCGAGAACAAAGCCTGCTTTATCTTTTTTTGATATATCGAACTTCCTACTAACTCTATTTTTGTTTTCGATGTGATCAATTAATACTTTTAATTTCATATTTTTCTTTTTCGTTCATTTTTAATTCAATCTTTTTTAATATGTAACCTTAGTGGCATATTATATCCTGGACTAACACTTAAGAATCAATCATAAATCAACTTATGTTGGTCTTTTTTTGATATTGACATATTTATTGAATTGAACTACAATATACCTAACGGGTGTTAGGGAAGCGATATAATGGATACCAAACAAAAAATATTAGATTTTTCATTAAAACTATTTTCTGAAAATGGTTTTGAAGCAGTATCTATAAGACAAATTTGTAGTTATGTAAAAATAAAAGAAAGTTCTATATATTATTTTTTTAAAAATAAGAGAGCTATATTAGATGAATTAATAGATACTTTTGAAAAAAGAAGTGAAAAAATGATGAATATATTTGAAGCGTCATTAAGTAATATAAATAGTTTTAATGTTAACTCTTTTAAAAATGTATGTGATATTTATTTTGAACAATATCTTATGGATGATTTTTCAAATAAGGTTTTAAGAATATTATCTATAGAACAATTAAATAATGAAGATCTTCAAAAAAAATATCAAATTTGGGTATTTGAAAAGCCATTAGATTTTCAAAAAAATATATTTAATATACTTAATAATTTAAAATTATTAAATCAACAAGATAGTGAATATTTAGCAATTAAATATTATTCTCCAATTTATTATTATACTCAAAGATGGCTTTTATCAGGAAAATTGAATAATTATAAAAAAGAAAATTTTAGATTAAATGCTTATAAGCATATTCAAAATTTTTTTAAAGAATTAAATATTAAAGGTGGATTGTAAATGAAAAATGTAATTATATTAGGTGCAAATGAAGGAATAGGTTATTATTTAGCAAAACAATTATTAGAAAATGGATATAATGTTGGAATATTAGATATTAATTTAGAGAATTTAGAAGAATTGGTAGCTACATATCCAACACAACTATTAACTGTAAAATGTGATGCCAAAAGTAATGAAGATATTAAAATGGCAATTGACAAATTTATAAGAAAATTCAAAAAAGTAGATATAGCAATACATAATGCTTGCAAATGTACTTTCGATTCTATGGAGAATACAGATGAAAAAATATATAAGGAAATATTTGATATAAATTATTTTGGAGCATTAAGATTAACAAAAAATGTTGTTAAATATATGAAAAAAACAGGTGGTAAAATAATATTTACTTCATCAGGTGTTGGAGTAATGGGATTTACTAAAATAAGTCCTTATGCATCTAGTAAAGGAGCTATCGAATCCTTAGCAAAGTGTATGAATATCGAATATAAAAAAAATAATATAACTTTTCAGATTTTCCATCCACCACTTACTAAAACCAACTCAGCATCTCCATTACCTGTGCCTGAAGAATTTATGGCTAATCCTGAAAAAGTTGGAAGAGGTCTAGCTAAAAATATAAATAAGAAGTCTTTTATTATTTGCCATAATTTTTCTCAAAAAATACAAACTAAGATGTGTTATTTAATTCCTTTAAAATTAGGAAAGCTTATGAGTAAAATGACAGATGCTTATGAAGAAAAATCTCGAATTCAGCACATAGATGGAGAAAACAATTAAATTCTTCCGGTGTAATAATAGATACTAGAAAAGGTCTTCTGGAAGACCTTTAGAACATGAGTTATCAAATAAAGAAAAACTTGGACGAGCTGAAGCTAAGATAAAATTTCTTAAGGCAGAAAATGAATAATTAAAAAAACAAATTGATAGAAATGAAAATAAAAGAGTTGAAAGATATAAGAAAGATCAAAAAAATTTTGATTTAATTTTAAGAGTAATTCAAAAAATACAAAAAAGGTGCTAGACAAATAATGATGGTGCTTGATAATGAGTTTACTGTTCATTTTAATCTTAAAAAGATAAGAAGATTAATGAAAAAGTATGGATTAAAATGTCCAATAAGACAAGCTAATCCATATAGAAGAATGATGAAAGATACTCAAGAATCTTACTTTGGACATATGAAAGATGAATTAAATTGTTTAACATTTAGAGATGTATGTAATGAAATAAAAGATTATATAGAATATTATAATAATTATAGATATCAATGGAATTTAAAAAAGACGACTCCAGTACAGTAGCGAAATCATCTATTTGCATCCATTGCCTAAACTCTTTCTTTTTATTTAGTTCTTGACATAGGGGCACATTTTATTGTTGGATTTCTTCTTTTTTATGTAAAATTTGTTTTCCAACATCTAGTTTATTACATCACTCGCAAGCTCACTATTGACAATTTCTGTGACTTATTTCCCAGTGATAAAAAAGCGAGAACTTTGAATTTTATTTAATGGCATACAAAAAAAAGTTGACATTTTCAAAAAAAATGATATAATAATCGGCACTTAAGAAAATATTTGACTTCATAGATAAAAAAGGGGGATTATTTATGAACAAAGGAATAAAAAAGGGTTTATTTTTAATGACATTTTTTCTAATGATTACGCCAGTTAAAGCAATGGGAAATGCTAAGATTGAATTTACTGGAAATACTAATGTTGAAATTGGTGAAACTTTTAAGATCGATATGATTGTTACAGATATTTACGATACATATGATGGAATTGTAAGTTTTGGTGGAAATTTAGATTTCGATGAAAATATGTTGGAATACGTTTCATCAAAAGGTGCTCAAAATCCTTATTTGTTTCAAATGAATGAAAATGCTAAATATAAAATTGCAGGGTTAGATTTCACATTAGATAATGGAATTCGTGAAAATTCAAAAGTATATGAATTTACTTTTAAAGCAATCAAAGAAGGTCAAACTTCAATTAACTTTAAAAATGCTAAATTAACTGATAGCAAAGATTATATTGATACCGTAGTTTTAAACAAAAACGTTACTATTAATTCAAAAGGTATAGAAAATAATAATAATAATAATAATAATGAAGTTGAGATTATTGATGCTGAAATCAGTGAAAGTAGCAAGGCAGTAAAAACAAATATTCAAATAATTTCTGCAAAAGAAACAAAAACAAAAAATGATGATACAATTTCAATAGAACAAAAAGCAGAAAACAGTTATTCAAAAAAAGAAAAAAAAGTTCAAGAAAAAATTAAAAGTGCATTAGGAATATTTATAAAAGAAATAAAAAATAAATTTAAATTCTTTGAAAAATAGCATTAATTTAAAAAATAATGCTATTTTTTTTGATATTCAAACTAAAAATCTTGTTTTATTTTTTTTTACTATGTTATAATGGAATTGTAGGTGGTAAGTATGAAAAAAATTAAAATGATATTTAGCAAGATAGCTAAACACAAAAAAATAGTAGGCATTATTGCAGCATTACTATTAGTTATTATAATTGTTATTATTGTTTTTTTTGGAGTAACTAAAAAAGAAGAACAATCTCAAGTTTTATCTAATTCATTAAAAGATTTAGGAATAGATTTTTATGAAAATTTCTATTATAACCAAATAGGAAAAGATGACAAAGAAAGAAAGGAATTTTTAGAAAAATATAAAGATATTGGAATAAAAGTAAATTTAGACAGTTTATCTCGATATAAAAAAGACGAAACAGACGAAATTCTTAAAAAATTTGTGAATAGTGAAACAGAAGAAGAGTGTGATAAAGATAGTTCTATGGTAGTTATTTATCCAAAAGATCCATACGGAAAGAAAGATTACTCAATTGATGCTAATTTAGTGTGTGGGTTTGAAGAAACTAAAACAAATAAGGAATAATAACGATAAAAATATTAAAAGTAATTTTAATATTTTTTTATGAAATTATTTTAAAAAAGATGACAAATTTCAAAAAAAATAGTATACTTTTTATAGTAAGATGGATGGTAGTATGAATAGAGTTTTAAAAATACAAAAAAATATTAAAAATTTTTTGTTAGCAATAGTACTAGCATTTTTTTTGGTGATGCCAAGTAATGTAAATGCAGAAGGAGCTATATATAATTTTGATTATACTGGTGGATATCAAACTTTTGTTGTTCCTAGAAGTGGTATATATAAATTAGAAACATGGGGAGCTCAAGGTGGATATCGCAGCAATTCTGGTATGGGCGGAAAAGGTGGATACGCCAGAGGTCAAGTTTATTTAAATCGAGGAGATATTTTATATGTATATGTAGGTGGTTTTGGAGAAACTCATCAAGGCTATAATGGTGGTGGATATCAAAGTGCTACTAAAAACTATGGTGGAGGAGCTACTGATATTCGCTTTGTTGCTGGTGACTGGAATAGCGACCTAGGTTTAAAATCAAGACTTATTGTAGCCGGCGGTGGTGGTACTGATGGCTCTACTGGAAATGCTGGTGGAGTTGGAGGCTTAACTGGAGGTTCTACATCAGGTTGCGGTTCTGGAGGAGTAGGAGGAACCTTATCTGCTGCAGGAAGCCATAGAGCAGGTTTTGGATATGGTGGATCTGGAGTTTCTGGTAGTGGTGGACATGCTGGAGCCGGAGGCGGCGGCTGGTACGGCGGCGGTGGAGCTAATCCAGATAGTAGCGCAGATGATGACCGCGGTGGCGGTGGCGGTTCAAGTTTTACTTGGAATACACAAACTAAAGCTTATGTGCCTAGTGGTTATTCAGTTTCGGAAGATTATTATATGACAGCTGTAGCGTATTCTAGCGGTGCTAGAAGTGGAGATGGATATGCAAGAATTACAGCTTTAGAATTAGATGGAATTACGACTGTACAAATAAATCGTGGCGAAGTACCAATTAATTTTAACTATGATATTTATGTATATAATTTAACAGTTGATAATGATGAAGAAAATATTAGATTTAATATAGTTGCAGAAGAAGGATATACGGTTACTCAAACTGCAAGAAGTACTGATATGACTAATGCACTAAGTGTTACAAATGTTATCACGTTAACTGATGAAGAAACAGGATTAGTTCAAATATATACAGTGAATGTAAAAAAGCAAAATGCCTATTTAGAAGATAGAAATACAGTATCCTATGGATATTCTTATACAGGAAACTATGAAAAATTCTTTGTTCCAGCAACAGGTATCTATACTATGGAAACTTGGGGAGCTCAAGGTGGACATCGTGGAGCTAACAATGGTGGAAAAGGTGGATACGCTAAAGCAGACATGTATTTAGTAAAAGGTGAAGTTTTATATGTTTATGTCGGTGGTAGTGGTTCGCAGATTTCTCAAGACGGAGTTACTAAAGGCTGGAATGGTGGAGGACACACAGTCGGATATTGGTCTGCCGGTGGTGTATGGAGTGAATCTACCAATATGTATGGTGGAGGAGCAACAGACATTAGATATGGTGGCGATACATTATATAATAGGGTTTTAGTAGCTGCAGGAGGAGGCTCCGTAGGTTGTAGTGGCTGCGAAGGTGGAGCTGCTGGAGTTACTGCTCGACAAGTTCATGGTGGCGGAGGTGCTGCAGGAGGATGGACTGCTGGTGGTACATATCGTGCTGGATTTGGATATGGTGGTACTGGTGCCATAGGTAATGGCGGATATGGTGGAGCCGGTGGCGGCGGCTGGTACGGCGGCGGTGGAGCCGGCGTAGATAGTAGTGCAGATGACGACACTGGAGGCGGTGGAGGTTCTAACTATGCTTTCACAAGTGCTTATAGTCAATATGCTCCAGAAGGTTATAAAGTAACAGACAAAAATTATTTAACCGATGCGGTGCTTAGAAATGGTACTACATCATTTACATCTCCTGCAGGGACAGCTGAAACAGGACATGCTGGTAATGGTTATGCAAGAATCACACCAAAATTAATTAATGGTGTAAGTACAGTAACTATTAATGATGGTGAAATACCAATAGATTTCGATTACACTATTTATGAATATCATATTTCAGTTTTAGATAGTGTAAAAGATATTACAGTAAACTTCCAATTAAATGATGGATACTCAATGGTAGAAAGTTATATTGGAAGTTATGATATAACAGATTTAAAACAATATGTTTATAGTGTGGATGTAATAAATGATATAACAGGAGTTACAGTAAATTACACAATTACTTTTCATAAACAAAGCGATTATTTAATGGAAGGAACAACAGGTTCTTATGGATATTCATATGTAGGATTACCACAAAAATTTATTGTTCCAGCTGCAGGTATCTATACATTAGAAACTTGGGGAGCTCAAGGCGGACATCGTGGAGCTAACAATGGTGGAAAAGGTGGATATTCTACTGGACAATTATTTTTGAATAAAGGACAAATTTTATATGTTTATGTCGGAGCTCAAAATGGATATAACGGTGGGGGCCGAATGGGTTCAACTTCTGTTTATGGTGGAGGAGCTTCAGACATAAGATATGGAGGACAATCATTATATAATCGTTTAATCGTAGCTGGTGGTGGAGGTTCTGTTGGAGCTTCTGGCAATGCAGGAGGCTGTGGTGGAGGTACTACAGCTTGTAATGGTGTTGGAAGCTACGGTGGAGGTGCTCAAGGTGCAACACAAATTGCTGGAGGAGCCAATGGTGGCTCATTTGGACAAGGTGGACCAGGTACTGTAGCTAATGGTGGATATGGTGGAGCCGGAGGCGGCGGCTGGTACGGCGGCGGCGGCTCCGGTGTAGATGGTAGTGGAGATGACGATCGTAGTGGTGGTGGTGGAACTGGATATGTTTGGACAAGTTCTACTGCAGCAAATGCACCTGAAGGCTATCTTTTATCATCAGCTCAATATCTATCAGAAGCTAGTACAAAAGCTGGTAACACTAAATTTGCATCTCCAACCGGTGGGACTGAAACAGGACATGCTGGCAACGGATTTGTAAAAATTTCATTCTCATTATCTTATGACTTTGAAATTCTTGTAAGCGACAACGTTACACTAGATAAAGAATTTGAATATGATGAAAAAGATTACATAGGTACGCTTGATACAAATGATTCATCTCTAGTTACATTTGAAGTAACAGATAGTGATTCAATTCTCAGTGTAGATGGTGATGGTCTACAAGAAATTCATGTTGGTGATAATACTTATAATATTACTATCACATATATAAATGGTGCTGTTGAAGTATTTACATATCACATTCATCGTGAAGCTAATGATATAGATTATTTAAATAATATTTATTTTGATGGTCATGAAATTAATGAATTCTCTGATGTAGAATTTGATAAAGATACACTTACTTATAATGTAACGTTACCATATTATATGGATGAATATGATTTGACTGTAAGTAAAGGTTCAGCAGATCAAATAATTACAAATATTGGTCACGTTATAAATAAAAATAATTATTATGAAATTCCTATTTCAGTAACAAACGAAACAGGAACAAGTACAAAAACTTATACATTAAAAATAACATTACCACACTCAAGTAAAATGAAAAAATTAACATTTTATAGTAGTGGAGGTTCTGTTATAGAGTTTCCTCTTGAAAAAGATAAAACAGAATTTAATGTGGAACTAGAAAGTCATATTGCTGCAGTAGATGCAGTAGTGGAACTATATGATGCCGAAGCAGTAGCAACAGTTACTGGTGATGGTTATATAGAAAGAGATAAATATGATATCACTGTAGTAGTAGATGAGCCAAATGTTGAACCTACTACATATGTATTCCATATTAGTAGAATAACTGTAAGTGGATATGATAAGAGTCTTGCTTATACAGGAAATGTTCAAACTGTTGTAATACCTTATGATCATGAATACTTCTTAGAAGTATGGGGAGCTCAAGGTGGAAACGGTGGAGGCCGCGGAGGATACTCTTATGGTAATATTTATTTAGAAAAAGGTACGATTTTATACGTATATTCTGGAGGTTCTGGTGCTAATAAAGGATTTAATGGTGGAGGTACTTCACGAGTTGGATATGGTGGAGGAGCTTCAGATATTCGTATTGGTACAGATTCTTTATATAGTCGTGTTATTGTCGCCGGTGGTGGTGGCGGACATGGTTCAGATGGATGTGCTGCTGGTGCCGTAGGTGGAGGTACTAATGGAGGAGGAGCAAGTAACAGTGGTTCTTGTGGAACTCAAGCCGGAGGAGGTACTCAAACATCAGGCGGTACGTATGGTATATATCGTAGTGCAATAGGAACAATTGGTAAATTTGGTAGCGGTGCTAATGCTCTAACTAGTGGTGGAAACTACTATGGTGGAGGCGGCGGCGGTGGCTGGTACGGAGGAGGATCCGGAGCTACTAGCGGTTGGTCAAACGGTGGAGGTGGAGGTTCAGGTTTCATCTATACTGCCGACACTGCAAGTGCAATTGAAAGTGATACAGCTTGGTTACTTAACAGCAATTATTATTTAACTGACGCAGCTACTTTAAGTGGTTCAAATTACTTTACATCTCCATCTGGTGCAATAGAAACAGGACATCCAGGTAATGGTTATGCAAGAATTACAATCCCTTATCAAGAAAGTGAAAATAATTTTTTAGATGGAATTATTTCTAACAAAGGAGTTTTGACTCCAGAATGGGATTATAATGAAGACACTTATTATTTGAAACTTGATTCAGATGAAGTTGAAATAAATATTGAAGGTGTTCCTGCTGATGGTAAAGCAAGTGTAGTAGGGAATGGTGATTATATCATCGAAGCAGGTACTACTGAAATTCAATTAGTAGTAACAGCAGAAAATGGATACACAAAAACTTATACTGTAGTAGTAACTCGTGAAATAGATACAAATTCTATACCTAGAAATATTTTAATAAATGGTTTAATATCAAATTATTGTGCAGAATTAGAAGGTGCATGTGTTTATAGTTTTGATGAAACACAAGATACATATAATGTAACAGTACCTTATACAATTCGTGAAATAGTTATGGTAGTAGACAAAGCACATTATTTCCAAACAGCTGTAGGAGACGGCTTATATGAACTATCAGGTGGAAATAATGAATTCCAAATTGATGTAACAAGTGAAGATAAACAACATACATCTTCATGGCATTATAATATTTTCCGTGATATGACTGGTAATGCTGACTTAAGATCATTAAAAATGTTAGAACCAGAATATGAAATAAACTATTCTTATAATATTACAGATTATTATGTAACAGTTCCTCATGAAACAGAAACCGTTGAAATTGAAGCAATAGCAGATGATGAAAATGCTACTGTTGAAATAACAAAACCAGAAGTTTTAGATTATGGTCAAAATGTTATAACAATTTTAGTAACTGCAGCTAATGGAAAAGAAAAACAATATAATTTATATATTACTAGGTTAGAAAGTGACAATGCATTCTTAAAAGAATTTACAATGACTAATATTACTGATGGCAAGAGTGAAGAAATAACTTTAGATTCAGAATTTAATAAAATGAATTTAAATTATTCAGTAACTGTTCCAAATGATGTAACAAAAGTCTTATTAGAAGGTGTTATAGAGGATACTGAACTTGCTTCAGTTGAAGGATTAGGAGAATACGATTTAAATGTAGGAGCTAATACATTAAATGTTGTAGTAACAGCCCAAGATGGAAGTAGCTTAACATATAGATTCATTGTAAACAGAGAAGCTAACTCAAATACACTATTAGAAAGTTTATCAATAGAAGAGGAAAACCTAACAGAAACTTTTGAACCTACTAAATTTACATATTATGTATACGTTACAGGTGTGATAGAAAAATTAACAATTAATGCAATTCCACAAGAAGATACATCAACTTATCAAATAATAGGAAATGCAAACAATCTAATAGCTGGTAAAAATGAAATAATAATTAGAGTAACAGCAGAAGATGGTTCAACTTGTGATTATAAACTTATAGTAAATAGAACAGGTTATAATGATAATTACTTACAATCTTTATTAGTAACAAGTGGAAATGAAATATATCCATTAACTCCTAATTTTGATCCGTTGTATGAAACTTATACATTAGATTTACCAAATGATATAACTGAGGTTTTACTAACTGCAACAGCAGATGGAAGCAAAAGAGCTAAAATTGGTAATAGTTCTGTATATACAAAAAATATTAATCTATTAGAAGAAAATCCATCTAATAATATTATTGTAGTAACAGCAGAAGATGGTACTACAAAAACTTATACTTTAGTAATAAATAGAGAAAAATCTAGTGATAATACATTAAGTACTTTAGAAGTAGAAAATAATACATTAATTCCAAATTTTGACAAAGATACTTTAACATATAGTTTTACAACTAATGACAAATCTCTAAATATTACTGCAATACCAACAAATCAATTTGCAAAAGTTGTAATAAGTAGTAATGCAAGTAAGTTAAGTGAAGGATTAAATGTGATAACTATCGATGTAACAAGTGAAACTGGAGAGACTAGAACATATATTCTAAATGTAACAAGAGTATTGAGTGATGATAATACATTAAGAACTTTAGAAATCAAAAATGTTGAATTAAATCCAGAATTCGATCCAGAAGAACTAGTATATAGTTTTGATACACATGAAGATAATTTAAGTATAACTGCTATAGCAAATCATAGATATGCTACTGTAGAAATTAAAAATAATAAAACTCTTCTAGAAGGTAATAACGTAATTGAAATAGTTGTAACAAGTGAAAGTGGAAATGCTAGAACTTATACAATAAACGCTAATAGAGTATTAGATGATAATACATACTTAGCTACACTAACAACAAACACAGGTTTAAATGAAGAGTTTAATAAAGAAGTTTATGAATATACTAAAACTACTGAAGATACAGTGTTATCAATAAATGCTATTGCTGAAAGTGAATACTCTCAAGTTGTAATAACAGATGCAGATGGAAATGTAATTAGTACATTCCCAACTAATTTAGAATTAGGAGATAACATTTTCTATATTACTGTTACTGCTCAAAATGGAGATGTGGCAACAACTAGTCTTACAATTACTAGAAATGAAAGTAGTGACTCTAAACTAAAAGCATTGAATACAAACTTAGGATTAAACGAAATATTTGATCCTGAAGTATATCAATATTCAATAAATACTACTGAACATTTTATCGATATAAATCCAGTAGTTAGAAATGAATATGCAACATATGTAATATATGATATTAATGGAGATGAAGTAACTGAAGATGCTGAATTAATAACTGGTACAAATATGTATATGATAATAGTAACAGCACAGAACGGAACTATGTCAACATATAGCTTAGTTGTAAATAGAACGCCAAAAGATATAGCAACAATTGATGAACTTGGGATAGATGTGAGTCCTGAATTTAACAAAAATACTTTTGAATATACAATTACAACTGATGAAACAAGTTTAAATTTAGATAATATTGTTTTAACAGATCCATATTCAACTTATGAAATCACAGGAAATTCAGAATTTGTAAATAATGAAACTAGTACAGTAACTATAGTTGTAACAAGTGAAAGTGGAAATGTAACAAATACATATACAATTTTGGCTACAAAAGTAATATCTACTGATCCACGTTTAGGAATATTTGAACTTGATGAATATGAATTTGTTCCAGAATTTGATAAAGATACTGATACATATGAAGTGTTTGTTCCAACTAATCTTTCGAGTGCTAATCTAAATTTAAAAACACTAAAAAATACAGCAACAATAAAAAGTATTATGGTAGATAGTACGGAGTATGTTACTGAATCATCAAATATATTTAATAATGCAATTATAATTTCAGATGTAAATGCACAACCAAAAGTTACAGTAATTGTTGAAGCAGAAGATGGTACAGAAAAAATATATGAACTAACTATAAGTAGTGAAGATTTAATTAATAATTATTTATCTACACTAAATGTTAGTTGTGGAGAATTAGATCCAGTGTTTAATAGGGAAACAGGTGAATATATTGTATTTGTAGAAGATGGAACAACTTCATGTACAGTACATGCAACACCAGAAGTAGAAATTGCAACAGTAACAAATATTGGAGATTATACTTTCCCAGTTGAAGATAAATACTTAATTGTACCAGTTACAGTAACTTCAGCTAGAGGAGTAGATAGAGTATACGAAGTAAAAATTAGAAGACCATTATCAAATGAATCTAGATTACAAACTCTAGAAATATCTGGAAGTATTTTAGATCCATCATTTAGTAGTGATATATATGAATATAGCATTGAAGTTCCAAATTCAATAAGGGAATTAAATGAAGATGTATTTACATATACAACAATTGATCCTGACAGTATAGTAACATTCCCAGAAATGAGTTTGAGTACAACAAATATTAATAAATATACTATTACTTCAGTATCAGAAGATGGAACATCAACATCAACTTATGTCCTAAATGTTACTAGAAGTAGATCTAGTGATACAGCAATATCGACTGTTTCGGTCAATGTTGGAAATGAATCATTTGCTTGTGTTATGGATTTAGCTACTAAAGAATGTTCAGTAACCGTTCCAAGTGATACAACAGATTTTAGTATTTATGCAAACTTACCTGAAGGAGCAACAATTAATCCTGAAAATCCGTCTAAACATACTATTGAATCATCTTCATATAATAAGGATGTTTCGTTAGAAGTTACTGCAGAAGACGGAACAACTGATTCATATACTGTAAAAATTATAAGAGGATTATCATCTAATAATGATTTGACTAGTTTGAAAGTAAATTCGGTATTAATTCCAAATTTCTCATCATCTAAATTAGAGTATGAGAAAACAGTATTAGGTACAACTTCTCAAGCATTAATAACTGCAACACTTGCTGATGATAAATCAACAATTGTTACAGATTTATCACAACCATTTACATTAAATTATGGTGATAATGAAATTGAAATAGTTGTAAGAGCGGAAAATGGAGATGAAAAAACATATAAAGTTAATGTAATTAGAAGTGATGCAACAGATGCAACTTTAAGTTACTTAGCGGTAAAAAATTATCCATTTGAAGAGTTATATGATCCTGAAGAAACATCTTATACAATACGTGTTCCAAGAACTAAAGATAAATTAGCAAAGAGTGAAATAATTTATACATTGTCTGATCCTAATGCAATTATTTCGATGGATAATGAAATAGATATAGATTTCTCTAAATCTAATAATATTTTCTCAATAACAGTAACTGCTGGAGATGGTTTAGTACAAAAAATATACAACATTTTAGTGTTACCAGAATTATCAACTAACAATAAATTAAAAAGTGTAGTTATAGATGGTAATACATTAACACCAGTTAATAATGAAATAAATTATGGAATATTTGATACTGATACCAATGCGACATTAACAACTATTACGTTAGAAAATGAATACGCAACTCATCAATCGTTACTACCATATACATTATCTTATGATTCTCCTTATGAAATTGCAGTAACAGCAGAAAATGGAGATGTAGCTATTTATACTGTAAATCTTGTTCGAAATAAAACAAGAGAATTAAAATTACAAAACATTGAAGCAATTTTTGAAAATACTGATGATTGTGAAGGAATATGTACATTAAATCAATCATTTAATGAAGATATAACTGAATATGAAATATATGTTCCAAATGAAATGACTTGGTTAGAAAATTTAGTTGTTACTACTAAAAATGAATTCCAAACTTATGAAGTAATTGGTAATGAAGGTTTTGAAGTAGGAGAAAATATTGTAATAATAAGAGTTAAAAATTCAGTTGATGAAACATTTGACTATATATTAAAAGTTTATAGAGAAGCTAATGCTGATCCAAACTTAGCAAATATTTCATTTACTACACCAGATTATATAATAGAAGACTTTGATGAGAATGTTTATGAATATAACGTTGAATTTAGTGCTATAGATAGTGGTAAATATGTACTTGATTATCAAAAGAAAAATGAAAATCAATATATTGAACTTCGAGGAGACAAAGTATTATATTATGGTAGAAATGATATTATAGTTCATGTTGAATCAGAAAGTTGTTTTACAGATGTTAAAACAAGAGCTGGATGTAATTCTATAGATTACGTAATTCATGCATATCGTTATGAAGCATATAGTAATTTACTAGCAAGTTTAACTGTGTCATCAGGTAATACTGGAGACTTCCTGCAAGTATTTAACAAATATAAATTCGATTATATTTTAGAAGTTGATAGTGAAGTAAGTAAGGTTAAAATTGAAGGAACAGCTGTAGATTCAGAACATACAAATGTAGAAGGCAATGGAGAATACAGCTTAGAGATGGGACTTAATACGTTTACTATAACAGTTAATCCTGAAATAGGGGATCCAGCAACGTATACACTTAATATAATAAGAAACCAAAGTGATAATGTTAATTTAGAAAACTTAAGTGTAAAAGGTTATGAATTATCCCCAGAATTTGAGAAAAATGTAATAGATTATTACATAGATATTGATAGTACAGTAAATTCTTTAGACATTATATATACTAAAGAATCCGAAGAACAAAGTGTTTATATCACAGGTAACTCAAACTTTGTTACAGGTGAGAATATTATAAATGTTGTTGTTTTATCTGCTGATAAAACAAGAGGTAAAACTTATAAAATTCATGCAAATCGTAGTCCTAGTGACAACAATGTTTTAAATGGTATTATAGTTACATCTAATAGCAATGATATCGAAACTATCCATCCATTAAATCCAGCATTTAATAGTGAAACAAATGAATATGTAGTTAATGTTGGTAAAGATATCAATGAAGTTAATGTAGGTATTACTAAAGGACAAGTAATGCAAAATGTTATTGGAGCAGGAGATTATGTACTTGAATATGGAGAAAATATTATAAATATTTCTGTAACAAGTGAAAGCGGTATAGTAAATACTTATAAGATTACAATTAATCGTGATTTTGAATTTGGTTTAAACGATTTAACAGTCAGTCATGAAGATACAACATATCCATTAAATCCAACATTAAGTGATGGTATATATGAATATACTGTTGAAGTACCATATGAAGTAAACTATGTAGAAGTAGATGCAACTTTAAAAGAAGTACTCAATACAATTGAAGGATTAGGGGAATATGAATTACAAACTGGTAATAACGATATTATTGTTACTGTAAGTTATGAAGATAAAGGAAGTAAAGATTATATAATTCATATAAATCGTGCTAAATCAAACGAAGCAAGACTTGAAAATCTACAAGTTGCTGAAGGTCTAATAGATCCTATATTTGAAAGTGATATTACAGAATATAGTGTTGATATTCCTTATGAATTTGATAGTGCAACAATTTTATATGAAACATTAAATGAATCTGCTACGGTAGAAGTATTAAATAATACTGGATTAGAAATTGGTATCACTAAAGATATTCAAGTAATCGTAACAGCAGAAGATGGTACTACAAAAACTTACATAATTCATGCAACAAGATTGCCAATGCCATCTGCAAGTAATCGTTTAACTGATATGTATATTGAAGAAGGAACATTAGATCCATTATTTGATATATCAAAAATGAATTATACAACTGATATAGGAAAAGATGTTAAACGTATTAATTTACATATAAAAGCAGAAGAACCTTTATATTCAACAGTGGAAGTTTATAAATTAGGGACAACTAATACTTCTACAGTAAATATGAAAGTTGATGACCCTAAAATAATGTTAAACGTTGAAAGTGGAAAAAATACATTTATAATAAGAGTAACTAATTATGAAGGAAGTATAAGAAATTATCAATTAGATGTATATAAAGCTGGACCAAATGAAGCGAGAATTAGATCATTAACATTCGACTATGGAACACTTGCACCAGTATTCGATAAAAATAAAAATGCTTATACTCTAGAAGTAGACCACACAGTAAAATCTTTAAAAGAAACTATTACTATGATGGATGAACTTGCGACATATACAATAAGTGGTAATAAAAATTTACAAATGGGAGAAAATACAATAACAATTACAACTTTGGCTCAAGATGGGAAAACATCATTACAATATACTGTAATCGTTACTAAGAAAGCATCAAGTAATGCATTCTTAAGTGATATAGTAACATTCCCTGAAAAAGATTTTGAATTTGATAAAGAAAAATACAATTATGTATTCCATGTAGATGATACAGTAAAAACAATTCAAATTATTGGAGTAAGGGAAGATACAACAGCTAAGATTCAAGGTAATGGTATTTATCAATTGACTGGAGATACATTATCAGTTAGCCTAACAGTTATTGCTCAAGATGGAACAACAAAAGTTTATACAGTTGTTGTTACAAGAGATAAAGATGATAATGCAAATCTTGAAAGTTTGACAATTAATAATGGTGAATTAACACCAACGTTTGACCCAGGAGAAACAGAATATACTGTGACTGTAGAAAATTACGTTGAATCCATAACGCTAAATGGTTTACCTGAATCAGATAAAGCAACTGTAACGGGTAATGGAAGTTATGAATTAGCGGTTGGAGAAAATAAATTATCATTAGTAGTAACAGCAGAAGATGGAACAATAAAAACATATTTTGTAACAGTTACTAGAAAAGAGAACGAAGTATCGCAAACACTTCTTGATGATTTAAAAGTTTTAGAAGGTGAGTTAGTTCCTGAATTTAATCCAAATACATTGAATTATGTAGTAAATATTCCAAATGAGTATGATTCAGCTACAGTAATCTATACTAAACATAACGAAGATGCAACTGTTGATATTTATGATAATGATGAATTAGAAGTTGGACATAATCTAATTACAGTAAAAGTTATTTATAATGGAGTATCTACAGTATATACAATAGATGCTATAAGACAAGAAGCTAGTAATACATATTTAAGTGCTTTAGCAGTAAGTGGTTATGAAATATCACCAGAATTTGATAAAACGATTCAAAATTATTATTTGAATGTAGATAGTGATGTTTTACAATTAGAATTAAAAGCAATTCCTGAATTACCTAATAGTAAGGTGTATGTAAAAAATGGAGGAGATTATTCTCTAATAGATACAACAACAACATTAAATCTTGATCCAGGAGAAAATATAATTTATGTTAAAGTAGTTAGTTCGTCAAATGCTGAAAGGGTTTACAAAGTAGAGGTAACAAGAGCTAATAGTGATGAAAATAAATTACTTACTTTGAATACCAGTATTGGTGAGATTAGTCCTAAATTTGATCCAGAAGTAAATGAATATGTAATTGATGTTCCAGTTGGAACAACAAATATTACATTATCTGGAACAGCGTCAGATTATGCTACTGTAAAAGGATTAGAAACTTATGCTATTGTAGTAGGAGAAAATACAAAATTTATTACAGTTACTTCTCAAAGTGGAATAGTTAATACTTATGAAATTAAAATAGTCCGTGTTGCAAGTAATGATCCAACGATTATTAATATTGTTCCATCAATTGGAAATCTAAATCCAACATTTGTACAAGGTACAAGTGAATATACGATGGAAGTAGAAGGAGACGTTAAGACAATTTCATTTGATGTTACTACACAAGATAAAAATGCTGTAGTAGCAGGTGATGGAGAAACAACATTATTTGCAGGTAAAAATATTATAAATATTACATCAATTGCAGAGGATGGTATAACACAAGAATCTGTAAAAATTGAAGTGTATAAAAAGACAGATATAATTTCATTTGATGTTGAGGATGAAATAGATGTTCCAATTGGAAATGATTATCAGTTAGAAATAGAGTATAATCCTGAAAATACGGATTATAAAGGTATGACTTATGAAGTTCAAGATTCTAGTATTTTAACAATTTCAGATGATGGATTAATAACACCACTTAAAATTGGAGATACAACTATCAAAATAACTTCTACTAGAAATCCATCTTTAACAAAAACTATTACTGTTCATGTTATCAATCCAGAAATAGAATCTGATGTTTATATTATTAATAGAGATACAGAAGGTTCAGAATATATAATTGGAATGCAAATTGGAACAACAATTGATGAATTCTTAAGTAACTTGAAAAATGATAAAGAAACCCTAAAAGTATATGAATCTACAGAAACTGATATTATAGATAATGAAGAAATTTTAAAAACTAGATATGTAGTAAAATTAGTTATTAATAATACTGTATACGACCAATTAATTATTACTTTGAAAGGTGATGTTGATGGTAATGGATATGTAACAGTAACAGATGTCACAAAAATCAGAAATGTAGTACTTAAAAAAGATACATTTGATGTTATTGGTACTGCTGCAGCTGATATAGATATGAATACTTATATAACAGTAACAGACGTTACAAATGTAAGAAATTTCGTATTAAAGAAAATAACTGATTTAAATGAAGATTTATATGCATCTTTAGATAACTAAAAAGGATAAAATTGATACTAGTACCTGTCAAGTACTCACTAAATAAAAAGAGAAATTAATTTTGATTTTTAAGTCGATATTGTACAGGTGACAAGTATCCTAACTTTTTTTGAATACGTTCATTGTTATACCAATGAATGTATTTTTTTATTTCAGCAGCAGCTTGTTTTTTGGTCATTTTGCCTAACGGATATAACCATTCTTGTTTCAATTGTGAAAACCAATTTTCAATTGGACTATTTTCCCAACAATGTCCTTTGTGTGACATACTTCTTCTAAAATTCATATTTTTGGAGAGTTCAATATATTCATAAGCAAAATAAACTGCTCCTTGATCAGTATTCATTATTGCGTTTTTATGATTTCTTACTTTCTTATAACTTTCAATAATTAAATTTACATTATTGTTATTTGATGTAGAAAATGATACAATCTCATTGTTGAAGTAATCTTTTACTGCTGATAAATATAGGTTTCCATCAGTGCATTTTATATAGCTTACATCTGATGAAAATTTCGTTCCAAATTTATTTGTTTTAAAGTTACATTCAACTAAATAGGGAGCCTTATTATTAAGGTTCTTTTCATTTGCTCTTTTGTTAGCTAATCCCATACCTTTTCTTACTCTTACTGTTAATCCTAATATTTTCTTATATCGTCTAATTAGTTTATGATTTAAATTTAATTTCATAATTAAAGTTATTGACAATTGGTTTTCCATTCTCACACCATTTGTAATAACTTCTTCTATTTACATTTAAAACTCCACATATTCTTAATACTGGATATTTAACTTTTAGTTTATCAATTATTTGATATTTTTCTATTTGCGTTGCTGAGAACGGATTTCCATCAGAAGAGCATAAGATTTTTTTAATATATCAATATCCTCAATTTGTTGTTGTGATTTTCTTTTACCACGATTATCTTCACCTAGCTTTCCTTCATCGTATTTTTTATTCCAAACACTTACTGTTCCCCAACTTGGAATATTATATTTCTTCATTAAATATGATATTGTTGCGCCATTTTTAAATTCCTTGACAATTTTTATTTTTTCTTCTAAATTCCATTTCTTTTGTTTACTCACAAAAAAACACCTCCAAAGTTCTTTCTAAATAAATTTTAACATATCTTTATGTTCTTTTTATTTAGTGTGAACTTTAAAGGTATTATAATCATTTTTATCCTTTTTTATTTTTTTATCAAATATTGTAGAAAATTAAATTTTATTTTGATATACTTATTACATGATAGGATAGTAGGAAGTTGAGTGGTTTAAATGTTTAAACAATTAATACGTAGAAATATATTTATTATATTCCTTTTATTTTGTAGTTTTGTGCTTGCAGATAATGTTTCAGCAGCAAGCCATAAACTGGAAATAAGTGCAGTAATATGTGATTCTGAAAAATATAATGATGAAACAGCTTTGAATAATTACAATGCATGTTATAATGATTATAAAGACGGGTTATTAGATTCATATATGTTGACTGATGAATCTGAAATTAATGCCGGTACGATGATTATGGCTATAGTAACTTATCGTGTTGGGGACGTTGCTGAAGTAACTGGTATTAATACCAATGTAGTAATTGATCCAAGTATTTGGGAAATTGGAGTTAATGCTAAAGGTAGTTTTTTCTCTAAGAAGGATGCAACACAATTTACTGAAGAAAATGAAGATGGATACACTTCTTCATGGTTTAATCAGTTGAATCTTTCTACTAATAGCGAAGGAATGAATTTGATTACAATTGTAATCGATGAACAATCTGGAGATGGAGTCGCTCAAGAAACAGATGCAGAATTAGGATATTTCTTCTTAACTTTATCTGATAGCGCTTCAGGAGATGTAAGTTTGAAGTTCTCTACCGCTGGTGGAGATAATGATATGTCTGATGTTGATGCTAATTCAGTTCCTTTTACATTATCTGAATTAAATTTGACTGTTCCAGGAGAATCTTTATCACATGATGCCTCTTTAGGTACGTTATCTGTTTCAAATAGCGAAACAGTATATTCATTATCACCAAACTTTGTCGCAGGTTCTACTGCACAAAAAAATTATAAAGTTGTTGTACCTAATGATATTACCTATGTAAATTTAAATGCAACAGCAAATCATAGCAGAGCATTAGTTGCGAGTGGTGGTATTGGTAAAAAAGACTTAAATGTTGGTAATAATACATTTCCGATTGTAGTAACAAGTGCCTTTGGTAATACAGAAACCTACACGGTAGAAGTATATCGTTTAAGTAATGATGCAACATTATCATCAATTAATTTAACTAATAATATTAGTTTTGGCAATATAGTCGATGGCCAATATAGTTATGAAACTACTATTCCTTATGCTATTAAAGATACAACTGTATCAGCAACTACAACTCATGAAAAAGCTTATATAGATAGTGGAGAAGGAGTTTGGACATTAAGCAACTCAGGTGCCTTATCAAATAATAAAACTATTGTTGTTAAAGCGGAAAACTGTTTAAGCGAGTATTCAAGTGTTCCAGGTAATACTTGTTCATCACAAAATTATAATTTAAAAATTTATCGTGAAGCAGCATCTGACAATAGTTATTTAAAATCATTAACTGTTGATAGTACATTAGTAAGTGGTTTTAATAAAACGATACAAGAATATGATTTAGGTGAGGTTTCATATAATACAACTTCATTACTAATTAATGGTACAGTAGAAGATACAGGTAAAGCTACTGCAGAAGGATTTGGAACAGTAAATTTGAAAGTTGGAGAAAACGAATTTACAGTAAAAGTAACTGCAGAAGATTTATCAACTAGAAATTATAAAATAAAAGTGTATCGTTTGAGTAACGAAGCTAATTTATCTGGTTTAACAATTACATCAGATCCACAAGCTACAATGTCTCCAACATTTAATGAAACTTTCTATGGAGATTATACTTATAAATATGATGCTACTGTATCTGATATAACAATTAGTGCAATAGCAAAAGATAAAGATAAAGCATATGTACTTATTTATGATTCAGCTACATCTGATATATCCTCTTTAACATCAAGCTTAAATACTCAAACACAAACTTTTGGTATTGAAACAAAAAATGTAACAGTTATGGTTACAGCGGAAGATGGCACAGTAAAAACTTATTCAATTAAATTAGAACGTGCTGCATCAACTGATAGCACTTTAAAATCATTAACACTTAGCGATGGAACATTGAACCCATCATTTAAATCAGAAACTAAAAATTATACAGCTACTGTCCCAGCAAGTATTACTTCTGTTACAGTAAACGCTGTTCCAAATTCCGTATATGGTAAAATAAAAGAAATAAAAGGTACTACAAATTTACAATTTGGATCTAATACAATTGAAGTTGTTGTAGAAGCTGAAGATAAATCAACTTCCTCATATTTTATTAATTTGACTCGTGAAGAGTATGATATCGCAACACTTGAAGATATTACAATTGATGGAGTTAGTATAAAGGATTTTAATCGTGATACATTAACATATACACTTGAAGCCGTTCCTTTTGAGACAACTAAAATAGTAGTTGGTACAACAAAAACAAACTCTTATTCAACTGTTTCTGGAGATGGAGAAATATCATTAAAAACTGGAATAAATACAATTAAGATTTTAGTGACAGCTCAAAATGGAGTTGATAAAAACGAATATATTTTAATTATTGAGAGAAAGAAAAATGGCGATAATACAATTTCTAATCTGTTTGTTAAAGGAATTGAAGCGGTAAATACTGATGTTGGAATTTACGAAGTAACATTACCAAACTCAGTAACACAATTAACTCCAGAAGATGTTGTGTTTGATGCACCTGATGACTCAGAAGTTTCAAAAACAATGACTTTGACACTTTCTACAAAATATGTAAATGATTATCAATTTACCGTAACAAGTGAAAGTGGAGAAGTACAATTTTACTCAATTAAAGTAACAAGAACTAAATCAAATGATTCAACAATTTCTAGAGTTAATTTAACTATTGATGAAGATAGTAGTAGATACTGTTTAATGGAAGGTGGAACAACTTGTAAAATAGAAGTTCCAGTTGATACAGAAGAATTTAGTTTAGATGCTGTAATACATGATGAGGCAAGCATTAATCCGGTAAACGGAACAACTTATGAAATGCCTTCTACAGAAAGTACTAAAAACATTAAATTAACTGTAACAGCAGAAGATGAAACTTCAACTGAATATACAGTAATAGTAGAAAGACAAAAATCATCTAATAACAACTTAAAAGAATTAAATGTTGATGGTTCTTTAGTAGATGGATTTACTGCAGGAACTCAAATATATTATGTAACTGTCCCAGGTACTCAAGAAAGCGTTAACGTAAGCGCAATTGTAGAAGATACTGGAAAAGCTAGCATAACAACTGATTTATCAGAACCATTTGAATTAAACTATGGACAAAATAGAATAGATGTAGTAGTAAAATCAGAAGAAGGAAATTCTAAAACATATACAATATTTATAACAAGAAGCAATAGAATAGATGTATCATTAAGTAATTTAACAATTAATGGTGTACAAATAGATGGATTTGAGAGCAATAAAACCGAATATACTCTTGATGAAGTACCATATAATACACATCAATTAAATATTGTTGCAACACCAACAGATGCACCACTAGCAACAAAAGCTGGTGATGGATTAGTGAGTTTAAAAACTGGTGATAACCAAATAGTAATCACTGTAACAGCTCATGATACAACAATTACACAAGATTATATTATTAATGTTAAACGTACATTAAATAGTGATAAAACTATTAAAAAAATAACATTAGCTGGTGTAGAAGCAATATATAATAATACAACTAAAAATTATGAAGTAACTGTGCCTAATGACATTGAAGAAGCTAATAATACAAATTTAGTAGTAGATGTAAATGATGCAGTAACAGATTATGATAAAAAAGCAGAGTACTCATTTACAACAACTCCACTGTTAACTACTAATATTAATGAAATTCCTATTACAATAACAGCAGAAGACGGAACAACAAAAATATATAATTTAAGTGTAACAAGAGAAAAAGCTAAAATAGCAACATTAAGTAGTGTTACAGTAACAAACGGTTCATTTAATCCAAGTTTTACTTCAAATAAATTTGAATATGATGTGACAGTTCCAGTTGATACAACTGACTTTAATGTTTCAGCAGTATTAACTGACCAAAATGCTAAAATTACATCAGGTACAGGAAACTATACAATGACAGAAAGTACTATGAAAGTAAAAATTGTTGTTGTAAGTGAAGATTTATCTGAAACAGAAACCTATACATTAAATATTAATAGAACTAAATCAAGTGTAAATACTCTATCAGGTATTACAGTAAGTGAAGGAGAATTATCTCCAGAGTTTAATTCTAATACAACTTCTTATATAGTAAATGTAGCTGGAGATGTTGAAAAAATTGATATTCAAGCAACATTAACTGATGATAGAGCAAATATAACTTCAGGGATAGGGGAACATAATCTTGTTGTAGGTGAAAATACAATAACTATTCGTGTTGTAAGTGAATCTGGTGCACCGCTTGATTATACAATCAAAGTAATTCGTGCTCAAAAAAGTAATAACTATTTAAGTTCTTTAACAGTAGACGGAGTATTAATACCAGATTTTGATAAAGAAATTACAGAATATACTTTAGAAAAAGTAGATTATGATAAAACAAGTATTGAAATTGGAGCAGTTGCAGAAGATTCTGATGCAATCGTAACTGGCGAAACTGGTAAAGTTGGATTGGCAACAGGTAATAACGATTTTATGATTACAGTAACAGCACAAAATGGATTAGTTAGAACGTATACAATTAATATTGAAAGAGCTAAAAATGATGATGCAACTTTAGATTTGTTGACGGTAGCAGGATATAGTAGTTTAGTTCCAGCATTTGAATCAGCTATCTTTGATTATATAGTAACAGTAGATGAATATAAAACAACATTATCTCCAAATGAAATAACAGCAATTCCAAATGATACGAATGCAACTGTGAATAAGCAAGAAGCGATATCACTTTCAACAACAGTAGATAATTTCTACAAAATTGAAGTAATTGCTGAAGATGGTATAACAAAAAATAATTATACTATTCAAGTTATAAGACCTAAATCAACAGATGCAACCTTAAAAAGTGTTAATATAACAGGTGCTACAATAACTCCAGAATTTAAAGCAAATAAATATGAATATACATTAATTGTTCCATATGGAAGTACAAGTGGATTTACAATCGAAGGTGTTCCAAATGTTGATACTACAAGTGTATATGGTAATGGAAGTTATAGTAAAGATAATAGTGTAATTGAATTAATTACACGTGCAGAAGATGCCAATTCTTCATTAACTTATAAATTCAATATAGTAGAAGCAGCAAGTAATGATGCAACATTAAGCTCATTATCAGTAAAAGGCTATCCTTTTGATAAAACATTTGAAAAAACAACATTAAATTATGATATTGGAGATATTCCATTTAGTACAACTCAGTTAATGATAGAAACAACAAGTACTAATTCTGATTCAGAAATTGAATACTATGTAGATGGTTCTAAGCAATCAAGTAATATAGTAACAATACCTCAAACATTAGGAGAAAAAACAATTGCTGTTAAAGTAATTGCAGCTGATGGTGTAACTACAAAAACTTATAATATAACTTATAATGTAGTAAATTCAAGTAATGCATATTTAAGTAAATTATCTCCTTCAATAGGAGAGATAGAATTTAATAAAACTACAGAAAATTATACATTAACAGTTGAAAATAGTGTTACAAGTATAGATTTTAATATAGAAACAGAAGATGAAAATGCAAGTGTTAAAGTTGGAGAAGATTCATTCTTTAATCAAAAAATAATTACATTAAGTGATTTATCCGAAGGTAAAACTAATTTAACTGTCCTAGTAACTGCTCAGGATGGGAAAACAACTAAAACATATAATGTGCTTATAACAAGATTAGCTCCAGTAGCATCAGATGATGCAAATTTAAGTGCATTAAGCGTAAATGGTTATAGTATTACTCCTGAATTTAATATGGAAACTTTAGAATATTCAATTGGAGAAATACCTTTTGCTTTAACAGAACTTACTATAAATGCAACACCTAATTATGGAAAATCAACAGTTTCATATTTAGTAAATGGTGTAGGACAAAGTAGTAATGTTGTATCTATTCCTAGAGTAGATGGAACAGGAGCTGTTACAGTTAAAGTATTAGCAGAAGATAGAAAAACAGTCAAAAATTATAAAATTACTTATACTAAGCAAGCTTCAGGTAACGCATATTTAAGTAATATTGTTGTAAGTAATGGAACACTAGTATTTGATAAGAAAACTTTTGAATATAACATTTCAGTAGATAGTTCTGTTAATTCATTTGATATTACAGCTATTACCGAAGATGCTACAGCAGTAATGCAAATGAACGGCACAGCTTATACTTCTCCACATACTTTAACTATTTCACCACTTAATGCTGGAAAAACTGAAACAACAATTATGGTTACAGCGGAAAGTGGGAATGTAGTAACATATAAAGTTATAGTTGATAGAGAAGCTGATCCATCATCAATAATTACATCTGAGAAATATGGTCATACTATCACAAATGGTTATATTAAAACAGTTAATTTAAATGTTACAGGAATTGAATTGAAAGATCAATTAGATAATCCTAATGAGTATTTAGAAATCTGGTCTAGTGATGAAACAAGATTAATTTCAGATTCCGAAAAATTAGCAACGGGAATGATTGTTAAGTTAATGATTGACGGTGTAGAGCATGACAGAAAAGTAATTGTTATTAAAGGAGATACTAATGGTGATGGTATAATCGACTTATTCGATGCAGTAAAAATATTAAATCATTATTTAGAAAGAACAATTCTTACAGGAGCGTATCAAGAAGCTGCATATGCAAATGAAGATTCTAATATTGACTTATTTGATGCAGTAAAAATATTAAATCATTATCTAGAAAGGGATTTATTACATTAAGAGGTAGTTAATTATGGAAATAATAAAAAAATTTAAAATTTTAATGGCACTTATTATTTTGCAAATATTTGCTGTGTGTACTTCAGTACATGCAGCAGGTACTGCAACTATATCATTTGAAGGAAATTCAACTGTTAAAGTTGGAAGTTCTATATCTGTAAAAATGTATATTAAAAATATTTCTAGTGTACCAGGTGGTGTTTTTGGTATTCAAGGAATTTTAGACTTCGATAGTACTTATTTAGAATATGTTTCAGGTACTAAGTCATCTTCTTTATCACCTAGTATTAGTACAACTAATTATAAAATTATAGGTATGACTATGAGTGATTCAGATGCTTTAAATAGCGATACATTAATATTTACATTTAATTTTAAAGCTAAGAAAGCTGGTACTACAGCTGTATCATTAAAAAATGGAGCTGTTTCTGATGGAAATAGTGATGCAGTAGCATTAACTATAAATAAAAAAACGATTACTATTACTGAAGAAACAACTACTACTCCAACTGATCCAGCACCAAGTAATCCAACTCCGGATGAACCAACTACATCAACAAAAAGTAGTGATGCAACATTAAAATCATTAAGTGTAAGTGGATATACATTAAGTCCAGCATTTTCAGCAAATACAACAACTTATAATGTAAGCGTTCCAGCAGATGCAACAATTGCTAAAATTGAAGGTAGTGCTAACGATTCCAAAGCAAAAGTATCAGGGTTAGGAAATATTACTTTAAAAGATGGTTCTACAACTGCAACAGTTAAAGTAACAGCTGAAGATGGTACTATAAAGACATATACAATTAATTTTATAAAAGAAGAACCAAAAACTGAAGAAGAAAAAAAAGATAGCGATGCAACATTAAAAAGTTTAAGTGTAAGTGGTTATACTTTATCACCTACATTTAAAAAGAATGTAAATACTTATTCAATGAAAGTCAAAAATAATATTACTGGACTTAATGTTACAGCTATACCTACAAGTGATAAAGCAATAGTAACTATAAGTGGAAACAAAAATTGGAAAGAAGGAGTAAATGTTGTTACAATTAAAGTAACAGCTGAAAATGGTAGTGTTAATACTTATACAGTAAATGTAACGCGTGAATCTTCAAATACTAATTCTACAACAACTACTAAATCAAGCGATAATTATTTAAAAAGTTTAATAATTAATTCCTCTCACGAAATTAGTCAAGAATTTAATAAAGATGTTTCGAATTATGAAATAAATGTACCTTATGAGGTAGAAAAATTAGACTTGTCTTATGTTACAAATGATGGAAAAGCAAAAGTTGAAATCACTGGTAATGAAAATTTTAAAGCTGGAGAAGTAAATACAGTTCAAATTATAGTAACAGCAGAAGATGGAACTAAACGTGTTTATACATTAAATGTTACAAGAACTACATCAAGTAGTGATAACAATTTAAAAGAGTTAATTATAAAAGATGGTGAGTTAAGTCCTAAATTTGAACCAGATACTTTAGAATATAGTATAAAAGTAGATGAAGAAACTACAGAATTAGATATTACAGCAATCGCAGAAAATAGTGAATCTAAAGTAGAAATAATAGGAAATAAAAACTTAAAAGAAGGACATAATACAGTTTTGGTTAAAGTCACAGATAAAAATGGTTTTACTAAATATTACACAATAGATGTAGAAAAAGCAGCAAAAGAAACAAGGATTTTAGGATTTACTCCTTTACAATTTGGAATACTTACAGGAATATTAGGATTGCTACTATTAGTATTAATTTTATTAATAATATTATTAAAACGTAGAAAAAAAGATAAAAATGAAATTAAGACTGAAAATGAAAATAAATCTGTAGCACCAATAATCGAAGTAAAACCGGAATTTAATTTTGGTTCGAAAAATACATCTGATGATGATGTTGTCCATGGTAATTTAAACCAAAATAGTCATGTATTAAGTGAACCAAAAACTTCATCTGTAGAAGCAATAGAAGCAGATTATGAAGAAAAAATTCCTTATGATCCATATGATTATACTGTTACTAAACGTGAAATAGTTGACGCTATTTATGAAGCAACTAAAACTAAAGATCCTGCAAAATTAAAAATGTTATTAGAGCAGGATGCTTTAAACCAAAGAAAAAAAGAAATTAAAAGACGTGAAGAAGAAGCAAAAGCTAAAGAAAAAGAAGAAACAGAAGAAAATTGGAGGTAGTAAAATGAAAAAGAAACTTTTAAAGAATCTATTTATCCTTTGTTCTTTTTGTTTCTTTTTTTTAGTTCCTGTAGTATATGCATCAGGAACAGCTTCAACTGGTTTTAATGGAAACGGCTCAGCTTATATTGGTGATAATATAGAAATAACTTTATATATTGGAAGTGTTTCAGGAACTACTGGTGATGAAGGAATTGCCGCATTTGGTGGTAATTTAAGCTACAGTAGTGACAAATTAGAATTAGTAAGTACATCTTCACTTGCACCATTTACAGTAGAACTTGTTGGTAATAAATTTGGTGGATTTGGAGCTAATACAATAAAAGGTTATAGTAATATTATGAAACTTACTTTTAAAACTAAAGCTTTAGGAACAGCAACAGTTTCTTATAGTGGAAGTAGTCAGCCAGATGCAAGTGCTTCACCAGTTTCTATTTCAGGATGCAGCAAAACAATTAATATTACTAATCCACCAAGTTCAAACAATAATTTATCAAGTTTATCTGTTGATAAAGGAAGTATAAATTTTAATAAGAATAATACTAATTATTCTGTTAGTGTTAATGCAGATGTAACAAATGTAAATATAAATGCTTCTGCAGAAGATAGTGGAGCAAGTGTATCTGGAACTGGTAGTAAATCTTTAAATTATGGTAAAAATACTTTTTCAGTTGTAGTAACAGCTCCGAATGGGGATAAAAAAACTTATCAAATTATAGTTAACAGAAAAGATGATAGAAGTTCAAATAATAATTTGTCAAGTTTATCGGTAAATGGTGGAACTTTAAGCCCAGGCTTTTCTAGTAATACTACTAATTATAGTTTATCAGTCCCGTTTAGTGTAGAAAACTTAAATATTAAAGCTACACCTGCAGATAGTAAATCTAAAGTAAGTATTGCAAACCAAAATAATTTAATTGCTGAAGAAACTACCGCTGTAAAAATAACAGTAACAGCAGAAAATGGAAGTAGCAAAGTATATACAATAAATGTTACTCGTGGAAAAGATCCTAATAAAGTTTTATCAACAAATAATTATTTAGCAAATTTAACAGTATCAACTGGACAACTTAGTCCAGCATTTAATAAAGAACAAACTAAATATATTGTTTATGTTCCATATGAAGTAGAGATCATAGAAATAAATGCAGAAGTTGAGGATACGAAATATGCAACAATAAAAAAAGATGGACCTGATAAATTAAACATAGGTAATAATCAATATAAACTTACTGTAACAGCAGAAGATAATTCTACAAAAGAATATATAATAATTGTATATCGTGGAGAAAGTATTTTAGAACAAAAATTATCATCAAATAATTATTTAAAAAATATAAAAATTAAAAATGGAAAATTAACTTCAGAATTTAATAAAAAAATAAACAATTATATAATTGTTAAAAATAAAAATACGAAAATTGAAGCAATACCTGATGATGAAAATAGCATAGTAGATATTATAGAAAATGATAATGTTATAAATATATTAGTAAAATCAGCAAGTGGTGAAATTAATGTTTATACTTTAATAGTTAAAGAAATAAATATTACTAATATAATTTTAGCTTCTCTAAGTATAATTTTATTCATTTTTGGATTATTATTAGGATATAAATTTAGGGATAAAATAAATAATATTTTTGCAAAAAATAAAGAAAAAAAAGATTTAAGAAAAACAGAAAATAAAATAAAATCAAAAAAAGAAAAAAGCATAGCTAAAAAATAAAAATGGCTATGTTTTTTGATGGAAAATATGTTAAAAAAAATAATAAATCAAATATAAAATTAATATTTAAATACATTCTTTACATTTTTATTCTAATTTGCTATAATTCTTTTAGAATAGCAAGGAGTGATTAGGATGAAGGCATTGTCATTAGAAACAACTAAGTTGCTTGACAAAATGTATAATCTTAGAGGAAAAGATAGTGTAGTACTAGTAGAAATGGATAAGCAAAAGGATAAAGCTGAAAAGACTTTAGAAAGAACTACTGAGGAAAAGAGTAATTTACAAGATAAAATAGCTAAATTAGAAACTCAACATGAGGAATTAGAAAATCAAGGAGAAAAACTAAAAGAAGTTTTAAGTGGTATTGATAGAAATGAATTTGCTGTTGTTTTGGATTCTTTAAAAATTAATTTTGACCCTGAAGAATTAATGGAAAAAGTTAAAGAAAATTTACCTAAAACAATTGATAAGGTTTCTAATGAACAAAAAACTTGTGAAAAAGAATTAGTGGCAGTTGAAGAAGAAATGAACAATGCTATTACAACTATTCAAGAGTTAGGTATTAGAAAAGATGCTGCTATGGCTAATCAAGATAAATTAAATGAATATTTTGATTTAGCTTTAAAAGGTAAAATTAATATAACAAGAGATTCAATAACTAGTTTGTTAGAACAATTTGATTTTTCAGAAGAAGAACAAAGAGAAGCAGCTAAGATATTGATGTTCCCAGAAGATGCATTATATATTTATGATAGTAAAATAAATAATGTTTATGTTCAAGGTAAAAGTATATCTGAAGTAATAAGTGAAGCTAAAGATGCAATAATTGAGGATGAAAAACAAGAAGAAATAAATAATTTAGAAGAACCTGTTATAGAAGAAACTAAAGATATTGAACCATTAGAAAGCAATATTGATTTTAAATTAGAAGAAGAAACAAAACCAGTAGAAGAAGATGCTATTTTTAATCCATTTGTAATAGAAGACATTCCAGTAAATGAAGATGTTGAAATTAAAGAAGACAATATATTTAATAGTAATGAATCATTAGAAGATTATCTTACTTCTTTAGGATTTAATTACTTAGAATTCTCAAGTCAAGATTTAGACGAATTAAAAGATAATTTTGATAAAGAGACAATGAAGAAAAATGTTGAATTAATTAAAGATAAAAATATTGATTTAGACATTTTTACAGATCATGTATCACTTCTTTATGACAAAGAATTAACAGAAAAAATTCAAATTTTATTAAATATTGGAAAAGAACCTATTGATATATATTTAAATCCAAGTATTTTAGTTAAATACTCAACTGAAAGATTAAATAATGCTATTGCATTATTAACAAGTAATGGAATGGATCCAAAAAATGTTCCATTAATGGCATATTAAGGAGGTTTAAAATATGCAAGGAAATATTAGTACACTAAGAACAGAATTTGGTTTAAACCCTGCTCAACATTTAGAAAATCATGTTATATTTTATTTATATGATACAGATGCATTAAGAGATGCTATGTCTCAAGATAATGCTGTGTCTAACGGTATTGTTAATGTATCTGAAGTATTAAAAAATTTAAAAAATAAAGAAAAAAACTTATCTTCTGATATTGAAGAATCATTAAGTATTGAAGATTTTAATATTGGTGGGAGAGCAATATAATGGATTATTTAAAGAATATAGGGTTTACTAGTGAAGAAATAGAAAACTTAGTTGAAAATGTACCTACTAAAGTTTTAGATTTATTAAAAGAAAATTATAAGTTAGTAACACAAAATTTGAATTTTATAAAAGATTTAGGTGTTTCTAATTATAAAGAAATATTTAACAAATATTATGATATGTTTTTAATGGATAATTCAAACTTTGTAGAAATATTTAATAAATATGATACAAAAGATTTAGTTGATAAATTAGAAAAAAGTATTGAAATATTTGATTTTCTATAAGAAGCACATGCTTCTTTTTTTAGAATAGAGGGATAAAATGAATAATAAAATAGTTTTAATTGGTTGTGGAAATGTTGGAATGGCTTATGCTTATGCCTTACTAAATCAAAAAACATGTGTGGATAAGTTAGTTCTTATTGATATAAATAAAGATAATACAGTTGGTCAAGCTATGGATTTAAACCATTGTCTATCATATTCTCCATCTAAAATAGAGGTTATATCTGGAGAATATAGTGATTGTAAAGATGCTAAAATTGTCGTAATAGCTGCTGGTGCTAATCAAGCTGTTGGGGAAACTAGAATGGATTTAATTAATAAAAATAGTTTTATTTTTAAAAATATTATAAATAATGTTATGAAAAGCGGTTTTGATGGAATATTTTTAATTGCCAGTAATCCGCTTGATGTTATGACATATTTAACTTTGAAGTATTCCAAACTTCCTCCAAATAGAGTTATTGGTTCAGGTACAACACTTGATACATCAAGATTAAGATATTTAATTAGTACTAAAGTTAATATTAATCCAGAAAATATTGATGCTTATGTTATTGGCGAACATGGCGATAGTGAATTTGTTCCTTGGAGTACTGTTTCAATTGGTCTTTCCAAAATTCATAATTTTTTAACTTACGAAGAACAACAAAAAATTGAAGAAGAAGTAAAAAATTCTGCTTATGAAATAATTAAGAAAAAAGGTGTAACTTGTTATGGAATAGGTATGTGTTTAGTAAAAATAACTAATGCTATTTTAGAAGATCAAAAAATTATTTTGCCAGTATCAAGTTATGATAAAAATAATGAATTATGTATTTCAACTCCTGCAATAGTTGGATCATCTGGTGTAAAAGAAAAAATATTTATACCTCTTACTCTTGATGAAGAAGCCAAATTAACAAAATCTATAAATATTATTAAAGAAGCTATTAAAAGTATAAATTAATAGTTTTTTTCTTTTGCTTATAAGTTTTATTTGCTATAATAAATAAAGTGAGGATGGTATAAAATGGACTATTTAGATAAATTAAATGATAAACAAAAAGAAGCTGTATTACACATGGATGGTCCATGTTTAGTAATAGCAGGAGCAGGTAGTGGAAAAACTAAAGTATTAACTACAAGAATTGCTAATTTAATAGATAGTGGTGTAAGTCCCTATAATATTTTAGCAATAACATTTACTAATAAAGCCGCCAAAGAAATGCGCGAAAGATTAGAATTGTTGGTTCCAAATAATAATACTTTTGTTGGAACCTTTCATTCATTTGGAGTTAGAATAATAAGAGAAAATTATGATTTACTTGGTTTAAATAGGAATTTTACTATATTAGATAGTGATGATGTTACAACAATAATAAAAAGAATAATGAAAGAAAAAAATATTGATTCTAAAGAATGTGCTTCAGCTTATATAAGAAATAGAATTAGTTTTATAAAAAATGAAAACATGAGTATTGCTGAAATAGAAAAATTCTTTAATACTCCAGCTGAAAAAATAGCTTATGAAATATATAAAGAATATATTAATATTTTAAAAAATAATAATAGTGTTGATTTTGATGACCTACTGTTATTACCAGTTAAGCTATTTAAAAATAACCCTGAAGTACTTGAAAAATATCAAGATAGATTTAAATATATTTTAATTGATGAGTATCAAGATACTAATGAAGTTCAATATTCTTTAACTAAATTACTTGCTAAAAAACATCAAAATATATTTATAGTAGGTGATCCAGATCAATCTATTTATATGTTTAGAGGAGCAAATTATAAAAATATTTTAAATTTTGAAAAAGATTATAAAAATGCTGTAATTATTCCTTTAGAAGAAAATTATCGTAGTACATCAAATATTTTAAATGCTGCAAATTCAGTAATTAGAAATAATAAAGAAAGAAAAGAGAAAAATTTATGGAGTTCTAAAGGTGAGGGTGTAAAAGTTAAATATTTAAGATCTTATGATGAAAAAAATGAAGTAGATTTAGTTATTAGTGAAATAAAGAAATTATTAGAAGCAGGTTATAAGAAGAAAGATATAGCAATATTTTATCGAACTAATGGCCAAGCACGTGTTGTTGAAGAACAATTCTTAAAAGCAAATATACCTTATAAAGTAGTCGGAAGTTTTTATTTCTATGCAAGAAAGGAAATTAAAGATTTAATCTGTTATTTAAGATTAATACTAAATAGTGATGATGAAATAAGTCTTAGAAGAATAATAAATGTCCCTAAAAGAAAGATTGGACCATCAACAGTTAATAATCTAGAAAATATGGCTAGAGCTATGAATGTTTCAATGTTTGAAGCTATTGAAACAGGTAAAGAACTGGAATTTAAAAATTTAATATTAGAACTTAGAAAAGATAGTGAATCTTTATCTCTTACGGAATTAATTGATGATATTTTAGATAAGTCTGGAATGAGAAAGGAATATGAAACTGAAGGAAGTTTAGAAGCTGATTTAAGACTTGAAAACTTAGAAGAATTTAAAAGTATAACAGCTAGTTTTGAAGAACAAACTGGTAGTGTAAATTTAGGGGATTTTTTAGAAGAAATAAGTTTAGTTGCAGATATAGAAGAACATAAAGAATCTAATGATGAAGTTACACTAATGACTATACATAGTGCAAAAGGACTTGAATTTGATGTCGTTTTCTTAATTGGTATGGAAGAAGGAATATTCCCTCATCAAAATGCTTTTGTAGAAGAAAATGGTATTGAAGAAGAAAGAAGACTTTGTTATGTTGGAATTACAAGAGCACGTGAAAAATTATATTTAACTAATGCTAAAAGAAGAATGCTATATGGTCGTGAAAGTATTAACCAACCATCGAGATTTATTAATGAAATTGATGAAAAATACATTGAAGAAGCAGAAAATTCTGTAAAAGAAATAAAAAAAATACATCGTGAATCAATGTATACTAATGATGATACTCAATATAAAAATGGCGATATAGTAGAACACGATACTTATGGAAAAGGTGTAGTAATTAATTGTGATAAAATGATTGTAACAGTAGCATTTAATAATAATATTGGAGTAAAAAAATTAATGAAAAATCATAAATCTTTAAAAAAAGTGGCAACTTATTAATGGGGTGAAATTATGGATATAGAAAAAAGAATTAATGAATTAACAGGAATTCTAAATAAAGCTAATTATGAATATTATGTATTGAATAAATCTTCAATAACTGATCAAGAATTTGATAAGTATTTAAGAGAATTAGAAATCTTAGAAGAACAAAATCCAGAATTGGCTAAACCTGATAGTCCTACTAAAAGAGTTGGAGGAGAAGTAATTGATAAATTTGAAAAAGTTAGACATAATATTCCAATGTTATCACTTCCAGACGTATTTAGTGAAGAAGAAATAGTTGATTTTGGTCAAAGGATTAAAAAAGAAAATTTTGAACCAGAATACGTTTGTGAATTAAAAATAGATGGTTTATCAGTTTCTTTAAAATATGAAAAAGGTATTTTAGTATCTGCTGCTACTAGAGGTAATGGAGTAGTTGGAGAAAATATCTTACACAATGTTAGAACTATAAAATCAATACCACTAAAACTTAATAAAGAAATAGATATTGAAGTTCGTGGTGAAATATATATGGATTTTAAAACCCTAGATAAATTGAATGAAGAACGAAAGAAAAATAATGAGCCACTATTACAAAATGTTAGAAATGCAGCAAGTGGCTCTATTAGACAACTTGATAGTAAAGTCGCAGCTAAAAGAAATTTAAATTCATGGATTTATCATTTGCCTAATCCTGAAGATTATGGAATTAAAACTCACATGGATGCTTTAAATTTTATGAAAGATTTAGGTTTTAAAGTAAACCCTAATAATAGATTAGTTAAAAATGTTAATGAAATATTAAAATTTATTGAAGAAATGGGAGCAAAAAGAAGTAATTTAGCTTATGCAATAGATGGAGTAGTAATTAAAGTAAATGATTTAAGTATTCAAAAAAAATTAGGATTTACTTCTAAATATCCTAGATGGGCAATAGCATATAAATTTCCGGCAGAAGAAGTTTATACGAAACTTACTGATATAATTTTTACAGTGGGACGTACGGGAAGAATTACACCAAATGCTGTACTTGAACCTGTAATTGTAATGGGTTCAACAATTAAAAGAGCAACACTACATAATGAAGATTACGTTAATGAAAAAAATCTTATGATTGGGGACACTGTGTCAATTAGAAAAGCTGGAGATGTTATTCCTGAAGTTGTTAGAGTTTTATTTGAAAGAAGAGATGGTAGTGAAAAGCCATTTAAAATGATTGAAAATTGTCCAATATGTCAAACACCTTTAATAAAAAAAGAAGGTCAAGTAGATCATTTTTGTCCAAATATTCATTGTGATGCAAGAAAAATTGAATCTTTAATTCATTATGCTTCTCGCCATGCTATGGATATTGATGGTTTAGGTGAAGAAATAATAGAAGATTTTTTCAATCTTGGTTATATTAAGTCAATAGTGGATATTTATCACTTAGATAATCATCGAAAAGATTTAGAAAACTTAGAAGGTTATGGTACAAAAAGCATAAATAAATTACTAGATGCTATTGAAAATAGTAAAAAAAGAAGTGTTGAAAGATTAATCTTTGGCTTAGGTATTTCAGGAATTGGTGATAAAACAGCCTTATTATTATCGAAAAAATATAAAAATTTAGATAATTTAATGAATGCTAGTTATGAAGAATTAATTGAAATAAAAGATATTGGTCCAACTCTTGGTAAAAATATTTATGAGTTTTTTAGAGAAGATAAAAATATTGAACTTATTAATAAGTTAAGAGAACTTTCAGTTAATTTTAATTATTTAGGTGAAGCCGAAAAATTCGATGAATTAATAACAAATAAAAAGTTTGTTATTACGGGAACGATTGATAATTATTCTCGTGATGAAATAAAAAAGATTTTAGAAAGTTATGGCGCTACGGTTAGTGAGAGTGTTAGTAAAAAAACAAACTATGTTATAGTAGGTGAAAATCCTGGAAGCAAAGAACAAAAAGCTCGAGATTTAAATATTGAAATTTGGGATAATGATAAAATATTAAGTGAAATAGAAAGATTAAGTAAATAATGAAATAGCAAGAAATTGCTATTTTTTTATGCTTTTTAGAAAAAATTAACAAGAAAAAAAGGAAATGAGACATTTTTTTGTAATAAGATAGTAGGAGGTGCAATTATAATGCCAATGAAAAAAGTCTCATTACTTACTGATTGTATATTTAAAAGTATGTTTAAAGAA
>ERZ857922.123-NODE-123-length-114168-cov-19.612297_pt1 | contig 114168 bp, 130 predicted proteins | sample MGYA00519579_ERZ857922 | MGnify/ENA primary metagenome ERZ857922 (study PRJEB31778, sample SAMEA3449375) | human gut metagenome | biome: human gut; feature: human-associated habitat; material: faeces | place: United Kingdom | collected 2010/2012 ... | reverse complement strand
CTAACCGCAACCAGGGACTTTCCGGACGTCTGACTTATGATTACGGACAACGTTACCTGTTTGAATTTAACTTCGGCTACAACGGTACAGAACGTCTGGCCAAAGAAGACCGTTTCGGATTCTTCCCTGCCGTATCTCTGGGATGGGTGATAAGCAATGAAGCTTTCTTCGAACCAATGAAAAATGTAGTGGACAATCTGAAAATCAGAGGTTCTTACGGTCTTGTGGGTAGTGACGACCTGGCGACAGCCGGAGGAAGTTATTACTTGTATATAGATAAGATTACAAATAACGATCTGTCATATCTGAAATGGACTTCCGGACAAAATATGGACTACCAATTGGGAGGTCCTCAGATGGCATATTATGCAATGTCCGGTCTGGGATGGGAAAAGGTAAAGAAGCTCGATATCGGTGTTGATTTCACGCTGTTCCGCAATTGGACATTTACATTCGACTATTTCTACGACAAGCGTTACGACATCTTTATGAACCGTGAAGCATGGCCGCAGTCTTTGGCATACCATATAGCCAAACCCTGGAGTAACATTGGAAAAATGGATAATAAGGGAGTGGAATTCAGCATTAATTATGCCAACAACTTCTCTAAAGATTTGTCAGTCAGCCTGCAGGCAAACTTCACATACAACAAAAACAAAATGGTCTATGTAGACGAACCGGAATATCCGACTATATGGAAGTCAGAAACCGGAAAGCCTTATTCACGCATTACCGGCTACATCGCAGAAGGTTTGTTTAAATCGCAGGAAGAAATAGACAACAGTCCCGCACAGAACCTGGGGTCTACACCTAAAGTCGGAGATATTAAATATCGTGACCTCAACGGTGACGGAATCATTGACTCGGATGACCAGACGATGATCTCCAAATATGGAAGTACTCCCCGCTTGCAATATGGGTTTGGCGGAACACTCAACTACAAAAAGTTTGATTTGGGTATCTTCTTCAGTGGCTCTGCCTTGCGCTCTATCATGACAAACGGCATTGATCCTTTCCAAGAAGGAATTGCCGTCGGCAACAGAAATGTATTGAAATATATAGCCGACAATTATTGGTCGGAAGAAAAGCAGAACTGGGATGCAACCTATCCTCGCTTGGGACTACTTGCAACAGACGTTGCCAACAATACGGTAAACAGCAGCTACTGGCTAAGAAACGGCTCCTTCCTCCGCCTAAAGAATGTAGAGATAGGATACAAAATACCTTACGGACGCATTTTCGTCAGTGCAGCCAATCTATTCACATTCAGCCCGTTCGACCTTTGGGACCCGGAACTTTCATCCTGGAACAGTTATCCTATGCAAAAGACTGTCAATGTGGGAATTCAACTTCAGTTCTAATTTATTATGATAAAAAATATGAAACTAACACGCATTTTTCAACATATAAGTATAGCAGTTATGATAACTGCATTTAGCTTAACTTCCTGTGATTATCTGGACGTTGTTCCACCTGAACAACCCAATATCGACGATGCTATGTCAAGCCCCACCAGAGCTTTGGGCTTCCTTTATTCCTGTTACGGAGGCGTCGGTACAGATTTACCTTCCGCCTATCTGGGAGAAATAAATTCTACGACAGACGAATACGTACTTCCGTATTCATGGAACACAGATGGCTACTGGGGCGCATATGCTTTCAATACCGCATCATCTACTAACCAAAACTGGCTATGGTCAACTACCTATCAATATATAGGTCAATGCTACCTCTTTTTACAAAAGCTGGAAAATGCAGGAAGCGACATTGCATCCGATGCCGAAAAAGAACTATGGAGAGCTGAATGCCAGTTTCTGGTAGCTTATTATCACTTTGTGACCTTAAGAAGATATGGCCCCATTCCAATCACGGACTCGTATATTCCGATGGATACCCCAACGTCAGAGTACAATGGACGTTTCCACTTTGACTATTGTGTAGACTGGATTGCGAATCAGCTGGATGAAGCAGCTAAAGTGCTTCCAGCCAACCGTACTGTTACTAATGAATGGGGACGTGCTACCTCTACTATAGCGAAAGCCGTAAAAGCCCGCTTGCTACTTTATGCCGCATCTCCTTTATGGAACGGAAGCTTTCCTTATCCTAACTGGCAGAATGAGAATTTCGAAACTCCGGGTTACGGCAAAGCACTGGTTAGCAATACTTATGATAAAAGTAAATGGGAAAGAGCACTGGCAGCATGTCAGGAAGCACTGACATTGGCTACCACTTCCGGCGACCGTGAACTGTACGATGACGATGAATATTATTCAAGACAATCATTGAGCTTGCCTTTCGTTCCCGGAGTAGCGGACGTAGATGATAATAAAGAATTTCTGAAAAACGTAATGAAGATGCGCTATGCAGTAAGTACACGCGAATCTGAAGGAAACAAAGAAATTATCTGGGGATTATCAAACCAGTTTGATTTTTATTCCCGTTATCCACTTCGCATTCTGAAGAAATCTGATGGTACCTGGCATGCAGGTTACAGTGGCGTGTCTCCTACATTATATACAATCGAACATTTCTATACAGCTAACGGAAAATTACCGGAAAAAGACCTCGATTTCACTCCGTCTTCGGAATGGTTCGAGTCGGCAGGACTTTCTTCCCGCGAAGACATTATCAAGTTGAATGTAGGTCGTGAGCCCCGTTTCTATGCATGGATGGCTTTTGACGGTGGCGACTACGGAACAAAATTTGCCGCAGGTTCTCCGCTGAAGCTGGAAATGAGAAATGCAGAAATGCACGGTTATAATCCGTCTCTGTTCAACCGAGACCATAGTGTCACAGGATTCCTGACGCAGAAATTCGTTGATCCGGTAACAGAATTCTATACAGCCGGCGGTTCTACAAGCGGAACAAGTGCACCTACTATTTTATTCCGTCTGGCTGAACTCTATCTGAACGTGGCAGAATGCCAGGCAGCATTGGGAAATACCCAGGAAGCCATTGATGCGTTAAATCCTGTTCGCGAACGTGCCGGTATTCCTAAATTAACGATAGCTGATGTCACAAGCAATATGACTATCAAGGACTGGGTACACAACGAGCGTTTTGTTGAATTATGGAATGAAGGCCATCGCTTCTTCGATGTCCGCCGTTGGGCAGAAGGAGCAAAATACTTCGGAGCAGGCAAACGGGAAGGTTTGAATGCAGAAGTTCAAAGCCCCACATTTGAAGAGTTTAACAAGCGGACCATCGTTGATGCACCCTATGTTTGGGAAAACCGCATGTACCTGAATCCGGTATTCTATAACGAGGTATACAAAAATCCGCAGATGGTACAAGCGCCCGGATATTAATTATTTTTTATTCATTCATAACAATACATAGAATATATGAAACATATATCAATAGCCTTGTGTTTGTGCGGGATGATTCTGATGAATACTTCCTGCGACAATTATGACGATACGTATCCACAGGAATATGAAAAAATACTATCATTGCAAACCACCGGTGAGCAAGCTGTAGATCTTTACAAAACAGGAGAAGCTACCAACTATTCAATCACGGTAATCAAATCCGGAAGCAACCCCACACTGACAGCTTCTGCTCATATCGGTGCAATGGATGCAGCCAATTTCGAACAGTACATCTCCGAAAGAGGTTTGAACTATGTAGCAATGCCTGCTGACTGTTACTCATTCAATATGGAAGACCTTGATTATTCTTCTGCGGAAACCTACAAAATCATCAATCTGCAGTTGAACACCAGCGAAATAGACCGTTTTGAGCAGACTCTTGAAGAAGGACAAACATGTGTTCTTCCAATCATGCTGACCAGTACATCCGATTCTATTCTGGCTGATAAGAATACATTAATTCTGAAACCGGAGGTCATTATTCCATCTCTTTCTGTCACCGAATCCAGCTCAGGAACCGTGACTAAATACTTGCCACAAAGTGGAGGTACAATCAGTCTTTCTTTAGGACTGCAAGTTGAAAACCAATGGAGTTTCACCTGTAAAGTGGCAATTGACGAAGCTACCACTACATTACAAGGAGCGACATTAGCATCGGATATCATCTCATTTGAACCGGGAAATACTTCTTCCGTACAAGTCAATATTCCTAAATTTACGCAAACCTCCGGTAATGTCGGCATCAAGATTCTGGAAATAAATGGAAAAGACGGTTTCGAATTCAATCCGGACCCATTTATTCTGGTTGCCTCCGTCGAGAAATACAATCTGACGACAGACATGCTTTCCAGCAACGCGACAGAACCGTCAGAGGGTTCATTGGCTAATTTGTTGGATGGAGATGTAGGTACCTACTTCCATAGTGCATGGAGTGTATCGGTAGCTGACAAACATTATGTACAGGTAAAACTACCCGTATCTACCAAGACATTCCGTTTCACCTATACCAACAGGTCCAATAACGGAAATGCTGCTCTGGCATGGTTCAACTTATACACCGGAGCCACTGAGAACAATTTGCAACTCTACAAGCGTTTTGCATGGGATGTGGACAATCTACCGTCCGGTGCCGCAGGTGTTTATGTTTCCCCCGACATCACAATAGACAATGCAGCAAGCACATTACGCTTTGAATGTGAGCAAAACTGGACGGGTGGTTCCTTCTTTGTATGGAGTGAATTCAGTCTGTTTATACTGTCTGAATAATAAAAAGGAAACAGAGGGCGAGTCGGGAGTCTGACTCACCCTCCCCCTCCTATCTTAAAAACTAATACTGCAAAAAGATGACAATCAAAAGATTTCTTATTAACCTATTAGCCCTTTTTTCCCTATTTACAGTGTCACTGGCATGTAAGGATAGCGAAAAATCACTCATAACCCCCTCTTTCAGTATCAACGAAGAGTACCTGATACAGAATCTGGACAAATCGAGTACATCTGTCCAGATCCCAATCAACACATCCCTGGAGTTAACTCAATGGAATGTCTCTTATGAGGCAAACTGGTTGCAATGCTCGAAACAAAAAACAGCGGCAGAAGGAACCTTCCTGAAAATTACAGTGAACGAAAATACAGGCGAGGCCAAAAGAACAGCCAGTATAAAAGTAACATCGACCACTGCAACCTATACCATCACTGTCAACCAATATGCTAAAGGTGAAGTGATTGTAGAGGGAGACATCAAGGTGACTCCAACCGGTGGCAAAGCAAGTGAACATCAGAGTGGACAAGATATTGAGAACACCTATGACGGCAAATTTTCGACTGATGGTGCCGATCCTTTCCATACCCCATGGGGACAATCCGCCAAATTCCCTGTCACGCTGGAATATTATTTCAAAGGAGATACAGAAATAAACTACTTAATTTATTATACCCGATCCGGTAACGGAAATTTCGGAAAGGTCAATGTATATACAACCACAAGCCCCGACCGGTCGGACTATACACTGCAAGGAGAATATGACTTTAAAGAGCAGAACGCTCCATCCAAAGTCTCATTTTCAGAAGGCATAAAAGCGACTGGAATCAAGTTCGAAGTCTTAAGCGGACTCGGAGATTTTGTAAGCTGTGACGAAATGGAGTTTTACAAGACCAATACGGATAAAACGCTGGACAAACAGCTGCTTACCGTCTTCACCGACATCACCTGTACGGAAATAAAAGACAATGTCACCGATGAGCAGATACAGGCTCTGCCGGACTACTTCGTCAGAATAGCAGAAGCAGTCCGCGACAACACATACGACAAATGGGAAAAAGAATTCCGTATCCGTAATTATGAGCCATACAGTAATATCACCGAGTGGGCAGACAAACTAATGACCAAGAAATACAGTGATCTCGACAATCCGACCGGCATATCAGTGAAAGCAGGAGATGACGTTATTGTATTGGTAGGTGACACATACGGACAGAACGTTTCAGTGCAGTGTATCTGGGAAACGGGCACCGAATACAAACAAACAGCCTCTTCAGGAGATGTCTATATGCTAACCCCCGGCGTCAACAAACTGACAATGAAAGGAGAAGGCCAGTTGTTTGTCATGTACAACACCGACCTGGCTTCAAATTCAGCAAAACCTATCAAGATTCACATACCTCTGGGAAGTGGTACAGTAAACGGCTTCTTCGACCTGAAAGAACATAAGACAGACGAAAAGTACGCTGAACTGTTAAAAAAATCAACACACAAATACTTCTGCATACGCGGAGAAAAGATCATGTTCTATTTCCACCGCAACAAATTGCTGGAATATGTACCGAACAATATCCTCTCTGCCATCCATTTATGGGATAACATTGTCAGCTGGCAACAAGAATTAATGGGAATCGATGATGTACGCCCATCGCAGGTCAACAACCACTTGTTTGCCATCTCACCGGAAGGAAGCTATATGTGGGCATCCGACTATCAAATCGGATTTGTTTATACCTATTTAGGTAATATACTGCTAGAAGATAATGTAATGGCAGCGGAAGACAACGCATGGGGACCTGCCCATGAAATCGGACATGTTCATCAGGCCGCCATCAACTGGGCCAGCTCTACGGAATCATCCAACAATCTGTTCTCCAACTATATTATCTATAAATTAGGTAAATACAAATCGCGCGGCAACGGACTGGGAAGCGTTGCAACCGCCCGTTACGCCAATGGTCAGGCATGGTACAACATGGGAGACGCGACCCACCAGAACGAAGATACGGAAACTCACATGAGAATGAACTGGCAATTGTGGACTTACTATCACCGTTGTGAATATAAGACTGATTTCTGGCAAACTCTTTTCAAACTGATGCGCGAAGTGAATATGACCGAAGGAGAAGACCCCGGAAAGAAACAACTTGAGTTTGCTAAAATGGCAAGCAAAGCCGCCAACGAGAATCTGACTGACTTTTTCGAAATGTGGGGATTCTTCGAGCCTGTCAATACCACTATCGAGCAGTACGGAACATACAAATACTATGTAAGTGACGCGATGATTCGTGAAGCCAAAGAATACATGGCACAATTCCCTACTCCGAAACATGCTTTCCAGTACATCGAAGACAGGAAGAAAAGTGAATTCCCATCGGATGACTACCGTTATTCGGCAGTCGGAGATGTCGGATACTACACGCAATTCAAAGAAAACCAGAAGATTACCAAAACAATCACGGCAGAGATAACGGGACGTAAGGTTTCCATCCGAAACGGAGATGAAGCGGTTGCTTTCGAGATCAGAGAAAATAATGAAAACGGAAAATTACTTTATTTTTCTACCTTCACGACTTTCGAGATTCCATCATCCGTATCAATGGTAAATGCCAAAACATACGCCGTACAAGCTGACGGAAAACGTATTTTGTTATAAGAACAAATTAACTTAACACACATTGCAGCTATAAAAACGGCATCGCCCAACATGGGGCGATGCCGAAAATATCACGATAGCGCAGGAAATAGTGAGACTCTTTTTCTACCAAAAAGATGAATGGACAGTGAAAATATCTACAATAATTACACCAGATTGATTAATTAATTAGTATTTTTGACACCGAAATGAAAAACCAATTAATAACCCCCAATTAAAAACCTAAAAGAAAGATGAAGAGACTACTACTTAACACACTCATCGGTCTTGCATTGTTGACCTGCCAGACCAGTTTTGCTCAAAAGACAAAAGCAAAATTCTCACCGATTAAAGTGGAAACTCCGGCTCGTCCGGCAAATCAGCAAGACGTTATCCAACTTGTCACTCCAAAACTTGAAACTGTCCGTGTAGGCTTTATCGGGTTAGGAATGCGTGGTCCCGGTGCCGTTGAACGCTGGACACATATTCCGGGAACTCAAATCGTAGCTTTGTGCGATCTCCTCCCCGAACGTGTCGAGAGTGCACAAAAGATTCTGGAGAAAGCCGGTCTGCCTAAAGCCGCTTCATATGCGGGAGACGAGAAGGCATGGAAAAAACTCTGCGAACGGGATGACATCGACATCGTATATATAGCTACCGACTGGAAACACCATGCGGAAATGGGTGTATATGCTATGGAGCACGGTAAGCATGTGGCTATCGAAGTACCTGCTGCCATGACACTGGACGAAATCTGGAAACTAATCAATACTTCCGAAAAGACTCGCAAGCATTGTATGCAACTGGAAAACTGTGTATATGACTTCTTTGAATTGACATCACTCAATATGGCACAGCAAGGTGTATTCGGTGAAGTACTTCATGTAGAAGGTGCGTATATCCACAATCTGGAAGACTTCTGGCCGTATTACTGGAACAACTGGCGTATGGATTACAACCAACTGCACCGTGGCGATGTATATGCCACTCACGGCATGGGTCCGGCTTGTCAGGTACTTAATATCCACCGTGGCGACCGCATGAAAACGTTAGTATCTATGGATACCAAGCCTGTGAACGGTCCTGCATACATCAAAAAGAAAACCGGAAAAGAAGTGAAAGACTTCCAGAACGGCGACCAGACATCCACTCTCATCCGTACCGAGAATGGCAAGACAATGCTGATCCAGCACAACGTAATGACACCACGTCCTTACAGCCGCATGTATCAAGTGGTCGGAGCAGATGGTTATGCCAGCAAATATCCGATTGAAGAATACTGTCTGAGACCTTCGCAAGTAGACTCAAATGATGTACCGAATCACGAAAAGCTGAATGCACACGGTTCCGTATCCGAAGATGTGAAAAAAGCATTGATGGCTAAATACAAAGACCCGATTCACAAAGAACTGGAAGAAACTGCCAAGAAAGTAGGCGGTCATGGCGGTATGGATTATATCATGGACTATCGTCTGGTATACTGCCTGCGCAACGGCCTGCCACTCGATATGGACGTTTATGACCTGGCAGAATGGTGCTGCATGGCTGAGCTGACCCGACTTTCTATCGAGAATGGTTCTGCTCCGGTAGAAATACCCGATTTCACCCGTGGCGGATGGAATAAAGTGCAAGGCTACAAACATGCTTTTGCCGAATAAGCCATTATACCTTATTAATATGTAAACTTACGGATAGCCCGACTGAGAAAAAGTGGGGTTATCCGTAAGTTTATGTTCGGCGCTCCACTGATTATTATAATCACCTATATGAAAGCAGATATTTTAAAACCCTCTAGACAGACTATCCTTCGGGAAGCCAAAGATTATGTGATGATCGCCGTAGGTATGATACTATATGGCATCGGATGGACCGTTTTCCTACTCCCCAACGACATTACGACGGGCGGAGTGCCGGGTATTGCATCTATTGTATATTGGGCAACGGGATTCCCGGTACAGTATACATATTTCAGCATTAACTTTTTCTTATTGTTGCTTGCCCTCAAGCTGTTGGGATTAAAGTTCTGTATTAAAACCATTTTCGGAGTATTTACCCTGACTTTCTTCCTTTCCGTTATCCAGCAACTGACCTCCGGTGTCGCCCTTCTTAAGGACCAGCCTTTCATGGCATGCGTCATCGGAGCATCGTTCTGCGGCGGCGGTATCGGAGTCGCCTTCTGCGCCAACGGAAGTACCGGCGGTACGGACATCATTGCCGCTATCATCAACAAGTATCGGGATATCACCTTGGGAAGAGTCATACTGATCTGCGATATGATTATCATTACCTCCAGTTACTTCGTTCTGAAGGATTGGGAGAAAGTAGTATACGGATTTGCAACCCTTTACATTTGCAGTTTCGTCCTCGACCAGGTAGTGAACAGTGCACGTCAGTCCGTCCAATTCTTCATCATATCCGGCAAGTATGAAGAGATAGGACGACACATCAACGAGTACCCTCATCGTGGAGTAACGATTATCAATGCAACCGGCTTCTATACAGGCAAAGAAGTGAAAATGATGTTTGTACTTGCCAAAAAGCGGGAGTCTACCATCATCTTCCGGCTGATCAAAGATATCGACCCCAACGCATTTGTATCGCAAAGTGCCGTTATCGGAGTTTACGGAGAAGGCTTCGACCACATCAAAGTAAAATAAATAAAGAAACAAGATTGAGAAACATGAAATATAGATCATATCACCTATTACTGGCAGGAATATTCTCTCTGTTAACAACAGGCGCTATGGCCGAAAAAACATCCGATAAACCTTACTGGCAGGATGTACAAGTCGTATCGGTCAATAAAGAATATCCGCGTACCTCTTTCATGACGTACGACAACCGGACAGACGCATTGACCGGAAAGTTTGAGAAAAGCAATTATTATCAATTATTGAACGGCACCTGGAAGTTCTTCTTTGCAGACAGTTACAAAGATCTTCCGGCCAATATCACCGATCCTTCCGTGAGCACTGACTCCTGGAATGATATCAAGGTTCCGGGCAACTGGGAAGTACAAGGATATGGAGTGGCCATATACACCAATCACGGTTATGAATTCAAGGCACGCCATCCGCAGCCTCCCATACTTCCGGAAGCCAATCCCGTCGGAGTCTATCGCCGTGATATCGACATCCCTGCCGATTGGCAGGAACGTGATATCTACCTCCACCTCGCCGGAGCCAAATCGGGAGTATATGTATACGTCAACGGACAGGAAGTAGGATACAGCGAGGATTCCAAAAATCCGGCAGAGTTCCTGATCAGCCCATACGTAAAACCGGGCAAGAATGTACTTACACTGAAAATCTTCCGCTGGAGCACCGGATCTTATCTGGAATGTCAGGACTTCTGGCGTATCAGCGGCATTGAACGGGATGTATACCTGTATTCACAGCCCAAAGCTGCCCTGAAGGATTTCCGTGTGAAATCAACTCTGGATGACAGCTATAAGAACGGAGTATTCGCTTTGAACGTTGATTTACGGAATCATCGTCCGGCTGCAACCAATCTTACACTGGTATATGAACTGCTCGACGCTCAGAGAAAAGTAGTTGCCAGCGAAGAGAAGACAACTTATGTCCCCACCAACGAGACACGCACCCTTTCTTTTGACAAGAATCTGGCAGACGTCTGCACATGGACATCGGAACAACCGAACCTCTACAAACTGATGATGACTGTCAAAGAGGACGGCAAAGTCAACGAGATTATTCCTTTCAATGTAGGATTCCGCCGCATCGAGATCAAACCAATCGACCGGAAAGCCGCCAACGGGAAACCTTATGTATGCCTGTTCATCAACGGGCAACCCCTGAAAATGAAAGGAGTCAATATCCACGAGCATAACCCGGAAACAGGACATTACGTCACTGAGGAACTGATGCGCCGGGACCTCGAACTGATGAAACAGCATAATCTGAACAGTGTACGTCTCTGCCATTACCCGCAGGACCGCCGTTTCTATGAACTTTGTGACGAATATGGCCTTTACGTGTACGATGAAGCCAATATCGAAAGCCACGGTATGTATTACGACCTTCGCAAAGGCGGCTCATTAGGCAACAATCCCGAATGGCTGAAACCACATATGGACCGTACGATCAACATGTTCGAACGCAATAAGAACTACCCCAGCGTCACTTTCTGGTCGTTAGGCAATGAAGCCGGAAACGGATACAACTTCTACCAGACGTACCTCTGGCTGAAAGAAGCTGACAAGAACATCATGGAACGCCCCGTAAACTATGAGCGTGCCCAATGGGAATGGAATACCGATATGTACGTACCACAATATCCGGGAGCCGACTGGCTGGAAGATATCGGTAAGAATGGCAGCGACCGCCCCGTCGTTCCGTCAGAATATGCGCATGCGATGGGCAACTCTACCGGAAACCTGTGGGGACAATGGCAAGCCATCTACAAATATCCGAACCTTCAGGGAGGATACATCTGGGACTGGGTAGACCAGGGCCTGCTCCAAAAAGACAAGAACGGAAGAGAATACTGGGCTTACGGAGGCGACTTCGGAGTAAATGCCCCCAGCGACGGCAATTTCAACTGCAACGGGCTGGTCAACCCCGACCGTAGTCCGCATCCGGCAATGGCAGAAGTGAAGTATGTACATCAGAACATCGGTTTTGAAGCGATCGATGCCGCATCGGGCAAGTTCAACATAACCAATCGTTTCTATTTCACTAACCTGAAAAAATACCAGATACACTACAGTGTAGTAGCCAACGGAAAAACGGTCAGAAGCGGAAAGGTATCACTGGATATCGCCCCACAAGCCTCGAAAGAGTTTACCGTACCGGTCAATGGTCTGAAGGCCCGTCCGGGAACGGAATATTTCGTTAACTTCAACGTAATAGCAGTAGAGCCGGAACCACTGATTCCCGCAGGATACGAAATCGCATACGATCAGTTCCGTCTGCCTGTCGAGGCCGAAAAGAATACTTATAAAGCAAACGGACCCGCATTGCAGACCCATACCCAAGGAGATGAACTCACTGTTTCTTCTTCAAAAGTAAACTTCGTATTCAATAAGAAGAGCGGCCTGGTCACCTCATACAAAGTGGACGGAACAGAATACTTCAAAGACGGATTCGGCATCCAGCCCAATTTCTGGCGTGCGCCTAACGACAACGATTACGGTAACGGTGCTCCCAAACGCCTCCACGTATGGAAACAGTCCAGCAAAGACTTCCACGTGACGGATACGAAGGTAAGTACAGAAGACAAAGCTGTCCTGTTGCAGGCTACCTATCTGTTGGCAGCCGGCAATCTGTACGTTGTCACCTATAAGATATACCCGAGCGGAGTGGTGAATGTGAATGCCAGATTTACTTCTACCGATATGCAGGCCACCGAGACAGAAGTTTCCGAAGCTACCCGCATGGCTACCTTCACTCCCGGAAGTGATGCAGCCCGCAAAGCTGCTTCCAAGCTGGAAGTTCCCCGCATCGGTGTACGTTTCCGTCTGCCGGCCCGGATGAACAACGTGCAGTATTTTGGCCGTGGTCCGGAAGAGAACTACATCGACCGCAATCATGGAACCATAGTAGGTGTCTATCAGACTACTGCCGACAAGATGTACTTCAACTACGTACGTCCTCAGGAAAACGGGCACCACACGGATACACGCTGGCTCACCCTGTCTCCCAACAAAGGAAGCGGACTTGCCATCGTAGCCGACAGCCTGGTGGGTTTCAACGCTTTGCGCAATTCCATCGAGGATTTCGACTCGGAAGAAGCACTGCCCCACCCCTATCAATGGAATAACTTCAGCCCGGAAGAGGTAGCCAACCACGACGAAAATGCCGCCCGCAATGTATTACGTAGAATGCATCATGTCAATGACATCACTCCGAGAGACTTCGTCGAAGTTTGTGTCGACATGAAGCAGCAGGGAGTAGGCGGTTATGACAGTTGGGGAGCACGTCCCGAACCTTTCCACCAGATTCCCGCCAACCGCGAATATAACTGGGGATTCACCCTGGTACCGGTTCGCTCGGGCAGTCAGGCTGCCGAAGCCGCCCAATATGATTATCGATAACCTTAGTATAAATTTAAAGAAAAGACTCATGAAAGATTTATCAAGTATTGTAGCTAAGTTCAACACCCAAGGCACTATCACCGAAATCAAGCCTTTGGGAGCAGGACTCATCAATGACACATACAAAGTGAATACACAAGAAGCAGACGCCCCCGACTATGTTCTGCAACGCATCAACCATGCCATTTTTCAGAATGTAGAAATGCTTCAAGCCAATATTGCCGCAGTCACCGGACATATCCGCAAGAAACTGACCGAAGCCGGAGAAACAGATATCGACCGCAAAGTTCTCTCTTTCCTCGAAACCGGAGAAGGAAAGACTTACTGGTTCGACGGAGACAGCTACTGGCGTGTCATGGTATTCATCCCGCGTGCCCAAACGTATGAGACCGTAAACCCCGAATATTCCAATTATGCAGGTGAGGCTTTCGGAAACTTCCAGGCTATGCTTGCCGACATTCCGGAAACGCTGGGAGAAACCATCCCTGACTTTCATAACATGGAATTCCGTCTCAAGCAGCTACGTGATGCTGTCGCTGCCAATGCTGCCGGACGAGTAGCCGAAGTACAGTATTATCTGGACGAGATAGAAAAACGTGCGGATGAAATGTGTAAGGCAGAACGCCTGTACCGCGAAGGAAAGCTTCCGAAACGTGTATGCCACTGCGATACGAAAGTGAACAACATGATGTTTGATGAAGACGGAAAAGTACTCTGCGTCATCGATCTGGATACGGTAATGCCAAGCTTCATCTTCTCCGACTACGGCGATTTCCTCCGTACAGGTGCCAATACCGGCGATGAAGATGACAAAGACCTGGATCGTGTAAACTTCAATATGGAGATATTCAAGGCATTCACCAAAGGATATCTGAAAGGTGCCAAGTCTTTCCTCACTCCTATTGAAATAGAGAATCTGCCTTATGCTGCTGCCTTATTCCCTTATATGCAATGCGTACGTTTCCTTGCCGATTACATCAACGGTGATACTTACTACAAAATCAAATATCCCGAACATAATCTGGTTCGTACCAAAGCACAGTTCAAACTACTCCAAAGTGTAGAAGAACATACCCCGGAAATGACCGCATTCATCAACAACTGTCTGAGAAATGAAGAATGAAAAATAAATGTGAGAATGGAGGGGAGTTTATCTGATAAACACTCCATTCTTCCACTGGTAAATAATGGGACGGCGGAGAAACGGTTTAAGTTTTTCTGCCGTTTCTTTCGACATATAGTCGGGAGTGGACAGAGTGACGGTCAGTTCTGTGTTTTCTTTGCTCAGTTCCACTTTCATCAATAAGATATCTGCCGAACGGGAGGCTTCATCAAATTCATATATGGAAGTGGAGTCGGGAGTTATCAGAAAATCGCTCATGACCGGAAGGGTAATGAATGAATGGTCAGTCAGCAGTTTCCAGTCCGTTGTATAGAAGCGGATGCTACTGTCACATGCCGGAGCACATGCCGTAGCTACTGTACAAATCACGTTTGTCGTATCATTCAAAGCCAATACTTTCATTTGCCAACTGGTTTCCGGTGTCATCTGCATCCGAATATAGTCCTTGCTCAGGTCGGTCATTTCCGATTTCTGTCCGAAGCGGTTTTCCACTTGCGCTTTCATCTTGCTGCTCAGGAAGTCGATGCAGTCTTCACGATTCACCTTCGTAAGTAAGGGACAAAGTGAATCCGGAATATTGATAAAAAAAGTCTTGGCTTCCTGTGCCTGCAGCGAGGTAAAAGAGAACAGACCGATGGCGAAAAATACGATGGCAAGAGTTATCTTATTTGATTTCATATTGTACTTATTATTTAGACCCCAAATATAAGAAATTTGGAGTTATCATTTATTAAACAACTATTAATAAACACTTTAATTCAGATAAACTAATATCAATGTAAATCATTCGTAAAACCGAAGGCAATAAATGTCATTTTTAAACTGAATTGCTATGCAAATATAGATAATAGAATTATATAATGAAAGTAAAGTAGATTATAATAAGAAAGGCAGCTCATTCGGCCGCCTTTTTCAATTCTTCCAATTTCTCCCTAAATCTCCGGAATATGTCAATCGTCGGGTAAAACGTCGGATTCTCCCAGTTCTTAGAGATCATTTGGATCATTGCCTCTATATGACTTTTGCAGTCTATTACTTTGATGCATTTGTCCAGGACCAACTCTCCTTCCGGGTAGGTCTTGTTATTTAATGTATTCTGCGCCCATGAGAGCAGCTCTCTGATCGATTCTTGGTCGTATTTATTCTCTTCCATGATTTTTGATTTTCGGCAAAGGTACAAAAAAGCCCGGCATGTTGTATACCGGGCAATTCCATTTTAAAAGAGGCAGTTATAATGGAAAGGAGCTCTTCACCAAATATATAATCCTCAAAGCACAAGAGATTCCTTTTATTGAGGATCATGCACGCCATATATTTTGGCGGGGAGAGTAAAAGAAGGGAGCCCTGTGCGGACAATCATATTTTGAATATACTCTCTAAAATAAGGCCAGATAAATACTGATAAACTTATCTCTTTAAAAACATCAAAGAAATCTTTTGTTATTGTAACCTCTTTTAATTTACTATATCTGACTTTAAATTCTCCAGATATAGTAAATAGTTTCTCCGCATTTTCTTGCTCGCCAATTATACCATCAAGCTTAAAGGAAGCTATAAAACAAGCATTACTTTCGGATTCAGAAAACGAGTATTTATCTTTAAAATTTAAATTGATAGAGCCTCCTTCTGATACACACTCAAACACCTTAACATTCCCATCCGAAAGAAATATATTATCTAATTTTATAGAAGTTAATATTGAAGAATATTCTTCTGGGGTAATCTTATTTTTCATATTTATACAACTGATTTAAATTCGGTATGTTCATAAAAACGAGATTGAGTAGCATTACAAAACAAGCTATTTGTTTTGTAATTAATTGAATTAAGGTTCCTTAAAATCATATCATTTTGGGCAGTAATCTTTTCATCAATCTCATCTATTTTTCTTTCACATTTCAATGAAACATCATGTTGCCCAATTCCGTATGCTAACAATTGATTAACATAAGAATTAAGGGAAACACCATTCATTTTAGCTTGTTGTATCAACGAAGAATGAACCCATGAGGATGTTCTAACTGAAAATGTACCACTTGAGTTTTGCTCATCATTTACAACTTCAGGGATAGGTTCTCCTTTTTCATACAACATTTCTATAAAAGCATCTTTTTCCTCAATAAAACTATTTAAAGCAGATACTTTATCTTCTCCTATCCCATGACAAGCATTTAGACCAAGCTCATTGCAGTATGCAACATACCACTTTTCGCCATCAAGTTCTTCTTTTTTAATAATAACATTGTACTCCAATGATTTGTAGTACTGTAAATCTTTACGTGACATAATTGTATTGGGTTAGTGAGTTATTGCTTTTTCTTTATCCTTATTATTTCAATTAATATCGGATAAAGATACTGTTTAAAATTAGTCCTCTTTATTAGGACTTCATTGCCACCTTTATGAACAACGTGTACTCCAAAATATTTGCCAGGTGTTGGAGCTAAAGGATGGTAAAATCTTTCCATAGAACCACGTGGACTATCTTGTAATTTTGCTCCAAGAAATTCTGCAATCTTAACCACATGATTAAAAGGAAGATCCACTACAGGAGCACTATAAAGATTTTCTAGTTCTTTTTCCGCATCCTCAATAGTGGTATCATCCGTTATTTTAAACTTGAATTTCATATAAAACCGAATTTTGGTTGCAAATATAATACCAATATTTTAATTTATAACAGAAAAAAGATGAAAAAAGTTCATTATCTTACTTTTATTTACACTTAGGCTCCTTTATAAGTAGAATAAAAAATCCCCGGTTACATAACCAGGGACAAACACAGAGATACAACCCTTGCAATAATCACAAAGGGAATCAGCCAATACAACCACCTTTCTAGGCGTTCCATAGCATCACAAGCAGGAGCCGGCAGAAATCCGAGTGATACCGGTCGTCGGCCTGTGAAATCAAATCATCTATGTAGTCTTTTTCTCTCATTTTCGCCTGTTACATATATTTCTAACAAAATGCCCCTTAATATCTTCGACATAAGTTTTTCCTGCAATGTTCACACAAGAAGTTCTTCGCTATTGGGAACATCTTCTGACCTACCTCGCCGGAAAGATATTGGGCTTCCTCCCCATAGGGATCAATATTGAACACCTGTGAGATATGCCGGCACAAGTGCCCTTTTTCGTGGTCCCATGAGTTTTGGAACTCTCCCGGGGAAGAAGTGAGAGCAATTACCATAACAGTCTCACGGTCCTCAAAGTCCGAATAAGTAAGACCGGTATTGAGAGCCCCGGAAGAGAGGTTTCTGTACGCTTGTTTGAAATCCTCCCCTCTACAACCGATACGGTGAAGTTCGCACAGAATCTCACTGGTCCAGTAAGTCGTTACGGCATAATACACCCTAACTCTCCAATCATATTTCGGTATGTAGAAATCCTGAACTATCATAATCAGAGCATATCATCCCATATTATAGGTGTGCCGCTTCCGATGCAATCTGCATAGAAACGGGTAAAAGGAAGTCCGTCATATCCGTCTGGATCATCTATATAATCCTTCACAAATAACGCCAGATGGGCTTCATCCATGATGGAACTCTTATAATAATCAGCTTTCGCCATATTGGCTACATATACGCAATCGTACCCGGCGTCTTTCTCCAGTTTAATTCCGTATTTCTTCAGAAGCTCCTCCACCTCTTCCTTTTTGATCGGAACGAGCTTTTCCTCCTGCTTGGTAGTCTTGTTCTCAACCTCCATTTTAGAAACAGCCCATTCACACATCTTCTTAGAGAAGTGCCAACCGTATAATGACAGATAATTTTTCATTGCCGGCGGCATCTTGTCATACGTATCTAGTCTTTGTCCCATAATTAATTGCTTTTTAGAATAAGAGGGGATTTCTCCCCTCATACGATTAATAGAACTCACCGTTTGAGCGTCTGCGTCTGCGCTCTCCCATATCTCCGTACATAGGGGATTCAGGGAAATAGCCAGGCATACGACGTTCGTTCATGCCGTCACCGTCATAACGTCCATTATCACGGAATCCCATTCCACCGCCACGCATTTCACTCATAGCCTTTTCATAACCATGACGGCAGCCTTCACGATAGGCTTCTTCAACCTCGTTTCTTCCTCTCATTCCGAAGTCACGATCATATCCATCATGCTCTTCTCTAATTGTCCACATTCCCATATTATTTACTGTTTTTAGATGTCTCCTTCGTTCCAAGTTGTTCCATCAGCCGTTTATTCATTTCCATAAGGTCCGCCATATTCTTGCTCATTTCGGACATTTGGCCTTTTAATGATGCTATTTCCTGCTCCTGTCTTTGCTTTTCGGCAAATTCCGGGTTAAGAACGGTTAGCATCTTGTCGCAGCCGGTAATTACGCTTTGATGAAAATCTATGCTGTTCAGAATATCAATGCTTTTCTGTTTCATAGATGTGACCTCCGAGTTCATTGCATCACGGGAACAGGATAATACAATATTACCGTTCTGTCCAAAATCCGCAATGTCTCCTCCTGCCGGAAGATTCTGAAAGGTTGTGTTTTGTCCGTTTATGTTAATTACAATATCCACAACCATTTCCGTCTGGGGAATTTGACCAATAGGAGTAGGCATAGGGTACTTGGGTTTCGGAGCCGAAACACTGACTACTGATCCTATTTCAATATAAGGATTCGCATCCTTATGAAGAATATACAACTGATTATTTGCTCTTAACGATTGAAACATAGTGATTGATTTTATAGGGCTACCGCATTACACGATAGCCCGTGTTTTACTTACTTTTTGCCGCTACCGCTTCCGAAGTTGGAGCCGCCGGAGTAGTCGGTCTATATCCTCCATTTACCAGATACAATTCGTTTGTATACTTGTTATAATGGATTTCGTAGATACCTGTACCAGCTAGGTTAGCGACTGTTACAGGCTCGTTGTTATAAGCCATCAACGGTCTTGTGTCCCCGTTAGTCCCTATCAGTATCGGAAGTGTTGCAGTCGTACCAGCAGGGATCGCCTGACGAAGATTGACATAGAACCCTCCGACATAATCCCTGTTGCGGAATGCATGATTGGGAAGTTCTAATGTCACATTCTCCGTGCCGACCGTTACACCTACTGTCGGAAGGGTGTTGTTATTATTCCTTCCGAGTGTCGGAAACAGAAAGGGAAATCCTGTAAAAAAGTTAGGCCACATAGCTACCTCCTTTCTTACCGGATCAACCCCAGTAGTTATTACAACCGCATCCGCCACGTCCGTATGCTGCGTCACCGGCATAAGCACCGAAAGCAGCCGCACGGTAAGTATCCATGTTTACACCAACAATGTTAGGGTATTGAACCGGAACCGTGTTGGGTAACTTGCATTTGATTCCATCAACATCGCTTTGCAATGCTTGTAATCCGGCTGCAAGAGGAGCAATCTGTTGACCTACTGCGTTCAAAATTGTTGCATTCTGATTGCGTTGGGAGATTTCTGCAGTAAGAGTTGCCTTTTCCGCAGTAAGAGATGCAATCTTATCCTGCAATGCCTGATTCTGGATTGCATCCAACTTGGCAAGGATAGCATTAGTGTTGGCAGTAGCACTGTCACGCAAAGAAAGCGTATTTTGGTTGGCTGTGTTGACTAATGTATTAGTCTGGTTGCACATCGCAAGCTGGCTCTCATATCCTTGTGTGGTTACAAGCTGTTTCATGTCGCAGCAACAGCTACAGATTTGAGATGTCAGAGCGTTGTTGCCCTGCATGATTGCAGTAAGGATGCTGTTGGTGTTCTGACCCATTTGATTACCAAGCCCACAGATTGCTTGTGATACGGAGTTAATACCGGCAAGGATTTGATCGGAAGAAGTGTTCACGGCTTGTGCCAGTGATGCAATGTCGACACCGTTTCGGTTAAGTGTCTGCATAATCATCTCCCTTCCTTCGTTCGCTCCCTGATTATTATTGCCGCCAAAGCCGAAATTACCATTTCCGAAAATAGCTGCAATCACAATAAGCGCAATGATGTCTTGAAAACCACCATTGTTACCAAAGAAGCCACCGTTGCCATTGCCGCCTCCAAGCAGCCCCATCAGGTAACCGGTGTCAACTCCTCTGTTTTGCAAAGACGGAAGAATAGAAGCAAGCAGACCGTTTCCTGAAGCCGCTCCACCGTCCTGGTTAAAAACGTACGTTCTTTCCATAGAGATTTATACTTTTTTATTACGGTCAATATCAACCGCATCACAAAAGTATATAATAGGGACTGCATAAATCAGAGCTCATTTTCAAGCGATTTGCGAATATTTTGCAGATATATTGCAATCATTTTGTTTGCCAGTTTACGGCTTTCAAAAGTAGATATAAGATAACGGATACTAGCGGATGTCTTGTGAAGCAAAGTCGCTATTTGTTCAGGATATAGCCCGTATTCAGTGAGGAAGAATACTACAATAGAACGGGCGTCAACAACTTCAGTAACTTTACTTGATGAAAGGATCAATTCAGTAGAAACTTCAGTTTCTTTTCCAACAATATTTAGAATCTCGGCAAAAATCTCTGACTTACACATAGTAATTTAATTTTTTGTTGTACTTTTGCCTTTGCCAATCGTACTCAGTACCAAATAAACAAAAGCATATATAGGAATGTTAAGGATATTATACCCCCGACACTACCTATGTATGCTTTTGGTATGCTAAAAAGTTCGATTGGCGTCAACTTTCAGTGTTGGGGGTTCTTTTTTTTACTCTATCCCCCAAAAGAGTTACATTTGTTATGATAACCGGCCTTCTACTTTACCGGATAACTTAGTGCTTAATAATCAATTAATGTCTCATTTTGTCCTCCTTTCTTAATAAACCTTTTTCCAATGGAAATTGTTATATAAATACAACTTAAACTTTTCATACCGGAAACGGTCTGTGAAGATAGTGCCGGTATTACCACATAAATAAATTATAACTTACTCCACCACCGACATACAATCCACCGGGATAGCCGTATCCAAATTGCAGGCCAAGGCCCCAGCGTTTTTGCTTCGGTTTAAGAGTGATGATTTCCTTTTCTCCGTAGACTTCCATAAAGTCAAGGCTGGGCTTATAACCGCTAACTATTGCACGGTAATTATCAGTCTTATACTCCTTGATTGTAATCGGTATAATCACCGGAACCGAGTCGCCTTCTACGGTTCTGTCGGTAGTGGTATCTACTATTATCGGTAAATACACCGTATCGGTACGCTTTAAGGTCTCCTTTACCGGCATAAGCACGATGTCAACTATAGTGTCCCTTACTCTTATCGTATCTCCCTTTACATAGACAGTCGAAGGATCGTGCGGATTACAACGCATCCACACGACCACGCATACAAGCAGGCAGACTAATATCCAAGGGAGAGATTTCATATGATACTTTCACTTGATGACCACTCCGGACCGGACAATAAAGTATTCAGCTCTTCGCCTTCGTAGGTAGGATAAGGATAAATCGGATTTTCCGTTTTTTCTTCTTCGTCCAATAATGGCAAGGTCATAATGGACGGAAAAAGAGCTTCGTAATGAACTATCTTCATGATCACCTGAGTACCGTCAACGCTCTTTCGTGGGGTCAGGTGCAGTTCGTCGAGCATCTCTTGCGGTATCTCGTCCAGTTTCTCTGTAGGGAATACAATGTATTTCATAATTGCTTCTTATAAAATGTGAATAACATACCTAATACGGAAGGGAATTAAGTGAGCTTTTATAAATATAATCCTTCCAAAATATCCTCAATCGTGTAGAATGTGACATTTTCAATTTGAGATAATTGGTCAATCAATGCTTTCCATCCATCACCATTGTTTGGATATGTTGCATCTTTCAAACGGTTATCCCAAGATTCGCCGTGAAATCCCAAGACAGCCAAACCACCACATTCTACCGCTTGTCTTACACTCTCAACCATATATCCAATACCCTCCTGAACATTGTCTATTTTAACTTGCGAATCAAGTGCCGTAATGTTCAACAGTCGGGTCATTGGATATTCTGGATAACTTATCATATATTTATCCGTAAGACCCTCTCCCGCCCAATGGTGGTAGATCATTTTTGCCGAAGAGTTCATTTGCGCCAAATACCGTGTTGTAGGATAGGCGGCTGACGGATTACTCAATATCCTCGAACCATCTTTGAATCCGTTGCGTATCATCCACCTTGCCGCTTTTTCGTAATCTTGCATAACCTCATCATATGTCATGTCTGCAGAAATGTTGTGCGAAAATGTGTGGTTGAAAATAAAATGCCCGTCATCTTTCAATCTTTTTACAACATCCAAAGAAGAATGAGTTTTACCCGTAATAATAAAGTCTGGTATTATCGAAAGGCTGCATTCTATGCCTTTACTCTTTGCGTAATCAGCCATCAAAGGTACATTTTCATTCATGTTATCTATAACAATCAAACAACCTCCTTTTGTTATATTCTCACGGAACTCAAGATTCGACAAATACACGTTTGCAGATTGCGAACCGCTTAATGTACATATTCCAACACTTGTAACATTTTCCGCATCAAATTGGCTTCCAACCATATCACTATGCCATTGATTTAGCAATGGTTTGATTGCCAAATTCATATGAAAAAATCCATTTCTATAATTAGCAATAGCGCCATAATAAACACGAAGAATTGCTCTGTGGTTCGCATCGTTGTAATCACCGCTAAATAGAACAATTGCAACAATAGGACGCTCATCGTCTTGCGTATCTAATCCTATCGCAAACGAAAGTGACACATGACAATTATTAATATTTATAGGTGATTTAGTATTTGTTGTTATCCATGCCCTTCCAGATGATATTGTGCGGTTAACCTTTACACAAGTGCGATCGCATTTATATATTTCATCATATACATCAACAAGTTCGTTTGAAACCGTCACATCTACACCAATAAACGATGATGGCGAAATGTTGGCTTTGAAAATGGAATGCGGCGTTTTTGCATCATCAAATTTTGTTGATTGTTTGTTTGATATATCCGTTTTGCATTCAGCAACATTTTGCGACAACTCATCAAAATTCCCATCTATCCCTTGCGCAATGACTCCCCACGACTTTTCGGAGTCTTTTGCTATGTCAAATATCTTTTCCATATTATTCGTTTTTAATTAATGTTTCATTTGAAATTAAAGTATCGTTACCTAACATTGTCAAGTAGCTGGAGATAACTATGCTGATCTTCTGAGGAGATTTGGTGACCTTTCCGGTTATCTCGTAGGTTCCATTGTCTCCAGAGATGGATATGTCGCTGATGGCGTTAGATGATACGCCTATCAGCTTATCAGAAGCGTTTGACAAGGTTATGGTGATAGTTACCGTGCTACCTTCGGTTACATACACTCCCGGATTAACTGAGTAGGAGATCGAGGAGTAAGGGATGTTACTCTTTACAATCGGTCTAAACTCGATCATATCCGGATATAGCGTTCCTGCCTTATACTTCTTCAGTTGGCGTTCAAGGAGGAATTCGGAGAGGCTGTAGGGGAAGAGCATGAGAGACCATAATGCTAATTTAGCAAATCTAGTATCGTTGTCTCTATATGTACCAAGCCATAATTTATCACTATCTACAAATGTTGGTATAATATTTATGTATTGACCATTATTTATATACTTAGACTGATAAAAAACTCTTCTTATTGTATCATCTGTATTAATTATATTTCTACCTCCGAAAGAATAAGAAATTTTTTCTCCATTATTGGATATAGTATTAAACATAAAAGCTCCATTGTTCTGTGATTCAGCTTTAGATAATACAGCAGCATCACCATTAGAGCCGATATTTATCCTAATTCTTTCATAATCGGCAACAACTGTATAGTCCTTCAAAACAGGGAGACCGGTCACCTTGCCGAAGTCGTTGATTCCGTCGAGATATAACGCACCATCAATTATTCCACTCTCTCCTTCCCAACCAATGTTGTTCAACTGGATGTTGTGACCACCTAAAAAGTCGATCAACTGATCGTTAAACTCTGCGTGGTTCTCGTTAGTGATACCCTGCTTTTTGACATTGTAGTACAACTGAGGCTTGATGATCTGTCCAGGACGGTCTAAATTGTAGTAAGCTATAATCTGGTTGATTTCGTCTGTAGTCAGGACTTTGTTGGCGATGAAGCCTCCTGCGTAGGCAATTTTAACACATTTTCGAGGAACATTATTTGTATCAAGATATCCGATAACTGAAAAATAATCAGCAACTCCAGCAGCTGTAGGATAGCTAGCAGTGAAATCATTCTTATCTCCTAAAATATCATTGACAACCGTAACATTTCCTATCTCGTTAATACTTGGGGACGTATATCCACAAATATAATATTTGCCATTAAGGCCATTCCTTTCGAACAAATTATTCCGGATAAACCTTTTGCCCAATACATTGACATGATCAGAGCCTATATCGGAAATATAGTTAATTATGCTAATGACAGTACATTCCTTGCTATCTCCTATCATTTCGTCAACGGTCTTTTCGCTGACGATCATGTCGTCTACTCCGTCTGTACATAGCCAGCCTTCGAAGTCGGTTCCCGGTAATCCATACCCACTGCCCTCCGCAAATCCGAAGTTCAGCAGGTGCATGTCGTTTCCGTTGCCGGACAAGTCCTTCAAAACAGCCCGGTCAGGGTCGTCGTTTGTCTTGCCCCAGGTGGATATAGCCATCTTAACGTGGCTGAGTAGTTCGGGGTCGATGTAGGGACGACCGGAGTCCGAAGAAGCTCCCAGAACTCCCAAGCGTATCGCATTCATGCGAATAGGATCAAGCCCTATCGCATCAAGCTTAATTGGATTTAATCCTATTGCGTTCATCACTCTTCTGATTCAAAAATAGAAGCCTTTACCGGTTCCGTTTCACATTCGATTCTGAGATATTGTCCGGGGATGCAACCAACGACCGGACGAGCGAATTTCTTATCGTAATTTCTACTCTCTACAACAGGGAAGTTTTCTCCGTCATAGCTTATATACACCCAAAGCTTACCACCTTTTTCAAATGTAATCTGCAATCCTACTTCCGCAGAATTTACCTGAACGGCATCGCTTACATAGTTCTTCGCACCCTTCGTAAAGGTTATAGCTGTTTCTTTCATGATTATTCCTCCTATTTTTTTGCTGTTATCACTGTATTTCGTAAAAAATTCGGATACTCTGCCCGCACATCAAAACAAGGACACGCCTTGATAAATTCTGCCGGTTCCACCTCACCCGATCCATCCAGATCAGGTGAAGCATCCCGATGACCGAGCAGCTCGATGATATCATACTCTTTACAGAGCTTCGCTATCAATTCGCGCAATGCTGTTTTTTGCTCGACAGTACGAGTATCGGCCGGTCTTCCACTCGCGTCCAGACCACCGATGTAGCAGATACCGATACTGTGTTTATTATAACTAATACCGGAAAAACCTTTTGTGTTACAATGCGCTCCGTCAATGGATAATGACCGGCCGTTTTCTACGGTACCATCTAAATCAATTACAAAGTTATAGCCAATTTGATTAAAGCCACGCGCCCGGTGCATCCGGTCAATATCCTTAGCTCGCAAGTCTTGCCCGGCAAGTGTTGCCGAGCAGTGAATGATGATTGAGTCTATATCTTCTCTTTTCATATACTTTTCCTCCTATAAAATTAATGTTAATACTCCCAACGCCAAACCTCCGCAATCACAGATAATATCCTTGATGGAAAACTCGCTTTTCTTACAATACTTGTCGTATATTTCCTTCAGAATAAAGATCGCAACGGTTATAGCGACCGCTAACCATAGCGGAATATATTTTGATAGCCACATAACCAAATTCTGGCATACTATAATGTGGGCTATGCCGTCTATGCCTATCATGGATAGAAGCTTGCCGGCTAATGCGCTGATTTTATTTATCATATTCATTTTCTATTTTATAATTTATTACTTTTGCAAAAAATGATACACCTATGGATATTTCAGAATTAATAAAAAGCTATAACGCTGAACAAAAGAATGTATTTACAGGATTTTGCATACAACTGCCACTATGCTTTTCTATTTTGTATTTATATATACCAGAGTTTAAATCTCTCGATGTATATTTGCAAATCATATTTACGGCAACTTCTTCTATATTATCCATTTACTTTTCTTTTATATGGTTATGTCTATGTTCTTCTATATCAAAAAGAAGATACAAACTAGAAGCCTTTATACTAATTCTTCCCATATTAGTGACATCGTCTAAATTACTTATATCTCCTTCAGATTACATCCTAGGATATGAACATGCTTTAACTACGTTTCTTCAAGCTTCTGCGATTCTTTACACTCCTTTTGCCATTTTTGGGCTTATTCTCCGCAAATGCATAGAGTATGATAAAAAGCAAAAAGGGAAGAACATAAATAATAGTGTATAAATTCATACTTACTTCTCCTTTTCTATAATCTCCTTCACATCTTCTTTATCAACCTTGAACACCTTCTTTCCAAAGACTCCCAAAGCTCCAATTACATTTATATTGATCCCCTTTGGTTTCAATATATTGCCGACAATCGAACACCCTTCAATAAAGCATACCAATAAGCAGGAATATACATCGATAGGATATTCGCTATGACTTGCCACAGTGATCATGCAGACCATGCAGACAAAAGCAAAATAAGTAACCATCTTTCCCATAGTAGCGCGAATTGCACGAGAGAATCTGACTTTTTCACCCATTAGCATACTTTTTCTGACACCGAAGAGAAGATCACAAAGGATTACCGCGCATGATACAATCAGCCACGGAATCATATTCTGCAATGACTCGGAAACAAATGCGGTAGCGATTGCCGCAAATCCGCCTGTAGTTGTATGTACTATAGCTTCCTTCATAGCAAACAAGTCAAGTAAACGGTTAGCAATGAAATTAACTCAATCCAGAACATCGATTTGCATGCCGTCAGGTCCCATATAAGGTTTCCGGACCAATTCTTGACTACAAACGTTATCGCGTAGATCAGAAATGCAGCCCATAGCAGCAGCCAATACCACGAATTGCATCCTACCCATATTTGGGAGAATACAAGCGACATCACCGCGCCGGCTATATGAGCTTTCTTGTGTGCTCCTTTAAAATTCGGGGATACTCCCAATACAATCATTCCGACTACAGAAAGAAAGATCAGGAACTGACTGTTTTCTGTACTTGCATCCAATGCGGCCGGAAGCAACAACAAAGACGGGAGAATCATGCATATACCGAACCAATACCTGTTACTCAGAATGTAATAGGTATCGGAAATAGAATAAGGGATACCCTTTGTCTTGTAAATCATCACACCAACATAAGATGCGAAAACCAATAATGATAGTATTGCCAAAATCATAGTTTTATCTGTTTATAATGAAAACTCTAGTTTATTCGGATAACCGGTCTTGTAGTTGTAAGACTCGACTTCCTCTCCCGTCTGCAATCCCCGAACGAAAGCAATATGCTGCTGCGTCACATTATAGCAATCAAGAGCATATAACTCTAATGAGTTCAGCATAAGGAGAGCACTTGAAACAGGTATCGTATACTTTACCGCATCAAACCATAAAACGGTATCCAGTCTTCCGGCCTGCTTCTCAATATTGATTGAGTTAACAAGACCTACGCGGTCCTCTTTGGTAAGCCACATTCTCTTTCCGGAGAGAGTGAATGAATTCACAGCGTCTGACTTGTCATAAGCATTAATATCCGCTATCTTCATCTCTTTTAGTTCATCAAGGGTATACTCATGATCAACCAATACGGGATAGCCGCTTTCGTTCTCCCTTATTTCCTTTCCGGATGACTGACCGTCCAGCAACTCCTGCCAGTATTCTTCCGTTATCTCTACTGAACCTTCTTGTGGCTCATCGTAGAATCCTTGTTTCCAATATTTTGCCATAATATTATTTATTTCCAACGCCCAACGGCTATCCAATAAAAAGGATTAGTTCCCGCGCCAGTACCATTACTATCCCCAACGGTATATCTACTACGTATTCTAAAAAGGTTTGTACCTACCGATATTATAAAACCAGAAACAACATTCATACCGCTGCCCGGTTCGTAGTAGGTAATCACAGGAACATAACTGGTATTATAAAATGATAGTGGTAAATACACATAGGTGTCGTTGCTTGAGCTTGACTTGTATCCCCACTGAATCAATAAACCATTATTAAACTTAGCATATCCGTTCATGCCCAAGGATACAGTCATAGCGTTAGACAAGTCTGCCTTTGCCAAGTCGGGAATCATGTTCAGCAATTCTACAACTCTATCCCCTGTAAATCCGCTATTATAATCACTCATGCAAACTCTTTTTTAATCACATTAAACGTACTTCCATCTGACAACAAGAAACGTCCTTCAGCAACAGCAAATGCCTGTCTCTTGCCTATTTGGGAGATGGTAGTGGAGACAGATGCCTGTACTCCACTATTAGTTGTCCTAAACACAACAGTCTGCTCCCTGTCGAGTCCTTCGTTGGCAACATCGCTTGACACGCTTGCGGTTCCATTTGAACCGGGAGTGATAACGATGTTGCCTTCTCCTTCTTTCCAAGGAATCTGCATGCTCATTATGCGGCAGTCCAAGAAGTGTTAGACGTAACATTGACGGATACAGCAGATCCACTCTGAGGAATAGTAATTTCCATCGGAGAAACAGACAATGTAGCATCACCGGCAGCCTGTTTGATAGCAATCTGAGCAGCCTGTCCGCCATTGGCCGTCACCTTTAAGGTTCTAATGACCTCTTCGATAGTATCGTTTTTAGGAAACTCCAACTCGATAGAGAAAGGAAATTCCGCAGTAGCCCCCGGGTCACCGGTAATAGTAGCCGCATTGTTAGTCTGAGTTCCATTCGCGCTATACCTTGCAGGCAAGATAACATCTGTTACGCTTCCCGCCCACGCAAACGTCAACTTCGAAGAGTTTGTTTTACCCTCTACGGTCACTGTTCCTGCTGTTTTAGGAGCAGACATCTCAGAACCATTATCAAAGGAAGCAAACTCAGACTTCGGTGACTGAGTTACCTTATAGGTCGAAGGAGTGGACACACCGACACCGGTCACCGTTACTGTTCCTGTACGGGCAGTACGCCCAGTGTGAGCGTCTGCGCTATTTGCAATTGTCCCGTTACCAGATCCGGTAGACGGATTTAACTTTAACCAACTAGGTTTTGCCATAATACAAAATTTAAATAAAACAATTCAATTAACTATATCATTCTTCCTGCACAGCATGCCATACCACATTGGACAACACATCGACGTTATCCTCGAAGTTATTCGAAGGCATCAGCCATATGTAATCAGGGTCAACTTTTAGATAAGCCTGTTTACCAACATCACAGACAACCCCTATCGACACCTTCATGCCCGTTGCCGAAGCGGAAACCTTCATCTCATCAGCTTTGGCCGATACATTTCCAATGCCCTTGATAGCTTCGATATGTACAGATATGCATCCCATTTTACACTGTCTTTATACCGGTATTCATCTTATCTACCTCTACTCTTGTTCCGCCTTCATAGTCGGAGTCAGGAAGGTAAGCCGTAGTTTCCAGCCAGATTTCCCCCGATCCGATAATCTTAGTGTCAACATAGCAGCTGTAGCTGTTCTCATTAATGCGTACCATCTGAGACTTCTTTATCGTCTGTGAGGCGGAGAAGACAAAGAAGCGGCATTGGAAGTCCACATTATCCATTGTCAGCCCCGAAGGGAGGTCGATGGAGATTGCCAACTTGATTATTGTACCTTTTGCTCGCATATATATCTTTTTAAAGCCATTTCATTTCAAAATAAAATTCTCCATCATTTCCCGTATCATCATCTGATAATCCGATATACACTTCACTAGAAGTTACAGAAAGCACAGTTGCTTTGATTAGAAATTCACTCATATTCGAAGCAGAACCATTTCTCGATTGTCCAAATCCCGTTAACATGATTTGAACAGTACTTTCGCTAAATCCGTCAGTAGTCCATGAAGAAGGAATATTCATTCTTAAATATCCCATTGTTGACGACATCCTAGTTATAGTCGGAATGTCACCATTATAACTTTTACATCTTCTTATATAAGCGTTTGAAGGCGTAGAATACGCCCTTCCATAACAAATTATAGAAGGTACCATTCCCCAGCGACCATTTCTCGACGATTGCAGGCCGTTACTATCCAATCTCAGTCCTGATGTACCATCTGATAAAATTGCTTGTATTGAGTTGATACCATTCACCCTTCTGTTCATGACAGAAAAAAGATTCTTAGAAGAAGTTCCTAATGATATTCCATTTGCAAAAAGTGAGGATAAATATTCGTTTACCACAGGAGTGATAGACATATTATTTATAGAAAAACTATGAGGATATTGTTCAGACATGGCCAGTCTTAAGGACAATACATTATATCCGCTTACTAAGAATCCTGTAAACATTTCATCGTTGAAGATGTGTTCTGTTTTGTATGAGACAACCTTTGAATATATATAATCTGCATATATGATATTTTGCAATGAACTATCGCTATAAGCCTTAAGAATGATTTCAACAAATATTGTATTAGGGGATGAGCTAGTATAACCACCGAAAAATCGTCCATCAAGTGCTACATTCCCAGTCACATATATAGGGTCAGTAATATCCACCATGTATTCTCTTTCCTGACTTGGAACAGATGCCGGAATGTTCTTGACATTAATCGTAGGAATATTTTGGCTAAACAAATCATTTAATGAGTCTTTGCTGGCCCCATCAATACGTAGAACATTTTTGTTATTATCATCAAATATTTTAATATCCTTGCTATCCGGACTAATAACCACTCTCTGCCCATTAGGAGAACCGATAATATTTGTACCCCGGAATACATACCTTTTATTCAAAGGGTCGAGTTCAAGCATAAGATCGTCCTGATCAAGAGCAAAAATCCCTGTCTTTTTTTCTCCATCAACAGTTACACAGTCTCTTCCTAACGCGACTCCGGTCAGTTTCCCACTGCTATCCTTGGTTCCAGAAAATATCTTAGGTGAAATAAGGTATTCTCCACCTATTTCTGTTTTATTATTGTTCCAATCTTCTACCCAGGGAAGGAGATTTGCATCCTCTCCCGGTTTGCCATCTGCACCCGGTTCACCGTCCTTCCCGTAATGACCAAAGAGACGATAGTTCTTATATTCTCCCCACTTTCCACCCTGTAGAGTACGTTCACAAGTATACTCATAAGGATAAGTTTCCGATGCTCCACGAGGATTATCCACCCACCAGAGCACATCTTCCCAGTATGCTTCATTGGTCGGAGCAATCCCCGAATGCGCCTGAATAGCTACCTTGTATACATTATTGTATTTTACTATGTTACCTGCCGAATAGAATTTTGAGCTACTGTATTCAGGAGCATCACCAATGTATTCGTTAACATATTCGTTGGATGCCGGAAGGTCAATAACATTACGCTTAGACTTTGCAAGCAGGTAAACCTGCTCCTCGGTCTTGGAGTCCGTTGGGAATATGACAGGTTCGCTCCAGGAAGGAGTTGTTTTACCATCAATCACTGCAGTGGAATACCAACAGGTAGTAGGATCGAGCATACGAAACTTGACTCTGTCCTCGTTACTACTTGTGCTGCTGTCTTTCGTGTATACAATTTCAACAAAGTGACTGCCGGCTGTAGGCACTGCAATATCCACCACCGCATTGGTTACTCCACTTCCCTCCCAGGCATGTTCGTTGGAACTGCTATATGATGTATCAAGGGCTTCTACGATACCTTTGTCGTAGTTCTGCTCAGATGATACATCAATCTCTATATGTATCATCTGATTAGCTCTTCTTGTCGTAAACGACACTCTTTGCTTGTATGTCGAGGAATGAGATGTAGGAGATGGAGAGACATAGTAATCACCGTCTTTTGTAAAGTTACCCGAATAAGAGAAGGTAATATCCTCCCGATCCGGAGAAAGGGACCATCCTGCCGGATTTGTACCGGTAGGCGTAGCAGGCTTTCCGAAAGCATACTTATACCGTAGCTCCGTATATTTCCCCGGTAATCCCTTGAATCGTATAGGATCACCCCATGTGCCGGAAGAAGCGCTTGAAGCGACTTTCTGAGAAATCCAAACGACATCTTTTGTAGCGTTAGTATGCCATCCTCCGCTTGTCCCGCTTCCGGTCGGACGGGATGGTTCATCTTCGCTGTCATGGTATGTAATGAAAACACTCAGGCCATCCGTGCCGTCAGTACCATCTGTTCCGTCCTGACCGTCCGCAACCATCAACTCCCAAGCGGTGCCGTTATAGATATAGACGATACCATTACTGGTATTGCGATAAGCCCAGTTTTTTTGAGGATTGGCAGGAGCGCTTGATAAATCCCCTTTCCATGTAATACTGAGCCCGTCTTTACCATCTTCACCATTTATACCGTCAAGCCCCTTCTTCCCGTCTGAGACAACAGCAATCGTTTCGCGGTCGATCAGTACTACTCCCGATGTTTCATTGTAAAGCTGGAACTGTATCTTATCTGTTATCCCGGAGACGGATATTTGCCTATCCGGAGTATAGCTAGTCGCATTCCCCGAGTCTATAATATAGTCCATTGAGTAGCCAACCGGCAGAGAGGATACGACAGTAGAAGCTCCGTCGGTCTTCATCACCCGGCAGGATATATTCGATATATCACTGTTCCCGTCAGCATCTCTCTTTATGATATTGATCGATGGCTGAAGCGAGTAAATGACCGCGTTCTGACCATTTGTTCCGTCAGTCCCATCCTCTCCATTCTCCCCAGGCTTCACTTTGTTTATCGATAAATGCAGGGTACGTTCATACTGAGAACCTTTGTATGTTACCCGTCCCGTTATGGGTATACGAATTACATCAGCCACCGCAGCAGTAATAGCTGTTACCTTAACTATCCCCGTGCTACGATCAGCCGTTGCTGTCACGCCTGTGATGCTGCCTACAGAAAGAGAATCAAGAGGAAGCTCGGTTGTTCCGTAGAACATAGAGAATGTCGTCGTGATGGGCAAACCAAATACCACTGTACCGTCCAGAGAGCAAGCTACAGACTGCATTTCATCGTCAAGATCAGCAGAGATGCTTCCTTCTCCGTCAAGACCATTCTTACCATCCTCAGTCATCACATACCATGCGCCATCCTGGTATACGTAGCATTTCTTGTCTGTTGTATTACGGTACCAGTATCCGTTCTGAGGATTTGCCGGAGCAGAAGAGAATTCCCCCATAAAAATGAGGCTTGTACCGTCTTTACCGTCAGTACCCGGTTTACCATCCGTACCGGGCTGTCCATCTTTACCCGGTTCGCCCTTGAGATTCTCCTTTGCTTCCTCGTCCAGATTATCCCACGTTAGAACCACTCCTTTCATGGAACACACATATTTGTTCTTCGATGCGTCCCAATGCCACGAAATAGCACCTCCGGCTATGTGACCTGATCTATCTGTAGCAAATCGGGCTGATCCGTCTCCAAACTCAGCAGTACCGTCCGGATAGATACAGTAAACGACATGCCCTGTAGAGTCTGTACCTTTGATCATACCATTTTCGCAATAGAAACCCTTAAGCCCGTCTGTTCCGGGAATATCACCGCCCATACGGATTTTCGTACAACCGGCAAAACTCTTGCTGTTGATACCAAACAGAATATCGATTGCAGGCTGTCCACCTTCATCGGCATGCAGATAGATCGCACTCTGACGATTTACATCCTTCGAGTTACCGAACTGGACAATCTCATCACTGACAGCCGGAGTAGTCATGCCCGACAATGCCGGATCAACAGCCTCCATGCCGTCTGTGTAACCTATACCACCGGTGAACTCACTGACAGGTATGACGATTGTATCAACACCGTCAATCTTGCGTATTTCGGCTATCTCGACCCAATAGCCTTTAAGGGTACCATTCGTCCAATCCTGGCACCGGATGAAATCGTGTGCGACAAAAGACATCTCATCCTCTATGGTGACCAGCCAGTTTTGTCCGGACTCATCCAGCGTGGCAGTCTTTATACGGCCGCATGCCTGAGTGATACCCAGTGCACCCTTCACCGCGCGGATCTTCTGAATAAGAAGCTCAAAAACGACCATTGTCTCGCGAACAACAAGACTGTCTATCTCCAGCTTCCATTTGCCCTTGATATACTCCCACAGCTTCCATCCATGACCGGCAAATCCGGACACGAAGTCTTCGACGTATTCCTTTACACCGTTTGACAACTTACGTCCTGTCGCTTTCACAGAACAAAGAAATCCGTAGAACTTACCGTTACTTAGTATTGCCATATTCTAATTCTTCAATTAACGAATCTTCTGTTTCTTCTATCAATTCTCCACCACGCACTACAAGGCCACCGTTAGCTGCAGAAAATCCTTCCGACACAAATCCCTTACCGAGGGTTATCAATCCTTCTGCTTTGTCATCTTCAATGCTGCTAAGGGAGCGACGTTCAATCTCATCAATAATTCTTTTTGCCGAAAATGTATTGCGATCCGTAGGAACAGTCTTGTCATTCAAACCAATGAGATATATACTCGTTCCTCCACTTCCTGATACAGAACCGGTATATGTCTGTCCCTTGTATGTAAGAGAATCAAGTTTACTCTCTATCTCGCCTATACGCGAATATGAGGCAGTCTCACCAACCGTATAAATTGGATGATCGTAAGGAAAATCCAGCGGCCACTCAAAACCAATTATTCTGGATTGTCTGCTCTTAGGAAAGAAAGCCTTATTGATCAGGTTAACTTTGTCTCCCACCTCATAAGTGATAATATTCCCGTTATTATATATGAACTCAGGGTCCATATCACAATCGTAGGTGGAAGGATCAATCATAGACTTCTTTACATAGTCTTTTGCCTTTTTCAATAACTCATCTTCGGAGTCAGGAATCAATTCCTCTGAAACATAAGCCGTATCAAAGCCATAAAGAACATATGTGTCAGAATCAGCAGGAAACAAAATGTCGTCAGGAAGGTAACGGCCGTAATCCTCATTACGTACAATTTCGAAAGTGGCACCGGAATCATCACTCTCCTGCAGAAGTAACTCAAAGTCCAGACCGGCGAGTTTGCCTGTCTGAAAGATTAAGCGGAAACTTTCTCCGTCCAGCCGGAAGTCATTTGTAAAATTCTTCAGTCCTGCATCCTTGAACGTATAGATACGATATTTGTCTCCTGTTGGATTGTCATCCTCGTCAAGTTCATCTTCCTCCCGGTATGTTACATTTGATAATGTGCCGACATATTTTGGATATTCATCTTCAAAGATGACAATTCCCTCTACAGCTTCTTCCTGTGACATCTCCACATTATTATTGTCATCATAATGAGTTTCACCAATGTATATACGTTCTCCTGTAGGACTATAACGGTAAGCATCCACATAAGGAACTTCCTCCGGGAGCATAAGACGTTTCTGGACCACACCATTTAAAGTGAGCTCCTTATCATCTTTACTAAAGTAGCTGTCGGGCACCTTTCCCTTAATGATGTTGTCAATTGTATATCTATCACCGAGCGAGGCCGTTACTCCGCTAGGTAATTGTATTACGTTAGCGGAATCACCGATTAAATGGTCCGGATTATATACACAAGAGAATGTCTTGCCCGAATTTAATCCGGAAAGAAAGGTCACTGTAGCATCTGCTGACGATCCTTTGAATAGAGTTATGTCATATGAAACATAAGCCGAGAAAGAATCATTCAGAATAGAAGATTCACGAGATGGAACATGTGTATATATTCTGATCTTTAAATCAGTAGCATTTCCCTCAATCTGCAAAGAAGAAGCGACAGCAAACACAGCAGAAACTTCGTATTGCTGGTCTTGAGATAAGGTAACCGTTTGATTACCTATAGAAACTTCTTTAGTTACGCCAGATAATTTATAGACATAAGATGCCCTCAAAACATAATCACCGGCAGGAAGAAAAGAACGTCCTGATCCGATTGAAGGAATAACTGTAGATACATTAATTGATATGCCTTCTCCTGATGAAACCTTATAATCCCCTGCAGGTAACGAAGCTACGATATCAGTGTCATGCGTCCATTCTACATAAGATGCAGTAAAACTGCCACTACCTACACTCTCTTTTACCGGATACTCTTCTTTGTGAACGACGCGACTTGGGAAATACTTTACATCAAGTGGTCTTGCCGTATCGGATATTTCCCTACCGTTTGCCTGCTTGACATCAAAAAAAAGATTCTTACGGTAAGTAGAAGGAATGTTTCGCGTTGAACCAAAGGCATAAACACGAGTAGCGAAAACCGTCTGACTATCGCTACGTTGCATGGAGCTTACGTTTACATCCTCAGTATCTGTCAAATCTCCGGCCTTGAAATCTACGGGAGAGCTGTATTCGCAACGTCCGAAATGAATTGTCTTATCAGTTATCCACCATTCACATTCCCATGTCTCCGCCATTTGGGTAAGGGCATCAATCAGGTTTACGCTATCATACGAAACGAGCTTGGAAGTGTTTTCAACCGTAGTGTCAATCTCATATTTAAAATCCTCTTCTCTATATTTGTATCCGAGTGATTTCAGGTTATCAAGGAAGACTTTAAGATGAACGTCAAGAGTGGCTGTCAGGTTCCAGCTCGCCTCGCGACCGGTACTCTCCGGAGTATAGAAAAACTTCTTGTTTTTCCACTTCCAGTAGTAGGCGTCCAGCCGGAGTTCGTAATCATAACCACCGCTCGTAGAATTATAGGTGGGCTTGTACAAGTCTACAAGCTCAAACATGCCAATATTTTCGTCATCAATGTAATCCCCGAGCTGAAAGTAGACAGGTTCAGCTAATGAGAACTTGAGAGTAATGTAATCAGAACTCATTAGCTGGAACTTTCTTTTACTACCTTCGTTGATAGGAGTAGAAAAACGAATGTTGCCGGATATGTCTTTGATGTCTATCATATCCCCAAAGTTCGGAGATAGAAGAAAAAAGCCCAAAACTTTTGGGCTTCAAGAAATAACACTTTGTATAAAGTTACATAATAGCAATTTTATATCCTATTTGAAGGATTCGGTTCGTTCAGCTTAACTGAAATCTTAGAAAACGTTCTTGCAGTATTGAAACCGAAAGATGCTGACCGGAGATAGTATAGATGATAAACCTCTTCACCTAATGCCGGAACTTTGACTGTAAATTCCCCCTTTGTTATCTCATTCTGAAACGCCTTGTACTTGGCAGTATAATCGGATGGGGAACTTCCTTTTAGTGTAAATGTAAGAGTCAAATCCCGTTCGTCCACCTTTCTGTTCTCGATTATAATTCTTTTCCCGTCCTGTAGACGCGATTTGTTCTCAATCACATCTTTCATCGGGAGTGGAGCGTAAATAGCTTCTATGAATCCATCTCCCATATTGACTCCCCACATCGTGTAGGCATCTTTGTTATTGATTAGTAGGTCTCCTGTCATAATTTACTTTTTTGATAATCCATTAGTATTTCGCTTGACCTCTGCAATATCAGCCGCCATCTGCTGTATAGGTTTCACCATGACGTTAGTATTGTCTCGAATGTCTGTTATAGCCTCATAGGAAAGCCGTATCAGGTCCCTTGTCTCTCCTGCAATATCCTTTATTCCAGACGTGTTTGCGCCTATGGACAACATACCTGCTTTCAAGTCAAGAATAGACATTGTTTGAAGTTGATTCTGATTCTTGATTTCCTCTCCGGCGATTTGAAGGGCAGTGAAGCGTCCGTTCAATTCGTCAGCAGAATCCTGAGACATTGTAGCAAAGCCTTTCTTGGAAGATTCCTGAGAAGTAGACGTACCACCACCCACAATTTGTTCCCATGCCTTTCTGTCTTCAAGGGCGCCATTTACGATAGTATCCCATCCTTCTCTTAAGTCCTTAATATCAGAAGATGTAATACCTCCTTCTTTACCCATAGCAGCAGAAAAGGATTCATACCATTTCCTTAATTCATCTTCATATCCCTTCACGAACATTTGAGTGAATACAGCCTTTCGCATATACTCTCCAAAATTATCAGCAAAGTCTTTAGATGAAGCATCCATGTCCATGAGAGTATCTATGAAGCTGTCAAACAGGCTATCGAATGACGTCTGAGTCAATTGTTCTTGAACGGCTTTCTGAATGTCTTCTATTCTCTCTCCACCTTCAATAATCTTATTGAGGTAGTTTTGAACATCTCCATCCAACTTAGACCAAAATCCAGGAGCTTCCTCTTTTAACTTTTCAAGCTGTTCAGCCGTCAAGTCAAAGAGACCGGAAAGTCTTCCTCCTATAAAATCCGGATCTTTGCCGATTGACTTAGCAAACTCGTCCCATTGATCCCATAATTCCTGACTCATGCTATTGCGAATACGAACACCAATAGAGTGGGAACCGGCAGATGCGCCAGATTGCAATCGTTCTCTTCCTAATATTTTATAAGACTCAATGCTTTTGTTTGCTATTTCAATAGCTTCATCTCCCGCTTTAGCAGCTTCGGGACCATAAGACATATCTATGTATTCTTTTTTCTTATCAATTAACTCATCCCATATTTCATTTAACTTGTTATACTCATCAACCATTTCATTGTAACGAGAATAGTCAGCACCACCAAAACCGAATAATCCGGCAATAGTATTCCCAACGCCTGCCAAAACGCTAACTGCACCTGTGATAGCACTAAAAGGTTTGGTTAAGTCTATTCGTTCCAGCCCACTCATTACCTGCCCTATACCATCCAAAGTCTTACTTATGGCTTCTGGAACCTTTACCCCAAAGTTTTCAAGCATTCCAACAACGTCATTGCCTGCATTTACAACCTCCATGCCTTTTTGCCCGATAGAATTTGCTGCTTGAGTTAACTTTGACAAAGCTTTTTGTCTGTCAGATTGAGCAGCGGCCAAGTTATTTTCTGCTTGGGTAAGAGTCAGTAATCTAGTAGTTAATTTTCCGTTCTCATCGGTATATACTTTAGTTATTACCTCTCCTCCCTGAATAACAGTATTTAAATCCTCTTGAGCCTTGATTACCGCAGATGTAGCATTACGATAATTATCTACACTATTTTTCAGTTCTCCCAAGGGATTACGTACTGTTATTTTTAGATCAATTTCTTTGAAGGCATCTTGCAACGCTTTAAGATCTGTAGGTTTTATATCTTTAGCTGCTTTATTTATAACCTCTTTCAGGTTATCACGCATCTTAACCAGTGCCTCAGTAGACTGAGCATCAAGGTTTCCGAATATGTTTGCAAAATTGATAGATGATTTTAGTTCTTCAAAGCTAACTTCCTTCAGTTTATTTTCTTTCTCTTTTTCCAAGGACTTCTTAGCGCCCTTGGTGGTAGCTTCACTGATTTTAAGGTTATATTCTTCGTTTATGGCAGCTTTTTTTTGTTGAAATGTACCATATTCTTTAAGATATTCATTCCAGTATTTCATTTCTTCCTGATAAGGATAAATATCTTGTCGTAGAATAGTATTATTCAAAATTTTATCAAAAGCGGCCGTATCTACTTTCACTATAGACGGATCAAACGTTTTCTTCTTATAATCCTTTTTCTGTTTTGCCAGCAAATTCTCCTGTTCATCAAAAACCTTTCGTTGAAGCTCGATCTCCGTTCGAATATAATCTTCTCGCTGACGTTCTAAGTCTTGTATCTCCTTCTTGTTGTCTAGTTCACGCTGGGCACGAATCTTGGCTTCTCCGTCTGCCATAGCGTCAATACGAGACTGGATAAGTTGATTCTCATGGTCTTCTGCTCTACGTCTCCTTTCAAGAGCTTGCTTATCCAAAAGTTCGGAGATCTTCTTTTGTTGGTCTACGATGGAGTTATACTCCTTAGTTAACCCTTTATCATCATATAGTTTAAGCTTTTCTTCTGCTTCTGTTTTCTGCTTTATGAGAGCATTATATTGTTTTACAACTTCTTCTGGAACCCCGTTAGTATTTCCCGATTTTAAGGTTTTAAGATATGTATCTTTTATTTGTTTTAATGCCGTATCAGCTAATTGTACTTGCTGTTGCCAATAATCATAGGTTCCTTCCTTTGGCTGAGGAAACAAATCCTCCGCTTTTATATGATTAGATATGGTTGTTATAGATTCATCGTATAATGCTACATTTTTTCGTAAATCTTTCCACCTTTTGTGCTCAGCCTCCATTTCTCGTTTTGCATCTTCTATTCTCGATTTTGCAGAAATCTTTTCTGTCGCTGTCCCAAACCCCTCTATTTCTTTTTTATTATAATCTTCTTGGGCTTTATTATATTTATTGACAGATTCAAGGTAAGTGGCATACTGTACTTGTGCCTTAATAAGTTCATTATCTCTTTGTACGGATAATTCGGCTATTCTGTTAGCATAACTTCGAGCAATAGCATTGGCACGTATCTCTTTACTTAATGCTCTATATGCTACTTCTAGCTTTCTTAGATTTACATTCTCACCATCAAGAATATTATTATATTGTGGGAATTTAGTTATCCACTCATTAACAGCGGCAGTTCTTTCTTTTTGTGTTATTGAAATGTTTTTCAACTTAGAATAAAGTAAATACAATTCGCTTCTTTCTTTAGCCACAGAGTCTATACCCTTCCTTCTAGCGGCAGCTAATTCTTGTTCAGCAGTGGAAAGGTCTAATACATAATTCTTCCCTTTTACTAGTTCCTTCCCCCAGTTGATTATCTCTTTCCCATACACAGAAAGCAGAGTTAATCCAACAACAAGAGCAGTCTGCCAGCTTATAAGGGACTTTGTTAATTTCTGCCAAACTGGAGCAACAGCCTTGACATTTGTATTTCCCGCTTTCAAAGCTTCTTGAAATGCAGCATATTCCTTTCTAGCTCTAGCAATCTCATCAACAAAAATTGGGATATTATTTGAAATTGCAAGGAAAAAAGTATTTGCACTAACAGCCAACGAAGGCAATTCACGAGCCACCTGCTGTACAGAGAAACCGAGCCCATTCCATGCACTTGCATAATTACCTACATTTCTTTGAAATCTACCAGAAGCTTGTTCAGCCGCACTCAATTCCTTCTGAACATTTGCTATTTGGGCCAACAACGCTTTGCCAGCATCACCGTTTCTTCGCGTTCTTCCGAGGTCATCATAATCCTTAGTCAAGAGGATTATTTGCTTTCTGAGAGCTGTTATACTGCCTTCTTCCGCCCTACTCTGAATTATCTGATCCTTCTGTGCCTTAATTGTCCTTCTGATAGATTCTTCCTCGACTAGTCTTTGTGCTGCCAGTTGCTGCACCTGTCTTAATATTCCAGTTCCGGAAGAACCTGTTTTTTCTGAATCAGCAAGGGAAACAAAGCTTTTCTTTAACTGTTTTATTTGCTTATCCGTTTCAATTACAGCTTCGGTATTGGCTACAATCCATTTATTAGTGGACTGCAATGCGGCTGTCTCTTCCTTTGCCTTTTTAACTGCAGCATTGGAAGAATCAATGTCATGCTTCAGCTTTTGGATTTGAAGATATTTGTTTTCATACTCTTCTAATTTTTTAGTAGCCGCCGCTATCTCTTTCTCTAATTGTTTTATTGCTACATCACTATTTGGTATCCCCGCAACAGCAATTAGAGACTTCTTTAATTTATCTATTTCTTGACGCAGTTTTATAATGTCTTCGACATTGACATCTGCGGTAAATTTCATTCCTGCCATGTGACTTTTACATTTTCGTTTCCAAATGATTCCTTTAACTCTTTCTCTACGGTTAGGCTTGCCGAATCCAGAACGTCAAAACCCTTGCTAGATACAAAGCTCGCATACTCCATCCCATCCGCGAACACAACACCGTTTTTGGGTAGTTTCCCATATATAAGCAGGTTCTCTGTCTTGCCTTTGGCCCCCGCATGTTCGCTATCTGCCGGAACATATAGATAAACAATATTCCCATCACGAACTACAGCAGCTCCCGGAGCATTACGAAGATTCCACGTATGGTTCTGATAAGTCTTCTTGCTACTCACATTTCTTTCTTTTTGAGTGTCAACTGCATTATGCGCCGCTTCCTTCATAAGCTCATTTGCATACTCCTCCACCTCTTCAACAAACTCATCCAGACCCGACAAATCAACCGTTACTTCCATTACTCATCAAATTTCATATTTTCACCAAAGAAATCCTTATCAGATACTTCCTTAAGTACCTCCCCATCGTATACAGCGTGCAACTTATCTTTTTGCATGATGATCAAATTGCGATATGGAATTTTACAAACGACTTCATCATACGACAAATGAAGGCTATCCATGAACGACGCAATTTGCCCCAACATACAATCATTGCCTATAACCTCTGTTTTGCTGTTAGATTTGCTACGTTCTTCGCTAAACCTAACAGCGTCATAAAATTTTTCACATCTATCAGAGAGTAAGCCGCTGTAAGACCGGATAATACTTCTTCTAAGGTCCCATGAGACAATTCTTCGGACAATGAATCACTTCCATCTATAAACCAAGAAAGTGCGCTAGAAGCGACAGAAATGTCCTTCAATGAAGATATAACACCTGCTATATCCTTGTTGTCATCAAGAACTGCGAGATAGGCCGAAGCGCCGGCTATTTTATGTATAGTAGGCGGATTTACGCGATACATTTTCCCATTTACAATGATTGGGATGAAATCCTTTCCTGTGATAGCTTCTGATATAAGTATGGCTGCTTTATTCATAATGATATTTATTAAAAAGGGGTGAGATACATAAATCCTCACCCCCTCACCACTTTATAATATAGATAATGTTTCTGCTGATCGCGAAGTATCTTCCTCTCCATTCCCCTCATAGTTAACAGCAGTTCCAGCGTTCACCCGCTTTGACTTAGTCGTAGAACTATTCAAATTGAGAGAAGCATCAGAAGACATAGATGCGACGTTCTCATCAGCTCATGCGGCATCTACTTTTTCCCCGTCGAACATATAGTCACTCTTCACGCCGGCGCTAGGATTTTCCATAGCAACAGCTGTTACTCCCAGACCAATATTCTTTTCCACAGCATTCCCTTTAGCAATGACCGCAGCATTGGTGAATACAATATAGTTTCCGGTCTTTGTCTGTCCGACAATGGCTTTGTTGACAATGCCCGGAGTATCAGAAGCGGCCCATCCTGCATCTGTATCAACTTTTTCTCCGCCTTGCAGATCTACCTTGTCATCAAAGGAGAAAACTCCCATAGTGAAAGCAATTGTTTTAGCCCCTTTTTGCGTCACATCACGATAATAAATGTCACCATTCAACTCGTTAATATAGTCGGTATAGGTAGGATCATCCTCCGTATACGACCAAGTATCTTGATGAGAGTTCTCAACTTCTGTAGCAGTACCTAACCAGGTTTTAAGGCTAGTTTTAGTTACAGCAGAAGTAATAACATCACCGTACCAAATCTTTTTAATTCCTATAAACGGTTTCATATCTTTTTAATTTACGTTTAAGACTTCAAATAATAATTTTACATTCACATAGTAACAACATAACTCCTTATCTTCCTCTATCCCGATAGCCTCAGAAGAATACCGGTACCATGAACCGTCATATTGCCCTACAACTCCATCTTTGAACATCTCTTTAGCCTTTCTCTCCAATTCATTCAAACGAATCAAATTGGCCTTCCCCGATCTCGATAAAGGAACACAAAAATTAACTTCAACGTATCCTCTTTCCCAATAGGTATCGGGCTGTTGAGTCTTGGGATAAACTACAATCCTTTCAGCATTTACCTTACCTTCAGGTATATTACCTCTCTGGTATACTTCAGAAATTCCAAAAGACTTGCAATCCTTAAATATTATGTTCGCGATGTCTGTTGTTGCAATCATATCCAAATATCACATCTACCTTTAAACTCTTCCGAATAACACTCGGCATTTTTCTTCACTTCACCTTCTCCAACAGTATTATCGTCAGAATCCAAGCATCTTACACGGTTTCCTAGAGGAATCTTACCTCCTTCGTAGACAACATGATAGTTATAAACCCAACGCTCACCGTTTACCGACACTTCCTTCTGCTGTGAATTGTCATGGCAGAAGCAGTCAGCGACATCCTGCCAAGATTCTCCGCCTGTTCCTGGAACCGGCCGGCCATACTCGTCATTCTCTTCTGGAGTAATAACTTGCATTTGCAGTTTATGTGGAGCTGTTTCTAGCATATTACCAAAAAGTTAATTTAGCCTTATCGGTATTCAATTCATCCTCTAATCCATATTTATTGCATAAGTATGAATAATAGGACTTTACTCCATTTATATCCCAAGATAAAGACTTTGAGTGACCGTTTTCACTAACAGACTTAGATGTAGCCCGAAGGAGCAAGGATGGAATAAAGCGAGCAATAGCAACTGCTACTGTATCAATAGTGTCTTTATCAACCTCGTCCACCTCTCCGGATGAAAGAATGATTTCAAATAAGTCAGCCTCCGACAATTGAATGCCGAAGGTCTGAAACTTCTGTTTTATGTAGTCACCAGTTGTCATATTTACGCATTCATGGTGTCAAGGTCGAGAATAACGATCTTGTTTGGAGCCGTATATTCCGGAATCCATTCAGCACCATATTCCATAAAACGGCCTTCATCTGTACGTACATTAGAAATATACATACCACCTTCCGAACGAGTATAGGCCTTTCCCGGAATTGGATCAGTAATTTCATACGGAGTATGCCAGCGCATCTTTCCCTGCTTAGGCGTGGTAAACAAAGAAATACGGTTGTCTTTGAATACCTGTTTAAAAGAACCATCTGACAGTTCCACCAAATCTTCATTGATAACAATAGGAGGCAATCCCAATCCCCTGAAGATAGTCGTAGCCATCTCGCTAGACATAAGTCCGGCAGATAGTTGTACTTCTTTAGAGTCAAAGCTTTGCTTATAGAATTCGCCGAAATCTTTTGCACCAACAATACTGTTGATGAAAGTCTTACGAGACATCTCCATAGATACAAACATGCCAAACTTTGTACGTAATTCTACAACCTTTTCCATGAGATAACGTACAAAATTTAACTTATCTTTCACTTCTGGAGTGATGCGATGAACAGGAAGTACCATATCAAGCATTTCAATCCCTTGCGGATTATCATCTACCTTGACAGACGCTTTTCCGTCAGAGCGAAGATCACCGTCCACAATATCCATACGTTTGTGGGGAGCAAGCATAACTTGACGCATATCGTCTACAATATAATTGATAATATCGTCCAATGCTGCCCGTTGATCAGCAGTCTTTGCCTGATTGAACTTATTGATTAGTTCTTGCAGCATATCTAGTCTATCGTTATCCATTTGATAGCGGTCTCCTAGATAAGCTACTTCGCCATAACCGGAACCTAGAGATTTGCGTTCCCTCAAAGGTTTATTGGAATTGCGATCAATTACAGAACCGGCGGTAACACCTGTTACTGTGCCCAAATATGTTTTGAACACACGGGATTTTGTTTCTTCAAAATCAAGGTGCTTTTTCCAAAATATCTGATCTAATTTTAGAGCCTGAACGCGGTCAATAACCGCTTTTACAACTCCGGGATCATTTAGTAACGTTTGAATAGTCAAATACATAGTTCCTCCTTTCTTTAATAAGTGAACATAAATCTGTCACCCAGAGTCTCTTTATCCTTATCGGAGACAGGAACAATGAGTCTTGTCGGTCTAATCTCATATGCTTGACCAATAGCACCTACAGTCGCACCTGCTTCGACTTTAGTCCACGCATAGTTTAATGCTGTAGCCGTTGCTTTTGCCGTTTTCCCAGCTGCTGCAGTAGCTTCAAATAATACTGCACCCTTCTCAGCGGCAAGCGTTGGAGAAGCTGCAAGTGTAACGGTGTCGTATTCTGCATTGCTTTTGTCAATAGCTTCAATAGTACCACCATTTGTTCCATTACCAATATGCATACCATTGTATGCAAGAGAATTTTTCTTGATTTTCAAAGAAGTAGAACCGGCAGTAATCTTTTCAGCTACTTCAACATTAATAACAGCTTTTGCCGTCCGTTTTACAAAATCAAGAACCAAAGGGGTAAGAGGCGGAATTTGCGCAACCCCTGTTAAATTCGAAATATCCAAATTGAATCCACCAGAATAACGATATACCGTTTCAAAACGGCACATTTCTGGCATTGATGCTTCAATTGGCTTTAAATCATACTTAAAACCTGCTGGCATAATTAATCCTGTTTAGAGTTTTTAATTTCTTCTGTACCCTTATTTATCAGGCTTGCAATATCGTTGGCATCGTTCTGCCCACCATTACCTGACTCGGGAGTTCTCACATCTTGAAATCCTGCGTTGGCAAACGTTTGTTTTGCGTCCTTGAAGTAATTATCCAAGTCAGCATCTTCTGGAATGTTCAACATAGGAACAAGGTTTTCGGGAATACCATAATCCTTAGCCTTTGCAATGACCTGCTCCTGACGTGTGGCTTGTGCCTTCTCGGTTTCAAATTGAGCGAGCTTATCAGAAAGAGGCTTAACAGCCATGCTTACCGCATTTGCAATCAGAGTTGCCATATCTTCTTTCTTTTCGTCTGGAGAAGGATTGGGATTAGGAGCTGGATTCTCGATTTTCTTTCTCAATTCGTCCAATTGTTTTTGTAGACCCGTTTTTTCGTTTCTAACAGTATCAATGTCCCCTTGAAAAGCCTTCAAAAGCCCTTCGACCCCGCTAGTAGCAGTTTCTATTTGGCTTTCTTCAGTTACGGTTTTAGATAAGTAGTCAGCCACCCCGTCAAACGCTTTATCACCAAACCCAAAGGTTTTATACTTCGTTTTTAGTGCTACTAAGATTTTTTCTTTCATACTGTATGAATTTAATTTTAATTTCAACAGCATAAAATTAAGCTCTATAACGCAGATTTATAAGTATTTCCGTGAAAGAGAAATAACACTTTGCGAATAGTTACAAAATAGACATTTCTTTCATAAAACAGAGAGACAATTGGCGATAATGGTGGTGAGAAGTAAGAAATAGATTGGGGAATAAAGGAAAAGGCAAAAAGAAAGGCGGATGTTAGTCCGCCTCTATAAATTCTAATAATGATTTGTACATTTGCCTAGATTCCTTATTAACATCTCCCATCGTTAGATATTTAAAACCATTATTCTCATAAAATCTAATAGCTCTTTGGCTATTGTCATTAATGGCGTCAACCGTAATAAATTGACAACCAGTTTTGTTCTTACTTATAAAACTTTGAACTAATGATTTTATAAGAAATGTGCCAATACCTTGATCTTGAAACTCTTTATCTACAGCAAGCCTTCCAATCTTAGCGGCAGGGTACATCTTCTGATTTAGGAATCTTTCCCAAAAATCAAAATCTATCTTGTTTTTACAATCTTGCATCTCATCTGCAAAATCCTGACGGTCAGATACGCTTAATAAATCATTTGCTAAACTGTAATAAGCAATAATTTTATTGTCTGTTTCTAATAAAGTCGTGGTATAACGGAGATGTTTTAAATATATCTTTGAATCGTTAAATAAAAAATCGTTCAAATCGGTATTCCCACAATCGAACGATTTAAAATTATAGTCTTTGCTTAATTGGGTTACTGTAACTTTTCTATTTTTCAGTAAATCCCAAAAATCAATAGAATGTTCCACCTGAAATTGATACCAATAAATTGTAATTTTCTTCCATCTCTTTAATCTCTTTTTTCTTAGCATCCTTTTCTTCAGGCGTAAGTTTCTTTGTCAGAGATTCCAAAAGACATTTTCTGAATCTTTTTGCATCTTCTCCTTTAATTGTAGGAGTGTTTTGAATAGGGCGTGCCATACTAAACTTTTTGTTTTTGTTTTTACTTATCAAATATAGAATTATAGCCTATATTTATTGAATTTTATGTGCTTTAGGTGATTATTTGTATTTCCTGACTGCACAAATATACAACAACAACATCAAACACCCAACAAACGATCACTAAATTCATCATTTTCAATGGTTATTTAACCATCACTAAGCTCTTAATGTTAATTATTAACAGTTTCACTCCCATCTTCTCCCCCACTAAGACCAAGAGTTTCTAGCTGGCTATTAGGTAAAGGAAGAGCACTAATAACAGCTATATCAAACACAAAAACGCCCACCTTCCGGCGGGCGAAGACTGGTTAGGGAGGTGGACTACAAAACTGATTCCGAAAAGTCTAGATCGTAGCAGATCTTTCCGCTGTCGTTCCTTTTAAATACCCCGGTGCAGATTAGTTCGGGGAATCCTGGGCCTGATGTCCAAAAAGGGACGGACACTTCCTCACCTTCGATAAGTGATAAAGTTTCAGCTAGCTTATCAGCTTCTTCTTTGCATATATCTACTAGCTTTTCCATGCTGTCCGTGTTGCTACCGCAATGAACAGATAGTTCGGAGTATTGGTTTGATGTTTCCATGATTTATTTTTTGATGATTGTTTATTCCCATTACAGCATATTTATGCGGGACGCAATTCCACTGTTAGCCCCATAGCAGAGGCTATTTTATACAATGTAGCAACAGTAGGAACTGTTAGCCCACGTTCAACCCTTGAAATATAGCCTTTGTCAGCTCCAATACGCTTAGCAAGTTCTGACTGCGTAAGACGTGCATTTTTTCGGGCCTCAAGGAGTATTTGGGCGTTATATTCCTCCCATGCCTTTTCTCGATTTTTTTCACGCTCGGGAGTACCTTCTTTCCCAAGACCTTCGTCCAACCAAGCATCTACATCATAGATGTCTTTACTGATTTCTTTTAGTTCCATAATATTCCTCCTTTAATTTTAACGCCTTTTCTATTTCATTATTTGGTGTCTTTTGCGTCTTCTTCTTGAATGCATTAAAAAGAACCACAATAGTGTCACCGTCATATATGAAAAAAATACGGAATTCATTGTTTCCATAATTTACACGGAACTCATAAACTCCATCACGTATAAACTTTATAAAATGTCGTGGCATTTTATCTTCTACCTTAAACAAGTCTAATGCACGACGTATTTTATTTACTTCATCCTTGGATAACTTCTTAATGAAGTCGCTGAAATAGGTTTTATATGTGATTATCTTTCTCATGGAACAAAGATAAGAAAAGTTATACAATAATACAACTTTCATAGCTGGATATTTCAACGCAATATGAAAATTTAACTTTTGGAAAATAAAAAGCCCCGAACCTTAATTGGAACGGGGCGGGAAAATATTATTTTTCTTTTTCCATATCAATATTGTATATAACCGGATCGTATTTATTCATTTTCCCAGTTCCTAAATCAATTAGAAAACCCGGCCAAAAAAGAATATTCCATAAACTTTTAGTATTAAAGTTTGATTCAATCACCATAGGAGTGTTGGCATATCCTTCCTTCTTGGCAATAACTGTTTTATCAGCCATTTTCTTTTTGATATTTACAGTTACCGAATTACCTTCCTTTATTTCTCCCAACTTTACATTATTTGTACCATCATACAATTTAATACCGTTTTCTCCCGTGAAAGTAATGCCTTGATTAGACTTGGAGCAGATTGTCATACATGACGTAAATAGTACTGTACAACATAACAAAAACAAGATCTTTTTCATGATTGTGTATTTTAGTGTTTTACAATTATTTGGCAAATATATACTTAAAAAAACAATATCAACAAATAAATAACACACTTTTCATTGATAAGGCCTATTTTTCTTTGATTTCAGCCACAATCCTCTCTAATTCGGCTAAAGTTGTGGCGTTATAATAGTTTTTTCCGTCCTTAACTATTGCCATAAAATCTCGACTATCTCTGGCTTCTGTAAATAGTTCCCATATCTCAACATTCAGTTCTTCTGAAATTCTTTCAAGTAATTGAATAGATGTGTTCCCTTTTGATGCCCTACTCAATGTCATTTCCGTTACATCCAATTTAGCAGCTAATTCTTTTTGAGTAGTCCCCTTTAATTGACATAACTCTTTTAGTCTTATTTCCATATACTTTAAATGTTTATTGGTTTTTCTATGCAAATATAACCCTATATGTTTATTTCCATCAATCATAAACATTAAAAGTTTATCATTTCACTTTATTTAACTAGATATTCAATATTACAATAAACTTAATATGTATATTTGCATCAGAAATAAACATCAAAAGTATATAGGTATATGAAACGCTACAACTTATCAGAAATAATGCGCACCGCACATAGAACCTACAAGTATGTAGGTAAGAAGCAAGGTAAAACCTTCGGCGAGGTCCTAAAATCAACTTGGAGACTTGCCAAATTGGACGTAGCCAGACAGGAAGCGGACGCAAAACGCAAAGCTGAAGAGGAAAAGAGACTAGAATCTCTTAAAAACAGTAGACCGGCAGAGGTGGTAAGATATAACTTCTCGGGGGAAATCTATAATCCTAGTAGCAGAGGTTACATGGGCGCACATTACGTAGGAGATTAACTATTAAAATATACGGATATGATAGAAATGACAATCATCGTTTTAAGCCTGTTTGCCGGATACAAGTTGTTCGGTGACGATAACGACAGGTTTTTCATGTGCTAAGTAAGAGCGACACGATAGTATCAACACATTAAATAGAAACATTATGGAAACAAAAAGTTTGGAATTATGGTCTACCGATAGGATTGATTTGGTAGAAGCGAAAACGGTCAAGCCGTGACCTCTTCTTTGGTGGTTGCGGAGTACTTTAGGAAGGCACATAAGGATGTACTGAAAGCGATTAAAATGCTGGATTGTAGCATATTATTCAGAGAGCGCAATTTTGCGCCTTCTGAGTACACAAAGAAAAATGGGAATGTAAGCAAAACATATCCCATGTACTACATGACCCGTGACGGCTTCACCTTCCTCGCCATGGGCTTCACCGGAAAGGTAGCCGCCCAGTTCAAGGAAGCATACATCGCAGCCTTCAACGAAATGGAAGAAAAACTACGATCCGAGCGTTGCACCAAGTACGCAGAACGCATCGTAAGGAAGCAAGTCAAAGAGTTTAACCTGTCGCTACAGGAAAACTTAAAGAATGGCAGAAAAAAGCACGGAAGCACATACGGAGGTCTGATACCTTACGGGAAAGAAAAAGTGGTATATAATCCAAAAGAAAGCATGGAATCCAATTTAAAGCGGATATTCGGGCAAGTACGTGAAATGTGCAAAGACGGATTCTTGATGTCCGCACTCGCTGTCGAGACAAACAAGGTGCTACAAGAGTTTATAAATAAAGAGTAAGTCAGGGGATTTCGGTCCGACACTGAAGTTGACGCCAATCAGCGGGAAAGGGTAGCTTTAGGGCTACCCTTTTTTATGCCCTAACGTTAAATAATGTAGTAAATCACAATATTTCCCTCTTTTTATTTGGAGCATATCACATTAACTACTATCTTTGTAACATCAAAATAAGAAACAAAGTATTAACAACTAAAAACATAAAGATCATGAAGACGTTTGAATTTAACAACGAGACAATTACTATCGAGAAAACAGGTTACGGACAGTATGTATTAAGCGGTTTGGGTATCTCAGTGCATTGTACGGACTCTGAGATCTGGGATTGGTGTGATGACGATGAAAACGAAGATAAGCATTTGGCGGCCAAAGAGTCTGCGTACAGACTGCTTGTAAATTCTTTGTAAAACAAAAAACAAACAACATGGAAAAAGTGAGTAAAAAAAGAGGAAAGATTATCACAGACCGAGAAGAACTGCTTGTTTGTCAGCAATATAAGGATGGATGGACACTTAGAAAGATAGCGACGTATGCTAACATCTCCCAGACAACCGTGATGGCGATCTTAAGGAGAAGGGAGATCCCTCTCCGGAACGGAAAACAGATCACTGAAGAGCAGGAAAAACAGGTGATAGATCTGTATCTGTCAGGAGGAAAGATTAAAGAGATAATGTCAAAAACCGGCGTAAAGTCTGAACAGACGATTTACCGGATCATCAACAATTCTGGAGTAGATAAGAGGAGGTAACAATTACTCCTTTAATCGTTAAAAGATGTAGTAAATCACAATATTTCTTCTGTTTTGTTTGGAGCGTATCACAATAATACTTATCTTTGTAATATCAAAATAAGAGATAAAGTAATAAAAAATAAAAAAATTATGAAGACTTTAAACATCAACGAAATCGTAGAAGCAGCAAAAACAATCGCTAAAGAAAGAGGTGAAAACATCTTCTTCGGAGTAAGAGGGAATATCATCGAAGGCTGTCGCAATCGTAAGACTTCTGAAGAATACGAGTTTGATGTTGAGAATGAAGAGTCTATCTATGATAATACAAGAGATGAGGTTGCTACTTCTATTATCCTTGAAGCAATTGATTCATTAAAAGGTGATGATGAAGTTGTTGTTGAGTTTGAAGAGGCAGAAGAATCTGAATCAGTTGAAACATCAAATATTAATATTAATCCTTGCAATGAGTACTTCCTTCGTTTTACAGAAGACGCTGAAGGTGATCTGAGAAGAGGAACCTCTTTGTTTAAAACAGGCAGCATGGATAAAGCTGTAGAGCTTGCGGGTCTGTGTGGATTCTCAATCGACTTAGTAGGACTTTCTAAGTCAGAGATTGAGAGAAAGGTTGCCAGATATGCAAACATGTTTGCTTATTACTCTAAAGGATGTAAGGCTGTTATTTTTGAAGGTGAAACAATTGAGAATAACAAGAATGGAGAAGGTGTTGTATTCAAGCCTTACAGAATAGAAGGATTTGTAAAATTCTAAGATATATCAAAAGGCCTTGCCGTAATCTTGCCGTTATTGCTTAATTACCCTTACCATAACCTTACCACTTTCAAGTGGGCTGTTTGGTAAAATATCAATACACAAATTTCTACCATGCCTCACTCTGTAAAATATTGTTACCCAACCCTTGCTTCGAGGCAGGACAACCCCACCCTTGCTTCGAGGCAGGATTGTCCTATTTTTCCTCTTATTTTTGTATAATCCCCGTGATTTTTCTGACTAAGTAGTCTCATTTTTGGTCTGTTTGTCTGATTTCTTTTCCCCTTTTTCCTCTTCTTCGATCTCTTTTAGAACTTCGTCTACCCTTTCGGCATTACCGGCAAACAATATACCTTCTCTCCGAGACCAAACCTTACCATTTATTGCGCTAACTGCCGTTGTTACCCGTTCGTCAATATCATCAATCATATATGGGACCAAGTCTACGTCTATGTCGATAGTCTGTGAAGCTTTATTGAACTCTGAAGGATTGACATCAGCTAAAGCAGACACAAGAAAGTTGATTCTACGCTGAAAGAACTCCCCTATTACTTCTGCGTGATTCGAAACAGCCATATGTGCACCCATAAAGATGTATCTAAAAGCTCTTCCTGAAATAGCATTGCCAAGCCCTTTTAACTCCTGTGGAGATATTCGCGGAGTGTTAGTTAAATCGTATGCTTTGTTAGTAAGCCCTTCAAGTTCCAGCTTAACTGTATCCGGAACTTGGTTCCAGGTCAGATATTGAGCATTCGCTTTTTCTCCGGTTAATTGTATGATCCTGTTGCGTTTCTTCCCTGTGAAGTTAGAGACATCGCCAAAAAGCATTAAATATGGGAAGAAATGGTAATCTATACAATCGGCATAGCTAGATAATATCTTTTCGATTCGTACACGTATGGTCTTTATTTTATGACAGTAAGTTTCCGGACGATAACCATACAATACAGGGAGTTTTCTAAAACCATGCCGGAAGGATTTTTCCTCCACAGCTTCCCATCCATTTGTATTCTCCCAATGGTAAACATGACTGGAAGTAACTGTTTGAAAACAAACAATTTCTACATCATCTAAATCCTTCTTCTTATATTCACGAGAAAAAGCAACTAAGTCTCCCGCATCATCAAAGAACGGATAAAGTTTGTCTCCTCTAAAAGGAGACCAGATGACACTACGCAGTTTATTTTGAGGTCTCACCTTACCCCCAAAAGTTTTTTGTATCTTATTCCAAAATTTGAGCCAAAAAGAATCATCTTTTACCGCATACCAATATTCGGCACATTCCTGTTCAGACAGCCATGAACGAACTATACGCTTGTTTTGGTATTGAATTTTATTTTTTTTGAGGACTTGCTGAATTGCATAAAAAAGAGCTTTTTCGCTTTCATTAGATGGAGAACAATCCATTTTAGGTTCAGTTCCTACCGTAAATGCTGTTTGAATATTAGTTATATCTTGCTCCAGCGGAATAGAAATACGGTTACACGGTTCTGTACGTTTTTTAGGAGGAATGGTAATGCTTTTGCCGTTAGTATCATCCCATTCTTCTCTTCCTTTTTCTTCCACAATTTCTATATCAGGATATTTTTCTTTATCCACAATGATTTCATGCAAATCAGCATTCCAATCTTTCCAGTTTTCACAGGTGTTAGGTTCCTCTGTTCTCCGTCCTTTTTTTAAATATCCGATCTTCTGATCTACATCTTCTAGTGCTAAAATGTCCTCTAATGTCATAGCTATATATTTTTAATGATTAAACGCTTCTAAACCTTTTGAAACCTGCTTTCTTCCCATCAATTCCATCATACAACAATAGCGCACTTCGTCAATAATATGATTATAATCATCTACAGGAACGTTAAGCCATTTGCCATTTTTATCCTGTTGATACGTGTAATTATCCAATTCTTTTTTAGCATTAATGGAATTCTCGGTTATATACAGTTTCTTTGATTTCATAAAATCGATTCCTGCTTCTACCGATCCATGATATTTTTCGACTGGCTGTATATTAAATCCCGCATTATATATTTCAGCGATCAAACGTGGATCAGCGCTTTCTGACCATATTTTCAATCTAGGCATCCTCTTAAACTTCTTGATGATATCAGTAGAAAGAAGGTTTGTTTCATAAAATTTTTCATCTATATAAATAGCATTATCTAAAAAGCCATTTTCAGAACAAGCAGTAGGATCATTTGAGTATCCAAAATCAAGCCCATACCACCTGCGTTTTACCCAAATAGGTACTTCTTTAATAATTGTATAGTTCTCAAAGATAAGACCTTCGATCTTAGACCTCTTTCCTAATCCATATATAAGCCATTTTCTCTTATCTGCAGTCCCTTGCGAATAATTATACTCTGTAGGTTCATATGATTCAATCTTGCGCTTCATATTGGCTGGAATAAATGGATTATCCAACATCGTTGAATGATCAAAGTAGCAATCTTCACGTGTACATACATTGTCATATATCCAGTGCTCTTCTGCCGAAGGGTTATAATCAAGTATTGAAAACCGCGCACATCTTTGTTCTAACTGGTCAAAATCATCTTTAGAAGCTTCCATCGCCTCATTTATCCAAAAGATATCAGAAGTCAGACCATGCAGCCTTTGAACATCATCAAGCCCCACAAACTCAAATGAAGTAGAATACATTTGTATCGTTTTTAAGGTGTTGTTAATCTTGCAATCATTGTATAATCCCGTTTCAAGAAGTATGTTCTTAAAATCGGTCCACACTGTTGAAGATAGCCATGTCCCTTTCTTTCTAGCAATTACGATTCTATTTGAACGTTGCCAGTTATTTATTGCATAAACAATAAAAAATTGTATAAGTGAATATGTTTTTGATGAGCGTGATCCCCCTTCGAATACATAGACATTAAACCTGTTACTCTCCAAAGCAGACATGGCCCTATGAAAAACAGGTGTGCAATTTATATTTAGTTCAGCAACTCCCACTATTATTCAAATTAGTTTGCTTATCCTGCAGTTCCAAATCCTCTTTTTTATTATAAACCACATTGACATTAACGTTAGCTGGAGGAGCTATTGACGATCCGTTAGAAGTAACATCCATCTTTTCCGGCGCATCCCAACCTAACATCTTACAAATGCGTTCTATAGCTTTTAATTTATCATGAAGCTCTATTTTCACATATTCCACATCCACAATTTCTGGATCATCACTTGTGCCAATATTCTTTTTTAAAATCTTTGTTGCTATACTTTTTATAGCAGACTTTTGCCTTGGAGTAAGTTTATCAAATTCAGCTCTTTCTATCCAGCTGTTGTGCATATCCGCAATAGAGGAAAAAGCGATACTTGACAATTCATATAGTATCTTTTCCTTAGTAATATCAGATTTACTTTTTTGTTCTTCCTGGAGCTCCCTTATTCTTAGGGCAATCTTAGGGTTATTTTGCAACTTAAATGCATCAACTCCAATAGCCTTATCTGATTTGCTACAGCAGGAATACGCACGACGATAAGCCTCAGACGCATTACCGCACTCGAGGTAGTAATTACAGAAGTTTTCTTGCTTAACAGATAATTTCGCCATGTTTTTAGCTTATTATTTTTTCAGCCTCCAAATGATACATAATCTCAGTGTAAAGGTAATCCAGTTCTTCCCTAAAATCCTTATAAGTCTTATAGTAAGAAATAACACTATCGCAATAGTGCGAAATTGATGGTAGGCAATTTACATTAATAGCTTTTGCTATTCCTTTTCTAAGCCCTTTTGGAAGTTGTTCATCAAATAATATAGTAGCAGGAGAATACAGACGCAAAATAACAAAACAAAAACGTTTTTTTTGGATAACACTTCCCTTAATCGCTTTAGAATTTCTGTACGATTCTATATAATTAAACATTGAATATATGTGCTCAATGTGAATAAGACTGGTTAATACAGGAGTGGATATTAAATCTTTTCTTTGAGACAATGACATTTGAAGCTCTCTAATAGATTTAGCTTCTGAAATTTGCTCGATCATAGTACTATAGTTTAGAAATTAATAGTATATTTGTACTATGAATTGAGAAAAGAGGATCTATCTGGTGGTTCGGTGGTCCTCTTTTATTTTGCTTTTCTCGCCCACATATGAGCGTTGTACAGAGCATAGGTGTACATCTTAAGCTCCCTGCTGTTGCTTATATACTCTACCTTCATTGCAGCCTTCAAGCATTCCGCCAGAAGGTTATTGTCTATTCTTTGGTTCATAATCTTAGTCTATTAATTCAAATTCATAAGCAAATACATAAGGATTAGATGCAAACATTCCTTTGCCTGAGACTTTATCTATCAGGGTATTGTTGGCATAGTTATTCTCCTTTCTTCACTAATTCCACTTCTGTCGGCTCGTCATCTTCCCAACTTACTTCGGGAAACAGGGCGGTATCAAGTTTAATCCAATCAAGCATAGTTTTGGCTGGTTGCCAATATCCACACTCATCAATCTTTACGGGTCGTGCATTGAAAAGGCACAAATCACCGTCTTTGTCTCTTGTTACATACATAACTTATCCTTTATAAGTTTAATTTACTTAATATCTACTCAATAATTTGTAAAACATTCGTTTCTTCTCGATGTATTTAAGTCCGTTTCTGCGAAGTCCCCTTTTAGTCTTGGACACAATCATTTGACAACCTCTAACGCCAACATATATGAAACCCGAATGATGACTTTTAGCTTCTTTAAAGGCCCACCAAATCGCTTCACGACAATATCTGTAACTATCATTTTGAACACCTTCATAGCCTTTTCGCATTATGAAATGTCCAATTTCGTTAGCTTCTTCTTCTGAATAGCAAATTGTAAATATATTATTCATCTAATTCTCCTTTCTTTAGTTCCTCACAATGTAACTTATAAGCATGGGCAAACATTTTCAAAGTAACAGGCTCAAAAGCAAAGTCTGCTTGCTTGCCTTCTACTACAACTGAAACACATAAATCTCCATCACAGAAATCAATATATGCTACAGCATCATTTATCCCCTTTATAGAAACAGTTTGTGACTGTATAGTATCATTCATTGTTAATCTCCTTTCTTTCTAATTCGTTACCATTTGTACATTAATTTGAGTTATTTGCCTAGAATCTGCTTCATACACCTACGGAACTCTTTTATAGAGGCAGGATTCATATTTTTACTAAGCATGATTTGCGATATTTCAATCGGATTATACTTTCTGTATTCAACCGGAATCTTTCCATATACTCCGTATTCCAACATTGATCTTCTAATATCCATTGGGATTTTCAAAGTTTTCAAAGCCTTCTGCTGTTGTGGAACGGAATAGGGCTGATAATTACTGTCCCAATTTCCGAATACAGAAGTAACATAAAGAATCTTTTCTGCTAATCTTATTTTCATTTCTTTATCGGTTATTCGTTATCATTTGATTCAAGAAGAGGAATTGGCATCCAATGAGTTGTATCCCAACCGCTAATCGTTTCATAGGAATAATTATCACTCCAGAAATATGCATCGCTATTATCGTCTGTATCCAAAACTGCAAGCCTCACTGTACCATCTTTAAGCCTGATTAATACAGGATCTCCTAATTCCGGTAACCTATCCTTTACGCTGACCCACGGGGATTGCTTTGCCTGCCATTCAGCACCTTTTATGAACATATTAAGCATCGCTTGTCGCTGGTATGCAAGATTACCGTCAACAATAATCGCATAGCTTGAGTTAAGCTCCTGCATAACTGCTTCTTCTAATGTCTGTTTCATAAATTATTTATCGTTTTTTAATTCTTTAATATATCCGTGTTCAATGCACCAACAAAGCATTTCATAAACTGCGTCAATCAATGAACTGTCAGTAAAATGCTTGATACAATCATTAACATCCTCTACGTTACGATATGCTATGGTATCCCTTTCAATCATCCATGAAAATAGAATCTGCTCATATGGCATTGGGTTTAGATAATGTGGCAGTTTGTTGAGAATGTCTTGCAAGTCGTAAGTAGGGACTATCTCCCAAAATGTACTATCTCTTTTTTGATTAATTACATCTTCATATATTTCAAGTTCCCATTCTTCCTCTATATTGCCATAAAAACAGCAATAACACATACTTGCATCACTTGTGTCCAATCCAAGTTCCTGCAAGTGCTTCATTTGCAAAATTGATAATACCTGTTTCATAAATTATTCATCTTGAAAATCATCAATCTCATATTCCCATTCCATTGCATCCGCTTCTCGAATATTATCACTAAGCCATTCTTTTGCGTTTTCAAGCTCATCATCCCATTCAGGTACATCACCACCTTCATCATAGGCTTTAGCTAATTCATTATAAACTTCGTCAGGGACTTCAACATTTCCAAGTCCAACTCGATAAGTTACTTTGATTGTTAAATCTTTAATATTCTTCATATTTCCTCCTCTCTATATTCAAAGGGACCGTCGTATCCCATTTCTTTAAGACGTTGTGTAAACTCTTCGACTGAATCATTATATATACCCCAATCTCCTTTGTCGTTGATAAACATTTGGTTGTTATCAGTATCATCTCTCAGTGCGGCAATAGCAAGGAACAGGGTTCTATTATATTTGCAATCATACCCAACCTCATCATCTGTAATATTGGATGCGAACGTTGTGAAATATACTCCATGTTCAGTATCTGTATATATTATATCGTGATGATTTGAGGAACCTGCGTTTTTATACCCTATATCTTCTAACTTCTTACGGAGTTCCTCCGTATTTTTTCTAATAAAACATGGTGTTGTAAATCCCATAGTTAGTTCCTTTCTTTATTGTTATTAGTCAATTATCAAAATTTCACGATATGCAATGTCTATCTCATTCGTCTTCTCATTCTCATTGAAACAATAGCAAAGAAACCATTTCAACGCACCTTCATTCTCATATTGTGCTTTCCACATTTTACCATTATAGAGAGCTGACGGTTGAGAACGAGTATAATCCATGAGTATTTCAAAATCAAGTCTACTCATCACTGCATGAGTATCATCAATTAGTATCAAGTAAGTTGGCGGCTGTTGCCAACACATCCCATAAGGATGCGTCATAGGTGGAATAATATTATCTTTATTCATTATTGATTTGTTTTACGTTATTTGATTTAAAATTTCCCTTTGAACAATTTCCTTTGCATTGAAACCGAATAAGCCTTTCTTTAATTCGTGAAACTCCGCAATGGGTATTTCATTGATGTAGTAGTAGAAAGCCTCGTATCCGTCCGAGAAATTGCGAGCAAGAAAGCCATTCGGATGAGTATTCATGTATATTCCAACGGATGCTATCACTTTACGAGCATAGCCGGGGAACATCTTAAATTCCAACTGCATCTGCCTGTAATTGCAGAGCGGGCAACCTACGCAACCATGTCGAGAAAGGTTATATGGAGCATCGTAATACTTTGAATATGGCAAACCACGCTCACGAATGTAATTCCAAACATCTTCTTCTGTCCATGTGAGGATAGGAAGAATATGCTTTGCTCCTTTCATCCATTTTCTTGTATCACACTGCTCCGGCTCATAATCTTTTCGATTTATACTTTCGGCAGCTCTCATTCCTTCAATACTTCGCTTACCAATTCCGTATCGTTCTTTCAGCTTCTCACAACAGAACCGACGCAAACGGGACGGAAAACCTTTTTCCTCAATCAGTCTAAAGAAAGATTTCTCCGGGTGCATTATCTGTACTTGTGGATAGTTCTTCTTTATAAAGCTAATCGTACCGGGAGGATCAACGGTAGTATTGGCATAGATAGCGTTATACTTTATACCGGAACGTTCTGCAAGGTCAAGAATAACAACGCTATCTTTTCCACCGGAAAAACCGAGGTTTAGGGGGGTATCGCATTCCATGCTGCGAAGGAAGTCGATTGCTTGCCGAATCTTCAAGTATAATTCCCAACTAATACTTTTGCTCATTACTGATTTGTTTTGAGCCTTTTCAGGCTACGTTAATATTCATTTTCTCTTTCATAAAGGATAGGATGTGCACAATAACATCCACCGTCCATCCGTTGCCTAGCATTCGGTACTGCTGCGTGTCGGAACATTCCCATTTATACCATGAAGGAATAGTCTGAAGGCGGGCGCATTCGGTAGGAGTCAGACGACGAATCCTTGCAATTCCCGTGAGAGGCGAATCCTCTTCTACGATCATTCCTACATGAGACGCAATATGCGTATCTGATTTTTGATCGGTATATAAAATTGTACCGTACTCGCTTACTCCGGATTTCCTGTAATCCCCTCTATGAGGACGTATTCCTCTGTCTGTATACGAAACTCCTTTGACTCTAACATCTTCCACTATTAAATTGTCTTTCTGAACAGTTGTCAAACAATTTATCTTTCCTGTTAATTGCGGCTCTAAATGTTGTTTTCCATCATCATGCCCACGCATGGCAACACAAATATAATCCCCTGTCCATCCGTTGCCTAGCATTCGGTACTGCTGCGTGTCGGAACATTCCCATTTATACCAGGAAGGAATAGTCTGAAGGCGGGCGCATTCGGTAGGAGTCAGACGACGGATTAATCCTACAGCAATATTAGGAGACATTCCGCCACCACCCCTACATAAAGCAGGAGAAATACCATTAACATCGTAGATACGGTCCTGTTGATACGATTGTTTACCTCCGCTACCGGAAACCGGATTTATCTGGATAATATTCCTAAGGGTCTCGCCAAATACTCCTCCTGTGTTATTTCCACGGGGAGAACATACCAGATTTTCTTTTCCGTCTTTATAACATCTAGCCAACAAGGCATTGCTCTTCACGGTCGGAAATTGCGCTCCGAAGCCACTCTCCTTTTCCATGTGTCTTTTCTTATGGTTAATTATACCCGAAAGGGCTTTATCGCTCAAAAAATACTTCTCGTCCACTTCGTCTTCAAGGATGTCTTTCAGCAAAATCCCCTTATCTTCCGGTTGCGGTATGTCAGAATGAAGTTCGCCAAACAATCCATTTCTCTTAGTCCGGATATTCGTCCAATAGATACGTCTCCGATTCTGTGCCGATACCAAGGCAGAATTGATATGCACACCATACACACCGATTGCTTCGCTCAGTACCCGTTCCCATTTCTTGCCCATTTCTACGTTTTCCAGCAAGAACAGCACATTCGGATTATATTTACGGATGTCAGTCAGAATACGCATATACTCCCAGAACAGATAAGACTCCCCTTCGAATTGAAAGCCTTCTTCTTTTAATCCCAGGTAGCGATCCAGAGTGTATATCTCTTCTTTATCCACAGTAGACATCCCGACACGTTTGCCGGCAAAAGAGAATGACTGACAAGGACTGCCTCCTATCAACAAGTCAATTGGTTCCAACCGAGATACATCTACTCGGGTGACATCTCCGAGCTGAATTGTGTTCGGGAAGTTCAGTTGTGTCTGCTTGATGGCATGCTTGTCTATCTCAGAAGCGTAATACTTTTCCGGGATAATGCCAAGCTGCTTCAAAGCAATCTGACCACAGGACATGCCATCGAATAAACTTAGTACATTCATCTCTATCTTAAATTTAATTTCAAGTCAATTCTTCATCGCTAAGATTAAGTCGCTCACCGTTTCTTTCGGATCATTAAGGGAGTCCTGCTCACATACAATGAGCAGGACTGCAACTACCTTTGGATTACTCATTCCTCCTTTTTCTTTTCGTCCGATTCAAGCTTGGCATCCTTGTCAGCTGTATAAGGATATACATCCATGATAGCTGTTTCTACGACTGAGGGCACCTGATAGTCTGCCATTGTGCCTTTCATGCCGGCATCAAGGTTCTTCTTCGCCCGTTCGAGGTCCGAAGCCTGTACCAACACATAGGTACTTGTTTTTTTCTCGGCTCCGCTCTTATCATCCAATGTGATGTAGCACAGTTTACATTTAAACCAGCGGTCGTCACACTCTGCGTCGCTGGGGAATATCTCGCTATAGTTGGCGCGTTTGATATCAGAGACGGTAAACACTCCGGAGATGAAGGGAGTCGTCTCTTCTATTATCCGTGCTTCCGCCTCCGTGAAGCTGAGAGCATCTACCAGATAAGGTTCAGTCACTTTTTTCTGCATTCCGTTTTCAACGACTTTCTCGTAACGGATCTTACATTCAAACCATGTGTGCATTCCCATAATTATTTATCTTTTTCAGGTTCGTCAATATATTTATCAGCAAAACGGTCAAGCGCTTTGATACACTTATCCGGAAGCTGCTTTGCTGTATCATTCGTCTTGATATAGTCAATCGTGCCACCGACACCATAGATAAGAAGCATTTCTTTGGTCGATGGAATGAAAATACTCGCCATCGCTGCTATTACACCACAGACAAAAAAGCGTTTTAACCATTTAAAAAAATTGTGTTTTCCACCCTCATCTTCTATTATATCACCTTCCGTTACCAGCAGAGTAAACAGCATGATAACGATAACTATCAAAGCTACAATCCATACGACCATAAAGGCGGTGGACAGGTTACCAACTACGGTCATCCAATAAATTTCATTCATAATGTAAAAAAATTAAATTATTAATATTTGAGGTTATTTTTTCTCTTCTCAGGTTCTTCATATTTCCAGCCGTTAAGCCGGTAGCATCCTTTGCGTGCTTCTTCACTGGTGGGGAATTCACCAACCTTGTCTACCTCGAGGATATCTCCTATCTCCAACCAGTGATAAACTGCCCACCGGCTACCGATGGGAGCATATGAGTATTTAGGACACCTGATCTTCTTTCTTTGGTTCCACATAGAATGTTTCATCTTGTACTACGACCATACCACATTTAGCCAGTTTCTCTGCTACCTCTTCCTTGTCGTCGTCACCGCAGCGATCTATCAGCAGCTTGATGAAGGCAAGGAGACAGTCTGAGTCGTTTCCGAAGTTCTCCTGAGTAGAAAGCTGGGTCTTGTCTACATCTTGCTTCAGCCGGCGTATAGCTGCTATCGCCGTGTTGAAATTGTGCTTGGCATCGTAACGCAAATCATAGCCCTGTTTTTTCATTTCACTTCTCATGTCAAGGAGAAGAGTTTCTACGACATCTGTCAACACATACGTCAAGTTGAGAGTCGTATTAAGATTTGTTGTTCCTATTAGCATGATTTATGTGTTATAACATTAAACATTTCTTTTGCTATCTGACGTGTAAAACTTATCAAGATTCTCCTTTTGCTTGACAAACTTTCTTTGACATAGCATTTCAGATATACTGTTGGAAAGCTCCAAAGCCTTTATAGCTTCTTCATCGCCATCTTTAGCTCTTGATTCAAGTTCAGCACGATATTCCTCATAAAACAAGCCATTGGTCGGCTTAGCTTCTTCTGCATTGTGAGCTTTATGTTCGTTATATGACTGATTATCAGCAGTAGAGCAACGCTCTTTATTGTATTCCTTAAACCAGCTCATAATAACTTGACCGTCAATGCGATTATATATCTTGCCATACTTCATCTTCATAGCATTTTTAAAGCACAACTTGATATCGTCCAGTTTCATGTATGCATATTCCTCAATAATCAGATCTACGGTCATTGCAACTTGGACATCAGACATCGTTTCTGCTGCATTGAAGAATTCTAATGCGTCAGCTAGTAGATATACTACTGCTGCACGAGCTTTTGTCTCTCCAAGATTCTTAATTATAGTCCCAATCAAAGGTTCATGGGAAAGAAATACGTCTTCAATCCTTCTTGGATTCAGCGCCTTGCAGTATTGCTCCGGCGAGTTGCTTAAGGCGGCTAACTGACTCCCTTCTTGTTGTCGCAGTATCAGCTCGTTTTCCATTATAATTTCCCTCCAGTATCTTTGTATAATTAGCTTGTTTAAATATCCAATCAAAATCACATTTCCAGTTGTGGTCATTGCCCCCGAGGAGAAAAGAACTTTGAAGCACAAGGTTAAATACAGTTCTAATGCTTTCTTTGCCGTATTGGGCTATACGTGCTTTTACTGCTTTCTTCCGTGTTTCGGTCATTGATTTTATAGCCGGAAGCTTATCTCTAAACAAGCTATTATACCAATTCATCAAACCTACCCAATCAATTTTTTGGGAGTGGGACAAAGAAAGCTCGTCTTTCTTTTCTTCTCCGTTAGGAGAAGTTTCTTTATTATTTTCCTTTTCTTTTCTTTTCTTTCTATTTACTTTTACTTTACTTTTACTTTGTTCATTATCGCTATGATTAATTGAATTATTTGTGCAATTAATTGAATTGTTTGCACAATTAATTAAATATTCGGGGATAATAGTCGTTTCTTTGCGTTGATAAGTAGCAAGAAGAAATCTCTTTTGAATGCCAGAAGATGTGAGTATTTTATATTTCTCATAAAGTTCCTGATCGAAAAAACCAACCTGTAATGATTTTATCAAAACTTCTTTTACTGCGCCCTCGGAAACCCCAACTGTGTCAGCAATAACAAAAGGCAAATCTTCGTCCCACAAAATGTAATACCCTTCATCCTTGTAGATATTACACAGCAGGCAAATAAGTATAGAAGTAGATTGAGACCCACAGGCCCGTGATATCTTTCTTATCTTAACATCTGTAAAGAAACCAACATCCATAGGGAAATAATCTATTCCCTGCTTTGTAGGTCTTCCAGCCATAATATGTTTAATTAATACGCATGAATACAATTTCTCTTACTATCAGCGACAAAACGCCTTTTAAGCTTATAACAGTAGGCAACACGTGGATTTCCTTTAGCTGTGGGAACAATAGTTCCATTATTGCATTTTGCGCAAGTATCTGGGCGGATAACTTGCTTGTCTGATTTCTTTTTCATGATTAATATTGTTGTAGGGCTACTGGTAGGTAGCCCTGTTGGTTATGATGCTAAAAATACAGGTGGATAGTTCCTCTTTTGATATTGGTTTCTTAAATAGATAATCAGATTATCAAAACCGGTTATAAATCCTTCATTTATTAAATCTGCGACCTTCTTTTCAAGTTGCCACAATTCTCGTTGTTTCTTTTCGTCACCGAATTTATTGCGAAGCATTTTTTCATGTTGATTAAATACAACCCAATTCAAAGCTTCACCAATCTTTTGCATGGCTTTCGGCATAAAGTCTTTGGGGACTATCTTCATAACAGCAGATGAAAGTTCCTTGTAAGCGTCACCTGCATCATTGCGGTAACGGATCATTTCGTCTTGAACGAACTTTAACACCTTAACCTTGAATGCAGGATTTAACCACATGGCAAAATCCAAAAACATGAGAGGTGTCATATATGTACCTCCGTTTTTACCTCTTGTTACCACAACAATAGATTTTGGAAAGTTCTTATAATCATCACTTTCCAAAAGGTGGGAATTCCCGTCTTTAAATTCAGGCTCTTCCATAAGAGCTTTAACAAATTCTTTTGTTTCTTTTAGCCTAAGATAGTCACCTATCTTTTTAATATTATTCTTATTAGCTTTATTCCACTGTGCAAGCAAGTTTGTACAGTCAAATTTACCATCACAAGTCCGTTGGATTATTTCAAAATCTCCCATCGGACGAACCATAATTTGATTTGTCTTCATATAATTAAATTTTAGATTACTCTTCTAATTTCGTTAGCTCGTTGTATAACACGTATATCGTCCCTACATCCGCTTTAAATAGTTCTAGATTATCTTCGTCAACGCAAGAGGCGTAATTAAATAGAAGATTTACTAGCTCAGAGGCGATTTGTTTAGGAGTTCCTACTTCGTTGAAGAACTTATTCAACTCTGAAAGATCGTATTGCTTGTTGGGTATCATAGCAAACCTCCTTTCTTCACTGAAAGAAAACACACGATAAACGGTACGACAAATAAGAAGGGATTAATGAAAGTGAGGACTAACATTAATAGTACGGATGTTGCTTTTACGTTAGCAACTAACGCAGACTTATGGTTACTATTATTCGCCTTAACTCTGATTTCATTGTTCGTTGGCATTTTCACGCTGAAATTTGAGTTATGTATATAAAGAAAGCCGTTAGACTTCCCATTCGCGCCAACGAACAAAACAGCAACCATTACGATTAGCAGTTCCGTGAGGGAAACTAACGGCTTATATCTTTCGGATATAACTTACATTAGGGTATAAAAAACACCGCTAATAGTAATGAGTATATGTCTGTTCGTTGGCATGAACACCGCAAAGATACACTCAAATTTCAAAATACCAAATGAAAATCTTATTTTTCTGCTAAGTAACCATTCACAACTTCTATAAATTCCTCCAAAGACCGGCAGACAACATACTTCGCTCCTATACTATCAAATTCCTTTTGATAGGCTTTTTGGTGATCGCTTTGTCTCCCTGTCTTAGTCTTTAATTCAATTCCCATAAAAGGATAATACTTGTTAGGGATTAACATAAGTAAGTCAGGGAAACCGGCACGTACTCCCATCTGTTTAAACTTTGCAGCTTCGATAGCATTCCGTTTACCGCCATTAGGAGAATGATGCAACCTTAGCCTATATTGAGGATATTGTAAATCGAACCAGCAAACACAAGCTCTTTGCAAATCATCCTCTTCATGTTTTGGCTTCTTGCGGATGTTTTTACCGCAGTACTGGGCTTTCATTTCTTCGAATGTCATGGCAACCTTTCTCCTTACTCCTTTGGAGTTTCTTTCTAGTTTTACGAATCATATCTTCATCTCTCAAATTGTACCCTCTAATGAGGATTTCTGACGTTTTCAAGCACCGGACTATCGTCTGGTATTCTTGTTTGGTGATTGTTATTTTCATGTGGGGCAGTTTAGGAGTCGAACCTAAATAATTGCATTTGCAATACATAAAGCACTTCGTACGCTTTCTTTATGCTCTCTTTACCATTGAGAATACCTCCCCATGTTCGCCCGCCAATCTTCACAGACAAGCAGGCTGGGGTAAAAAGGTTAACAAAGCTATTCCTTTGCTTCATAAGGATATACATCCATAATAGGCGTTTCAGACACAGATGCTATTTGATAATCTGCCATCGTCCCCTTCATGCCTTCGTCTAGCTTCTTGACAGCATCTCTTAAATTGGAAGCCTGAACAAGTACATGAGTAGATGTTTTCTTTTCAGCACCGCTTTTTTCATCAAGCGTGATAAATACCAATTTGCATTTAAACCAGCGATCAGCCGATTCTTCTTCAGAAAAGAATATCTCCGAATAATTAGCTCTCTTTATATCAGAAACTGTAAACTCCCCACTGATAAAGGGTGTCATTTCTTCAATACATTTACCTTCACTCTCTGTGAAAGACAGAGCATCAAACAAATAAGGTTCTGTAACCTTTTTCTGCATTCCATTTTCCGCTACTTTCTCATAACGGATTTTCACTTCAAACCATGTGTGCATCATAAATAACTATTTTTATACAAATTCTTTGTTTCTTCCAACTTCAATTTCCATCAGTTGTATTAGTCGTTCCTCGTTTGGGGCAGGGAGATATACAGAAAAAGCTTCATTCATTACAGACCAATTTCTCCATCTTTCTATAGATAGCGACATTTCTCTCGTGTCAAGCTCGTAAGTATGCCTTATGTATCTCACTTTCTCACCGGCTATTTCTTTATCTACAAAATAAATGTCCTTGTTTATTTCCTTATATATTGACTCTGCTTCATCATTTGTATATCCTGTTTGCGTAGCCCAGTATCCAATAAGAAGCCATAAATAAGAATTTTGATTCAGGCTTCTTTTAGGCTTCTTTTCTGTTAATTCTACTATTTTCCCGTTTTTAACAAGCAAAGCGGAACGAGATTTAAACTGTTCCGCTTGTAATGGATTAGAAAGATCGTACAACATGATTTATAATTTACTGTAAATCATTATTAGCCATGATATTATCATATAGATTCCTGATATGATATATCTGTCATCACGCTTTCCTCTAAAATTTATCAGAATAGCTATCGCCAACACTGATAAGGCACATAACCGCATTGCTAACATAGGTCAAAAAGGAAGGTCGTCATCAGGTGAAACACTGGGAGCTGAATCAACCTGTTCCATACTTGGAGCACTTGGTTGTGGATTATAAGTTTGCAAGTCACCCAAGAAGTAATTTACCCCATCTTTTCTTTCTTCCTTTTTAGGAGAACAGGATACATAGTGTGTGTAAGTGTTACTTCCAAATGTAGCAGGTTCCTTACGCTCTCCTACCCATATATTCAGGAAAATACGCTCTTTACCATCTTTACACATTACTTTTTTCATCTGCTCACGGGGAATATCCGAGAGGCAGATGCTACCAAATAAACTACTCATATTACTTACTTTTTAAATGTTATACTATACGATGTTGTACTTTGTTTACATGGAGGATTTAAGGTAAAAACTTCTCCACTATCTTCGTCAATTTCAGTTTTAGGCTTAGAAATTGCTTTTAAAAAAGTCTCCCTGTCTTTACATTGCTGGTTTATTTCTTCCCTCTGTTTAATAAGACGACTATATACAGGATCATTGCAAATGGAAAAATCATATGTAACACCAATTTCCTTTATTTGAATTACTGCACCTAAATAGCTGGGAGACTCACCTTTCCCATATTTCTCGCATTCTTGTATTACTGCATCTTTTATGTTTTCATCCTTTAAAAACGTATTTATTGTTTCAGAAATACTTTTCATCTGAACCACTGCATCAATCGGATTTATATCACCATCAATAACTTTGGAAATAAAAGCATTAGCCATTTCTTTCTGTTCCGTCTTGGAAGATGGGATTCTGTTGATTATTAGTTTATTACTCATTGCAGATTATGATTTACTTTATATTGATAATAATTTTCGGAAATCTTATTTATGTCATCATTCGTACATCTATAATTCTTCTCTATCAAATTAATTATAGAAAAACGTTGTTTATTTTCTCTTGCAAAAGATTCATTCCTATAAATCCATTTCATCAAATCTTCTCTTCCGAGAAGAGAAGCGTTTAAAACTTTGCGATTATCATTTTCTATTTGTGATTTATTATACTTGGTAGAATCATTGTCCCAATACACATCAGCAGCCATACCCAAAGCCTTGCAAGAAACAGATATAGCGTCAGTTAAAGCCATTTTATAACATTCGTCTGACGTATATGCTCCATTCTTTTCGTTAACAACAAATGAAGCTCCTCCAACCCCCTGTATTCCTTCACTCCACTCACCATTATATTTGACGAAAAGGTTGATATGCACAAAGCTTGATATTTCTCCATTTGCACCTTGTTCATTCCACATTTTTATAATCTCATAACGCCAACCAAATCCGCAAGGGCCAAACTGTTCTGTTAGAGTTTTAATTCTCCACATAGGATTGATATCTGTCTTTCCTTTTAAACGACCTGCTGAAATTGTTTTTTTAGCATTGTCTGGAACTTGCCTTATCTTATCGTAAAGTTCAAGACAATTATCATTCCATTCCTTCATATCATATATTATTTAAAGTGGTTAAAATAGTTCCCGGATACCGAATCAACGGACACCGGGATTAAATCAAGATAATTTGCGGATAACCTCACCGCCGTACGAATTTCTAGTTAGTTCTATAAACTCATAGACGGTAAACTTATCATTATCTACATCTATACCTTTATCCCTACAAAAAGACTCTCTCCCAGCTTTACAGCTCCCAGTAAGCACATGATGCCATATTAATAATTCCTTAGCAGAGTATTTTTTTGAAAAGTCAGAAAAATGCTCTTTAAACTTATCAATTCTTTCCTCTTCTGTACTATCATCATAAAGCTTTTCTTGCAAAGATTCAAATGCCTCGTGTAGAGTATTACCATGAGAAAACTGATCATTCCCTTTTACTATAAAACAAGGAGTAAGAGATAAGTCGGAACCGAGGATAAATCCTTTTGCAATGTTACCTTTTACATTTGTAATTATAGTAGGTATATTATCTACTATATAAATAGTATTCCCATTTACAGATTTTATGTCATAGCCAGAGCCATAGCCAGAGCCAGAGCCATAGCCAGAGCCAGAGCCATCGCCATCGCCATAGCCATAGCCATAGCCAGAGCCAGAGCCATAGCCATCGCCATCGCCATAGCCATAGCCATAGCCAGAGCCATAGCCAGAGCCAGAGCCAGAGCCATCGCCATCGCCAGAGCCAGAGCCAGAGCTAATACTCAGAAACTGTTTTATTCTATCTTCCATCACCTTGCCCATACTGAAACACTTTCGATAGATTTAACAGATTTATCTGAGCACGGAATAATCTCAATTGCATCCAGAATCTCTATCTCTGGAACCGTAACAGTGAATTTACATTCACCTGGATTAGTCGTACCATTGATCGCTAATTGCGATATGCTAGCAGCACCGTCCCAATACCATAATCTACGACAATTTTCGAGCTTAACTTCTCTACCATTTCTTTCTACTAACTCTCCAAAAAATACACCGGAATAATTTCCTCTTACAATTACTTTCTTTTTCATGATTATATATTATTAAAGTGGTTAATCAAAAAGCCCCGGACAGCAAAGCCATACGGGGATAATTCAAAACTTAAATAGCGGACTGGATACCGCACGGAGTCCTTACTCCGGGATTATAGTTAAACAATAGATTATTTTCGTTTTTGAAGGCATTTCAATATATTACCATTTTCTATAGCCTTCATTATTTCACATCGCTTATAATAAATGTATCCTTTGGGCTTGGTAATAATATTACCTTCTTCATCTGTTACAACTTCGATTCCAAACTGATAAGGAGATATAAATCCTCTCTCTCTCAAATTTTCAAGAACCATTCGACCACCTGCGTATTTTTCAGCTTTTGCTTTTGGTACTACTATAGATGGATTATTTAGAAAATCATCCCTCCATTTTTCAAAAGCTTCAAATGCAATTTTTAAACCTTGATCTATAGCGTATTGTACAACAGCATCCATAATTTAATAGTTTCTGACAACCTGAATATATCCGGCTTCTTTATTGTTCACCACTTTATATAAAAGTTGTCTCTTTTCAATAATTCTCTCTTCTCTAGCTTTTCTATTCAGTTCGATAGTGATTCTACGTATTTTTAATAACATTTCATCGCTATGACCAAATTTAATAGCGTCTTCTTTCTTTAGAAGTTTTTCTTCTATATGTATCCTTTCCTTGCTTTTATCAAATCCTTTTTTTCCTTTTATTCCTTTCATAATACAAATATTTAAATATTAATTTGTGGACAATAAAGGAATCGAACCTCTTTTTCACCCGTGAGAGTACGTTCTAACCATTAAACTAATTGCCCGTTTGCCTGTATCACCTTAGATACAGGACTTTACATCGAAATACAACGGATATCACTATTCTCACGAACGACGATATCACCTCAAAGTATATTTTTATTATTTTCATTTTTTTATTTAAAAAGGGATGCACTATCTTCACAGACAATACACCCCGAATACACAAACACAAAATAAAAAACACGCAAAACAAAAAGTCTTAAGTAGCTAATTACTCTTCTCTCTCTAGTCTCTTTTTGTTTTTCTCTATGCACACTTGACACAATGCAAATGCGACAAAAGAAAGCCAAAAAACAACATTAAATTCATTTGCGAACAATATCGTCATGGCAAGAGATATTATCCAAATAATAAATAATGGTATACGTTTCATATTATATATGTATTAGTTAGTGCCCGCACCTTGATCCGATCAAGACATCACGTAAACAGTGCAATTGTCCGTACGGGCTATATATTAACTTACTCACGTTGCTTCCTTCCGCTCATATCATCGCTGGTTGGCTATTACGCTATACTTCGCATCGGCTATACTGCTTATCTGCGCAGGCTAATTTAACGTGCCCTGAACACGGATTCATTTTTGAGGGTTAATCCTCCCATCCCGAATTAGGATTCATCGGTTTACCGTTGTGCCCTGAAAGCGTTTCGCTCGCTTCTTTCGTAGATTCTAACCTAACAGAGCCACTTGTTTACTTATCAAACTTAAAACGTAAATTATCACATCCTTTTGGGACTTATTGATGGCAGTCAATTGTTGAGCTGTCACTTCATCTACTACTGCCAATTTTCTTATATACTTTCGAGTGAAAGCTAACCCCTCTTTTATCTCTTCTGTACTCATAATCATCTCCAAGAACTATCATAATTGACATATTTATCAGCAAAGAATGCTTTCAACACATTTCCCTGTTTTGGTTCAATCGTTCTCGGATTCAACGATGCTACATATTCATCCATTTTGAGGCGAGCGTCCACCCAAGAAGTACGCAAGGCAGATTTCAGAGAATAACCATATTGGCGTACATACAACCAAGCTCTCTGCATGATGGCTTTCATGTTATATTTACCATTTCTTACTAAAGCGTAATCTCTATTTTTCATTGTCTTACCTATTTTTGATTATTACTATTGTTTCTGCCAAATTTTATGCTTTTATTTGTATAAAATATATTTGTATTGCAAATACAGTAGATAAAATATCAACCACAAAACAAAGGTTGACATTTTATCTACTCGAAACATTATTTAACTATTAAGCTTATTATATAGGAGAAATGGGAGCATCTGAATTTTTAAAAATTAATGAATGGTGGAAAGCTGTGCTAATATGCGGGATTGCATCAATTGCGATTAGTTTATTATTTGAGATAGATATAGTGAACAGAAAACATCTAATGGGAACTGGAATCGGAATGTTTATTATAGGCATAGCAAATTGGATGGCCTTAAAGACAATAGTTCAGCAACAAGGACTACAGGGATTCTTTCATGGAGAAATCCCTGTACATAACACTTTTACGAAAATAATGCAAGCGATAGGTTTTGTTATAACAATAGGATTTGGGCTACTGATTATTTGGGAATTAATTTGAGAGTTTTATTATTACATCAGCTATGATAACAGAAAAAGCCAATATAGCGGAAGTAAATCCTACAATGCAACATGCCCAACCTAATTTATCGTTTTTATGAGGAAAAAATTTATTCATATATAATTTAATGTATTGATAATAAAAATATCCGCAATAGGTTGCAGCTACTACGGATACCATATATTAAACCTCTTGTGAGGAAAGTTTAACCACTTTGTCTCTGTAACATCTGCAACTTGTTACGATGCAAATATAGTAGATATATTATCAACCAACAAATAAAAAATCATCATCATGGAAGAAAAAGACAAATTACGTTCTCAACGCTTTGTGGAAGTTATTGAAGAGTTGCAAATCAGCAATCAAGAGCTTAAAGATAAGTTTAAAATAGATAAAACATTAAAATCGAAAATCGTAAATGGAATACAAAATGCATCCATTGATAAAATTGCTGCTATATGTGAGGAGTATGAAAATGCAAATGTTGATTATATTATAACAGGACGAGGAGAACCTCTAAAAAAGCCCAATGAGGAAATCCCTAATATTCCAATAACTTCTGGTATATCAATCACATCAGAAGAAGAATATCGAGATGCAAAGAAAAGAGGATTCCATTTGCTACCACAAGTTAGCTTCAGATTTGCAGCTGGGCAAACACAGTTAATCAATGCTACAGAAGATATTACAAGATACTGGTATCTGCCGGACTGTAAAGATTGTGAAGGCATCGCTCAAGTGGTAGGACGTTCTATGTCCCCTACTCTTCCTTCCGGATGTTGGGTCGCTTTAAAGAGATATACACTCCCAAGAGAAAACCCAAACATGATTCCGTTTGGAAATATATTTGGAATAGTAATAGAGGACAAAGACACGGGAGAATACCATGGGCATATTAAAGTATTGCGCAGGTACAAAGAGCAATCATTGTCTTGCAGATACTGGATCGCTCATTCTATCAATAGTGAGGAATTTGATGATTTTGATATAGAGATAGAGCAAGTTAGAAGTTTATGGATAGTTAAGCAGCATATCGTTAGCGACGCCTTGCTATAGCTCAATCACCCCTTTTTATTAAATGTTGAAATTATCCAATGAAGTACTATATATCAGTATTAATATTATGAACTATTGAAATTCTTAGATATACCAATAGTTCATAATATTATCACTTATTTCGACTCCTCACCTATTTTGAAAACATACTCTACCACCTTATTTATAACTTTATCTATTCTCAAAAAGTCTTGTTTTATATAAGTATCCGTTACCGTCTTCCCTGAAGAATGGTTCAGACACAAAGAGATATCATCCTTGCTTATATCACACTCATTGCGGGCAATAGTAGCAAAAGAGTGCCGGGCTGAATAGAATTGAATGTAATCTATCCCCAGTTCCTCACACAAAGATCTCATACCTCGATGTATTCCTTTGGTTAAGTTTCTCACATTGCTATATCTTTTGTAAAAATCAAACAAATTCTTCCCGGATAGATCGCGATACTTATTAATAATCGGAAGTGCTAACGGATGAACATACACGGAAATGAAAGCATTATCCTTTCTTCTATCTTTTGTCTTTTGACGCTCATACTCTATCCTCCCGTTAACCATTCGACAATTAAGCATATCAACCGCATTCATTCCTGCCAAAAGGAAAGACAAGATATAAATATCACGAGTAAACATAGTAGTCCTTTTTCGCTTATTTATTGGAGAGTAATTATAGATTTTCCTGATTATATCAACATCTACCGCTCTTTTCTTTGCTTCTAAGACTGCCGGTATAGTATATACTTTGAACGGATCATTGGTAATAATGATATCTCCTTTTTCATAGTCATTAAAATGAAGTAAAGCAGCATTAAACACAGATTGAATGATTCCCATATAGGAATGTATCCCAGTATCATTTAAAGCGGATTTCTTTATTGTTTTATATGCTTGTTTAGCCGTTTTATTTTGCCTAACGGTTATATATCTTTCTTGTCTCAACCACGCCTCATATTCACGCAAAAAGCGTGATGTTAAATCTTTTATCAGAAGTTTCTCATTACCATTTTTATGATTAAGAAAATGGCAAAGGGAATTAATACCAGTCGTCTTGACTGTTTTTGTTCCTTCATTTGGTGTTTTCCCAATAAACATTCTAGCAAATTCAATAAAATCTATTTCCTTCCTCTGCTTCCTCCTTTCGATCATTGCAACTATATCCTTGGAAGTTTCGCACTCATTAACTACATCTTGGTGTTCATTTATTATTTGGCGATATTCTCTAACCAATCCGTCTAACTCTTCCTTTATTTTTTCAGAGGTTATCGTACCTGATGCGGAATTTCTCTTAAATCTAACTAATTCTGTGTATATAGAAGTAGAGATATAAGAAGAGGTACGATTATGGGAAATCCTAATCTTCGGATTATACGTATTGTCAGATTTTTTATGATGCTTAAAAACTACCCAGGAAACTGTTGCCATAGCTATCTTTATTTTCGTAAATCATTTGTAAAACAAAGATAGTATTTTGGGAGAGAAATACGCCACCAAATGGTATATTTTAACTATTAAGGAGTATAATAAAATCGCCTCACAGCCCTACAGAAGCCCACAAGTCCCTTTTATCAACTTTTACTTCCCAAATATAAGAATATCATTCCGATTAACACGAGGATAAGGTCAATCGCTTTGCTTTTTAAATTCTTTTCACGGAAGAAGAGCGCTCCGAAAATGAAAGACACAATCACACTTCCCCGACGCACCATCGAAACTATGGAAATCATGGAATCGTCATAGCTCAGTGCATAAAAGTAGACAAAGTCCGCTGCCGAAAGGAAAACGGAGATCAGGATGATGGTCCAGTCCCAGCGGAAAGGAGTCGTTGACTTCCGTTTGGGCCACCAGAGGAGGAACACGATGGTTCCCATAATAAAGAGCTGGTAGACATTATACCACGATTGCACCAGCATCGGATTCAGTTGTTTCATCAGAAACTTGTCATACAGTCCGCTGATGGCTCCCATCACTGCCGCCAAGACAATAAAGAGAATCCATTTGTTATGTTTGAAGTCGATTCCTTCTTTCTTACCTGAACGGCTCAACATGAAGAAGGAAGCTACTGCCAGCATTACTCCGATCCATTGGTAAAGATTCAAACGTTCGCCAAATACCAGCATCGCTCCGACAAGCACCATCACGGGACGAGTAGCATTGATGGGCCCCACAATGGTAATAGGCAGGTGCTTCATTCCGAAGTAACCGAATATCCACGATGACAGCACGATAAACGACTTGATGATAATATATTTATGCTGCTCCCACCCTGCAACGGGAACATTAAAAATGGTTCCCCCAAGGATATCAGGCTCGAATGCCGATACCAAAATGAACGGCAGAAAAATCAGACTGGAGAAAAGCGTATTCAAAAACAATACAGGCAACACCGCATTATCTTTCAACGACTGTTTCTTGAATACATCATAAAATCCCAGCAAAGTAGCCGAGAGAAAAGCTAATAATAACCACATGGTGAAATAAGTATTAAGTATCAGGTATTAAGTATTTCTTCCGGATATTCCACGTTGACAAGGAAGAGCGCATTTCCCGGAGCGGAAGTTCCGGCTTTGCAACGGTCCCGTTGTTCTATCACTTTGCGAAAACCTTCTACGGTCAGTTTGCCGCGTCCTACCTCGAGCAGTGTTCCTACGATGGCACGCACCATGTTACGGAGAAAGCGGTCGGCACGGATGGTAAATACCCAAGTGGTATCTTCCCCCTCCATCTTTGTCCATTCGGCATGGGAGATGTGGCAGATATTGGTCTTTACGTCCGTATGCAGTTTACTGAAACTTGTAAAATCGATGTATTCGAACAGCGTTCGTGCCGCCTCATTCATGAGGTCATAATCCAATGCCCCGTACACACGGCAACGATACTGACGGTTGAAAGGATATTTGGCAGTCGTCACATAATACTTATACGTCCGGGCAGTCGCATCAAAACGGGCATGCGCATCCGGTTTCACCCGGCGGATACGGTAGACAGAAATATCGGGAGGCAACAGACGGTTCAACTTGTCGGCAACGGTCACTGTATCGAGCACTTCTTCCTGATCAAAATGTGCCACCATCAGCGAGGCATGCACCCCCGCGTCTGTTCGCCCGGCACCTATCACTTCCACATCACGACGCAGAAAAGTAGACAAAGCTTTCATCAAGCATTCCTGCACACTACTCCCGTTGGGTTGTATCTGCCAACCGTGATAGTTGGTTCCATCATAAGCCAAATAAATAAAATACCTTTGCACGCCGATTCCTTATTTTAGGGTTTTCGAGTGCAAAAGTAGTCATTTTTTTCATTCATACGTCGAAGGAGTCGTACCAAATGCATCTACAAAATGTTTGCGGAACGTCGGGATATCATTGTACCCCACCATTTCGGCCACTTCCTGCACCGCATATTGTTTCGTTTTCAACAGCACTCCGGCACGACGCATACGTACACCTCTGATCAGTTCTATAATGGTATAGTCGGTACTTTGCTTCACTTTTCGGTAGAGAGTGGGCTGGCTCATATTCATTTCCGCTGCCAGTTTCTTCACACTGAAGTCCGCCTCGCAAATATTCTCTTCTACAATTTTGATAACGGCTGTGATAAACGGATCTTCCGTCTTCACTTCCTCACCCGTCTGTTCCTGCTCGTTCGCGGCAATCGTATCTGTTCCCGGCAACTTGAACAATTTCGTATACATCTGCTTCAATGTCTGGCGACCGTTAATCAGATTACTGACTTTCGCTTTCAGAATGCCCGGAGTAAAAGGTTTCAGCACATAATCATCCGCACCCAACTCTAATCCGCGAATAATGTCATCATCCTCCACCTTCGCTGTCAGCATAATAAAAGGAATACTGCATGTTTCCGGATTCTCCTTTACCTCACGGCAACATTCAAAGCCGTCTTTAACCGGCATCATAACATCACTGATAATCAAATCGGGCATCTCCTTGGTTGCCATATCTACCCCCTCCTGACCATTCGTTGCCATCAGCAGGTTATATTCATTGCCAAACAGCACTTTCAGATAGAGGCGGATATCTTTATGGTCTTCTACAATCAATATCGTCTTTTTATTTCCACCCACTGCAGAGGGTGCTGCTTCTTCAGGCGTCTCCTCCGTAAAAAGTGGTAATTGCTGATCTTGTTTTACTTCTGTATCCTCTATTATCACCTCCTGTTTCGATAGTTCTTCAGCCGATGCCGGTTCTGCCACATCCGGCAGTTCCTCCGGATCGGTAAACTGAATATTCGGGTTATTTTCGAAGACAGCTCTGTCGACAGGAAGATTCACCGTCACTTTCGTACCTTTTCCTTCGGCACTTTCAAGAGCAATCGTTCCCAAATGCGCTTCCACCATCTGCTGCATGATAGTGAATCCTAATTGTGCAGCTGATAAATCATGCCCCAATCCCTCATCCTCTCTCATCAGTTGTTCGGCGGTTCTCACTTTTTCTTTTCCATTATCTTCTATTACCAGACTGACATAATGCCTGTTGTCACTTACGATCTCACAGACAGATAAGGAAACGACTCCTGCATAATGCGTATGAGTGAAAGCATTCGTCAGCAGATTATGAATAATAAATTCGACCTTCTTTTTATCCACATAGAATTCCGTCTCCTTCTTGATTCTCTTCTCGCAATGAAAATCAATGGTGTATGCCTTCAACAGATCTCGGATACCCAAAAGAGAACTGTCGATCATCTTGTCTACCGAATACGGAGCAACCTTCAGTTTTTCTTCCAGATCTCCCTGTCCATATACCGACATTAGCTGGTCGCAAGCATCCACCATACGAAGTGAATTCCGGTATGCCACTTGCAGAGAAAATTTCGAAATCTGAAAGTTATCTTTCTGCAAATCCTTCAGCGGAGCGATGATAAGCGACAACGGAGTACGCAGTTCCTGCACAAACAGCATAAGCAAGCGGTTCCTCATCGCTTCTATCTCTTTCTTCTGCTCCCGCTTCAACTTTTCCATGTTTAGGTTTTCCTTCAATATCATCTCCCGATCGCGATGCATCTGTTTACGCTGATCCCTCTTTCTGAAATAGCCATAGAAGAAATAAGATAATCCGAGCAGTAACAAACCATATATGATATAAGCCCATATCGTCTGATACCACTTGCCCTTCACTACGAGAGGAATCTCGATCAACTCTCCCTCTTTTCCATCCGGGAAAACAAGTTTTGCTTGCAAAGTATATTTTCCGGCAGACAATCCATTGAACCACAAACCTTCCGCAAGTGGTATCATCTTCCAGTCTTTATCCACTGGAAGCAGACGATAGGCAATTTTGCGCTGTGCCAGTCCGTAGCGCAAGTCGGAGAAGTACAAATGAAAATCATTATTATCGGAAGCGAACGCCAGCTTCTCCTGCCTTTCCGGAGAAACAGACAGAATTATCTGCCCGTTCCGTTTCTCTCCGGCCAGCACTGTTTCTCCGCCGACTTCCACGTCCGTCAGCATCAGATGCTTCTTGCCGCTGTCTCCTTTCGTAGCAGACGGATCAAAGAAAATCAGTCCCCACGAATTCGCCCATAGCAAGCGCCCATCATTCAAACGGCATACCGCACTACAGTTTCCCGCTGACAGATAATTATAGAAAGCTTCCTGTCCGTTTCTGATTGTCATCACGCCGACATTGTTTCCTGCCCAGGTATTTCCGATATGATCATCGACCATACAACTGACGTGTCCGTTTGTCAATCCGTTCCGCAGGGTATAAACCGATTCTATTTTTTCTTTTTCTCTTCCGTCGATGCGGACAACGACATTCAGATAAGCCGCATAAATCTGATTATAATTATTCACATAGATGGTACGGACACCGGCTTCCTCCAGCCCGTTCTCCTTTTCGTAGTTTCCTTCCACCCGTATCTGGTTACCGGTCGTTTCAATCCTCTTCAGTCCTTTGTCTGTACCGATCCACACATTACCTTCCTTATCTTCGGCTACTGCAAATACACTCTTGATTTCACCGGGCAGTCTTATACTCTTACATCCGTGAGTTTTCGGGTCAACCTGTATCAATCCATTCGAAGTACCTACCCACAAACGGTTCCAGGAGTCCAGGCAGAAACAATGAATAATTGTTTCCATTTTCCCGCCTTCGCTGTTTTTCAATTGAAAAGTTTCTATGCCTTCCGTAAGCGGATTGACAACGACTACTTCTCCGAAATTATTGCCCAGCCAGATATTTCCGTTCCTACCTTTATATATATGGTAATGCCCGGAGAAACCGGGCCCTTTTTTCCAAGGCTCAAAATGTGTATCCATCGAAAGCATCGGAGTAGTACTTCTCATAATGCCCCCGTCAGTCACCGTCAGCCAGACATATCCTTTCAAATCTTCAACTATACCGTCTACTCTGGACTTAAAAATCTGCCGCACCCGGCTATACATACTATCGCTGATATCAAATTTCACCACTCCGCCACCAAAGGTACCCACCCAGAGAATCTGCTGTTTATTATCCCATAGCAGACTGGTCATCTTATTTTCAATTCTCGAATGGAATGCTTTCTCATTCTGCGTCAATAGTGTCAAAGTAAACGGACTCTCACACAAATACTGGTTCTCAAAATGCAATTTGTATAATCCGTCCCAAGTAGTCAGATAAAATGTCTGCTTATCTTTCATCACCATATCCGTGACATATGAATTGGAGAAATCCGACTGATCACCTCCTTCGAGAGAGATCACCCGTTCCTTATGCGTTTTAAGGTCATAACATACAATGTCATTCCATAATCTGCAAATCCACAAATATCCCTGCCGCAAAAAGAGTCTGTTCACTACATTATATTCTCTGATCAGAGCACTCTTTTTCGTTACAAAATCATAATGCATCACCTTTTCACGATCAACAGAAAAATACAGATTTGTTTTTCCGTCCGTACAAAGATTGGCAACTTTCCCTTTTATCAAAGGTTCGGGATTCAATGTACAGAGTACAAAATCATCTTTTCCTTCTTTCTTACGGATGGGATGTGATTCAAACAATCCTTGCGAAGTAGCCAGATACAAGTTTCCGTCATACCAACAAAAATCATGAATCTCTTTAAGTTTCAATGGCCGGTCAAAACGTACAGGCAAATATTTTTCAATCTCTTTGTCAAAACAAGTCATTCCTCCCTGATAAAGTAAAGCATAATATAAACCGTCGGGAGCTTCCTTCAGCGTTTTTACAGCCTGATGCAGAGGAACAGAGAGAGAGTCGATGCTCATAATAAGGGGATAATCACGGAATCTGAAGCCGTCATAACGGGAGATTCCCTTATCGGTGGAGAACCACATAAAGCCTTCGCTTCCGTAACAAACATGATAAATTGTATTATTTCCGACTCCGTTTTTAATGACTAGCGGTTCCAGGTCCCAGTGGATATCTATAGAGTATGTCGGGAGAAAACCCGTCAGCAGTAGCAACAGAAAGAAGAACTTCCTCATATCTTAATTGTATTTTGTTTATGTGTATTGGCAGATAAAGATAGATAATTTAATCATTAGCAAACCGTATAACAACTGTTTTTTAGCAATAATTCACAATAAAATAAAAGCCCGCCGATCCGTAAAAGAATCGGCGGGGCTCCTCATTGTTTGTTTCTTAATTGTCTGAATGACTAAAGCGATACTATTGTTTGCTGTTTGGTTCCTCTTTTAGTTTGATGGAATCTCCTTGCACGGTGCAAGGAGTCCTCTTATATAGTTGTATATATTGTAACGTAATACCTAAAATCAATCAATTAGTGTAGTATTTTAATTGGCTGCTTTGGAAAGAGTAAAGCTATAAGTTCCCTGATTGTTTTTAAAGTTGTAATTGCCTTTAAAGTTTACCGGAACCTTTACGAGACAATTGTTCTGGTCGCTCACACGGAAATAAAGATAAGAAGTTGAACTGAATACGCTGCTGCCTTCGGCAGTGGTAGATAAAGAAGCTCCGTAACCTTGCCAGTTGAACAGATCAGTTGAAGAAGAATATGTAGTACCTATATAGTATACGGCATCTTTATCTATATTAAAGTTGAGTGAAACACACAATGCGAATTGTTCTACGAAAGCACCGCTTCTGGTACGGGCCTGATATTCGGCGGTCATCTTTACTTCTTTTCTGTCACTACCTGTACCGTAGTATCCTTCGGAAGTTTCAGATTCACAGTTACGAACCGTATTTCCGTTCTGACGAAGTGCTTCAAGTACACTTGCCATTTCTTCTGCAGTCACAGAAGGTACATCGCCTACTTTTGAATCAGTAGTTGCAGTTTGTATACCATATAAAGATATCATGGATTCAAAGCTTGAAGAGTTGTCTTCAAAACTATCACTTTCAGCATTAGAACATGCTACAAAAGTTAATGCCAATACACATGCGAAAAAGAATTTAATTGATTTCATATTAGTTCCTCCTAATTATTACTTGTTTGTTTAACTTGCTTGCGAATTGTTGTTTGCCAGTTCGCGGTCATTTTACACTTCTTATTGTTTATTTGCTCATGTTCCTTAGGAGGGAATCTTTAAACTTAAGTTGTCTTATTTGTCTTTCCTTATTTGTTTGTACATTGCAAACATAGGTGTTTTATTCAATAGAAAAAACTTTTTTAGAAGGAAAAATGAATGAATTACCACTCTTTAACGAAGGAAATACAGCTTATTCAAGCGTTTGAATAAGATATGCAAGTATTAAAACACCACTCATCTGCAAATCATTCAAAACAGGCGATAAAAATACCATCTATCACCCATGAATTATACACCACCTATAAAAGAATGATTTACCACTTCACTTATTAATTTCCATTGCAAGCGAAGAAAAGAAAGATGAATCCACCAATTAACGTCTATTCAGATAACAGCTACTTTTGTAGCATCAACAAACAAAACCCATCATGCGATGAAAAAGAAAAGAATCTTATTTTTGTTCGTTACCTTGTTTGCTTCTACCTTATTATATAGCCAGGTAGTCGGAGTGAAAACGAATCTTGTAATGGACGCGATGAAAATGATCAATCTCGGAGCCGAAGTCGGTCTGAGTAAGAAGTTAACTCTGGACTTGTATGCCAACTATAATCCGTGGAAATACAAAGATCAGAAGATGATGAAGATGCTCGCCATCCAGCCGGAACTCCGCTACTGGTTCTGCGACAAGTTCAACGGACATTTCGTGGGATTCCATGTACATGGAGGCGTTTATCAGGCTGCCGCCATCAATATACCCTGGGGCATCTGGCCGGAACTGGAAGACCACCGCTTCAAAGGACACTTCTATGGTGCAGGCATTTCCTACGGTTACCAGTGGATTCTCGCCAAGCATTGGAATCTGGAAGGAAATATCGGTGTAGGTTATGCGCGTGTCAAGTACGAGCAGTTCGAATGCAAGACATGCGGTGAGAAAGTAAGCGAAGGACATAAAAACTATGTAGGTCCTACAAAAGCTGCTATCAGTTTAATCTATTTATTCTAAAACAAAACAAATATGAAAAAGATATTATGCATACTCTTCTGCCTGCTGCCTGTATTGGGCGGGAAAGCGCAGACACTCTACAGAGATCAGGTGCGTATAGAAAAAGAATCTATCACGCGTAATGAAGATAATAATGTGCTAAGCATCGATATGGATATCGTGATGCAGGAAAATCTGAAACTCTCCTCCAATCATGTAGCTACACTCACTCCATTTCTCGAATCAAACGGACGTACCAAGATATTGCCGTCTATCGTAGTTTACGGACGCAAACGTGAAATAGTAAATCGCCGCAATAATATAACTCCGACTCCGGAGAGCATTTACAGCACCATCCGTCGTAAACATAACAAAGAGCAGATTGTAAACTACCGGCAACAATTTCAGTTCGAAGCATGGATGCGCGATGCGGAAATGAAACTAAATATTGATGTATGCGGCTGCTGCGACCTGCAAGAGGAGACCGGTGGTGAATTAATCACCCGTCTGAACATTTCACCCCTGCAAATACAGCCGTCCATTTCTTATATCACCCCACAGGCAGAAGCCGTGAAGCACCGTGCCATCGAAGGAAGTGCCTTCCTTGATTTCCCGGTCAACAAGACTATCATTTATCCGGAGTATCGCCGTAACACAGCAGAGCTGGCCAAAATACGTGCTACCATTGACAGTGTACGCAATGATGACAAGACTACACTTAGCAGTATAAGAATTCACGGTTATGCGTCACCGGAAGGCAGTTATGCCAACAATACCCGACTGGCGAAAGGTCGTACACAGGCATTGGTAGATTATGTGACCAGTTATTACAAGTTCGATACGAAACTGATTACTTCCGAATATACTTCCGAAGACTGGGACGGATTCCGCAAGTTTATCGTGGCATCTTCATTGGAGAAGAAAGACGATATCTTGAAACTGATGGATGATTCCACGTTGGATATAGACAAGAAAGAACGTCAAATCGCCCAATTGGCAGGTCCGCAAACCTATAAATACATATTGGAAGAATGTTATCCGGCTTTGCGCCATTCAGATTACACGGTCAACTATACCGTGCGCGGATTCAATCTTGAAGAGACCAAAGAGATTATCAAGACACGTCCGCAACTGTTGAGCCTGCAGGAAATTTACCGGATCGCAGAAAGTTGCCAGCCAGGAAGCGAAGAGTTCAACCATTCATTCCAAGTAGCAGCCACCATGTTCCCGGACGATCCTATTGCCAACCTGAACGCAGGGGCCATGGAGATTCAAAAAGGCGGCGACCTGACAGCAGCCAAGAAGCATCTTGCCAAAGCTGATCAGAAAGCAGCAGAAACACAGAATAACCTGGGAGTCATCGCTCTGCTGGAAGGCAACTATGATGCAGCGGAGAAGTATTTCAATGCAGCCAAAGCAGCCGGTCTTGCTACTCAGGCTGACGCAAACTTGAAAGAATTAAAAAGAAAGAAGAATTATCCCACAAAATAATAAGACACAGACAAGTTTTGTTTTTACCCCAATAATTTTATTATTAATAATTTAAAACCCAAAAACAAACAGGAACGCACCACCTGAGAAGGCAGTGCGTTTTTTATATCATTAAATTCCCATTCAACGAACTAAAAAACAGATTTTATCAGTACTTTTATCTGATAAATCAATAATTTTGCAGATAGAATACCAATATCAAAGTAGAATAAGATGGAACAACTCGAAGTAATACAAAGTAAGATTTACGACATACGTGGGCAAAAGGTGATGCTAGACCGTGATTTAGCAGAAATGTATGGAGTCGAAACACGGGCTTTAAATCAAGCGGTGAAACGCAATACAGACCGTTTCCCGGTGGATTTCATGTTTCAGTTGACAGATGAAGAAACGGAAATTTGGAAATCACAAATTGTGATGTCCAATTCTATAAAGATGGGCGTTCGCCGGAATCCTTATGTGTTTACAGAATTAGGCGTAGCAATGCTTAGTAGTGTGCTCAACTCAAAGACGGCAATACAAATAAATATGGGCATAATGCGTGCTTTCGTTGCGGCTCGTCAGTTACTGTTAAACCCGCCGACCGACCCAGTACGTGAGCTTCAAAGCGAAGTCAAGGAACTAAAGGAGTACATCGAGGAAGTATTTGCAGACTATAACGACATCAACGATGACACCCGGATGCAGTTAGAACTTATTAATCAGACCTTAGCTGAGTTACAGGCACAAAAGGCTTTGGCAGACAAGCCGCGTAATCCTATCGGCTTCATTACTCCTAAGAAGAGATAATAAACAGGCTGTCCGATTGGCTGTCTCATTGGCATAAATCAATAATAAAAAAATACTTGTTTTTGTCTATTCGTTATCTCTTGTTTTCATTGGTTGAAATACTGTTCCGCTGATTACTCGCAAAGGATAGGGAATGGATTATCGCTGAACTTACAAGAAGTCTATTACAAAGAAAACGCACCACCAAAAAAGGCAGTGCATTTTTTATATTCAGATGATTCAGCCTCTTCAGCCACACTCCACAACCGCCTGCCAACGGGCAAAAGCGGCTGAAAGCACCCCTCGAAAAAGACACCTTCCGGCCTTCAGCCCCTTCAGCCGAAAAATCACCGGAGCGTCGGCTGATCTCTGGATGTCCCGTAAAATCCGGGGACAGGCACATAGATCGGCTGATTGCGCAGACCAATATTCTGCAACTTACCTTCCCGGCAAATTCTCCGGATATGAATCATAGCCGTAGAACGCAACATGCCGCACAATGCCTGAAAGTCGCTGCGCTGCATCATCTGATGTGTACTGAAATATCCCTTCAGCAACATGTCAATTTCCACTTCCGACAGTTTGGCTGAATGAAAATTCTTCTTCAGCTGCTTTACCTTAATTAATCCGATTGAGTTTTTCAATTTCTGATCCGAGCGAAAGCGGATCGCTTTCAACTTTATTTTCATATTCCGGCGTGGGGTATCGGCAGCGATCTCTTCCGTAGCAGTCAGCGTGGGATAAAAATACCCGATGCCGTCCAGATGGATCTGCCGTCCTTCGCCCAATTCCTCTCCCATTACTTGCGAAAGCGCATCCAGCACTGCCCTCACATCTACCTCATTCAGCGTGCAGCGGGATTGAATCTTACTCCTGATTTCGTCCGTATCGACCTGACCATTGTAAGCAATACGAGGATGGAATCTTTTTTTCTTCGGTTGGTCCGGTGATACCGGATTCTCATACCAGTCAAATAATATAGCCATAGCTTTTCTTTTATATAAGTACTTCTGATCTGTTATTCCTATAGAAACTTCCGATGAAAGAAGCCTCATCTTCAACGGCTAACGAACTATGACTGCCCGGCTAATGGAGATTAGCCGATTGACTAATGAAGGATAGCTGTTCAGCTAATCTTCATTAGCCTCTGATGTTTGCGGCTCCAAAGTTATAACATAAAGGCAGGAAAACCTAATGTTTCCTACGCTATTTCATAAACAGAAGTACTTGGAAGATTCTTGCGGAAACACTTGCAAACCCCTATCCTCAGATGGTAACTTTGATGCACGAAACTTATAAAAAACAACAGATATGATGGAAAAAGTAACCCAAATGATTGCCATGCTGATAAAGGCGTGGAAAACAGAGAACGTATTTATGCCAAACGCCGCAGCCATTACCGGCAGCACTGAAGTCAAATCTCCGGAAGCCCCTCCCCTGCCGGCAACACCGGCCCCCCCCGTCCCCGCTATGCCCGAAGCGAAGCAGCAGCCCTCCAATGGTTCCGCCTGCCTGACGGAGCGGGTAAACTCCTTTTTGCGGGCCAACTATGACTTCCGCTACAACCGACTGACGGAAGAAACCGAATTTCGCCCATTAAGCGGAACCAACAAAGAATTCCGTCCCATCGGGAAACGTGAACTGAACACGCTCTGCATGGAAGCTCATGCGGAAGGTATCTCCTGCTGGGATAAAGATGTGAGCCGCTACATCTATTCCACTCAGATCGGAGAGTACCATCCCTTCCGGCTTTACATGGACGAACTGCCTCCCTGGGACGGCATCGACCGATTGACTCCGCTTGCCCGGCGTGTATCTGCCCTGCCCTTATGGATAAAGGGATTCCACACATGGATGCTGGGACTTGCCGCCCAATGGACAGGAAAAACGGGCGTCCATGCCAACAGCGTAGCCCCCATCCTGATAAGTGCTGAACAGGGACGGATGAAATCAACTTTCTGTAAGTCTCTGATGCCCAAAGTGCTGCAACGTTACTATATGGACAATCTGAAACTGACATCAGAAGGACAGGCAGAACGGCTTCTATCAGAAATGGGACTCATCAATCTGGATGAATTCGACAAATATGCGGAAAAGAAGATGCCGCTTCTGAAAAATCTGATGCAGATGTCGAGCCTCCACGTCTGCAAAGCTTACCAACGTAATTTTCGGGACTTGCCACGTATCGCTTCTTTTATCGGAACTTCGAACCGTTTCGATCTGATGAGTGATCCGACAGGCAGCCGTCGTTTCTTCTGTGTGGAAGTAGAAAAGCCGATAGATTGTGAGGGAATCGAGCACGAACAGATTTTTGCCCAACTGAAGGCGGAGCTTGCCGACGGGCATCCGTATTGGTTCAGCAAAGAAACGGAGCGGGAAATTCAACAGAACAATGCTCCCTTTTATCGCACCAGCTCAGCCGAAGATGTATTTTTCAGTTGTTTCCGCATGGATGCCTCGGCAGAAGAGAAATATTTGCAACTTTCCGCAGCCGACATTTATAAAGAACTGAAGAAACGGAATGCCGCCGCTCTACGAGGTTTCAATCCGAACCACCTGGCACAAGTCTTAATAAAACTAGGAGTAGAACGGAAGCACACGGAATACGGAAATGTATATTTGGTGGTACGCCGATAAGTCAATTTTAACATTCCGGCTGAAAGCACTGAAAGCAATATTTTTTATTTCCCGGTAGTGCTTTCAGCCGAAATGCCGAAAAACAGAGGGATACGGCAAGGCTGAACAAGCTGAATCCCAACAGGTGGCATCCTTCAGACTTCCTCACAGCGCACCATGTCCCAGCCGCGAAACTGGATCAGCAACCGGTGAAAAGTCGTCCTCGACACCAATTGTCGGGCCACTTTATCTTCGCTGTATTGAAGAAGTTGGCGATGCCCTTCGTCGGCTTGCATTGCAAGTTCCGCATCGGTAGCGGTGCGGGCAGCGTATTTGAGTTCGATGATGTAGCTGTGCTCAATGTCCGGATAGCGCTGCTTGTCGGGCAACAGGAAGAAATCGCAGTAACCATAGTTCATTTCCAGTTCCGGTTCTACCAGATAATAGGAAGCAAGAGCAAGATAGGCTTTGAGGAAGCCTTGCAGATTTCGCTCTCCTTCCATGCCGTCACGAACGGAGGAGTTTTCGCGATAAGCACAGGCGATGGATTCGAAAAATGGCTTCCAAACGCCATCGTAAGCGAGATCGTCTATCTGATCTTTCAAACGAGAAAGATCTAACGGATGAGCCTGCTGATAATATTCGCGCAGAAAGCCGAAATATTGCTCACGCACACAATGATTGGGAATGCACATTCGCAGGCGATCTCCGCGTGTGCCACACATGGCGAGCAATCCGTAATAATAGAGCAGGCTACGAAAATTGTCGACATCCGCTACCCGTTCTGCCGGAAACGAAGTATGGAGGTTCACCAAAATCTCTCCTTTCGCCGCTATCTCCTCAATGGTACTCATGCGGCTTCCTTCGTGAGCGCTGTCATGGTCGATACGGACAAGCATCTTTAACTTACTGTAATCGGTACGGATGTTTTTGTCAACCATTTCTTCGGGAGAACGATGAAAATCAAACTGGCTACGTAAATAATATAAAGTCATATCACAATTAAAAACTCTATCATCTCCCAAGCTCATTCGTGCAAAACAATAATTATCATACCAAGGCTTCATTTCCGCTATCATCGCCTCAATATCACCGGGCAATGCATCGTTTTCCTGATAATACCGAAACATTTCGCGTACTTCCGTTTCACTGAATCCCATCATAGCATTAAAGCGGGAATCAGTCGATATATTCCAGTCTATATTGTATCCGCTGGACAGGTCATCCAGCGTGACCGGACTAACCCCCATCAGGAATATACGGTGAACATACCTTTATATTGCTTGAAATATTCACGATAAAAGCCACTGGCATGTGTCAGATCGTGAAACATCTTCTGACCGTGTTCGCTCAATATGACATTCGTGAAGTTATCGTATTCATCTATAATAAGGTATAAGGGATACCCCTTGGCTTTTGCCTTCAGTTCGATATAAGACAACTTTGCCTTGGCGCTGCTTATACTTTCGACAGTCGACTTGAAATCCGGATCGTAGAAAGAAGCGTAATCATCTGCGAACTGATTGATGACAAGACTGGAATATTCATTGAAACTAGCCATCATGCCATCTCCCGGAACAGAACAACCGGCTTTCGAGAAATCGAAATAAAGTACCTGATAGTGGTTTCTCTGATCAGTGGGATGAGCGCCAATCCACAAATCACCGAAATACCTGTCGAAGTTGTCCCGCTGCAACTGGTCATAATAAGTACGCATCATGCTCAGGAACAGGCTTTTCCCAAAGCGACGGGGACGGGTAAGGGAAAGATAACTCGGCATTCTTTCGATAAGAGGCAGGTATATGGTCTTATCCACAAAATAAAAATTGTCGTTCCTCAACCGGTTGAAATCCGATATTCCGTAAGGTATTCCTTTCAATCGATTCATATTGGCTGACCTTTTTATAATTAACATGAACAAAGTTAGTTTATTCCATGAGATTAAACAACGATTTGCAAAGATAATGTTTTCTATCTGCTATGGCTCCCCCTGTTCAGCACCCATTCTTGATACTCATTCTTGCTATCGATTACCATTACTCTCATGTAGTGGATTCACCTGCCACTAAAAGCCCAATCTGAGATGATGGCAGAATCATTCAAAGTCGAAGACAGAAGGGCTAATTTGCTCAATCAGCACAAATAGTTGCATATTCTAGCCAAGAACAAAGAAATAAAATAAAAAAAGATCGGATTTTATAACGGTGGTAAAAGCAAAATAAGGGTGGCAAAACATTCATCCGAGCTGAAAATCGTTCAAAAAGCGACTGATTCACCCATCAAAAAAAGACCATTTCAAAGATTGACAAAAACACCTTAAAATTTGAAAAAAACACCGATTAGCAATCTCGCATTTCCCCCATATCTTTGCAATGTCGATAAGGGACAAAGGTTCCTTAGCCAAAGACAAGAGAATTAAAACAAACAAGTATAGTAACAAACAAATAAAAGTAACATTGCCTATAAAGAACAAACAAAAAGAATGCCCCCCTCGGAAGTATCTCTTATTCCTTATCATATAATAGGGACTTCCAACCAAAAGAACTGATGTTTAACAAAACAAACGACCCTCATCTCTCGGATGACTCTCACCCCAAAAAATCAAAAAACAAAAAACAGCATTGCTATACATATTATATAGTATATGCGACCATAAAAAAGAATTATTGCATCACACATTAAAATCAAAACGAAAATGAAAGTAAAAAATTTATTATTAGCAGGTTTGGCAGTAGCAGCCATGACAGCTTGTAGCAACAATGACATTGACGAGATCGTTGATAACGGTACTCAACCAACAACAGGTGAAAAAGCGAGCATGAAAATCAATTTCACATTCGCTGATTCAGGAACAGGAACCAGAACTGTTACAGCAGGTGGTACAGACGCAGGCGAAGAATTTGAATGGAAAGCAGCAGATATTACTGTAGTACTTAACTATGATCGCGGAGACAAGCGTATCGTAACAAAAAATTTGAAACTGGAAAAAGAGCCTGCTGACAATGGCAAAGTTGCACAATATTCAACTGAACAATTTGAAGTAGATGGTAGTGCTGGTGGTACTGATATTTACGCATTCGTTAATCCTAGTGATGCATTGATAGCCAGCCTTAGCACTGCAGACTTGGCTACGTTGGCAGTAAATAAAATAGCATCATTGCCTGCAACTTTAGATTACCTGACTGGAACTGGTTTAGCTGCTGAATCAAACAGTTTCCTCATGACCGGTACAGCAATGAATCAAAAATTGACTTATGGAGAAGTTGTTACTGTTCCTATTACTGTTAGCAGAGTTGTTGCCAAATTAGATGAAATGACAGAAGCAACAAAAGCATATCCTATCTCTGAAACTTCTGAACTGACTAACAAGGATGCTATCACTATCAAGATTACTGAGCATTCTTATTCAAATTTATCTGATGATTCTTACGCACTGAAAGCAAGTACTTCTATCACTAGCAGCTATCTACAACCATATATTGCACAAAATAATACAGCATCATACGACAGTTACAAGTGGATTGCAGCTGGCAATACATACTGCTATGAAAACTTCGGTAATGAAACTCCGACTCGCGTTCATTATGTAGGAGAAGTATTATTCGACGGTGAAGCTATTACAACAGACTTCTATGTTTGGGCTAGATTTGAAGGTGCTGCTAAAGTAGTTACAGCATACAAAAATTGGGAAACATTGACAGCTGCTGTTTCAATTCCAGAAGAATTTAAAACAAATGATCAAGTTTTGAAAGAAGCTTATGGAGTGAAAAGATATAAATCAGGTCGTTGCTACTATGAAGCAGAAATCCTGCATGCAACTGAAGGAGCATCTATCATCCGCAACAACTGGTACAAATTGTCTGTTAGAACCATTAGTGATTTAGGAACGCCAGATCCAGTTAAAGAACCGGAAGATAAAAAGACATATCTGATTATCAATGCTAACGTAGAGCCTTGGACAGTAAACATTAACGATTTCGATCTCTAATCTAATTATACATATTTGGGGAGGGATTCTTTCCTCCCCAAATATTTTTCCTTCTACATCAAAAGTAGAGCATCATATTCAAACAAAACATACGCTTCTCCACAAAAGCATAAAAAGAAAAGATAATGAAACGAACACTAACTACCATACAGAAAAAAGCAAGCAAAGTATTGTTACTTGCAATATTGGCTGGTGCAATTACATCCTGCGATTCAGTGTTGAATTACAATGAAGATTGCGACATCGAATATTGTGTAAAATTCAAGTATGACTATAATATGGAAGAAGTAGACGTTTTTGCAGAACAAGTAAGAACGGTTTCTCTTTACGCTTTTGATGAAAATAACAATCTTGTTTATCTGAAAACAGATGAAGGTGAACAATTGGGTGACGGAAATTATGTTATGAATGTAGACATAGATCCCTCCCAGTATCGTTTGATTGTATGGGCCGGGTTAAATGATGAATCATTTGCATATCCATTGTTATACCCTAACCAATCAAATATTGAAGAATTAAATGTAAAAACATTACGCAAACAAGCCACTCGAAGCCACACTGAAGAGGAAAAGGGACAATATATTGTAGAAAGCAGTCTCCATTCACTTTGGCACAGCGAAGTTAAAAAAGGAGTTACCACTCGTAACGGAAAACAGCAGATCACCAATGTGTCATTAGTAAAAAACACCAATACTATACACATCGTAGTTGCACAAGTCAATCAGTCCGGGGGACCGATAACAAAAGCATTGACAGAAAAAACATTTGAATGTGCAATTTATGATGACAATGGCTACATGAATTATGACAACTCACTACTCGAAGATAATCTATTGACGTACAAGCCCTACAATATACAATCAGAGATGGTTACCACTCATGCTTTTAGCACAACTGGTGAACCTGCAAAAGAATACAATGGGGTTAGCAGTGATTTGAGTATAGCAAGACTTGTAGAAGGTCAGAAACCAGAGTTAACAATAAGAAACTCAACAACACAAGAAGTTTTATTCCACAGTTCAGACCTCATAGAGTACTTCAAAGAAGTAGATGCCGAAAAATATAAAAATCGGAACTATACACTTCAAGAATATCTAGACCGAGAAGACGAATATACAATAAAGATATTTGTAGACGAAAAGCTTGCACTGATTAAAACTGTAATCGATGTAAATGACTGGATTATCCAAATCAATGATATTGAACTTTAAAAGACAAACAGTATGAAAAAGTACTTCTACATATTCATATTATTCTTTATACAAGCAACAGTTCTCTCTTGTACGGATGAAGAAATCTATGAATCACCTACTGATGGTAAAAGCAGTATAAAGATAACACTTAATGTTCCGGTAGACAATGGAAAGACCCGTGGATTAATCTATGGACCAGACGAGGTTCCAGTAGATGGTGAAAGCGAAATAAAAGACATATACGTCTTGGCTTTTGACAAAGAAAGTAAGTCGTATTTAGGAAAATTCCAATCATATATAACTAATAATACATTAGTTGCAAACGTCAATTTAACAGAAGATGAGTTTAAAGAATTAACCATCGTAGTCTTAACTAATTTGGAAAAGTTGACGAATGGTTACGAAATTATTGGTCAAATCAATGCTTTTGAAAAAGGAGCCCAATCAAAGGAAGAAATACTGAAGTCTCTCAAATATACATTCAACGAGATATGGGACCTTAACGGTCGTCCTCTTCCGATGTGGGGAGAAACAGACATTACTCCGGTAAGAAACAGCATTGCAACTGGAGAAGTCAATTTGTATCGTGCCATATCTAAAATTAATGTAGTCGTTAATTATGGAAAAGGTAGAAAAAAGGATGGAGTAGAAGTATTCAAGTTGAAAAGCGTCCGTGTATATTATGCCCGTACTAGTGGATTAGTAGGTTCATTGTACGCACCACAGCATAATGAGGAAGGCTCAAATACTATTACCAACCCTTCTATCCCTGAAGACGTAAGCTATTTCCCTAGATATAACGAAAATGCGGAAAATAACTTATTGTTCACAGAAAGCCAAGAAGGTGGTAGCTATGCTATTGAAAATAAAATATATGTTCCCGAATCTGATCAGAAAAATACAGAGGAACCAATGTGCCTTGTTGTAGGCGGTTACTATATGGGAAGTGATAAAGAAACTTATTACCGTGTAGACTTCAAACAAGGGAACAAAGGAAGTGAGTACTATAATGCAATCCGTAACCATATATATACATTCAACATCAACAATGTGACTCGTCCTGGTACAGATGAACCAGACCCAGCTTTAGATCATGTGGTGGTTGGCATGGATGTAACAATCAAAGATTGGACAACAGAATGGATGAGAGGTATTGGTGGACAATATACTTTGGATGTAAGTACAGGTGGATTTGTATTAACAGCAGGAGCTTCATCAAGCCCGCTCATTATTAATACAACACATAATGAAGGTTGGGAAGCCGAAAGTCTATCAAGCTGGATTACTTATACGAAAACAGAAGAAGGAATCCTTATTAAGGTTACTGAGAATAGCGGTGGTGAACGTCGCGGTTCAATAATAGTAAAAAGTGGTAATTTAGAAAAAGTTATCACCATCCGCCAAAGAGGAAAAGGTACTGCTAACAGCTATATTGTAAGTGACGATGGACACCAGATGGAACAACAATTAATCGTTACTGTAAAAGGTAATGGTGAGGTTGGCCTTGTAGCCGATGGCGTTGCATTAGAAGAAAAAGATCCCTATATCGCAGCAGAGAACATCGGTGATGTTAAGATCATTTGGGAGACAGCTGATGGATTGGTTACAATCGCAGAAGAAAATGGTAAAGCTAAGCTAGATATGGAAAGCGGCACTATTAAATATAAAGTTAATTTAGCCTGTAAAAATTCTGATATTGAAGCTAGCAACACTCTGAATAGTCAAAACTACAAAGGTGGGAATGCGTTGATCGGAGCTTTCGGTAAGAATCAGGATGGTAGCGTGAACTATAATGACTTATTATGGTCATGGCATATCTGGGTATGTCCAGATATTGATACAGACAAAGATGGTTATATTGGAGAGACAGAATTAGCAGCCATAGATCAGAAATGGGCTACTGGCTATACATTTATGGATCGCAATATGGGAGCATTGAGTAACAAGCCAGGAGTACCATCATTAGGACTGCTTTACCAATGGGGACGTAAAGATCCATTCATTGGAGCAGCGAGAGTTAGTACTGAGCAAGTTAACAATCAGATGTACACTCATCTTCCTCTTGAAAGCTATGGCTATAATTGGCATAATTCATCAGGAAACATGACTATTGAGGAAACGACCAAAGCACCCACCACCCTAATTAAGGGAATTATTACAGGTATCGACTATGCATCTCTTTGGGGAACTGCTACGGGACTAAAAGGTGAAACGAATGCCGGTAATAAGACAATATACGATCCATGTCCTTACGGATACCGTGTACCTAATGTAGCTGCTATTATATTCAAAGGGAAACCATATTCAGGTGCAAGTAGTTCAACTAGTGAAGACGCCAATTGGTATTCCAATAATGAATTTTGGCCGCTGCAAACAAATGGATCAGAAGGTGGCTGGACTAAGTATAAGCAAGTAACAGATCAAAGTTCTTATGGTTTTTGGTTAAGATATGATAAACATGATAGTGAACCTAATATTACTCAATATAGTGATACTAATAAAAAGAATAACCAGCAAAGCACTGAAGATAACAGAATAACATGGTTGCCTTTAAGTGGTGTTTATGATGGAGATGTAAATCAACTAGCATTAGTCGATAATCAGAATTCACTACTAACTAATAGCATTATGTGGACCAATTCTTCTGTTACCGTAAACGGTAACGACCGTCCGGCTGGATTATTCTTACATGGTGTACAAGCATCTTCATCAATTGATGGAAATCACTTCCACAAACTAAAAGAAAGCGGAAATAATAGTAACCTTTACGCAAAACCTCAACATGCCGGTGCTCTACGCTGCGTAAGAGACGTCAAGGTTGATATGGGAGAGGAAAATGCTATTAAAATGCCAGATGATGTTTATTTAGAAGCAACGGCTGGTAGTACTCAAACAAAAGAGCTAACCTCCCTTCTGGATAGTTGGGAAGTTGTAGACCCAGGAGCTACTTGGTTTGTAATGACACCAGACGCTGGTTCTACGGGCAGTAAACAAAAGCTGACATTTAAGGCCACACAATCCAATACTGGAGGCGCGCGAACAGCTTATATTAAGATTAAATTTAATGATACAGAAGGAACTATTAAATCTATAAAAGTAACCCAAGCTGGTCTAAATCTTAATGATCATACTGTTACCTCTCCTATTAATCTTACAAGTGCAAGTAACAATGATGCAAAAGGAAATATTGTCGCTATCAATGATTCTTGGGAAATCATTAGTGGCAAAGTAAGTTGGTTAGAAATATCACCAATGAGAAGCGAATCTCTAAATAATGGTGGAACGTCGAACGTTACTTATAGAACGACTGAGACAAATACATCAAATAATGCGCGTTCTACAACATTGACTGTACGTTTTGGCAACGGAGAGACCAAAGCCATAACAGTAACTCAAGCTGGAAAATATGAACTTGATGTTTCACCAAAAGAGATGGAGTTTGAACGCAAAAATGCCGCTACTCAATATTTCGCTATTACATCCAATACAACATGGACAATTACTAAAAACGTGAATTGGATTACATTAGGAAATAATTCGGGAAATGGAAACCTAAAGATTTCAGTAAAGTGCAGTGATAACGATAATTGGTTTGCAGAATCTCGAACAGGAACAATTACAATAAAAACATCTGATGGCAGCATAGTCAAAACAATTACAGTCTACCAAGAAGGTTACTACAGGTAAAACAAACTAAAACAATAAAGATATGAAACGTATTCATAACATACTATACAATCTGTTATTAATCGCAGGACTCAGTTCCTGCGTAACAGACAATGCGCTTGATGACTGTCCCAACCAAGGAGGTAACGAGACAGCAACTGCACAAGTTGTGCTTAGTTTGTCTATTCCTGACGGGCAACTGCCTCCTACACGTGTTGTCAGTGAATCAGAAGTAAACTCATTGTGGGTATTAGAGTTTGAAAACGATATTCTGAAAGAAAAAATAGACATTACAGCAAAATATAATAACGCTAATGGCAAGCGTCTTTATATTGCTATTGAAGAAACTGAGCATCCGGTTATTTTATCAATAGTAGCTAACCAAAACGTATCTAGTTTAGATATAGGTACAGAAAAAGAAGTTGCATTACAGAAACTTACATTTGATAATGCTCAGACTCTTAAGTATGTTCCTATGTATGGAGAAACAGTAGAATTTGAAAATATCAATAGAGACAACTCGTACGACACAAGTGTGGAACTAGTTCGTGCACTTACCAAAATAGAAATACAATATAGTTCTACACAAACAGAGGAAGAATTCACTTTCTTAGGTATTAAAGTATTGAATACAAATGCAAAGGGATATGTTAAATCTTTAGGAATCCCTACTCAAACATCTGTAAAAAGTGTAGCTGCTGATCCTGTCTCCATTAATAGTAAACTAAAAACAGCTTCTGTTTATATTGCCGAAACTAATAATAATGAAAGTAATAAGATTCAGATATTAGTTCATGGAAGATATAAGGGAACAGATTGCTGGTATCGCTTGGACATGATAAAAGAGAATGAAAAGGATGAAATTACAATTCTAAAACGCAACTATAAGTATGTTTTCGCCCTTCAAAATGTGAATTTCTTAGGACGCACTGAATCTGATGTTATGGAAGGAGATCCTGATAATAAAGCTTTTGATGCCCGCCTTATGACTCTCAATGCAGAAGAAGCAGACATTTTGGATATTACAACCGATGATGAATATTTTTTAGGAGTAAACTCATCCACACTTCAATCAACTGTAAACGATGGAGGTCTCTGTTTTGCAAAACTAAAGATTCTGACGAACAATGTCTTTCAAGGTTGGGCCATCGTAGATGCACCTGAAGGCGTAACATTCAACCCTGGAACAACCGGAGGATTGGCTAATTCTGACGAACAAAGAAAAGTGGAAACAGTGTGGATATATATAGATAAAACCAAAGTAACAAAAGACTTCGATTTTTATGTAACTACCGGTAAAATCAGAAAAGTAATTACTGTATCATTTTCTAAATGATGTATTAATAAATATAAAACCAGTACTATAATATTATGGAACCAAAAGACATCCTACAACTAGAATCATCAGATGAGCGACAAGCCTATCTGTTTGAAGAGAATGGACGGTGGTACGCTTATGAGCATTCAGCCCACCGGATCAACAAATTTGTAGAAGGCTTTGTAGACTTCAAACACAAGGTGCAAGATGTCTGCGGTCGAATCAAAGTGGAAATAGATCTCAGTGTATTGGAAAAGTGTTCCATCACACTGTGTGAAGATTCACTGCTTGTACTTGATTGTCCTGCAGCATAAAAGCTGTAGAAGAGTATAAGTTTCATAACTTTTATTTAATATAATTACACAATATATTGTTTGTTTTGTTTGTGTTCCTCAGTCCACTCAGAGGCAGCTTGTGAAAGTAGCGCTGAGTGGGTGGGGATTTTTTGTGCATAAGTTAAACAAGTTGGCTATCTATGTATTACATAAAATGTGTAACGCAAAATATGTAGTAGCCAAGAAGCCTAATCTTCCTTCCCCGTACACGGTTACAATATCTCCGAATCCTTCTGCGACCAAAAAAACAGAAAAATGATTTCTTCTTTGCAAAATGAGCGTAACCTGATCCTGATAACACCCCGCAAATAGAAATTATTTATTTTTTGACTAATAATCTTTGTTTATCTCCTATAAACCTGTATATTTGGAGTATGATAACTGATACTCTTATATTAATACAGAATTACTATGAGCCATACCATTTTCCTAATCATCGCCCTCGTCACTACAGGAATTTTTCTTATTCAATTCGTATTATCGATCTTCTTCGGAGATATGGATGCAGATGTAGATGTGGATGCTGACATCAGCAGTGTAGTATCTTTCAAAGGTCTCACCCACTTCGGGATCGGATTCGGATGGTATATGTACCTCGTAGGAAATGCCGATATAACAAGTTATGCAATCGGAATTTTGGTAGGTCTGTTCTTTGTCTTTGCCGTATGGTTTCTTTATAAGAAAGCCTATCAGCTGCAACAAGTGAACCGGTCTGAACAAACGGATCAGCTAGTAGGACGTGAATGTACGATCTACTTCAAGCAAACCGACAACAAATATACAGTACAGACAAGCCGGGACGGCGCCATGCGCGAAGTGGACGTGATTTCCGAAACCGGCAAAGCATATCAGACCGGAGACAGAACGATCATCAGCAGCTACAAAGACGGAACTTTATACATTAAATAACTATTCAAATACACAATTTTATGACACAAGAAATGCTAATCATGGCTGCTATCCTAGTGGCGGTCATCCTACTTACCTTTATCGGCATCCTGTCGCGCTATCGTAAATGTAAGAGTGACGAAGTCCTCGTAGTATACGGTAAAACAGGGGGAGAAAAGAAATCAGCCAAGTTATATCACGGTGGAGCTGCTTTCGTATGGCCGATTATACAGGGTTACGAATTCCTTTCCATGAAACCATTGCAGATTGACTGTAAACTGACAGGAGCACTATCTGCCCAAAATATCCGTGTGGACGTACCGACCACCATCACCGTAGCGATCAGCACAGACCCGGAAGTGATGCAAAACGCTGCCGAACGTATGCTGGGACTGACGATGGACGACAAACAAAACCTGATTACTGATGTAGTATACGGTCAAATGCGTCTGGTCATTGCGGACATGACAATTGAGGAACTGAACTCCGACCGGGACAAATTCTTATCGAAAGTAAAAGATAACATCGACACGGAACTCCGCAAGTTCGGTTTGTATCTGATGAACATCAACATCAGTGATATCCGCGACGCTGCCAACTACATTGTCAACCTAGGTAAGGAAGCCGAAAGCAAGGCGCTGAACGAAGCACAAGCCAACATCGAAGAACAGGAAAAGCTGGGTGCTATCAAAATTGCCAATCAGATAAAGGAACGCGAAACAAAGGTTGCAGAAACCCGCAAGGACCAGGATATCGCCATTGCCGAAACCAAAAAGCAACAGGAAATCTCTGTGGCAAATGCAGATAAGGAAAGAATCTCTCAGGTAGCCTTTGCCAACGCAGACAAAGAATCGCAAGTGGCAAAAGCGGAAGCAGAAAAGAACATCCGTATCGAACAGGCAAATACCGAAAAGGAAAGCCGCGTTGCCGAACTGAACTCCGACATGGAAATCAAACAGGCAGAAGCTGCAAAGAAGGCAGCTATCGGACGAAATGACGCGCAAAAGGAAGTGGCTTTATCAAATGCCGAATTAGCTGTCACACAGGCAAATGCCGACAAGCAGGCCGGTGAAGCCGCCGCAAAATCGGAAGCTGCCGTACAAACTGCCCGGGAAATAGCCCAGAAAGAGGTGGAAGAAGCAAAAGCGAAGAAAGTAGAATCTTCATTGAAAGCAGAAAAGATCGTTCCTGCAGAAATCGCCAGACAAGAGGCTATCTTACAAGCAAACGCCATCGCTGAAAAAATCACCCGTGAAGCTGAAGCACGCGCAAAAGCAACTCTGGCACAAGCGGAAGCAGAAGCAAAAGCCATCCAGCTGAAACTGGAAGCGGAAGCGGAAGGTAAGAAAAAGTCATTGCTTGCAGAAGCAGAAGGTTTTGAGGCAATGGTAAGAGCTGCCGAATCAAATCCTGCCATCGCCATACAATACAAGATGGTAGACCAGTGGAAGGAAATAGCCGGAGAACAAGTGAAGGCTTTCGAACACATAAACTTGGGCAATATCACCGTATTCGACGGAGGAAACGGAGGAACAAGCAACTTCCTCAATACGCTGGTGAAAACAGTAGCACCGAGCCTCGGTGTACTGGACAAACTGCCAATCGGCGAAACAGTAAAGGGAATCATCAACCCGGAAAGTAAAACGGAAGAGAAACCTGCCGGAAAGACGGAAGAGAAGAAAAAATAAATCTTCTGACATCACAAATGAACTGCCGATAGAATATCTTAATATCTATCGGCAGTTTGTAGTTTTAATCACACTAATTATACCCAATAGGATACAATTAGAGAATTATTGCCTATCCACAAGGAAAACTAAAGCAAAATAACATATCTTTGCAGGCAAAAAATTAAAAATGAACCGCTATAAACTCCACTTTCTGCCTTTATTTATATTGATCACGGGATTTATCACGCTTACTGCCGGCTGCAAAAAGAAAGATATGTCTCTCAAATTGAATGAACCCCGCAACATCCACGGTGTGGTCAGTTACAAACGTTCTTTCCCCGACTTAAACGACACGCACTTAGCTGTGGCAAAGACCATCGGCATCTGCCCGCCAGAAGACAGGGATGCTGCCGAAAAGATGAAAGACAAGCTTATCCATATCACCGACAATCAATTTTATGCGATAGACTCACTGACACATTCCATCCCCTACCTTATACCTCGTGCCAGCGAATTACTCGATACCATTGGTGCCAACTTCCTTGATTCACTGACAGCAAAAGGTTTGAACCCAAACCAAATAATCGTCACTTCCGTACTGCGTTCACAAAGTGATGTGAAACGTCTGCGCCGCCGCAATGGAAATGCTTCCGCAAACTCCGCCCATTGTTATGGTGCAACCTTCGATGTTAGCTGGAAACGATTCAAAAAGGTGGAAGACAAAGACGGACGTCCCTTGCAGGATGTCAATGCCGACACGCTGAAACTCGTTCTGTCCGAGGTACTGAGAGACTTGCGCCAAGCCGATAAATGCTACATAAAATATGAATTAAAACAGGGATGCTTCCACATCACAGCAAGATGAACTGTATTTCCGGAAATTTGAATGAGGGAAACACAAAACCTTCAAACTAAATTTTGTGTTATAACGGGAAACGGCTATCCTTGTATGAATCCAACGTTAAAAGAATCAGATCATGAACAAGCTATACTCCATTGGCATACAGAATTTTGAAAGTCTACGAAAAGACGGTTACTTCTATGTTGATAAAACCGCTTTGATTTCTTCAGCAATGAAACAAGAAACATCGAGAAGTGGATAGTAGAATAATTGCAATAAAATTCACCCGTAAACAGCCGAAGAATCCAAAACGTTTCACTAAATTTGCAGAAATTTTTCTTTAATACGATTCAATGATAGAGAAACTGATTGTTCTTGAGGATATTGACCCGGTTATTTTTTACGGCGTAAACAACGCCAACATACAGTTAATTAAAGCTTTATATCCAAAGCTACGTATTGTTGCCCGCGGCAATGTCATCAAAGTGCTGGGCGATGAGGAAGAAATGTGTGCCTTCGAAGAAAATATCACCAAACTCGAAAAATATTGTGCCGAATATAATTCGCTGAAAGAGGAAGTCATCATCGATATTATAAAAGGGAATGCTCCGCAAGCGGAACAAACCGGAAATGTGATTGTTTTCAGCGTTACCGGCAAACCTATCATCCCACGAAGCGAAAACCAACTGAAGCTGGTGGAAGGCTTTGCCAAAAACGATATGGTATTCGCCATCGGTCCTGCCGGCTCGGGAAAGACATATACTGCCATTGCCCTCGCCGTTCGTGCACTGAAAAACAAGGAGATCAAGAAGATTATCCTCAGTCGCCCCGCCGTAGAAGCCGGAGAAAAGCTCGGTTTCCTGCCCGGAGATATGAAAGATAAGATCGACCCGTACCTGCAACCATTATATGATGCACTACAGGACATGATACCCGCAGCCAAGTTAAAGGAATACATGGAACTGAACATTATTCAGATTGCCCCGTTAGCATTTATGCGCGGACGTACGCTGAATGACGCAGTCGTGATTCTCGACGAAGCGCAGAATACCACTACACAGCAAATCAAAATGTTCCTCACCCGCATGGGTATGAATACCAAAATGATTGTGACGGGAGATATGACACAGATCGACCTCCCTGCCTCACAAACCTCGGGATTGGTGCAAGCACTCCGTATCCTGAAAGGTGTGAAGGGAATCAGCTTTGTGGAGTTGAACAAAAAAGATATTGTACGCCATAAACTGGTGGAACGCATCGTAGATGCTTACGAAAAATTCGACAAGGAGGCGAAAGCCGAAAGGGAGAAACGAAAGAATGAACAACTGATTATCAACGGCGAACGACCGGTGAAGCAAGTCAACAACTAATCGTTTCTGTGATTTGTAACTTGTAATTTGTAATTATAATAAGACAATGAAAGCATTAACAAAAACAGATTTCAACTTTCCGGGGCAGAAGAGCGTGTACCACGGAAAAGTGCGCGATGTGTACAACATCAACGACGAAAAACTCGTCATGGTAGCAACCGACCGTATCTCGGCTTTCGATGTGGTTTTACCTGAAGGTATCCCTTACAAAGGCCAAATGCTGAATCAGATTGCAGCCAAATTCCTCGATGCCACTACTGACATCTGTCCGAACTGGAAAATGGCTACGCCGGACCCGATGGTAACTGTCGGAGTATTGTGCGAAGGTTTCCCGGTAGAAATGATTGTACGCGGTTATCTGTGTGGTAGCGCATGGCGTACTTACAAAAGCGGTGTACGTGAAATCTGCGGTGTGAAACTGCCGGACGGTATGCGCGAAAACGAGAAATTCCCCGAACCGATCGTTACTCCCACTACTAAAGCCGAAATGGGACTGCACGACGAAGATATCTCTAAGGAAGAAATTCTGAAACAAGGACTCGCTACTCCCGAAGAGTATGAAATTCTAGAGAAATACACACTGGCTCTTTTCAAACGTGGAACTGAAATCGCTGCTGAACGCGGCCTGATTCTTGTTGATACAAAATATGAATTTGGTAAGCATAACGGTACAATCTACCTGATGGACGAAATCCATACACCGGACTCAAGCCGTTATTTCTACTCAGACGGCTATCAGGAACGCTTCGAAAAAGGTGAACCTCAGAAACAGCTTTCTAAAGAATTCGTTCGTGAATGGTTGATGGAAAACGGTTTCCAGGGAAAAGACGGTCAGAAAGTACCTGAAATGACTCCGGCTATCGTACAGAGCATCAGCGATCGTTATATCGAGTTGTTCGAAAACATCACCGGTGAGAAATTTGTGAAAGAAGATACCAGCAATATCGCTGAACGTATCGAAAAGAACGTAATGAATTTCTTGAGCAAATAAGAATGGACTACCCACAACAACATATCAAGCCTTACAACGAAGACGGCAAAAAGACCGAGCAAGTGGAACGCATGTTCGACAACATCGCACATGCCTACGACAAACTGAATCATACCCTTTCTCTGGGTATCGACCGCAGTTGGCGTCGTAAAGCTATTGCATGGCTCCGTCCCTTCCGCCCGCAACACATCATGGATGTCGCTACCGGCACGGGAGACTTTGCCATCCTCGCCTGCCGCGAACTAAAACCCGACGAACTGATCGGAACGGATATATCGGAAGGCATGATGAACGTGGGTCGTGAAAAAGTAAAGAAGGAAGGACTCTCGGACAAAATTTCTTTTGCCCGGGAGGACTGCACTTCTCTCTCCTTTGCCGACAATAGATTTGACGCTATCACCGTAGCATTCGGTATCCGCAATTTTGAAGACCTGGACAAGGGGCTTTCCGAAATGTGCCGCGTACTGAAACCGGGCGGACATCTGGTTATCCTGGAACTGACTACTCCGGACCGCTTCCCCATGAAGCAATTGTTCGCCATCTACTCGAAAATAGTGATCCCATTGCTAGGCAAACTCCTCTCCAAAGACAACAGTGCCTACCATTATCTGCCGGACACTATCAAAGTATTTCCCCAAGGGGAAGTCATGAAAGGAGTCATATCGAAAGCCGGATTCGGCGAAGTTCATTTCCGACGGTTAACATTTGGTATCTGCACACTTTATACGGCGACTAAATAATGAAGAATGATGAATAATTAATTTAATCCTTTCGTGTCATGGAAAAATACGGTTTAATCGGCTACCCTTTGCGACATTCGTTTTCAATCGGCTACTTTAACGAAAAGTTTAGATCCGAAGGCATCAATGCGGAATATGTGAATTTCGAGATTCCCAATATCAATGACTTTATGGAAGTTATCGAAGAGAATCCCAACTTGTGTGGGCTTAATGTTACCATCCCTTACAAGGAACAAGTGATTCCTTTTCTGAACGAACTAGACCGGGATACTGCTAAAATTGGTGCGGTAAACGTCATCAAGATTATCCGCCAACCGAAAGGGAAAGTAAAGCTGGTCGGCTACAACTCCGACATAATCGGTTTTACACAATCTATTCAGCCACTGCTACAGCCACAACACAAAAAAGCGCTGATTCTTGGTACCGGAGGCGCCTCTAAAGCTGTCTACCACGGACTTAAGAACCTTGGCATCGAAAGCGTATTCGTATCACGGACCCACAAAACCGACGATATGCTGACTTATGAAGAACTGACTCCGGAAATTATGGAAGAACACACCGTAATTGTCAACTGTACTCCGGTAGGAATGTATCCCAAAGTAGATTTCTGTCCCAATATACCTTACGAGCTACTGACTCCAAACCATTTGCTTTACGATTTGTTATATAATCCGAACGTCACTCTTTTCATGAAGAAGGGAGAAGCACAAGGTGCTGTTACGAAAAACGGTTTGGAAATGCTGCTTCTACAGGCATTTGCCGCTTGGGAAATATGGCACCGATAAGAAAGGTGCCGACATCCGTTTTCTGGTAAATTAAGAATAAAGGCGTGTATTCAATTAAGGGGATTTATGATGAAAAAGAAAGTAGTCTATAGCATTATTATTATCATGCTGGTGTTTACCAGCTGTACTATCGGCGGGAGTTTTTATATGTTGAATTTCTCCTTGACACCGAATGCCAAAATATTGTCTAAAGATGCCGATTCTTATCCTTTTATGTACAGAAACTATCCCTTCCTGCGTCCGTGGGTGGATAGTCTGAGACAAGCAGATGCGCTGAAGGATACTTTCATTATCAATCCACAGGGTATTCAGCTGCATGCCTTTTATGTTGCTGCACCTGCACCAACCAATAAAACGGCTGTCATCGTGCATGGATATACCGACAATGCAATCCGTATGTTTATGATCGGGTATCTGTATAATCGTGATCTGGGATATAATATTCTGCTGCCCGACCTGCAACATCAGGGAGAGAGTGAAGGTCGTGCCATTCAAATGGGATGGAAAGACCGGATCGACGTTCTGCAATGGATGAACATTGCGAATGAAATCTTTGGAGACAGCACTCAAATGGTGGTACATGGCATCTCCATGGGAGGTGCCACCACAATGATGGTATCGGGCGAAAAGCAAAAGCCCTTCGTGAAATGTTTTGTAGAAGATTGCGGTTACACAAGCGTATGGGATGAATTCTCGCACGAACTCAAGTCTTCTTTCCATCTGCCTGCTTTCCCATTAATGTATACTACAAGCTGGCTATGCGAAAAAAAATACGGATGGGATTTCAAAGAAGCTTCTTCACTGAAGCAAGTGGCGAAATGTGAACTGCCCATGCTTTTTATTCATGGAGACAAGGACACATACGTACCTACATGGATGGTTTATCCACTCTATGAAGCAAAACCGGACCCCAAAGAACTCTGGATCGTACCGGGAGCAGCCCATGCTGTTTCGTACAAAGAGAATAAACAGGAATACACCGACAAAGTAAGGGATTTCGTCGGACAGTATATTCATTAAACCTATTATATGAAATCAATATCAACACTTATACTTGCTATTTTTCTACTGATTCCACTGCAAGCCCAAGATAAAGTATATACGGTAGACAACTTGCCGAAAGTACATCTGCAGAATAAAATGCAATATGTATGCAACCCGGCAGGGATACTTTCTCAAGCAGCTTGCGACACGATAGATTCTATGCTTTACGCACTGGAACAACAGACAGGGATTGAAACGGTAGTTGCCGTAGTACCTTCTATTGGCGATATGGAGTGTTTTGACTTCTGCCACCAGCTACTCAACCAATGGGGTGTAGGCAAGAAAGGGAAAGATAATGGATTGGTCATCCTGTTGGTTACGGACCAGCGCTGTATTCAGTTTTATACCGGATATGGTTTGGAAGGAGTACTTCCCGATGCGATATGCAAACGCATTCAGACTAAATACATGATTCCCTATCTCAAAGACGATAATTGGAACGAAGGGATGGTAGCCGGTATCAAGGCAACCTGCCAGCGACTTGACGGTTCGATGAAAAATGACTCGCTTTCCGAATCGAATAATGAATCAATGGATTTCATATACTCTATTATCCTGTTTGCCGTAATCGGTGTAGGAATCGCCTTTTTTGCTGCAAGAAAACAAAGCCGTTGCCCCAAATGCGGGAAACATACGCTGCAAAGGAGCGGAAGCAGAGTTGTCTCACGGGTTAATGGAGTAAAGACAGAAGATGTCACCTATACTTGCAAGAACTGTGGAAATACCATCATACGCCGTCAGCAAAGCTATGACAGTGACTACCACCACAGAGGTGGCGGCGGAGGCGGCCCGTTCATCGGTGGCTTCGGAGGCGGCGGTGGCTTCGGAGGCGGTGGCGGAGGCTTTAGCGGAGGCAGCTTCGGCGGAGGAATGGGTGGCGGAGGAGGAGCCGGTTCACGGTTCTGACCCCAACAGATAATATTAAATAATCAAATACTCATAAAAAAGTAAGAAACATGAAAAAGTCAATTATCATCATTTTAGCCGTTGTGGCTATCCTTGTTATATGGGCAGTCAGTGTATATAACGGCCTTGTTACCATGGATGAGAATGTAACCGGTCAATGGGCGAATGTAGAAACTCAATACCAACGTCGGGCAGACTTGATTCCTAATCTTGTAAACACAGTGAAAGGATATGCTTCGCATGAAAAAGAGACGCTGGAAGGAGTGGTAGAAGCACGTAGCAAAGCTACCCAGATCAAAGTTGACGCCGACGGACTGACTCCGGAAAAACTCGCTGAATATCAAAAAGCACAAGGCGCTGTTACTTCCGCACTTGGTAAACTGCTCGCTATCAGCGAAAGTTATCCTGACCTGAAAGCAAATCAGAACTTCCTTGAACTACAAGCTCAACTGGAAGGTACTGAAAACCGTATTAATGTAGCTCGCAAAAACTTCAATGATGCAGCACAATCGTATAATACAAATATCCGCCGTTTCCCGAAGAATATATTTGCAGGAATGTTCGGATTCGATAAGAAAGCATACTTTGAGGCGGAAGAAGGGACTGAAAAGGCTCCGAAAGTAGAATTCTAAAAAATGATTTCTTAAAAAGCTTCTTAGCAAAAGTTGGAAGAACCGCCACAACAACACTTCCATAAAAGAGCGTTAAAAAGGAACTTTAGCCCACGTTCCTTTAACGCTTCTATTTCTCTCATTCTTCTCTTTATCAGCAGAATGCTAAAAAAACGGCAAGTCACCAATTAACACTTTTAGGTTTTATTCCTCTTCCGAACGAAGCTTGATAAACAAATAGTTGGCTGTACGAAAAAAAAGCAGTACTTTTGCAGCCGTATACAAAAAATAATTCTTTAACTCATGAGTAATCAACGATACATGATGCGGGGTGTAAGCGCATCAAAAGAAGATGTGCACAACGCCATCAAGAACATCGACAAAGGAATTTTCCCAAAAGCATTCTGCAAAATTATTCCTGACATACTGGGTGGAGACCCGGAATATTGCAACATCATGCATGCCGACGGTGCCGGGACTAAATCTTCCCTTGCCTATATGTACTGGAAAGAGACTGGCGACCTGTCTGTATGGAAAGGTATTGCACAGGACGCATTGATTATGAATATCGACGACCTGCTTTGTGTAGGTGCCGTAGACAACATCCTCGTTTCTTCAACTATCGGACGTAACAAACTGCTGATTCCCGGCGAAGTAATCTCCGCTATCATCAACGGCACAGACGAATTGCTGGCTGAACTCCGTGAAATGGGGGTAGGTGTATATGCTACCGGCGGAGAAACTGCTGACGTCGGCGACTTGGTACGCACAATCATCGTAGACTCTACCGTAACTTGCCGTATGAAACGTTCAGACGTCATCAATAATGCCAATATCCGTCCGGGAGATGTCATTGTTGGCCTCGCCTCTTACGGACAGGCTACTTATGAAAAAGAATATAACGGCGGTATGGGCAGCAACGGCTTGACAAGTGCACGTCACGACGTTTTCGGCAAATACCTCGCTGAAAAATATCCGGAAAGTTATGATGCCGCTGTCCCCGAAGAACTGGTCTACTCCGGAAGATTGAAATTGACAGATACTGTAGAGAATTCTCCAATTGACGCAGGCAAACTGGTACTCTCTCCTACCCGCACCTATGCTCCGGTAGTGAAAAAGTTGCTTGACGCCTTACGTCCGGAAATACACGGTATGGTTCACTGCTCCGGTGGTGCGCAAACCAAAGTCCTGCATTTCGTAGAAAATGTCCGTGTAGTAAAAGACAACCTTTTCCCCGTTCCTCCTTTGTTCAAGACCATCCAGGAACAGAGCGGCACAGACTGGGCAGAAATGTACAAGGTATTCAATATGGGACACCGTCTTGAAGTATACCTGTCACCGGAACATGCAGAAGAGGTTATTGCTATTTCCGAATCATTCGGTATCCCTGCACAGATAGTAGGACGTATCGAAGCATGTGACCAGACAGAATTAATTATTAAAAGCGAGTTCGGAGAATTCAGATATTAAAGAATGGCAGATAACAGCACCATATTAGAAAAATTGGACGGACTTGTAGCCCGTTTTGAAGAAATATCTACCCTTATCACCGACCCGGCAGTAATTGCCGACCAGAAACGTTATGTCAAACTGACTAAAGAATACAAGGATCTGGATGACTTGATGAAAGCCCGCAAAGAATATATTCAACTGCTGGGTAATATCGAAGAAGCCAAAAATATTCTGTCGAATGAGTCGGACGCCGACATGCGTGAAATGGCTAAAGAGGAGATGGACAATAGTCAGGAACGTCTTCCGGTATTGGAAGAAGAAATCAAACTGATGCTTGTTCCTGCCGATCCGCAAGACAGCAAAAATGCAATCCTCGAAATCCGAGGCGGTGCGGGGGGAGACGAAGCCGCTATCTTTGCCGGCGACCTTTTCCGTATGTATGCCAAGTTTTGTGAGACCAAAGGATGGAAAATGGAAGTATCCAACGCGAATGAAGGAACTGCCGGAGGATACAAAGAAATTGTTTGCAGTGTCACCGGAGACAACGTCTACGGAATATTGAAATATGAATCGGGGGTACACCGTGTACAACGTGTCCCTGCTACAGAAACACAGGGACGAGTACATACCTCCGCCGCCTCAGTAGCCGTGCTTCCCGAAGCTGAAGAATTTGACGTAGTCATCAACGAAGGAGAAATCAAATGGGATACTTTCCGAAGCGGTGGTGCAGGCGGCCAGAACGTCAACAAGGTAGAATCCGGCGTGCGCTTGCGCTATATCTGGAAGAACCCTAACACAGGCATTGCAGAAGAAATTCTGATTGAATGTACCGAAACCCGTGACCAGCCGAAAAACAAAGAACGTGCTCTGGCACGTCTGCGTACCTTTATCTACGACAAAGAGCATCAGAAGTATATCGACGACATAGCTTCCAAACGTAAGACAATGGTATCTACCGGCGACCGTTCGGCCAAAATCCGTACTTACAACTATCCTCAAGGACGTATCACCGACCATCGTATCAACTATACAATCTATAATCTTGCCGCCTTTATGGACGGAGACATTCAAGATTGTATCGATCATCTGATCGTAGCAGAAAACGCGGAACGTCTGAAAGAAAGTGAACTCTAAAAAATTATAGTATAGACATGAATAAACAACAGTTATTTGAAAACATAAAACGCAAGAAATCATTCCTTTGCGTAGGACTTGATACTGATATCAAGAAGATTCCTGAACACCTGTTGAAAGAAGAAGACCCGATTTTTGCATTCAATAAAGCGATTATCGACGCAACAGCCGACTTGTGTATCGCCTACAAACCCAATCTCGCTTTTTACGAAAGCATGGGCGTTAAAGGCTGGATCGCATTTGAAAAGACAGTAAAATATATCAAGGAGAACTATCCTGACCAGTTCATCATTGCCGATGCAAAACGTGGGGATATCGGAAACACTTCTGCCATGTATGCCCGTACTTTCTTCGAAGAACTGGATATAGATTCTGTAACCGTAGCTCCTTATATGGGTGAAGACAGCGTGACACCGTTCCTGACTTACGAAGGCAAATGGGTGATCTTGCTGGCATTGACTTCCAATAAAGGTTCTCACGACTTCCAGTTGACAGAAGACGCAAACGGTGAACGCCTCTTCGAAAAAGTGTTGCGCAAATCGCAGGAGTGGGCAAATGACGAACGTATGATGTACGTAGTCGGCGCTACTCAAGGACGCGCTTTTGAGGATATCCGCAAAATTGTCCCCAACCATTTCCTCCTTGTTCCGGGTGTCGGAGCACAAGGTGGTTCGCTTGAAGAAGTTTGCAAATACGGAATGAACAGTACCTGCGGCTTGATTGTTAATTCTTCCCGTGGAATTATCTACGTTGATAAAACAGAAAAGTTTGCCGAAGCTGCCCGCACCGCTGCACAAGAAGTACAGGCACAAATGGCAGATCAACTGAAAGCGATTCTCTAAAGAAAAGGAATGCCTTACGAAAGAAAGATAATCAACGATCCGGTATTCGGATTTATCAATATACCAAAGGGGTTACTGTACGACATCGTACGGCATCCCCTTTTGCAGCGTCTTACCCGCATCAAGCAGGTAGGTCTCTCGTCAGTGGTATACCCCGGCGCGCAACATACTCGTTTCCAGCACTCATTAGGTGCTTTCTACCTGATGAGCGAAGCGATCACTCAGCTAACCTCCAAAGGCAATTTTATCTTCGACAGTGAAGCAGAAGCCGTACAGGCAGCTATCCTGTTGCATGACATCGGACATGGTCCGTTTTCTCATGTACTTGAGGATACGATTGTACAGGGAGTTTCTCATGAAGAAATCTCTCTGATGCTGATGGAACGAATGAACAAAGAGATGAACGGGCAACTTAGTCTCGCCATCCAGATATTCAAGGACGAATATCCGAAGCGATTCCTGCATCAACTCGTCAGCGGCCAGCTGGATATGGACCGCCTCGATTATCTTCGCCGTGACAGTTTCTATACCGGTGTTACAGAAGGAAACATCGGCTCTGCCCGCATCATCAAGATGCTTGATGTAGCCGATGACCGACTTGTCATTGAATCCAAAGGCATCTACTCCATCGAAAATTTCCTGACGGCACGCCGCCTGATGTATTGGCAGGTATACCTGCACAAAACATCAGTAGCTTATGAACGAATGCTTATCAGCACGCTGCTTCGTGCCAAAGAACTGGCATCGCAGGGAGTAGAATTATTTGCCTCACCGGCATTGCATTTCTTTCTATATAATGACATTAATCATACGGAGTTCTATAACAATCCCGATTGTCTGGAAAATTTCATCCAATTGGATGACAATGATATCTGGACTGCCTTGAAAGTATGGAGCAATCATCCGGACAAAGTTCTTTCCACACTCAGCCTGGGCATGATTAACCGAAATATCTTTAAAGTGGAAATTTCTTCCGAACCTATTGGCGAAGACAGAATAAAAGAGTTAACTTTGCAAATCAGCCAACAACTAGGCATAACCCTTTCCGAAGCGAACTATTTTGTCTCTACCCCCAGCATCGAAAAGAATA